>Ga0187892_10000457_pt1 | contig 105898 bp, 91 predicted proteins | sample MA1701073metaG_FD_139345 | JGI IMG/M metagenome (GOLD analysis project Ga0187892, IMG submission 139345) | Bio-ooze microbial communities from a basaltic lava cave in the Kipuka Kanohina Cave System on the Island of Hawaii, USA - MA170107-3 metaG ... | reverse complement strand
CTAGGGCCTGTGACGGCTTTCGGGTCACGCGGGCGGTGCCGCCCTCGCACTGACTTTGCTTAAGAGCCGCACAGGTCGCGGGTGACAACTATTTTGTCTTCTCGTCTAGGATGGCGACGGGTCACCCAGGCGCGCTCGTAAATTGTGTCCGCCGAACCCTTTGCGACCCAACCCGCATAGAGGAACTGGTCTAGCGTGAAGGTAGGAATCATTGGGGCAGGCCTCGTGACTTCAGGGTCACACCTGCCGGTGCTCGTCAACATGCCCGGCGTTTCGGTGGATTGGATCTGCGACAGGTCCGCCTCCGCGGCAGCCTCGGTCGCCCGTTCATACAAAATCGGCAAGACGTTCACAGACATCGCCGCGTGTCCGGATGTGGACGCTGTTTTGGTGGCAACGCCAGTCGGTGCGCGGCGCACAGTCATTCCGGCGGCTCTCGCGCGCGGCTGGCACGTGTTCTCCGAGAAACCATTCGCCCTCACACTCGAAGAGCACGAGAGCTACCTCGTCGACGCACGTCGCCACGGGGTCCAGCTGGGCGTTGGACAGGTGCGTCGTTATGCGAAGCCGACGGCGACCGCGCGCAAACTGCTCCAGCGACAGTTCCTCGGACCCATTCTGCGCGTTGGCGCATCCGAAGGGATGCGCGTGCGCGCAACGGGACGTGGCACTGGATGGCACATGACCGATCCTGCGGCCGGCGGCGGCGTGCTCATGGAGACTGGCTCGCACCTCGTCGATCAGGTCCTGTACGTGTTAGGCGCAACCGCGGCATCGCTGCGCGAAGCATCGCAGGAACGCCACCTTGGTCTCGAGCTCGCGTCGTCGCTCGTTGCGGACGTGCGCTTGCCAGGCGGCCAGAGCGTCGCGTGCAGCATCGAACTGAGCATGCTCGACGATCTTTGCAACGGCGTCTTTGTCGAGTTCCCGAACTACGTCCTCAAGGTCGGCCTCTTCTTTGAGGAGTCGCTTGCGCTCGTGACTCGAGATGGGACGACGCTCTGCGACATCGCCACAACGGAAGGTGTCGACAATCCGACCAAGGGATTCGTCGCCGAATGGCGTGATTTCCTCGAGCAGTGTCGCACGGGCGAGCCGTCGGCAGTCGACGCCGCGAGCGTGAGGAACACCACTGCGCTCATCGAAGCGTGCTACAAGCAGGCCGCTGAGGCGCAGCTCGCCGTGAGCGCGGGCGGAGCCGGCCGATGACAAACCAGCGAGTCGCCGTGACAGGCGCGACCGGCCAAGTCGGCGCCACATTGGTCAAGAGGCTGCATGCGCAGGGATGGCACGTCGTGGCAGCCACGCGAAATGCGTTAGGCGCCGCTCTCGTCCACGCGAATGTGCCCGACTGCGATATCCGCATAGGTGGGCTGTCACGCGCTGACGGCAAACATCTGCTGGATGACTGCGAGATTGTGCTCAACTGCGCTATCGCTTCGTCGGGCGGGAATCCGCGCGCTGCATATTCGCGCAACCGCGCGCTGATCGACGGTCTCCTCGAAGCGAAGTCGCTGCGCTGGCTCGTTCACTTCAGCACTGTGGCGGTTTTCGGCGAGTTGATCCGCGAACACTCGGACGAGCGTGACGCGTTCGAGAATCCAAGGCCAGGCAGCGAGTACGGACGCTCCAAGCTGTACGTCGAGCGCTATGCGGCGCGGCAAGCCCAAGCGCGCGGAGTCACGGCGACTATGCTGCGGCTTGGGCACGTGTACGGTGCCGGCATCGGACGCTCGCGCGAGATCATCGAGTTGTCGCGCGATCCTTCGTTTCGGCTTCCGTACGACGGCCGCTTCCCTTCCAACGCGATCCAGGTCGATACGCTCGCCGAATCCATTCTCGCGCTGTTAGGCAGCGATGCGGCGAGGGACACGTATAGCTTCGCCGAGAGGGCAAGCACGTGGCGTAGGATCTTCGACTGGCACACGGAAGCACTTGGCCTCGCGCCCGTGCGTGGACTGCCGCAAGAGGAGTCCGACCGCATGCGCGACGTCTACGCGCGGGCATCCGTGCCGCGTGAAGTCGCCGCTTGGATGCGTGGTCTGCCGATCAAGCGTCTTGTCCGGTCGCCAGCGATGTTCGATATGGCTCTCCGTATTCTGGTGCGCACACCAACGGCGATCACCAGCCGCGTTACGAGCATCAATCGTCGTGTCGGCGCTCGCGGTGATGTCGGTAGCGCGTTAGGCGGTTTTCGTGCCCCGCTCCCTGCGTTGTACCTCTCGGCTGGAATGCCTGGACCATTCCTAGACCTCGGCTCCGCCCCCGCAACCGGCCCTGCGTCCGAAGCGGAGCGTCGCCGCGAGCTGCAGGAGTGGTATCACAAGTGGAGCACACCGCGCATCGCGGCGTCGCCGCGACTCGAACGCGCCGCTGCCGGTGCCAGGAGCTGATCTCCTAGCAGGCGCTCCAGCCGCGACGCGGCCGCCAACGAGAGTCCTCTTCATCATCTACGGCCTCGCGCCCGCGGGGCCGGAGCTGCGCTTGCTGGAGTTTGCGCGCCATTTCCCGGCAACGACCGAGGTGCATCTCTGCGTCATCGGGGACGACCTGACACTGCTCGAGGAGTTCCGGAAGACGCCCGCGCGCGTTGCGATCATCCCCGTGCGTCGCCCCTGGGTCGAGTGGGGCCAAGTGCGTCGGGTGCTGGCATATATCGGCACGCACGACATCGCAGTCATCAATTCGTTCGATCTCAAGACACTGCTCGTCGCCGCCGCCGCCAAGCTGCGCTATGGACGCCGCATCAAGCTCGTGCATCACCTCATCAGCCTGTGGGACGGCTTGCGTGATCATCACAAGCAGATGGTGTGGCGGTCGCTGCGCTTTGCGGACGTCGTGGTGTGCAATGGTTACGCGGTGCGCGACACGCTCATTGGACCCAAGAAGCTCAGGCCGCGCATCGTTGTGGTGCCTAACGGCGTGGATAGCGAGCACTTTCGCCCAATGCCTGCAGTGCGCGCGGCGGAGCGTACTCGCCTCGGATTTACGAACGAGCTCTTCGTGTTCGGCACAGTTGCAAACGTGCGTCCGGTCAAGAACTACTCGCTGCTGCTCAACACGATGCGCAGGGTCGCGGAACAGCATCCGCACGTTAGGCTCGTTTGCGTTGGCGGCGGCCCGCAGCTCGGGGCAATGCGAGCTCTCGCTGGCCAGCTCGGCCTAGGCGACAAAGTGGTGTGGACGGGCCAGACGACGGACATCAGACCGTCCGTCGCGACGTTCGATGCGTTCGCGCTCACGTCATTCCACGAGGGGTGCCCTAACGCGCTCATGCAGGCGATGGCGATGGGCGTGCCGTCGATGAGCTCGGCCGTCGGCGAAGTTCCGCACCTCACTGAAAGCGGCCAATGCGGACTGCTCTTCGACCCGAATGATGAAGAGACGTGCGTCGCTGCGGCGCTCAAGCTCGTGCAGGACGCATCGCTGCGCGCTACGTTAGGCGCGGCGGGTCGGCAACGGATGTTGAATCACTACTCGCCGACCACAATGATCGACAAGTATGTCACGTTATTTGAAGACACGGCCGCAGACATCGAAGTTCTTTGACTCGCGGCTGACTGCTCACCGCTTCAACGCGGAGCTCTCACCGCTTGACGATGGCGCGCAGTCGTTAGGCCTTTGACCCAGGTCGGCGCACGAAGGTGAATTCGTTGCAACCCATGCTGCCTGCTTGTGTGCGCAGATACACGAGTTCGAAGCCGTGCGCTTTGTAGAACTCGAAGATCTCTTCCGGCTTCGCAACTTCGCGTGGGTATCCGCCGACCCAGTCGACGAGATCATGCCACGCGGACATCCCGCGGTTCTTGTGGTACTCCCGCCAAGTCTTGAACGGCCTCAGTGACAAGAAGTCTTTAATCATCGGCCGCGCCCACAGGAGCGCCAGCGATGGCCACAGCACGATGAAGCGCAGCCCGCGCGGCAGCCGGTTGTAGAGACGCTGCACCGAAGTCCAGCGCCGGCTCGCACTCCCTTGATCGTTATAGATCGCCACGGCCAGCTGGCCGCCGTCGCGCACCAGCGGGACCATGTTTCCCAACGCCGGCCACATCGAGCCGGTGTGGTGCAGTACGCCCCACGAATACACGACGTCAAACACGCCGAGCGATTTCAGATAGGCCGGATCGAGCGCCGAGCCCTGCTCCACCTGCCAGTGCGGATCGCCGTTGAAGTACCGCCGACGCAACTCGCTCGTGCACGCGACAGACTGGGGGTCGTAGTCGAGCGAATGCACACTGGCGCCAAGCCGACGCGCCGCGAGACTGAACAGCCCGCTCCCCGACCCAACATCAAGAAACTTCTTCCCGCGCAAGTCCGTGGCGCCGAGGAGTCGGTTGAGCGAGTCTTCGGCCACTTGGATGCGCTGATCGTCGAGTTGCTCCAGGAATCGCTCCCAGTTCGCCCCGAACTCAAAGCGTTCTCCGGCTGAGACTTCCAGCTGATGCTCGTGGATAAGCGTGCTGTCGACCGTTTCAGCCATTTGTCCTGCTACGTCGCTCTTAGAAAGACAAGTTCACCGATCAATTGGCACCGAAATCGCCAGCTCGGCGCCTGCTCAACGAAACGGACAGCTTCGGGAGACAATAGACGACGAAGACGGGTCGTCGACAACACCCCTGAGCCGATTTGCTAAGCTTTGCCGCTTCTTAAACAAATGCCGCGTGTCGCAGGGCCGGGAATTCTGCGGTAACTTAGCCGATTCATTGTGCGAGCCCGCAAGGCGGCGAGCTCACGTCTTCCGTTCAAAAGCGCGCAGCGCTTTGGCGCGTTAGGCAGTCACCTACCTGTTTCACCGTACCAGCTGGCCGAGGAGACCGAGTATGACGATACGAATAGGCGACGTAGCCCCCGATTTCAGCGCCGAATCGACGCAAGGCACGATCAAGTTCCACGAGTGGATTGGTAACGGCTGGGCGATACTCTTTTCGCACCCGAAGAACTTCACGCCCGTCTGCACGACGGAGCTGGGCTACATGGCGCGACTCAAACCGGAGTTCGACGCGCGCGACACGAAGATTGTCGGCTTGAGCGCCGACCCCGTAGTCGACCATCAGCGCTGGTCAGCGGATATTGCCGAGACGCAGGGGCACGCGGTGAACTACCCGTTGATCGGAGACGAGGAGCTCAAGGTTGCCAAGCTCTATGACATGCTGCCGACGGATGCACAGCCTGGAAAGCGTACGGCCGTGGACAACCAGACCGTGCGATCTGTGTTCGTGATCGGGCCGGACAAGAAGGTTAAGGCGACGATTCAGTATCCGATGAGCACGGGCCGCAACTTCGATGAGGTCTTGCGGCTGCTCGACTCCGTTCAGCTCACGGCGAAGCACACGGTCGCTACGCCAGTGAACTGGAGGCCGGGACAGGAGGTCATCATCCCGACTTCAGTGTCGGACGAGGATGCGAAGAAGAAGTACCCGCAGGGTTTCAAGACGCACAAATCCTATCTGCGGACCGTAGAACAGCCACGTTAGGCATATCCCGCGCCGGATAGCAAGTAGAGGGCGGACGACAACGTCCGCCCTCTCGCTCATCCGGAAGTTAGCGGCCTTGACGCCACGCCTCGCGAAGCCTTGTGGCCTTGGCCGTAGCCCCTGCGATCTCTTCCAGGCGCACCAATGGCCGGATCTGCTGGGCGGCGACGACGTTCACCGTTAGGTGCTTCCCGGCTCGCTCGACTTCCATGCGCGTCGTGTCGCCGATGCGAATGCGCTGCAGAATGCCGCGCAACTCCAGCCATGTTCGTGCGGGGGCTCCGTTCACGGAGACGATTCTGTCGCCTGTGTGAAGGCCGGCGCGGGCCCAGGGGCTCTCGGGATGAGTGAGGACCAAGCGCGCAAGCTGGCCGGCCGGTACATCTGCGGCATAAAGGCGCAGATCCACGATCGCCTCGTTTGTGCTCTGACTGACCGCGGGGATCCATTCGACGCGTGCGCGCAAACCGAGGTTCGCAAGGTAGCGATCGAATGCTATCGCTGAGCCAGATCGAACATGCGCGTCGAAGAACCGGGTGACGTCGCAGCCGCAGACGTCTTCAACGGCACGTTCCACATCACGCCCCACGAATCCCTGCGTTCCGCCAAAGCGCTCGAGCATGAGGCGCATGACGTCGTCCATCGAGCGGCGACCGTCGGTCGCGTCACGGATGATCAGGTCGAGCATCGCGCCGATCACTTCGCCTTGCAGGTGTGTGCTCGCGCCGTAGTCGCCTAACGCGCCAGCTTCGGCGTTATACGCCACCTGGCTCACACGCTCAGCCGAGTATCGCGCGAGGCCGGGCATGGCGAGGTACCGCGCGATGAGGTTCGTGAGATGCTGCGTGCGCGTCGTATCTGACGGGGGCAGCCCGGCGCGCCGCATCGTGAGGTCGGCGTAGAAGATCGTGAGCCCCTCGCTGAACCAGAGGCTCGACGTCGGCGGCTGCACACGATAGTCCACCGTGCGGTACTCCGCGGGGCGAATGCGCATCAGGTTCCAGGCGTGAAAGAACTCGTGCGCCGCCTCAGGCAGGCTCGCGAGCGGATCGCGCGCCAGCGCGGCGCTGGATGCGCCTAACGTGACAGAGTTGGCGTGCTCCAGCCCACCCCAGGCGTTGTCCTGGAAGATGAATGTGTACTCGCGCCAGGGCGGTCGGCCGAACAGGGCGACGGCCTGCTCCGACATGCGACGGACGCCGTCAACGAAGCGAGTCGTATCAAACGGCGCGGCGTTAGGCGCAGGCCAATAGACTATCCGGTGTGGTACTGCATCGATCGCGAAGCGCCAACTCTTGAAGCGCCCCGCGAAGATTGGCCCTTCGACGAGAGCGTCGAATGTTGGCGCGAAGAACGTGCGTGGGTCTGACGTGGGCGTGAGACCCGTCGCGATCTCCCAGCTGCTTGGCAGTGTGAGCGTGACGTGCGCGGGCACAAGCGTTGCCCCGATGATGTACATGAACGAATGCGGCCCGCCGATGAGACCGCCCGTCGGGGAGAGGAACGGTCGCCACGCCGCACGCGCGCCTTCGTCAGATGTTGGGAGGCGGATGCGATACTGCAGCGTCGCTTCTCCTCCCGGGGCTCGTACCCGCCACAACGAACTATCAGTGCGCGTGATCGTCGCCGCGCCGCTGCGTCCTTCGATGCGCAGATCTTCGAGGTGGCGCCAATACTTGTCGTCGTACTCCGGATGCGCCGACATCGCGAGCCGGAACGTGTCCGCTGCGTTCCGGATGTTCATCTCGACAGCGAACGTCGACAGGTTGCTGCTGTCGACGCGAATGGCGTAGCGCACGATGGGTTGTGAGCGCGCAAAGCGCGCGTCGACGGCGTCGGCAGCATGGCGAATTGGATTCTGCGCGCCTGCCACAGTGGTGAGAGCGACAAGCAGACTGGCGAACAAATCAGCGCGACGGATGAGCATGTCTCCCTAAGGTAGAGTCGAATCCGCTGTTACTCCCCGTTAGGATGCCTGGAAAGATGCAAACGCTGCATCAGCGGGAGAGTTGCTGCAGCGCAGCTGCAACGCGCGTCGCGCGCTGCGCCATGCGATCCACCGCCGCGGCGACGCGACGCACCTGATCCTGCGCCGAGTCGAGCCGTTTTGCCTGCAGCATCTGCCTAACGCCTGGCATCGGGTCCGGGGCGAAGCCGGTGTAGATCCCCGTCGCGTACATCGTGCTCTTGAACCACTCGCGTCCAGGGAGGCCGTCGGGGTCCAGCAGTCGCGCTCCGATTGATACAGTTCGCGGTTGATCGCACGCACGGCGTCAGGTCTTCCACGAATGAACGCCGAGCCGCGTTGCATAGCGCCGTCGTACGCGCGATCGACATCGGCGCCAGCCTGCGCCAGGCGCTCGATCGCCTGCATAACGGGGCTCACATCCAGCTTTTCGCTGCCGAGGCTGGTCTGCGCGAGCGCGACGACGTCCTGAGCGTAGCCGCGATAGGCCGTCGCGGCATCGGAAAACGAGAACGGCAACAAGGGAGCGTCTGCCATGCGCAGCGCGAGCGTCGCGACAGTAGCGGCCTGCGCCTTTCCGTAGACGAAGCCGGGATCGATGAAGCGCCTGAAGTTGTCGTAACTGTCGTAGATCGAGTGGTACGTCCCCGCTGTCGGCCCCCCGGAGAATCCGTGGCTCACCGAGGCGATACCCAAGTGCTCGAGGAACGCTTGGAAGTCCGTTCCCGACCCCGGGGCGCCAAGCTCGAATCCACCGTTTCGCGCCTTTGCCGAGTCTGCGGCTGTTTTGGCCCTGGTTAGGCGCTCGCGCTGCGCTGCCTCGATCAGATTCCCGCCTGCTGGATCGATCATGTCGCGTGCTATTTCACGCACGAAAGTCGTGAGCGTGTGCGAGCCGTCGGCGTCGAAGACCCCTTTCGAGTAGCCATCGGTGTTGAGATAGACGACGGCGTTTTCTCGCAATTCCTGCGCGTGCTCCTCGGCCCACTCGGTAGAGCCCAGGAGTCCCCACTCTTCACCATCCCATAGCGTGAAGATTATTGTCCGCTGTGGTTGCCAGCCGCTTTTGGTGAGCTGCGAAAGCGCGCGCGCCGCCTCCATTAGCGCCGACGCGCCCGAGATTGGATCGGCGGCCCCATTGACCCAGCCATCGTGATGGTTGCCGAAGATCACCCACTCGTCAGGCGTGGAGACGCCACGGATGCGCCCGACAACATTGTACACCGGACCGATCTTCCAGTCCGATTTCATCTGCATGCGGCCGCAGGCGGCGCGACCCTTTCTTGGAACTCCAGCCGGGCGATAGCGGATCCCCGGCATACATCGCCGCGTAATCCGCCGCGGTGCCGCGCTGCACGGCATCCTCCGGACGCCACGGTCCCTTGGGGTACACGTCGCCGCGCGTGAAGCCATCTTCCTCGGGATCGGAGTAGATGAGGCAGCCGATCGCTCCGCGTTCGACAGCTTGCTTGATCTTGGCACTGCGAACGCCACGGCCGTACTTCACGACCACGATCTTGCCGCGCAGATCGGCGCCGATGCTGTCGAGATGCGCATAATCCTCGGCGTTGCCGAAGTTCGCGAAGACCAGCTCGCCTTGGACGTCGCCGTCGGCGCCGTAGGCATTGTACGTGGGGAGCTGCCCTTTGTCGCCCGAGTCTTTGTCTTCGGCGAGCACAGGCTCTTGCATCTTCGCGACGAAGCGCGTCGGGCCGACCAGCTCTACGCGTCGCAACGTTGGCGTTGGTAACAGTGCCGCGAACTCCTCGATCTCTGCGTCGAAGCCCCACTCGCGAAACTTTCCGAGGGCCCACTCGGCGACGGCGCGTGCTCCGGGTGAGCCGGCGTGATTCGGCTCCTCCGACATGATGCGCGAGTACTCGTTCACTCGCGCCGAATCTGGAGTATCTATGAGCACAGCCTCGCGCGCGCGTAGCGAGTCCAGCATGTCCGCGGGATAGCCGCGCACAGGCAGCGTCGTCGAGCGCTCACGACAGCCGAGCACGACGATCAAGCCTAACGCCATCCGACGGAAGCCGGCCGACATTTCTCTCATGACATGCTCCGACTGAATGGGTAGCTTTCGCGCGCTAATGTGACCGACGAACGCAGGACGCGACCACCCGTGGCGACAATGTTCGCGCGTGCGTTGTCCTTGAGGTGCCCGCGTTGCGGTGGGCGCGGCATCCTGCGCCGATTCTGTTCTATCCCTTCTCGCGCACAGTGTGGCTCGCGTGGGACCTCAGCTTTCGCCCGAGCGCGCCCGGCGACTAGCGTTAGGCAGGTGCTCCCACTTTCACGTTAGCCAGCGACCTGTTTCAGCGCGTCCGCCACACGCTTCATGGCTTCGCTTGGGCCGACGGTGATGCGCACGGCATCACCGATGTTTGTGAGACCCGTAAACGGTCGCACGGCAATGCCTCGGGCAGCGAGCGCGCGTACCACCGCCTTCGCGTCTTGTACTGGCACGAGCAGGAAGTTCGCCGACGACGCGAACGGACCGAAACCGCGCTCGTGCAACAACGCAGTCAACTCCGCGCGTGCCGCGAGCGACGCCGCAACGCACTGCTGTACCCACGAGAGTCCCTTCGTGAGCACGGCCGTTGCAGCGCGCAACGCCACGTTCGAGACGGCGAACGGGCCGCGCGCTTTCTCTATCTCCGGCATGAGCGACGCTTCCCCGACAGCGTATCCAATGCGCAGGCCGGCGAGGCCTAACGCTTTGGAAAACGTGCGCACGATGATCGCGCGGCCGTGTTGTGCGATCTCGCGCGTTAGCGTCGCGCCGGCGAATTCGGCATAGGCCTCGTCGATCATGACGAAGCCGTTCGCTCGCTCCAGCACAAAGCGCAACTCGGCTTCCCTTGGTTGCAGCCCCGTTGGGTTGTTTGGTGCACACACATACACAGCCGCGGCGTCGGCGCTCGAGAGCGCCTCGATGTCAGTAGTGGCGTCGGAGCGCACAGGAACGGGAAGCGGGCGCAGACTATTGGTGGCCGCGAAGTAGCGCGCCATCACGAACGTAGGATCGGGGAACGCGATCGTCTCACCCGGCTCACAGAACGCGCGGAAGGCGCAGTCGATCACGCCGTCCCCTCCAGTGCCCAAAACGACTTCGTTAGGCTGCACGTGCAGGTACGCTGCGAGGGCCTCACGCAGCAGCGGACCGGACGAGGGCGGATACTGTGTCGCATCAGCGGCGCTGCTCTCGCGAATTGCCTCGAGTACGGCCGCTGCCGCGCCGAACAGGTTCGTGTTGTCGGCAAGATGCAGCGGCGCCATCGGCCCATCGTCGACAACAGGCACGACGTTCTCAAACGCCGGCCGAAACACGCTCTGGCGCGGCTCTGTGTGCATCATGCCGCGCTCGTCAAGGCCGTGATCACGTTAGGCAGCAGACTCCGCGCGACTTCGGCGTACACGCGCGCGTTCCTGCAGCACCGCGACGACGCCCGGGATAATGGAAACGATGATGATTGCGATGATAACGACCGAGAAGTTATCGCGCACCCACGGCAAGTTGCCGAAGAAATACCCGGACCAAAGCATCGAGCCGACCCAGCTGACTCCGCCCACGACATCCCAGATCACGAACTGCCGATACGGCATCGCGCCGGCGCCGGCGACGAACGGCGCGAAGGTTCGCACGATGGGGACAAAGCGCGCGAGAAAGATCGTCTTCCCGCCATGGCGCACAAAGAAGTCGTGCGTGCGATCCAGGTGCTTTTTCTTTACGAGCGGCATTTTCCCCGCTGCCGCTCGCTCACCAAAAATCATCCCCATCTTGTAGTTCACTGTGTTCCCCAGGATCGCAGAGCCCGTGAGCAGTGGACAGAGGATGCCGATCTTGAGCGTCGAAGCCGCGGCGATTGCACCGGTTGCAAAAAGAAGCGAATCGCCCGGCAGAAATGGCGTTATAACGAGTCCCGTTTCGCAGAAGATGATGAGGCCGAGAATGATGTACGTCCACGCACCCGCGCTATCCACAAGCGCGGCGAGGTGCGCATCGAGATGCAGGACGTAATCAATCAGCGTTTGCACGAGCTCCATTACGCCACCTTCCGTTCGGCAACAGGTGCGACGTTAGCCGGCGCGCTGGGAGCAGGGTGTGTGAAAGACGAAATCATACCTGTGAGAAAAGTGAGCGTCGTGCCGATCAGTACGTACCACGGCCAGGCAACGCGAGACAATGGTCCGAGCGTGTCCGCGAGTGGCGAATACGCGGCCGACAATTGCCGCGCAAAGACGACGAAGCTCATCGCCGCGATACCCACGATCAGCCCGGTGATCGCGTCACGTTGAATGGCGCGCGGCCAGAAGTTGCCGAGAAAGAACGTGCCGAGTAGTCCACCGTAGGTGAACGACGCAATGCCCAGAGCGACAACAACCACGGGCGTTCCCTGTTCTTTAAAGAGCAGAGCGCCGCCGGTGAGGCCCACTCCCCAGATCAGCGCGAAGATCTTCCCCACGCGCAACGTACGTGGATCGTTAGGCGTACGCTTGGTCAGCGGCAGATAGATATCGTGCGTCGTGGCGGCCGCTAGCGAGTTGATCGCTCCCGAGTGCGTGCTCATCGTCGCCGCCACGATCGCCGCGATCAGCAAGCCCACCAGCCCTGCCGGCATCTGCTCAATGATGAACGACGGAAAGATCGCGTCTGGCGCCGAGAACGTTCGGCCGCCGTAGAGCACGAACAAACCGATCCCGATGAAGAGGAACAGCGTGAACTGCGCGAAGACGACGATGCCGCTGCCGATGATCGCGCGTTGGGCGTCGCGCAGACTGCGAGACGAGAGGAGCCGCTGCACGATGAGCTGATCGGCGCCATGCGACGCCATCGCGAGAAAGGCTCCGCCGATGAGACCAGCGAAGATCGTGTGCGGCCGATCGAGTCCCGTATAGAAATCGAGCAGCTTGAGCTTCCCCTGCGCACTCGCCGAAGCGATGATGGCGCCCCAGCCGCCGTCGACGGCGCGACCGATCAGCACGATCGCGGAGAGACCGCCAAGGATGTAGACCGACGCCTGCAGAATCTCCGTCCATACCACGGCCTTCATTCCGCCGCGATACGTGTAAATGACTGTGAGAACTCCCAGAATGATGATAGCCGCGGGCATCACTGCCTGACGAGGAACCCCTTCGCCGAGGATCAGCGCGACGGGAATCGCCGTCGCGAAAACGCGCACGGCGTCGGCCATGGCGCGTGTAACCATGAACACGATCGACGTGAGGCGTCTCGTCGCGAGCCCGAAGCGTTGCTCGAGCAGCGCGTATGCCGTGACGATTTCGCCCTGGTAATAACGCGGCAGCAGCACGAACGCGACGACGATGCGCCCGAAGATGTAGCCCGCAGCCACCTGCAGGAATCCGAGGTTGCCGATGTACGCGAGACCCGGGATGGAGATGAACGTGAGGGCGCTCGTCTCCGTCGCGACGATCGAAAAGAGGACCGCCCACCACGGGATCGCGCGGTCAGCGACAAAATAGTCCTTGGCGTCCTTCTGGCGACGGCCGACCCAGATGCCTAACGCGGTGGTCCCGGCGAGGTACGCCAACAACACGGCGGCGTCGAGCAGCGTGAAGCGCGCGTTCACGCGCTGCCGCCGGCCGTATCGAACCTCGCGTCAGGCGCGCACAGCGCTGACAGCCCCCTCAATCGAGTCATGCGGATGAGACCTCCAGGCGGTAGAATAGCCTGGCGTGCACCGCGACGAGAACCATATTGTCGAAATCGCGGTATGTTCCCCCGTCAGGCAGAGGGAACGCAGTGGCGCCAATCACGCAGTGACTGACTGAGCCACCGGATGTGAGCCCGCGCGACGATGTCGCCGAGCGTGCGCTACGCGAGCGCATGCGCCATGATCGCCTGCTGCTTGACATCGCGCTCGATGCGATCGTCGACATGAACGAGAGCGGAACGATCACGGATTGGAACGCACAGGCTGTCACGCTTTTCGGTTGGTCGCACGACGAGGCCGTGGGCCGGCAATTGCATGAAACGATCGTCCCGCGGTCGCTCCGCGCCGCGCATCGCGCGGGACTGCAGCGCTTTCTATCTACAGGGACGACATCGATTCTCAATAAACGCATCGAGATCACCGCGATGCATCGCGACGGTCACGAGTTCCCGGTCGAGCTCGCGGTTGCGGCGCTGCACGAGAATGACGCATACACATTCCGCGCTTTCATTCGTGACCTCTCTGAGCGGCGTCAGGCGGAACAAGACCGTCGACAGATGGAGAGTCGCATGCAGCAGGCGCAAAAAATGGAGCAACTCGGCGTGCTCGCGGGTGGTGTCGCGCATGACTTCAACAACCTGCTCGCCGCGATGCTCGGCCACGCGGGCCTGGCGCGTCAGGAGCTGGCGCCGGATTCGCGCGCGCTGCCCATGCTCGATGAGATAGTGAACGCTGCTCAGCGAGCCGCCGAGATGACGCAGCAGCTGCTTGCGTACGCGGGGCGCGGTCACGTGCATGTGGAGTCGCTGGATCTCGCGCACGTCGTCGACGAAATGTCGCACCTCCTTCGGCCGGTCATGTCGAACAAAGCGAACGTGCATCTCGAGCTCGCGGCGGCGCCGATCGCTGCTGATGCATCGCAGATTCGCCAGGTCGTGATGAACATGCTCACGAACGCATCAGAGTCGCTCGAGGGAAATCCTGGAGACGTCACGATTAGCACGGGTGTGCGGCGATCGGCGCGCGCTGACCTGGCCTCGCCGTATATGACTGACGATCTCCCCGAGGGGGACTACTCGTTCGTCTCAGTTCGCGACAGCGGAGTTGGTATGGATAGCAACACACTCCGTCGCGTGTTCGACCCGTTCTTCTCGACAAAGTTCACCGGACGCGGGCTCGGCATGGCGGCGGTGTTAGGTATCGTGCGCAGTCATCGCGGGAGCATTCAAGTAACGAGTGAACCCGGTGCCGGCAGCACCTTTCTCGTGTTGCTGCCCACCACTCGCGCCGCGCCAGTCACAGGTCGATCGGCACGACGCACGCCAGCGGTGAACGAGCGCGCTGGCCATGGTGTCATCCTTGTTGTCGACGACGAGGAGTCCGTGCGCACTGTGCTGTCACGTGTATTGGAACGCGCAGGCTATAAGGTTCTGAGTGCCGCAGATGGTCAGGACGCGTTGATAATCTTCGCGCGCGAAGTGGAGCGGATCGCGGCGGTCGTGCTCGACCTAACAATGCCGCGGCTGGACGGAATCGAAGTGCTGCGGCTGCTGCGCCGCTTGTCGCCTGATGTGCGCGTGCTGCTGATGAGCGGCTACAGCGATGAGGAAGTGAAGACGCGTTTCGCGGGCGAGCGCGTCGCGGGCTTTCTACAGAAGCCTTTCCAGAACAAGGAGCTGCTAGCACGCCTGGCCGCGCTGTTGCGCGTGTGAGCGCGTGACTAATGTGCTATGTCTGCATCGCACGATGCGGACTGGACAACCTAACGACTAACAGCAGCAGCGATTGACGGAGGTTCCCGCGTGGGCAAGGGACGTCTCGAAGCGTTCAGCGACGGCGTCATCGCGATCATCATTACGATCATGGTGCTCGAGATGGAGGCGCCGCATTCGGCCGATTGGGCCGCGCTGCGGCCGGTACTGCCCGTGTTCATGAGCTATGTGCTGAGCTTCGTCTACATCGGCATCTACTGGAACAATCATCATCATCTCCTGCACACGGTGCATCACGTGCGCGGCGGAATACTCTGGGCGAACACGCACCTGCTCTTCTGGCTCTCAGTGGTTCCCTTTACCACACGATGGATGGGCGACACCCATTTCGCCGCCGTGCCTGTCGCGTTGTACGGCATGGTCCTGCTGTTCGCCGCGATTGCGTTCACGATCCTCGTGCGCGTGATAATTGCGCACCACGGCAAACACTCCGATCTCGCAATGGCGATTGGCGCCGATCGCAAAGGAAAGATCTCACTCGCGTTGTACGCTGCGGGCGTAACCGTCGCGTTCATCCAGCCGATGATCGCGTGCCTCCTTTACGTGGTGGTCGCCATCATTTGGCTCGTGCCGGATCGTCGGATCGAGCGGCAGCTGAGCAAATCGCACTCGTGACACAGGGCGTACGCGTTGCCGCAGCGCTGCTCCTCGCAACCTCCTCGAGCGCGCGTGCGCAGGTGCATGATCGTGAGTTCGCTGATTCTGGGCCGCGATTCCCGATTCGTTCCGTGCAGCCGTGCGTGGTGCAGCGCATCGTCGACGGTGACACGATCTCCTGCAGACAGCTCGGCAACGTTAGGCTCATCGGCATCGACTCGCCGGAGAAAAGCCAACGGCCGTTTGGCCCATCCGCGGCCGCGGCGCTCTCAGCGATGCTTCACATGGGGGATACGATCCAGCTGGAACGCGATGTCGCGTTGCGCGACCGCTCCGGGCGCCTGCTTGCCTACGCCTGGCGCGAAGGGCGCATGTTGAACTGGCTCATGCTGCGCGGCGGCTGGGCCGTTGTGCTCACGATCGCGCCTAACGTGCAGTTCGCGGACGCTTTCGTCACGGCGCAGCACCGCGCCCGCGAGGAACGGCGCGGATTATGGGCTGTCGATGGGTTCCAGTGCCTGCCTGTTGAGAGGCGACGCCGAGCATGCTGAGCTCGCCCTTTGCGCTGCATGCGTCGCTATCTATGTTTCGACCCTCTTCTAGCCGTCGTCCTTCTGCCTAACTATGGCCACTCCGCCGGTCCCGCCCAGACTGTTTCAAGCCGATGTCACCTGGGCGACGCTCAAGCCCGACGAATTTCAGTGGCTTCCGTGCCTGCTGTGTGGATCGCCTAACTACGAGTCGCTCGCATCGCTCGTCATCAACTGGTCGGAATTCTTCCTCGTTAAGTGTCCGCGCTGCGGGTTGATCTGGCGTACGCCAATGCCGGATCCCGGCTTCCTGTCCGACCTGTATTCCGAGAAGTACTTCAACGTCGCGGACCATTCACCATCGCTCATCTATCAAGTGGGCATCGCGGATGCCGACGAGCAGAGTCATCAGATGCGGCGCGAGCGAACGCAGCAGGAAGTGCAGGACTGGCTCAAGCGCGGCATAACGTCAAAGAACGAAAAGGGACAGCAGCGCCGCCTTCTCGAAATCGGTGGCGGCCGAGGGTATCTGCAGCTCGCGGCGCAAGAACAAGGATGGGACACGATCGGCGTGGAGATCTCCCCGCACGGCATCAAGTCGGCGATCTCGAAAGGCTTCATCGTGCTGCCGATTCCGCTCGACCAGCTCTGCGAGAAGTACCTACCGCACGTGAATTACTTCGACCTGGTCGTCTTCTTCGACTTCCTCGAGCACGTGACGGATCCAGGCCTCGTCCTGCGCATGATTCACTTCACGCTCAAGGAGGATGGACACATCATCCTGCGCGTTCCCAGCACTCGTGAAGTGCCCAAGCTCCATCTGATCGATCACATCTGTCACTTCACTCCGGAAACGCTCAAGCTGCTGCTCGAGCGAGAAGGGTTCACGATCGTCGAGACGCACCACAGTGGCGTATTCCTCGCGCCGAGTGGCGACAAGATCGACAACCTGACGGTGACAGCGAAAAAGCGTGCGGCGGCATAGCGGTCGCTGATCCGAAGCCGAAGGCAGGCCGTGATCCATCGCCGGTCGCAGGGCATCGCCTCGGTTGATCACCTGGACTCGCCGCCTATCCAGTCGCGGGACTTACGCTTCCGTTCGCCTCCCGTGCGCGCACTGTTGGAGGCTTGCAGCGCGGGCGAGCGCGCTGTGGAAAATGCGCTACAGCCAGGGCCTCGAGTCGATTCCCCTGAGTGCTTCCGATCGTCGTTTCCCGGAGAGGAATGCGAGCGAGAAATGCGCTCCTCAGAGGGGCGCAGAGGGCGTTTCCCCTTCTCAGTGCGCGCGAGTGGCACACCACGGTAACGCGACGGCTTGCGCTGCCTGCGGGAAGGAATCTTGCCCTATGCCCGGACGGCTTCACGAACAGGTGCTCGAGAGCAGCACTTCGAGGGGTCGGATTTGCCGCTCCCCAGCGAGAAACGAAGGAGCATTTGTGCCTGAACTGGCGGTCGATACGCGCGTCAATGTCTGGTGCCTTCCCCTGCTCTGGCGGTTAGAGGGGAGTGCGTCGGCGTCCGGGTCGCGGGAAGGCGAAGACGCGGCTTTGGAACGCATGACGGCCATGTTGTCCCCCGAGGAGAAGGCGGTTGCGGCCGGCATTGACTCGCTTGACCGGCGCCGCAGCTACGTCGCGGCGCACGCGCTCTTACGCTCGATTCTCGGAAAGGTGGCCGGCGTGGCGCCTAACGAACTTGTTTTCCGTTACGGCCAGCGCGGCAAGCCAGAGCTGGCGGGGCCGGGGCCGGTGCAGCAGAACCTGCAGTTCAACATGTCACACTCCCGCGATGTCATGCTTGTTGCCGTCACGCACGGTCGTCGCGTCGGCGTCGACATCGAGCATATCGACGAACCGGGCGATGTTCGTCGCATCGCGGCGCGATTCCTTTCGCCGCGTGACCGCGACGCGATCGAACAGCTCCCCGCTGAACGCCAGCGCGACGCATTCCTGCGCTGCTGGACTCGCAAAGAGGCATACATGAAGGCGCGCGGGGACGGCATCTCGCGGCCGCTGGACGATTTTGAAGTTGGTGACGCGCCTGACGCCTATCGGCAGCCGCGGCTGCTCCAGGTGTCGGGTGACCCTAACGAGGCAGAGCGTTGGGAGCTGGCGGACGTGCCGGCTCCGCGCGGGTTCATGGCCGCGATCGCCGTCGAGGGACGCGGCTTCGAGGTCGTGCAGCACAGTGATTGGACCGGGGATGTCTAGACGTCCGCTCGGACGCCGTAACGCCGATTCCCATTCAGGTCTGCAGGCCGCTTTATTTCGGGCCTGCATCCTTAGTTTTTCGTAGTCACCTTCTATTTCACGCTAGGCAAATCTCCTGGAGGAGATTGTTGAATGACGCAGGTTAAGAGGAAGCCGGTGGTGATCGCCGGTGGTGGACCCGCAGGAAGCGTCGCCGCGCTCTGTTTGCGAAAGCTCGGTCATGAAGTCGTGCTGTTCGAGCGGCAGAAGTTCCCGCGCTACCGCATCGGCGAATCGCTGCTGCCGGGCACGATGTCCATCCTCACAAGGCTGGGCGTCGCGGACAAAGTCATCGCGGCCAAGTTCACAAAGAAACGCGCCGCCACGTTCATTTGGGGCGGCGGCCGGCCTCCCTGGTCATTCACGTTCGCGACGCCCAAAACTGCGCCGTGGACATTCGATCATTCGTATCAGGTCACGCGAGCGGAATTCGATCAGATCCTGCTCAACGCCGCGGCAGAACGCGGCGCCGATGTTCGCGAGCTGCACGAAATCAGCGAGTTCGAGTTAGGCAATGGCAGCGAGCCGGTGCAGCTAACATGGAAAAACGGCGACCGCTCAGGGACGTTGGAATCGGACTTCTTCATCGACGCGACCGGCGCCAGTGCGCTCGTCGGGCGAAAGTACAATCTCCGCCAATGGGACGAGTATTACCGGAACACCGCAGTGTGGTGGTACTGGAAGGGCGGAAAGCGGTACAAGGGCGATCTCGAGGGCAACATCTTCTCGGTCAGCTACGAGAACGGATGGATGTGGATCATCCCGCTCAAGGATGACATCTACAGCGTCGGCGTTGTGACCGATGTCGGTGCAAACGAGAAGATCCGCGAGATGGGGCCCGAGGCGTTCTATCGCGGTGAAATCGCCAAGTGTCCGATGGCAACTGAGATGCTTGCGACGGCCACGCCAACCGACGAGCTGCGCGTCCTGCGCGAGTGGTCCTACGATTCGAAACACCTTTCGATGGGCCGCGCGTTCATGTGCGGCGATTCAGGCTGCTTCATCGATCCGCTCTTCTCGCAAGGCGTCCATCTCGCCACGTACTCAGGGATGATGGCGGCGGCAGCGATCGACTACTTGTACGAGCGCCCTGAAGAGGCGCCAGCGGTGCATGAGTGGTACGAGAAATCATACCGCATGGCGTACCAGCGCTATCACAAGTTCCTCGCAGGCTTCTACTCCTGCAACGGACACGACTCGCCGTTCTGGCGCGGCCGACGCATCGCTGGCGCGAGTGACCAGCGACTCGCCGGAAAAGAATGGTTCATGACGATGACCGGCCAGAACCTGGACGCAGGTGCAGAGGGTACGCGCGAACTGGAAGATGGCGCCGCGATGTTGGCCACGCTGTGGCAGCACCGATCCAAGGAGATGAACGACGAGTTTGATGAGACTGAGCTGCAGAGTCGGCGTCTCAAGTGGGGAACCGAGCTTCTCAAGCAGCTGCAGTCAATCAAGCAGATCCGCTGGAAAACCAACGAGGTCGTGCTGCACCGGTCGTTCAAGGTGCATCCCACGACGTTCAAGTTGGAGCATCAGACGTTTCTCGGTGATGAGCATGGGCGCATGATGTCGTCAAACGTCTTGACCGAAGAACATCGCAAGGTGTTCGCGAGTCTGGCGAGCCAGCCGCTCAGCTTTGATCAGTTGTCGGATCGCCTCAAGGACATCAAAGGCGGCCATGGCAGTCCGTTCGAGGTGATTCGTCGTCTCTTCGAGGAGGGCTTCCTCGAGGGGCGCGACAAGAACGGCGAGGTGGTGCATCTGCAGAACGTGTTGCGGTTCGGCGGAGTGGGCGCAGAAGACGATATCTCATAGGCGCTGGAGCGAGGCGCGAGGAGAGAGAGGGATAGGTATGGATAGGCAGCGGTTGGAAGGCATGATGACGGCGTTGCTACAAGCCACGCTGGACGAGCAGAACGAGCACGGCGCCGTAGTGGCGACCGCGACATTGCCGCTCGTCGGTGACAACGCCGCGATCACGTCGATGCGCCTCGTGTCGTTCATTGCCGACTTGGAGACAACGCTCGCGAGCGACCACGGGTTGGAGATCACCCTCGTGAGCGAGCAGGCACTGTCGCGGCAAAAGAGTCCGTTTCGATCGGTCGAAGCGCTGGCCGAGTACATCTTGGAGCTAATAGGCGGCACCGAGCAGGCCGTATCGGCTGCCTAACGTGGGGTTGGGGATGATGACGTCACACATCGACTGGCAGATCGCGCGCTTTCGCGAAGGGCACGATCAACCGGCGATCGTCTGGAACGATCGCGAAGTCACGTACGGGGAGCTCCTGGAGCGGTACGAGCGGTGGGTCGAGCGCCTAACCGCAGCAGGCGTGACACTCGGCTCCGTTGTCACGGTGGCAGGCGACTTCTCGCCGGCGTCCCTCTCGTGCCTGAATGCGCTTCTCAAGCTCAACTGCGTGCTGGTGCCGCTCTCACGGGAATCGCACGATCAGCACAGTAACTTCATCGAGATCGCGGAAACGGATTTCGCGATCGAGATCGATGCAGACGACGAGGCTGTCGTACGTCCGCTCGCGTTCCGCCGGAGCCACCGGTTGCTGGAGCAGTTACGCGCGAGCGGTGAATCGGGGCTGATGATCTTCAGCTCGGGATCGACCGGAAAACCCAAGGCGATTCTCCACGCGTTGCCGCCCATGCTGGAGAAGTTCCGCAAGCCGCGGCACTGCTATCGCACAATCTCTTTCCTGCTCTTCGATCACATCGGCGGCTTCAACACGCTCTTCTACACGATGGCGAACCTCGGCTGCATCGTGTCGCCAGGGGACCGCAGTGTTGCCAAGGTTTGCCGCGCTGTCGCCCGTTATAAGGCCGAACTCCTGCCGACGTCACCGTCGTTTTTGAACTTGATGTTGATGGCCAAGGCGTACGAGCAGTTCGACCTCTCGTCGCTCAAGCTGATCACATATGGCACCGAAGTCATGCCGGAGCGCACGCTGCAGCAGGTGCACGAGGTCCTGCCTAACGCCAAGCTCCAGCAGACCTACGGACTCTCCGAGCTGGGCATTCTCAGGTCCAAGTCCGCGTCGGATCAGTCGCTCATGGTGAAGGTCGGCGGCGAGGACTATGAGACCAAGGTGGTCAACGGCACGCTGCGGATCAAAGCCAAGTGTTCCATGCTCGGTTATCTCAACGCGCCCAGCCCGTTCGACGCCGAGGGATGGTTCGATACCGGCGACGCGGTGATCGAGGACGGCGAGTATCTGCGGATCCTGGGCCGCCATAGCGAGATCGTGAACGTCGGCGGTCAGAAGGTCTATCCCGCCGAGGTCGAGAAGGTCATCGCCGAGCTGCCTAACGTGATCGACGTGGCCGTCAGCGGCGAGCCGCATCTGCTGCTCGGCCAGGTCGTCGTCGCCATCGTGCAGCTAAGCGAGCAGGTTCCCGACCTGGAGTTCAAGCGCAAGATCGCCGAGCACTGCAAGGGACGCCTGCAGCCGTACATGGTGCCGACAAAAGTTCGCGTTGTTACAGACACTCTCGTCAACGAGCGCTTCAAGAAGATCCGGCGCCAGGACAAACCGCAGGTCGCCTCAGCGTGACCGAACGCGCCGTCATCGAGCGGATGGATCCTCGCAACCGCTCGGATGTCGAGGCCGTCTCCGCGCTGCACGAGCAGTTCCTCGGCGAGAGCATGGTCTCGCGTATGGGGCCTGCCTTCGTCCGCGACGTCTACTACAGCAAGCTGCTCACGGACGGACTGTACGACTGTCTCGTCTGCCGCTCCGATGGGCGCGTCGTTGCGTTTCTCACGTACACCGAGCGGCCCATGGACTTCATGGCGCGTGGGCTCAAGAGCCATTTCATGGCCGTGGCGTGGAGCGTCGGACGCACCGTCCTAACGAGTCCCAAGCGATTGCGCGACGTGCTGTTCGTGCTGAAGCTCATGACCGCGCGCAGTGACCAGGGCGAGGACCACGTGCTCAAGGCTGGCGCCGCCGAGGCGTTATCGATGGCGGTGCTGCCGGAGTTCCAAAACGTCGTCCCTGAGGGTGGAAAGTCGCGCGTCGCTGTGCGCTTGATCGAGCTGATGGCCGCTGACATGCGCGAGCGCAAAGTGCGCGAGATAGCATTCTATGTGGACCCGGCGAACCGTGCGGCGAACCTGTTGTACAGCGCCATGGGCTGCAAATTCGAGAAGATCCAAACCGCGGGCATTGTGCGCCATCGCTTCATCTATCCGGTAGCGCCCCGACTCGGGGCGGCCAAGTAGGCGAGTAGATTGCCTAACGAGAACGACGTTCCGGTCGCGCTTGTCACAGGGACGCGAACGGGAGTCGGCCGCCACCTCGCGCAGTTTTTTCTCGCGCGCGGCGATGCCGTCGTCGGCTGCAGCAGAAAGCCGATCGATTGGACGCCTCCGTCGGACCGTTACGCGCACTTCGAGACCGATGTCACCAGCGAGGAGCAGGTCAAAGCGCTCTTCGGTGAGATCACGAGACGCTTCGGCAGGCTCGATGTCGTGATCAATAACGCGGGCGTCGCATCGATGAACCACGTGCTGCTCACGCCGGTCGCGTCGCTGCGCAAGATGCTCGACACGCATGTCAGTGGAACGCACATGGTGAGTCGCGAGGCAGCGCTGCTCATGCGCAAACGCAAGCAGGGTCGCATCATCAATCTCACCTCGGTCGCAGTGCCTTTGAGCTATGAGGGGCAAGCGGCCTACGTGGCTTCCAAAGCGTCGGTTGAGGCGCTGTCCCGCGTGATGGCGCGTGAGCTGCGCGAATTCGGCGTTACTGTGAACGTGCTCGGTCCTGGTCCCACGGCGACCGACATGATTCGCGGAGTTCCCAAGGCGAAGCTCGAGAAGATGGTCTCCCTCTTCTACCAGAAGCGGCTCACGACCTTCAAAGACATAACCGGGGCGGTCGAGTTTCTACTGCTCCCAGCGAGCCGAGCGATTACTGGACAGGTGATCTATCTGGGCGGGGTGCCTAACTAGGAGCTCGGGCATCGGGTGTCGGGGTTCGGGCATCGGGTCTGACACAGCATCACGTCGGATTACGGCGTAAACGATCGCGGTGCGTCTTCCTATCCCCGATCCCCGATCCCCGCACATGTACCTCACTCGCCGCGAACTTATCGAACTCGGCATCGCCGCGGCCGCCGCAGCCGGCTCCGCTCGCAGTGTCTTCGCTCAACCGAGCGCGCTCGTCACGAAGCGCATTCCTGCGACTGGCGAGCGGGTTCCAGTCGTCGGCCTCGGCACGCGCAACTACCGCGCAGGGAGCGATCCCGCTGAGCTCGTTCCATATCGCGAGACCGTCAAAGCCTTCCTCGACGCCGGCGGCAGTGTCATCGACACCGCTCCGTCGTACGGCAACTCGGAGAGCATCCTCGGCGGTTTGATCGCGGAGTTAGGCGCACGCGATCGGATCTTCCTCGCGAGCAAAGTCGATCGCCGTGGTAAAGACGAAGGCGTCGCACGGTTGAACGACTCGTACGCCAAACTCAAAGTGTCCAAGGTCGACCTGATGCAGGTGCACAATCTCGTCGACACTGCAACGCAGCTCGCGACGCTGCGCGAGTGGAAGGCAGCCGGCAAGCTGCGCCTGATCGGCGTCACGACGTCCTCAGATCAGCAGTATCCAGAGCTCGAGCGCATCATGAACAGCGAGAAGCTGGACTTCATTCAGCTGGACTACGCTCTCGATGCCCGAGACGCCGACGCGCGACTGCTGCCGCTGGCTGGCGACAAGGGGATCGCGGTGCTCGTCAACCTTCCGTTCGGACGTGGCCGCCTCTTTCGGGCGTTAGGCAGCAAGCCGCTCCCCGATTACGTGAAGGAAATCGAATGCACGACGTGGGCCCAGTTCGCCCTCAAGTACGTCGTTTCGCATCCCGCGGTCACCGCGGCGATTCCCGGGATGACAAAACCGCATCATGCTGTGGAGAATATGGGCGCGGCGCGCGGAACGATGCCGGATGCTGCAATGCGAAAGCGCATGGAGACGGTTCTAGCCTAACAACCAAAGCTGTCGGCTGCCAGCTTTAGTTGTTTTTTATGGCCGCGGCGGCGCATCCGTGAACCGGTACACCAGTTCTTTATCGCCGCGCACCATCCCGAACTGCTCTCTCGCGATCCGCTCCTGCAGCACCGGATCGGTGAGGATTTGCTTGCGATAGCGGTCCAGCGAATCGATCTGCCGCTGCAGTGAGTCGATTTCACTCATCAGACGCGTGCGCCTGATCCGCTGGCGAATCAGGTCGCTCGTGCCGTACTCTCCGCCTTCAATCGCGAAGTATGCCACGCCTAACGCGCCGGCGATCAACATCGCCTTCCTCGCCGGCTTCTTCTGCCAGAACTTTTGGCGCGCCACGACCTACTCCAGCCCGTAAATCGCGCCGCCGGGATACTCCGCGGCGCTTCCGAGCTGCTCGGCGATGCGTAGCAGCTGATTGTACTTCGCCACACGATCGGTTCTCGACGCGCTTCCGGTCTTTATCTGCCCTGCCCCGCTGCCGACGGCGAGATCCGCGATGAACGTGTCTTCCGTCTCGCCGCTGCGATGCGAGATGATCGACAAGTAACCCGCCGATCGCGCCAGATCGATTGCCTCGAGCGTCTCGGTGAGAGTACCGATCTGGTTCACTTTGATCAGAATCGCATTCGCCACGCTCGATTCGATGCCGCGCGCCAGACGTTCGGTGTTAGTGACGAAGAGATCGTCGCCGACGAGCTGCACCCGCTCGCCTAACTTCGCCGTTAGGGCAGCCCACCCTTCCCAATCGTCCTCGGCCAGGCCGTCTTCGATGCTTACGATCGGATACTTCTCCAACCACCCGCCATACAAATCGATCATGCCGTTGGCATCGAGCGTCCCGGCGCCACTCTTCTTGAACGTGTAATTTCGCGACTTCTTGTCGAATAGCTCCGAAGCTGCGCAATCCAGCGCGAGCGCGATCTCGGTTCCCGGTCCGTAGCCAGCGGCTTCGATCGCTTCGAGGATGACCTTCAGCGCGTCTTCATCGTTGCCCAGGTTAGGCGCGAAGCCTCCTTCGTCCCCCACTCCGGTCGCGAGTCCACGCCTGACGAGAACCTTCTTTAGCGAGTGAAAAACCTCAGCGCCCATGCGCAGAGCGTCGCCAAATGAGTCGGCGCCCACCGGGACCGCCATAAACTCCTGGAAGTCGACCGTGTTCGTCGCGTGCGCGCCGCCGTTCAAGATGTTCATCAACGGGACCGGCATTGTGCGCGCGAGCGGGCCACCCAGGTAGCGATAGAGCGGCAGATCGCACTCGACGGCCGCCGCGCGCGCCACCGCCATCGACACGCCTAAAATCGCGTTGGCGCCGAGCTTCGCCTTGTTAGGCGTGCCGTCCAGTTCGAGCATGCGCTGATCGATCGCCATCTGGTCGCTCGCCTCGATGCCGGCGAGGCCCGGACCGATCACGTCGATCACGTTGCGCACGGCTTTGGCTACGCCCTTGCCGAGGTAGCGCTTCGCGTCGCCGTCGCGCAGCTCGATCGCCTCATGCTCACCGGTCGACGCACCGCTCGGCACTGCCGCACGGCCTGCCGCTCCGCTCGTTAGGGTAACGTCGACCTCAACGGTCGGATTCCCTCGAGAATCCAGAATCTCGCGGGCAGTCAGTGCTTGGATGGTAGACAAGGGCTCAAGGTCTGAGGTCGGAGGTCTGAGGTCTGAGGTCGACTGACTCCGGACGAGCAAGCGTGAAGTCACGGTCGGACGCGGCACTCGTTACGGCATACTCCCGTTCAAAAGCGTCGGCCATCCGACGCCACGTTTCGCGTGCGAGGCGATCGCGATCGTCGTAAGTCATGTCGCCCGTCGCAATCGGTTCCAAAAAGTGGATGTCGACGACGCCTGACCGCACACGGAATGACCCCTTGGGTTGAATTGGAATCGTCCCGTGAATGATGCACGGTACCACGGGCACCTGCGCGGCGACAGCGAGCACAAACGGCCCCTTCTTGAAGGGACGCAGCGCATATGACCGCCCGCGCGTCCCTTCCGGGAATACGACAACCGACGCGCCGTGGCGGATCTGTGTCGCGGCCCGGTCGTAAGATGCGAACGCCGATTTTCTGTTGTCGCGCTCGATCGAGATCATGCCGGCTGCGCGCGCAGCCCGCCCGAAGATCGGAATGCGGAAGAGCTCTGCCTTGGCGACGAACTTGTAGTGCGGCAGAAACGACGCGAGCGCGAAGATGTCGAACCAGCTCACATGGTTGGCGACGTAGATGCGCGGCTCACCCCGAATCATGTAATGCTCGTTATGCAGCCGGATACGTACGCCCGCGGCCCACAGTATCGCGCGACACCACGCGCGCGGCGCCCAATCGAAAATGCTCCCTGGCCGATCGGGGCGTCGCAGGAGCCCGCCGAGGATCACCGCCGCGCCGAGCGTCGGCGTGAGGATAGCAAGGGCGATTGCCGTGAGCAGCGTGCGCATCACCGCGAAAAGTGATCGTAGCCCTTTTCGAGGTCAACGCGCTTGCCGTGGATTGTGAACACGACGGGGCGCTCGCCCGTTCCCGCGTCAACATGACCGATCACTGTCAGCCGCAGCCGGAAGGCTCGCGCGAACGCATTCGCGTCGAAACCCGCCGTCGCCGTAAACAATAGCTCATACTCCTCGCCACTCCGTGCCGCGTCACGCGCGTTACAGCCACGTAGTACCGGAAGCTTATCCAGATCGATCGTTAGGCGCACGCCGCTCGCCGTCGCTACATGCTCGGCATCGCTCACGAGCCCGTCGGATAGATCTATCATCGCGTGGGCGCCGTGCTCCGCGACCCATACGCCTTCTCGTACGCGCGCAACGGGACGCGCAAAGCGATCGCGCTCGAGCGGGGCCGCTTCCGTTCCCGCTGAGAGCGCGCGCAGCGCTGCGCCGGGACCACCCAAATGGCCCGTAACGTAAACGCTATCGCCCACTTTGGCCCCCGAGCGCAGTACCGGACGGGCGGTCGTCCCAATCACAGTGCAAGTGCAGTGCAGCATCTCGGAGCGAGACAGATCGCCGCCGATGACCGGACACGCAACATCGCGCGCAGCTTCGCCGATGCCGTCAGCCAAGCGTCCAAAGTCGTCCGTCCACGAATGCGGCAGTGCCAACGCGACCGTCATTCCTAACGGGCGAGCACCCATCGCTGCGAGATCACTCAACGCAGCCATCGCCGAGCGATAACCGATCTCGCCGCTCGTGAGCCATCGGCGCCGGAAGTGCACGTCCTCTACGCTCGTGTCAGTGCTGACGACGAGCTGTTCTCCAGCGGGCGCCTCCAGAATGGCGGCGTCGTCTCCCAACCCACGCGCCGCGCGGCCCCAGCGCTCAACCAGTTCGCGGATCATGTCGAATTCGCCGCCACGCCCGAGTGCAGTATGCGGCTGCGGCGTGGGAAGATGCTGCGTCATGCGTTAGGCAGTGATGACGAGCGGCAGCCGCGCGAGTACGGGCGGCTCCGGCACGGGGAGCGGCTCGTGCCACACAGCGCTCAGTTCCTCGAGCACGTGATCCAGCGTCGTACCGCGCACGCCGTGGCGCAGTGCGACGCGCTCGGCCGCCCGCCCGTGCACCCAGGCGCCCGCCGTCGCGCTCAGGAACGGATCGCCCGTTTGAGCCAGCAACGTCGTGATGATCCCGCTGAGCACGTCGCCGCTGCCGGCCGTGGCGAGAGCCGGGTTGCCGGTCGCGCTCACTGCAACACGTCCATCAGGAGCGCTCACTACCGTCGGCGTACCCTTGAGCAGCACAACGGCGCCGAGTGACCGCGCGAGAGACAGTCCTACGTCGAAGCGCTCTTGCTCGACCCGCTCGTTACTCTCACCCGTTAGGCGGGCACACTCCGCGACGTGCGGCGTCAGCACGGTCGGGCGTCCACCGAGCAGGCCGCGCACCGAGTCCATCTGTTGCGCCGCGTGCGTCAGCGCGTCGGCATCGAGGACCACAGGGCATGACGAGTTCGCCAGCATGCGCTCCATGGCGTTTCGAGATGCATTCGTTAGGCCCAACCCGGGCCCCACGCACAGCGCGTGCGCCCAAGACGCGATTCCCTCGGCGCTGGCGTCGTCGCCTGGCCAGCGTACGGCAGTTGAGGCCACTGCCGAGCCCTGCACCGCCGCCATGCTGCCGCCCTCGACAACAACTCGCGTCATCCCCGAACCACTGCGCTGCGCGCCGGCGGCGGCGAGAATCGTGGCTCCCGCGAGTCCTTCTCCGCCACCGACGAATGCGATGCGCCCGCGCGTTCCCTTGTGAGCGTCCGGTGGGAACGGCGGCGCCGCTTGGCGCGCGTCGGCAGCCTGGACGAGAGCCGGCGCTCCGTCGTCCAGCTCGTTATGCGTCCCCAAGCCGATGTCGATGACGACGATTTCGCCGGCTGCGGCGCGAGCGAGTAGCAGGCCGCGCTTGATCGTGCCGAACGTAATCGTGACGTCCGCCAGCACCGCGTGCGCGTCGTCGCCCGTCGTGGCATCGAGGCCTGATGGAACGTCCAGCGACACGAGCGCCGCTCCTGCGGCGCGTTGCGTGCGCATGGCCTCCAACGCGCCCGCGACCTCGCCGCGCGGCGTACCTCTCGCTCCCGTCCCGAGGACGCCGTCGACGACGATGCGTTCGCTGCCGCTGACGTCGGCGAAGCGATCCTGCGCCAGCGCGTGCGCTCGTTCGGCGCGGGCGTCGTCCGTGCGCGGCTCCCCGAGCGAATGAACCGTTACTCGAACGCCGCTCGCCGCAAGCGTGGAAGCGACTACCCAGGCGTCACCGCCGTTGTTGCCGGGCCCGGCGAATATGGCAACGCCGCCCGTTAGGCGATCGCGATACTTCGCGGCAATCTCCTGCGCCGCGGCAACGCCGGCTCGCTGCATGAGCGCTCGCGAAGGGACCCCGGCCGCAATCGCAGCGGCATCGCGGCGTGCGGCATCATCTGCGGTCACGACGCGGAGGACCATTAGTTGTGTGGCGAGGAAGGCGCCTCGTTATGCGCCGCAGGTGGGTAGTCGCGCCGGCTACTTCGTCGACTGGCCGAGGGCTCGTCCGTAACTCAGTTCACCGTTGTCAATGCGGATATTGAAGCCGCAATCCGGATTGTTGCACACCCACGCCTTGAACGTGATCGGGGCTCCGTCTCGGCCGTAGTCGCTCATCGGGAGCAGAGTCCCCTTATTGCACTTTCTGCAACCCGGCAGTTCCCCAAGTTGCGTCACGGTACCTCCAATGCCTGTCATCGATCTGGCCGCCTGCTCGTTAGGTATCGGTTAAGTAAGATTGGCTGTGCTCCACGGATACTCTTGCACGAATGCGCCGTCGAAATCGAACACATCCACGAAGTCGAGTCGCGTGTCTGACGCCTGACTCATCAGCAAGCCAAGATCGACCAATGTGAAGACTACGTCGCCGAAGTCGGCGGAGCAGTAGATGCCCCAATGCTCTAACACGCTGCGAGCGAGAACGCCGTAGCGCTCAATCGCGAGGTCGCGGCACGCGAGCGCAAGTTCCCGGCCGTCAATGTGTCGGCGCGTGGAAAGACGGGCCTGATGGTACTCGAGAGCCGCGAGCACGAAGAGATAGGCGTGCTCGTGGAACCGCTGCTCGCGGAGGCGGATCATCTCCATGATCCCGTCTCGAAATACCTGCTGTTGGCTCACGTCTTCAGGGTACCTCGTGTGGCGATACGACCCAGTTCAGATGCTCTCACCCCCTCCCGGCAGCGCCGACGACAATCTGAGCCTTAACACCCCGCCGCACAACCCAGAGCCGTCGCACTTAGGCCCTTGCCCGATGCGGATTTAGGCGTACGAAGTCGGGCAGGATGCCCACCGGCATCGCCGCCAACTCGCAGTGTCTCGCCGTCGCCTAGCGACGATCTCCGGGTCGGATCTGCAAAATTCATCTTCCATTCATGGAGCGCCAGGCGCCCGCCTAACGAGATCAGCGCGTGCGTCGCATTGGCGCTCGCCGGGCACTACTGTTGCTAGGGCCCATGCGCGTTCGCGCGGAAGGTGTCGCCCACAGACGCAGCGGCGCACCACGCCTGCCTCGCCAAACAATGACCGTGTCGCCATACTCCGGCCGCCAACCGCCAACGACTCACGATCCGAATGTCCGCTGACCTACTCTCGCTGAATGGTCGCGTGGCCGTCATAACCGGCGGCTACGGAGTGCTTGGCGGAAGTCTGGCGTCAGGACTCGCGGCAGCGGGGGCAAGGATCGCGATACTTGGCCGGCGCGCGGATGCAGCGGCCGCAAAGGTGAGCGAGATCCGCCGCGCGGGCGGTGAATCGATCTCCCTCATTGCCGACGTCCTCGATGAGAAGCGACTGCGCGAGGCCCGCGATGAGGTGCTGCGCGCTTGGGGGCGCATCGACATCCTAGTCAACGCTGCCGGCGGCAACGTCCCTCGCGCACGCAATGACGATCGCCCCGTTTTCGAAGTGCCGCTGGACGCGACAGAAGAAGTGCTGCGGCTCAACTTGCACGGCACGCTCGTTCCATCGCTCATCTTCGGCGAAGCGATGGCGCGTCAGGGCTCGGGGGCAATCGTCAATATCTCGTCGATGGCCGCGATGCACGCGCTCAGCGGTGTGTTAGGCTATTCCGTGGCGAAGGCCGGTATCGACGGTTTCACGCGCTGGTTGGCGGTGGACCTCGCGCGTCGGTACGGCGCCGCGCTGCGCGTCAACGCCGTCGCTCCGGGGTTCTTTGTGACCGAGCAAAACCGCGCCGTTCTGTTGAACTCAGACGGAAGCCATACGGCGCGCGCGCAGCGCATCATCGCGCACACGCCGATGGCGCGCTTCGGCAAGCCTGAAGAGCTCACGGGCGCCGTGCAGTGGCTGTGCAGCGACGCGGCGTCCTTCGTCACCGGTATCGTCATCCCGGTCGACGGCGGATTCAGCGTCTTCAGCGGCGTATAGTTAGGCACCGATGCGCAACGTATCTCTCGACGTCGCAGTCCAGGATCTGGACCTGCACGAAGACCGCTTCTTCGACGGCGACCCAACCATCCGGCGCATCGCGCGCTCGATCTTCGAGGAGACGCGCGACCTGCCGATCGTGAGTCCTCACGGACATGTCGATCCGCGGCCGTTGGCGCAGAACACGCCATTCCCCGAGCCGGCTGCGCTGATGATCCTGCCGGATCACTACATCCTGCGCATGCTGTACTCGTTAGGAATCCCGCTCGCGCGTCTGGGAATTGAGCCGCTTCGCGGAGAGGACTTCGAACAGGACCCCCGGAAGATTTGGCAGCTACTCGGCGATCACTTCCACTATTTCTGCGGCACGCCGACCGCGATCTGGCTGAACTATCAGCTGCACCAGGTCTTTGGCGTGCGCTCCAAGCTTGATGGCAGCTCGGCCCAGATGATCTATGACGAGCTTCGCGAGAAGCTCCAATCTCCCGAGTTCTTGCCGCGCGCGCTGTTCGAGCGCTTCAACATCGAACTGCTCGCCACGACTGACGCGGCGACCGATTCGCTCGAAAACCACGCAGCCATTCGCTCGTCCGGTTGGCGCGCGCGTGTGATTCCCACCTTTCGTCCTGATGCATTACTGCAGCTCGCATCGCCAACATGGCTGTCCGAGCTCGAGAAGCTCGGCGAAACGCACGGGAGTCCGATAAACGACTTCGTGGGGTTCCTTCGTGCCGTCGAAGGACGCCGGACGTACTTCCGCAGCATGGGCGCGACCGCTACAGACCACGGCGTCGAGGAGCCGTACACCGAACGGCTGCCTAACGAGGACGCCGCACGTCTCTTCGACATGGCCCGAGCTGGAAAGGCTGCCACGGCGGATCAGCGCGCGTTCGAAGCGCACATGCTGATGGAAATGGCGCGCATGTCGTGCGAGGACGGCCTCGTTATGCAGCTGCATGCAGGCGCGCTACGCGATCATAACCGGCGTCTGTTCGAGTCGTACGGGGCGAACATCGGCGCCGACATTCCGCGAGCGACGGAGTTTACGCAGAACCTGCGCGCGCTCCTCAACGCACACGGCAACGATCCTCGTCTGCAACTCATCCTTTTCACGTTGGATGAATCCACGTACTCACGCGAATTGGCTCCGCTTGCCGGTCACTACCCAGCCGTTCGTCTCGGCCCCGCATGGTGGTTCCATGAGAGCATCGAAGGAATGACGCGCTACCGCCAACACACGACTGAAACAGCCGGGATCTACAACACGGCAGGATTCAACGACGACGCCCGGTCATTTTGCTCGATTCCGGCGCGGCACGATTTGTCCCGTCGCATCGACGCGAACTGGTTGGCAGGATTGGTCGCGCGACACATCATCGATGAAGCCGACGCGCGTTCGATGGCCCGTGCATTGGCCTACGATCTCGCCAAAGATGCCTATCGGCTGCGCGCGAGCGAAAGCGTTAGGCAGCCTTCCGCGCGGAGCTGAGCGAGCGATGTACATGACCTTTCGCTGGTTCGGGCCCAGGGACGCCGTGACGCTTCCCAACATCCGGCAAATCCCCGGCGTAGAGGGAATCGTCGCTGCGTTGCTCGAAATTCCAGCCGGCGAAGTATGGCCGAAGGACACGCTCTCATCGCTCGGCGAGCAAATCGAGCAGCACGGCTTTCGCTTCTCGGTCGTCGAAAGCATCCCCGTGCACGAGGACATCAAGCTTGGTCGCGCCACGCGCGATCGGTACATCGAGAATTATTGCCGCAGCGTGCAGCACATGGGTGAGCTGGGCATTCCGGTGCTCTGCTACAACTTCATGCCGGTCTTCGACTGGATGCGCACGGCATTGACCCAGCGCATGCCCGACGGCTCGATCACGATGGCGTACGACCACGGCGCCCTCGGCCGCATCGATCTCGCGGGCGGCATGGCTGCCCTGCCCGCGTGGGCCAGCGCCTATGACGGCGCTTCGTTAGGTGCGCTGCTCGCTGCATATCGCGATGTCGACGCCGAGCGACTTTGGGAGAACCTGGCGTACTTGCTGGAGCGCGTGGCACCCGCGGCCGCCGCAGCCGGTGTGAAGTTGGCCATTCATCCGGACGATCCGCCGTGGCCGATCTTTGGGTTACCGCGCATCATTACGGATGGCCCCGCTCTCGAACGGCTACTTGGCCTCGTCGACACGCCCGCCAATGGCGTCACGTTCTGCACCGGCTCGTTAGGTGCCTTGCCGGCGAACGACCTTCCCGCGATGATCCGCCGGCTTGGCACGCGCGTGCATTTCACGCACTGCCGCAATGTGCGCGTGACGGCGGATCGACAGTTTCACGAGACCGCTCATCCGTCACGATTCGGGAGTGTCGACATGCTCGCCGTGCTGCGAGCGCTGCACGACATCGGCTACACGGGCCCCATGCGCCCCGATCACGGGCGTATGATCTGGGGTGAGGAGGGCCGCCCAGGCTACGGCCTGCACGATCGCGCGCTCGGCGCGATGTACTTACAGGGCCTGTGGGAAGCGTTAGGCTCGCTCTCCAACAGAAGCCGCCGCTCGTGAACGACGTTACTCAGGCACTCGCCGCGATACGCATAATTCCTGTCATCGTCATCGACGATCCAGCGAACGCCGTCCCGCTCGCGCGCGCCTTGCACGCAGGCGGGATCTCCTGTGCCGAGGTCACGTTCCGCACATCCACCGCCGCCGAGGCACTGCGCTGCATAACAGGCGAGTTTCCCGATTTGCTCGTTGGCGCGGGGACGGTGCTGACACCAGAGCAAGCGACGTGGGCCAAGGCCGCGGGCGCCAAGTTCGTCGTCTCGCCCGGCATCAACCCGCGTGTCGTCGACTACTGCCTAACGCATGACATGCCGGTCTATCCGGGTGTGTGCACGCCGACGGAGATCGAAACGGCGCTGAGCCGTGGGTTGCGAGTCGTGAAGTTCTTCCCCGCCGAGCAGATAGGTGGACTGCCTTTCCTCAAGGCGATCGCGGCTCCATACAGTGACATCGATTTCATTCCCACTGGCGGCGTGAACGCAACAAACCTCGGCGCCTACCTGGCGTTCAAGCGAGTAGTCGCGTGCGGCGGCTCCTGGATGGCCCCGGCAGAGTGGATCGCTCAGCAGCGCTTCGACCGCATCAAGGATGAATCACGCGCGGCCAGTGCCATCGCGCGCGCATCGCACGGTGCGACCGCATGACGCGCGTCGTCACGTTAGGTGAGATCATGCTGCGCCTCAGGGCGCCCGGCTTCGAGCGGCTCTTTCAGAGTCCGCTGCTCGAAGCGACGTTCGGCGGCGCAGAAGCAAACGTGGCGGTCTCGCTGGCACAGTTCGGCGTCGACGTTCGCTTCCTTTCAGTCGTTCCCGCCAATGCTGTCGGCGACGCTTGCATCGCGGAGCTGCGACGCCACGGGGTCGACACGAGCGCTGTCCGTCGCACGGGCGAACGCCTCGGCGTGTACTTCCTGGAGAATGGAGCGAATCAGCGCGCATCCAAAGTCACATACGACCGCGCTGGTTCCGCCATCGCCCTGGCCAAGCCTAACGATTTCGCCTGGGACAGAATCTTCGCCGACGCGGACTGGTTTCACATAAGCGGTATAACGCCAGCAATCAGCGCGCAAGCCGCCGAGATCGCCCTCGCCGCGGCAGGTACCGCGCGCGCCAAAGGCCTAACGGTCTCGTGCGACTATAACTACCGAAAGAACCTGTGGCGCTACGGTAAGTCTGCGCCCGAGGTGATGCGCACTCTCGTGGCTCTTGCAAACGTCGGAATAGCGAACGAGGAAGACTGCCAAAAAGCGCTTGGCATCGAAGTCGACCTCGACGTCTCGAGCGGAAAACTCGCTGAGGAGGAATACCGCGCGCTCGCGGCGCGCGTCTTCGACGCGTTCCCTAATCTCGAGCGGCAAGCGATCACCCTGCGCGAAAGCCACAGCGCGGATCGCAACGGCTGGTCCGCCGTGCTCGCGACCAAATCGGGTTTCATTCGCAGCAAGTCGTACGACATCTCTGACATAGTCGATCGCGTCGGCGCCGGCGATGCTTTTGCGGCCGGACTGATCTACGGTCTGCTGGCGTTCAAGGACGACCGGCGCGCGCTCGAGTTCGCGACCGCGGCGTCGTGCCTCAAGCACTCGATCGCGGGCGACTTCAATCGCGTGACCGTGGCAGAAGTCGAAGCGCTCATGCAGGGCGAGGCGAGTGGCAGAGTCCAGCGTTAAGCAAGGAATCGGCTATCGCTGGACGGTGGTGGCCCTGCTCTTCGCCGCCACAACAATCAATTACATCGATCGGCAAGTTCTCGGGATTCTGGCGCCGACGCTGCAGCAAGAGCTGCGCTGGAGCGAGACGGACTACGGCGGCATCGTCTCCTGGTTCAGTCTCGCCTACGGCGTCGGCTTGTTAGGCATGGGCCGCGTCCTCGACTGGATCGGCGTGCGCAAAGGCTTCTCGCTCGCAATCATCGTCTGGAGTCTGGCGGCGATGGGTCACGCGCTCGCGCGTACGGTGGCGGGCTTCTCCTTCGCTCGCGCGATGCTCGGCGCCGGAGAGGCGGGCAATTTCCCCGGCGCGGTGAAATCTCTCGCCGAGTGGTTCCCGAAAAAGGAACGCGCGTTGTCGATGGGTATCGTCAACGCCGGCACGAACGTCGGTGCGGTGATCGCACCGCTCATCGTCCCTTGGATCGCGCTTTCCTGGGGCTGGCGCTGGGCGTTTATCGTGACAGGTGCGATCGGTTTCGTGTGGCTCGCCGCGTGGTTGCTTCTCTATCGCGAGCCCGAGCGCCATCCGCGCGTCACGCCAACAGAGCTCGCGCACATCCGCCGTGATCCGCCCGAACCAGTCGAGTCGATTCCGTGGCGCGCTCTGCTCACAAAGCGGCAGACGTGGGCGTTCGTGGTCGGCAAAACGATGACGGACCCGGTCTGGTACTTCTATCTCTTCTGGCTTCCCAAGTTTCTCGACGCGAACTGGGGAGTGAAGCTCTCCGGTCTCGCTGCTCCGCTCGTCGCCATCTACGTCTTCGCGGACGTCGGATCGGTCGGCGGCGGATGGATGTCGAGCGCGCTGATCAAGCGCGGCTGGACCGTAAACCGCGCCAGGAAAACTGCGCTGCTCATGGCCGCCCTTGTGATCGTTCCGACGATGCTAGCGCCGTCGGCCAAGAGCATGTGGGCAGCGGTGGCGATCGTGAGCGTTGCGGCGGCCGCTCACCAATGGTGGTCCTGCAACCTGTTCACGACCGTTAGCGACATGTTTCCGAAGCGTGCTGTCGCATCCGTTGTCGGCATCGGCGGCTTCGCCGGAGCGATGGGCGGCATGCTCGCTCAGCGCGCGACAGGGCGATTGCTCGACGCGACCCAGGGCGACTACACGAAAATCTTCGCCGTGTGCGGCATCACCTATCTGGTTGCGCTGCTGTTGATTCACCTACTCGTGCCGCGCCTCGAACCGGCCTCCGTCCGAGACACGCGCCTGCGCACACCATCGTAAAGCGCGCCCAGTCATCGGACCTAACGCGCATGCCTCCATTGCCACGAAACGCTGCGGACCACTATACGCCACGGCCGGAGCATCACTTCACCTTCGGCCTGTGGACGGTAGGCAACGCAGGGCGCGACCCGTTCGGCGACGCCGTACGAGCACCGATGTCGCCCGTACACATCGTGCGCAAACTGGCGGAGCTGGGTGCGTACGGCGTCAACGTGCACGACAACGATCTCCTTCCGCGCTACGCATCGGCAGCCGATCAGGAGCGCATCGTGCGCGAGTTCAAGCGTGCGCTCGCTGACAGCGGCATGCGCGTGCCGATGGCAACAACCAACCTCTTCGGCGATCCAGTCTTTCGCGATGGCGCGTTCACCAGTGCCGACGCTCGCGTACGCTCCTACGCGCTGCAGAAGACAATGCGCGCCATCGATCTGGGCGTCGAGTTAGGCGCCGAGACCTACGTCTTTTGGGGCGGCCGCGAGGGTGTTGAGACAAACGCCGCCAAGAATCCGCGTGACGCGCTCGCCTGGATGCGAGAGGCGCTCAACTTTCTCTGCGAGTACGTCCAGTCGCAAAGGTACGCGCTCAAGTTCGCGCTGGAGGCGAAACCTAACGAGCCGCGCGGTGACATCTTTCTGCCGACGACGGGCCACATGCTGGCCTTCATCTATACGCTCGACAATCCGGAGATGGTCGGCGTCAATCCCGAGGTCGCGCACGAACAGATGGCCGGTCTCGACTTTGCGCACGCCGTGGCGCAGGCCCTCGACGCCGGAAAGCTCTTTCATATCGACCTGAACGGGCAAAAGCCCGGTCGCTTCGACCAGGATCTGCGCTTCGGAAGCGACGACCCGAAGGCGGCGTTCTTTCTCGTCAAAGTCCTGGAGGACGCGCGCTGGCCCGGCATGCGGCACTTCGATAGTCACGCCTACCGCACCGAGAACGAGGATGGTGTCTGGGACTTTGCGTTAGGCAGCATGCGCACGTACTTGATCCTCAAAGAGAAGGTTTACCGCTTCAACGCCGACGCCGAAATCCAAGGACTGCTCGCTGAAGTGCGGGCGCGCGGCGGCGAACGAGTGAATTTCCCCTACAGCGCCGAGCATGCGCGCGCACTGAAAGAGGAGGCGTTCGACCTGGAAGCGCTGCGGCGACAGGGATACGCCTATGAGAAGCTCGACCAGTTGACGATGGAGATCCTGCTCGGAGTGCGCTGACGTGGCGCATGATGTCGTACTCGGCCTCGACGTCGGCACGAGTGGGGTCAAAGCGATCCTGGTGGACGCGAGCGGCGAGGTTCGCGCTGCGACGACGACGCCACTCACCCTCTCGACTCCACAGCCCGGCTGGGCGGAACAGGATCCGGCGGACTGGTGGAGTGCGTGCCTAACGTCGATCCGCAACGTGCTGCAGCAGCACGACGCGCGCGTGCTGGCCGTCGGCATTGCCGGACAGATGCACTCATCCGTATTCCTCGATGCCGGCGGACGCGTGGTCCGCCCTGCCCTGCTGTGGTGTGATGGCCGAACGACGGCACAATGCGCCGAGATCACGCGCCTCGTTGGGGGCGAGGAACAGTTGCGCGAATGGGTCAGCAATCCCGCGCTCGAGGGCTTTACTCTTCCCAAAGTGTTATGGCTGCGGCAGCACGAGCCTGCGGCGTTCGCTCGCGTCACAACCGTGCTATTGGCGAAAGACTACATTCGCTATCGCCTAACGGGTGAGCAGGCCACCGAGCCGTCCGACGCCTCGGGAACACTCATGTACGATTCTGCTCGGCAGCGCTGGAGCCGGGAATTGATGGACGCCGTCGGCCTTCCGCTGTCGCTGCTGCCTAACGTGGGAATGTCTGCTGCGGCGCTTGGAAGCGTCATGCCCGATGCAGCCCAGGCGAGCGGCCTGCGCGTGGGAACGCCGGTTGTAGGCGGAGGCGCCGATAACGCCTGCGGCGCGGCGGGCGTTGGAGCCGTCGCGCCGGGTGAAGCGGTAGCGAGCTGGGGGACGTCCGGCACCGTGCTCGCGCCGATGGATGCTCCCCGCGTGGATCCCGCGCTGCGCGCCCACACGTTTTGCCATGTCCTTCCGGACGTGTGGTACGTAATGGGCGTCGTTTTGTCCGCCGGCGGCGCGTTCGCGTGGTATCGCAATCAGTTCGCGCGTGAGCTCGCGGACGCCGACGACGCCAACGAGCGCCTTAATGCCGAGGCCGAGCAGATCCCGCGCGGCGCCGATGGCGTCACGTTTCTCCCGTACCTGCAGGGGGAGCGAACGCCGCATCGCGATGCCTCGGCCCGCGGCGCCTTCCTTGGGATGAGCCTCGCACACTCTCGCGCTCACCTAACGCGCGCAGTGCTCGAGGGGGTCTGCTTCGCCCTGCGCGATTCGCTGACAATCCTGCACGAGCTCGGTCTCGCACCGAGTCACCTGCTGTTGACTGGCGGTGGAGCCCGCAGCCCATTTGTTCGCCGTATGCAAGCAGAAGTTTGCGGACTCCCCGTAGCCACAGTGAACCGCGAAGAAGGGCCTGCGTTCGGAGCGGCTCTCCTCGCGGCTGTCGGCGCTGGCGTCTATCGCCATCTTGGTGAAGCGGCAGCCGCGACTCTCGTTCGCGGACCGTTGGAAACTCCCGATCGCGCCGCCCACCTCGAGTACGAGTCGGCCTACCAGCGGTTCCGAGCGGCGTATAAGGCCGCGCGGCCCTTGGCCTAACGGCCGTCGCCCTTCGCTGCGCATGCGCGGAGCTCTTCGAAAGCTGTTAGGCGCTCAGGAGACAGGACTCATCGTCGTCGTCGTTTTGCTCACGATACTCCTCACTGTTCTGGCCGGATCGCACGTGGATCGTCGCAGCGGCGAGCTTGTCAACAACTTCTGGAATTCGTATACGCTGATCCAAACGGCCACGGACGCCAGCTTCTTCGCGATCATGGCGATCGGCGCCGCCATCGTCATTGTCTCGGGTGGAATCGATCTCTCAGTCGGCTCCATCTACGCCCTGTCTGGTGTCTCGCTGGCGCTGTTGCTGCGCGCCGCCGGCCCGCTCGGTGATGGCACGACGGTCCTGCTGGCGCTCGTCACGTGCGCAGGTGTAGGGGTCCTCTGCGGAATCGTGAACGGCGCGCTGGTAGTGGGGCTGCGCGTGCATCCCTTCATCATCACGTTAGGCACGATGTGGATCCTGCGCGGCATCGCGTTCGTGGCGACGAAAGCCGAGAGCATCCTCGTCCCGCCGTCGCTGACGGCTGTCACGAAAGCATCGTTAGGATTGCCTGGCGGGCTCTACCCTGTCCCCATGCTGTGCATGCTGTTGATCACCGTCATCGGTACGATCTACCTGACGCGGACTGTCATGGGGCGCCACATCTTCGCGTTCGGTGGAAACCTCGAGGCCAGCCGCTATGCGGGCCTGCCGCTCAACCGCATTCAGATCGGCGTCTTCGCCGTCTCCGGACTGACGGCCGGAGTCGCCGCATTTCTCGGGGCGAGTTTCTACGGCTCGACGTCCTCCGGTGATGCGCAAGGGTACGAGCTATACGTGATCGCATCGGCCGTCGTGGGCGGCGCGAGTCTCATCGGCGGGCGCGGCAGCGCCCTCGGCGCCACGTTAGGCGCTCTGCTCATCGTCCTGATCCGTCAATCCATCCGCACGCTGCACTTCGATCAGAACTACGAGTGGATCGTGATCGGCTGCGCAATTGTCGCCGCCGTCGTCGTCGACCAGTGGAGTACGCGACTTGCGGCGCGACGGTTGCGCGGCGCCGCCGACCTAACGCGGGCGACCGCGTCACCTTCATGAGCCGGGAGAAGCAAGTTATGCAGAACTCGATCGCTATCGTCGCGACACGCGCGGCCGTCGCCGCCCTCGCTGCATTCGTGCTCGCCTGCGGCGGAGGACAAGACAAAGCGGGAGACGCCGGCAAGCAGGACGATCGCATAACGATTGCGGTCATCGCCAAGAGTTCGAGCAATCCGGTATTCCTCGCCGCACGCACGGGCGCCGAGGCCGCGGCGAAAACGCTGACCGATAGCGCCAAGGTGCCAGTCGAAGTCGTCTGGCTCACACCACCGCAGGAAGACGGGCAGGTACAGGCACAACGCATTGCACAGGCAGTGAACGACGGAGCCGACGCGATTCTCATCTCGTGTTCAGACGCGAGCAAAGTCACTGGTGCGATCAACGACGCCGTAGACCGCGGCGTGGCGGTGATGACGTTCGACAGCGACGCGCCGCAGTCCAAGCGCTTCGCGTACTACGGCGTCGATGACATCAAGACCGGCCGCAGTACCATGGCGGAGCTTGCGACGCTCATGGGCGGCAAAGGCAAGGTTGCGATTCTCGCGGGAAATCAAAACGCACCGAATCTGCAACGGCGAGTTCAGGGCGCTCGCGAAGAGGCGGCGAAGTATCCGGGAATTCAGGTGGTGGGGACATTCAACCACATCGAAACGCCGCAGGATGCAGCGGCCGAAGTCGTGCGTGTGAACAATGCGTATCCCGAAGTCACAGGGTGGGCGATGATCGGCGGCTGGCCGCTCTTCACACAGTCACTGCTCACGGACCTCGATCCGAGGCGCATCAAGGTCGTGGCCGTAGACGCGCTGCCAGCGCAGCTCGCGTACGTCGACAAAGGAATCGCCCCGGTCCTGCTCGCACAGCCCGTCTACCAGTGGGGTTATGTCGGCGTCACGACGATCGTGGACAAGCTGCACTTCAAAAAGGAAATCCCTCAGGTCATCCCCATGGAGCTCGTTAGGGTGAGCCGCGAGAGTCTCGGTGATTGGGCGCGCCAGCTTCGCGCGTGGGGATTCACCGACGTGCCGGACGCGTACGCGCAGCGTTAGTTGTCAATGACGGAAGTCGCGGTCCGTTTCGAAGGCGTCACCAAGACGTTTCCCGGCGTCGTCGCGCTGAACGACGTCACGCTCGAGATCGCAGCCGGGTCTTGCCACGCACTGTGCGGTGAGAACGGCGCTGGTAAAAGCACACTCGGAAAGATTCTCGCCGGCGTCTACAGGCCTGACCGGGGTCGCGTGCTGCTGAACGGACAGCTTGTGCGCTTCGACAGCCCGCGAGACGCACTGATCGCCGGCATTGGGATTGTGCACCAGGAGCTGGCGTTTTGCGGCAACCTGTCGGTCGCGGAGAACCTTTGCCTCGGCGCACTGCCGACGCGCAATGGGCTGCTCGCACCTAACGAGCTTGTTCGGCGAGCGAGTGAGAAGATGGCCGAGATCGGAGCAACGATGGATGTACGGCGGCCCCTCGGCGAGCTGACCGTCGCACAGCAACAACTCGTACAGATCGCGTCGGCGGTCGGCAGCGGGGCCCGCGTCATTGTCTTCGACGAGCCGACGAGCAGTCTCAGTGAAGCGGAGACGCAACGGCTCTACGAGCTCATCGGGCGTCTGCGTGAGCGCGGCGCTACGTGCATCTACGTCTCGCACCGTATGCCGGAGATATTCCGCCTGTGCGACAGCGTGAGTGTGCTGCGTGACGGACGCCACGTCGCGACACGAAAGGTCGTAGATCTGTCGCAGGACCAGCTCGTGCAGCTCGTGATCGGCCGGTCACTTGCCGAGTATTTTCCCGACCTAACGAAAAAGAGTCCCGGCGATGAAGTGATCCGCGCCGCGAACCTCTCGTCGCCTGGACGGTTCGAGAACATCTCTTTCTCGCTGCGTGCGGGAGAAGTCGTGGGACTGGCTGGACTCGTCGGTGCCGGACGCTCGGAGTTGGCGAGCGCGGTGTTTGGCCTCGATCCGAGCGTGAGGGGCACGCTCTCGATCGCCGGTGATGCCGTACGATTGCGCACGCCGCGCGACGCAATCAAGCGCGGCATCGGCCTCGTTCCGGAGGACCGCAAGCGACAGGGGATCGTTCCGTCGGCCAGCTCTCTGCACAACATCTCGCTGTCGACCCTCAAACGTCTGGCGCGCCTAACGTGGGTCCGCCGCGCTGTCGAGCGCGTTCAGGGGCTTACCTTTTTCGACCGCCTCCGCGTCCGTGCGCCTAACATCGATTCTGCCGTGGCCGGTCTTTCCGGCGGCAATCAGCAGAAAGTCGTCCTCGCGCGCTGGCTCGCCGCGCGATCGCGCGTGCTGGTACTCGACGAGCCTACCCGCGGCGTTGACGTCGGAGCGAAGGCAGAGATCCATGCGCTGATCGGCGAATTGGCCGCGCAAGGCACCGCGATTCTGCTGATCTCGAGCGAGCTGCCGGAGATCCTCAGCTTGTCGGACCGGATTCTCGTGCTCCGCGGCGGCCGCCTGGTTGGCGAGCTACCTCGCGCCGCTGCAACGCAGGAGACCGTGCTGCGATTGATGGCTGGCCTTCCGGCGGTGGCGTGAGCGGCGAAGAACCGCTCCCTCGTCCATCGCCCTATATAAAGTCAGCGGGCCTTTCCCAACGGCGCGTCTCGGCCGATCGAAATAGGGCGTCGATCACGGCCATGTTGGCAATCGCATCGCCTAGCCCGACAGGCACGCTTCCCCATCCGCGAACAGCTTGCGAGAAACGATCCCCCTGAAGGGTGTACTGATTCACCTCTGGAAACTCGATCGTCTCCACGCTGCCCCCAGAGAGATCGCGGCCAGTATCCACGAACACGCGACACGGTCGGTCAGCAGGAGCGTTGAAAGGAATCTCAACCTCAATTCGGGCGCGCGTGCCGAACATCTGCATCCTTTGATAAGGAACAAGCTGCCCAGCGCAGGCGAAGGTCGCCTGACCGTTTGGGAAACGCAGCATTGCTGACGTTAGGCGGTCAACCTGCATGTCCGGATCGCGTTCGATCAGACCGACGACCTCCTCGGGCTCGCTGTTGAAGAGCCAGCGTGACAGCGTGATCGGATAGCACCCGATATCCATCAGCGCTCCGCCGCCGTACTCGACGTGGCTGCGGATGTCTTCGGGATCGCGCTTGAAATAACTGAAGTGGCCCGTGACGAGCTTCAGCTCGCCAATTGCATCGCTGTGAACGAGCTCCAGCACCTTGAGCCACTGCGGATGCGAGCGAACCATGAACGCCTCGCCGATCGTCACCCCATTCCGTCGGCATGCGGCCAGAAGCTGGTTGGCCTCCGTTGCCGAGAGCGCGAGCGGCTTCTCACAAAGCACATGCTTCCCCGCGTCCGCCGCGCGGATCGACCAGGGGACATGCAGGTGATTCGGCAGCGGGTTGTAAATGGCCTCGATTTCGTCGTCGGCGAGCAAATCGTCGTACGAGCCATACGCACGCGGCACACCTAACGCCACGGCGACCTCCTGGGCTCTGTTCGAGTCGCGCGAGGCGATTCCCACGACGCGCGTGAGTGGACTGCGCTGCATGGCGGGAATCACTTTCTTGACGGCGATGTCCGCCGTGCTGAGGATGCCCCAACGTACCGGTGCGAATGGCTCGGTCATCAGTGGTTATCTCCGCCTATCGTCTTGCGCTGCCCCGTTCCCCCGCTGTCGCGCGCGAGTAGATCATACTAGCCCATCGCAGCACTCACTGCACCACGGAGACATCATGAAACAGCTCCTGGCTTCCCTGCTCGTCATCTCGGCAGCTCCGCTCCCGGCGCTCGCGCAGTGCGGCGACGCGGACAAGAAGGCGCTCGAAGCCTTCGACAAGGCGTGGTCCGAAGCGACGACGAGTGGCAGTCGCGCGCAGCTGCAGACAATCCTTGCGGATGATTTCGCGAGTGCGACAATCACCGGCACGGTGAACAAAGCCGCGACAATCGATGTGGCAGTGGCGACCGCCGAGCGCACTCGCGCCAGCCCACAGAGCGCGTCGCGAACGATTTACGACAACTACGTGATCACGTGCACACCCGTCACCGGCACTGTCACGCATCGCAATACGATCGTGACGACGGTGAACGGCCGCGAGCAGACTGCGTATTCGCGCAGCGTGCATGTGATGGAGAAGCGCGGTGGCCGCTGGCAGGTCGTCAGCAACGCTGGTCATCCGTTGACTGATGCGCAGATCCTGCTGTACCTGGAAAACGATTGGAACGAAGCGATCAAGAAGCATGACGCCGGCTGGGTCGAACGCAACTATGCCGATGACGCAACTGACGTCTCGTCACGAACCGGCACCTTGATGAACAAAGCCGCTGCGATTGCCGACATGCGCGACAACAAGTCCGTGGTCGAATCGATCGAGTTTCTCGAAGCAAACGCGCGCGTCGACGGCAATACAGCTATCGTCACCGGCGTCTACCGCGACCGCCGTCGCGACGATTCAGGAAGACCCTACGATCGGCGAGTTCGCTTTACCGATACGTGGGTGAAACGCGACGGCCGCTGGCAGGTCTGGGCAACGCAGGGGCTCGTCATGCCTTAGGATCAAAGGGGTCTGACCCCCTTGATCCCGTTCAGGTTTTGCTTTTTGAGTTCGGAGCAGAACTCGGCGCCGCGCCCGCTGCGGCTCTGTCTCCCTGTGGCTTCACGCCTCGCGGCCGCGGGCCCACGGCCATGCCTTCGGCCATCCGCTCCAGCCCGCCGACGACGACTGCCTCGCCGGCCCGCACGCCGCTCACGATTTCGACAATACCCTGCTGCCGTACGCCCAGCTGAACGACGCGACGGCTCGCTTTTCCGTCCGCGACCGCCCACACAACGTTCGCCGTCCGCAGTGGTTGCACGGCGTCCTCCGGCACCACGACGGCGTTGGACCGCGTGGCGGTCGCCAGCCGCGCCTCGATGAACATCCCCGGCTTCAAGAGGCGGTTGCCGTTAGGTGCACGCGCCTTCACCATGATCGTGCGGTTTTCGTTTTGCACCACAGGATCGATGAAGTCCACATGCCCGCGGAAAACACGGCCAGGCTGTGCGGCAACGGTGAACTCCACGACTTGTCCCGGCTTGAGACTCACCGCGTATCGCTCGGGAACCTCGATTACTGCGCGCTGCGGATCCACCGTTTGCAGAGTGAGCAGACGCGTGGCAGTCGTCACGTAGTCGCCCGTGCTTACGAAGCGCTGGCCAACGACGCCGGCGAATGGCGCCCGAACCGTCGTGCGCTCGATCTGCAGTTGCAGCATTGCAAGTGCGGCTTCGCCACTCCGAGCCGCGGCTTCGGCCCGCTCGAGGTCAGCCGGAGAGGACGCGTTCTGTTCCCGCAGTCGCCGCACGCGATCGAGCTGTTGGCGCGCCAGGTCGCGATCAGCCGTGGCGCGTTCAGCCTGTGCCCGCAGCATTGCGTCGTCAATGCGAACCAGCGGCGTGCCCGCAGAGACGTACTGGCCCTCCTGAAACAGGAGTCCCGTTATGCGCCCCTGTTCATCCGGACGCAGTTCGATCGCCTGCACCGCTTCAATACGCCCCGTCGCGCGCACAGCGTCGACGACGGTTTGACGGCGCGCCGTATCGACGTCGACGGGCATCGGCGGCATCGCTCCAGGGCCCCCACCTTTGCCTTCGCCGCCACCCTGCGCCGTCGCCGCACCGCCGTCGCCTCGCGTTAGGAAAAAGACAAACGCCACGACGGCGACGATGGCGGCGCCCACGATGAGCGGGCGTCTGTTTCTCGGTCGTGTATCCGGTTCGTAGCTGTTACTTGTCATTGTTCTCTCGGTAATCAGTCCTGTGCAGTGCTGCCTTCGAACACGCGGCGACCTAACAGCGACTCGATCTGCGCCAGCGCGAGCCAGGTCGCGAAGCGCGACTGCACCAGCGCGGCTTCCGCCTCGCTCAGCGCCACCTGCGCTTCCATCAGATCCAGAATGGTTGTCGCCCCCTCGCGATAACGCGCGCGTTGCACGCGGTAATTCTCGCTGGAAACCGCGACCCCGACTGAAGCTAACTCGATGCCGGCGCGCGCCGTGACGTATCCGTTGTAGGCTTGCGCCATCAGCTCCGCCGCCGAGCGCTCGCGTTCCGCGCGGCGCGCACGAGCAACGTTACGATCTGCCTGCAGGCGCGCGACTGACAGCTCACGCTGACCGCCGTCCCAGAACGGGAGCGACACCGTCACCGTTAGCTGCGAGCGGCGCGTCGCCGAGGGGAAAAGCTCCTTGTCGTACGCTCCAGTCAGCGCGCCTAACGAGATTTCTGGCAGGTACTTTTCGCGCTCCGCGCTGATCACCGCATCCGCCCTCCGCTCGTCCGCACGCGCTGCTTCCACTTCGGGCCCACGCCGGCGCACTTCCTCCGCTGCCTCGTCCTGCGTCATCGGCAGTTGCGGAGGAAGCGCGGTATCCATCGGCGTTGCCTCGGCTGGTCCCGGTAGACCAATCTGGCTTCCGAGTCGCAGACGCGACGTCACGAGCGCGGAATCGCGGCTGAGAATGCCGAGCCGGGCGCGATTCACTTCCAGCAGCAGTTGCAGCGAATCCGATGCGATCGCCTCGCCGGCCAGCACGCGCACGCGCGCAATTCCGAACTGCTCCTCGGCGCGCTTCAGCCTGTCGCTGGCTACACGAGCCAGCTCGCGATTGGCGAGCACGGCGAAGTAGGCGGCGTCGGTCGCGAAAGCTGTGCGATAGGTGGCGGCGTCCTCGTTTGCCTCGGCGCTCGCCAGCGACGCTCGCGAGCTGCCTAACGTGCCGAGTTTCCCCGCGCCGAGCAGGACGTACGTTGCCTCGAGCGTCGCCGACGTGGCGTTGGGGCTGATTGTCGCCGTGCCAAAGTTGAAGAACGGCTCCGAAAAATGCAGATAGCTCACGCCGCCGCGAAGGCGCGGTGTGACCAGATTGGCCAGCGCCGTGCGTCGCTCCCACGACGCTGTATACACTCGACTGCGCGCGGCAACGGCGTCAGGAGCGACGAGCGTCGCACGTCGACGCGCTTCGGGTAGCGTCACAACCGGCGTGCTGGCGGCCGGTGTTTGACCGTACGCGACTGCGGGAGCAAAGCCGGCGACTAACAGCGCGGCATATATCGATTTCGAAAAGTTACGCAACCTCACTGCGCCTCCACTGTTGCGGCCGCTGAAGTCGCGACCGGTTGATACTCTTGCGGCGATAAGCGACCGCTGGATTGCGCTGACGTGACCTTCTGTCGCCGCGCGCGTTCGAACACGACGAACACAGCCGGCACGAGATAAAGCGTCAGCAGCGTGGACACTACCAAGCCGCCGATGATGGCATAACCTAACGGGCGACGGCTCCCCGCTCCGGCGCCGAGGCCAAGGGCGATCGGCAGCGCGCCGAATACGGCGGCCACCGACGTCATGAGAATCGGTCGTAGCCGGATGCGCCCGGCCTCGCGCATCGCGGCGATGGCGTCACTCCCCTTCGCGCGCAGGTCGTTGGCGTACGTCACGAGCAGGATCGAGTTTTTCGACACCAGCCCGATGAGCAGGATCATGCCGACCTGGCTATAGACGTTGAGCGTAGAGCCAGCCAGCCAGAGCGCGCCTAACGCGCCGGTCACGGCGAGAGGCACCGCCAGTAGCACCGTGAACGGGTGCAACAATGACTCGAACTGCGCGGCGAGCACCATGAACACGAAGACGAGCGCCAGCACGAACGCGAAGTACAGCGTGCCGCCGCTGTCTCGGAACTCGCGCGACTCGCCGGCGAGATCGAGCGTGCTCCCTGCCGGAAGCGTTTCGCTCGCTGCCGCGTTGAGAGAGTCCAGCGCCTGGCCTAACGTGAACCCGGGCGCCATGCTCCCGGAAAGCGTGAAGGCACGCACTCTATTGTGGTGGTTCAACTGCCGCGGGCCGCTGCGCTCCTCGATTTTCGTCACGGCGTCGAGCGGAACCAAAGCGCCGTTCTTGCCGCGCACCTGCAGCCCCGTGATGTCGGACGGCGTCGCGCGTTCGTGCGGGTCGAGCCGGAGAATGACATCGTACAACTTGTTTTCCGACGTGAAACGGCTCACGTCCCGACCGCCTAACAACGTCTGTAGCGTGGTCGCGATGTCGCGCGCCGGAACGCCAAGGTCTTCTGCGCGGTCACGGTCGAGGCTCACGACCAACTCCGGCTTGGTCACGCGCAGATCGGTATCCACGTTGACGAGCCCCTGGATCCCGCGCGCTCGGGCCACGAATGCGTCCATCCCCTGCACCAGTGCGTCGAAATCGGGATTGCGGACGACGAACTGCACCGGCGGCGCGAAGCCGCCGAAAGCCGGCGGATTCGTCGCGAAGGCAAACACACCCGGCACCCCAAAGAAGAACTGCGGTTGCACCTCGCTGATGACGTCTTGCGCCGTCCGGTTTCGTTCCTCGAAGTCAGTGAGGATCGCTCCAAAGAACCCGGCGTTCGGCGCCCCGCCTCCAAAGCCGATGACGGCGAACGTCGAGCGGATGTCTTTCGTCCGCTGCGCGATCCCCTCGATCTGGCGCAGGTAATCGTCGGTGTACTGCACCGTCGCGCCTTCGGGTGCGACCACGAACGTGAAGAAGAAGCCACGATCGTCAGGCGGTACGAACTCGCGCTCCAACGCTCTGAAGAGCCCCACAGCAGACAGCGTGAGCAGCACGCCGCCGACGATCACGATGCCTGGCCGGCGCACAGCGAATTCGAGCGAGTGGCTGTAGCGCCTTGTGATGCCATCGAGAACAGCGCCGACCGCGTGCGAGAAGCGAGACTCGCGCGGCGCTACGCGAAGGATCTTCGCCGAAAGCATCGGCGTTAGGGTCAGCGCGACGATGCCTGACACGAGAACGGCTCCACCCACGGCGACGCCGAACTCATTGAAGAGCCGCCCGGTCGCCCCCGTGAGGAAGAGCAGCGGCGAGAACACGGCCAACAGCGCGATCGTCGTCGCGATCACGGCGGTTGTGATCTCGCGCGTTCCATCGATCGCCGCCGTTTGCGGATCTTTGTGCAGCTCTTCCTGATGCCGGTACGCGTTTTCGAGCACGATGATGGCGTCGTCGACGACGATGCCGATCGCGAGGATCAGACCGAGCAGTGTGAACGTGTTGACGGAGTAGCCTAACGCGGACAGCATCGCGAACGTGGCGATGATCGACACCGGTATTGCGAGCGCCGGGATGATCGTCGCGCGCAGCGTGCGCAGGAAAATGAAAATGATGACGATGACGAGCACCGCGGCGATGACCAGCGTGTCCTTCGCCTCGCTGATGGAGCGCTCGACGAAGACCGTCCCGTCGAAGGGCAGGTCGAGATTGACGCCTGGCGGCAGGGACGCCCTGATGCCGGGGAGCTCTTTGTGCACGCCAGCGGAGACTTCCAGCACATTCGCTTTGGACTGACGCACAACCCCGATGAACACGGCGTCTTTTGCGTTATAGCGCGTCACCGAGCGGTCGTCCTCCGGCCCCGCCGCGACGCGGGCCACATCGCCCAGCTTCACCAGCTCGTTAGGCCCGCTCGCTACCGTGAGGTCCGCGAACTCGGCCGGTGTTTTCATCTCGCCCAGATAGCGCACCGAGAACTCGCGGCGCGTGGACTCGATGCGCCCGGCCGGGATCTCTACGCTGCGTGAACGGATCGCGCTTTCCACATCCTGCGCCGTTAGGCGACGCGCCGCCAGCTCCCGCGGCGAGAGCCACACGCGCATTGAAAAACGCCGTTCACCATAGATCGGCGCCGCGGACACACCCGGAATCGTTTGCAGCCGCGGCTTGATCTGGCGGTCGGCGATGTCGGACAACTCCATGAGGTTGTAGTGGTCCGACGACAGGCTCATGAAGATGATCGGGAAGGCGTCGGCTTCCTGCTTGGCGACGACCGGTTCCTCGACGTCTTCGGGAAGCAGCCCGCGCACGCGCGCCACTTTATCGCGCACGTCTTGTGCGGCGTCTTCGATTGGCCGGTCGAGTGTGAACTCGAGCGTGATCGTGCTCACCTGCTCCTGACTCGCGCTGGAAATCGTGCGCAGTCCTTCAACGCTCGAGAGTTCTTCTTCGAGCACGTCGGTGACGGCGGACTCCACGACCTGCGGGCTCGCACCCGGCAGCAACGTCGTGACGGACACGATCGGCGGATCGGCGTCCGGGAACTCACGCACTGGCAGCGTCGTGTACCCGATCGCTCCAACGAGAACCAGGCCGAGGCTGACCATGCTCGCGAGCACAGGCCTTCGGATGAATCTCTCAGCGAACTGCATCAGTCTCTCCTCGCTCGGCCATCAGGCGTTGCCCCTCATGAGTCACCGTGTGGGTAGGACGGAATCCGACTTACCACTTCGTCGTTCCGCCGCGCTCAATTTCGACAAGGGGACCCGAAGATAAGCCGAAAGGGCGCAAGTTCAATATCTGGAACTGTCAAGATTCCGCCGGTCGCGCTTCGATCGGCGTTTGGCGCCGCCTGCGGCGAGTAGTCACCGCTCCAATCACGCTACCGATCCCAGCCGCGATGACAGCCACTACGATCGAACCAGTCCAACCTGGCTTGACGGTCATGACAAACACGACTCCCAACGCCAACCCGTTAAGTGCACCAGCAGTTCGCCACAGAGAAGGATTGGCTATCTGAAATGCAAGCTCTCCAGAGATCGACCCTGTGGTTGCCGCGGCGGCTGCGTTAATGGCGCGCACGTGACGGCCAACGACCACCCCGCTGACAATCCAGACTGCGAGCAGGCTTAACATCGCGACGACCAACCAGGGATGTGCCGCTCTCCAGCGTGTGGCGGCCATATAGATCCCGCTCAAAAGCAGCAAACCATAGCCGCCGCCGAACATCGGACCGGTCGTGTTCAAAAGCGCCAACCACATCCGCACTTGTTCCATATCGGTTGCCGCGCGCAGACGTGAACCGGCCCGCGCAACGAGCACGAAGCCGCCGAAGACGGCGATCGAACCGAGAAAGTGAATGAAGAGGGCGATGTTGTATGCCAGCATGGGACGTAGTCACTCGAAGGTGCGGCGATTGATCGAAGGCAACCGGGGACGATCTCGTTAGGCTACGTGCACGCTCCTGAGACCGCCGCCGATCGCCTTCGATAGCGCGTGTTCGCTAGGATATCGGGATCCGATACGACAACCCAGCGTTCCAGCCCAGCTCCACCTGCGACTTGTCGTAACCGGCGAGTGCGCCGTTCAACTTGCTCAGGTCGTACACCCAACCCTTCCCCTCGATAAAGAGCCCAATGCCCGTATGGGGCAGTTCGTACCCAACGCCCAGGCCGAACGTCCCGGCGAACTTGGTCTTGTTCTTGACGTTTCCAGGCTGATCGAATGTGACACCGCCGGCTCCGGCGAACGCGTACGGCGTTAGGCCAAGCGCCGACGGATACTGCAACTGCACGGCCGCGTCGTAGAAGTAGCGCCGCAGCTTGTCACCGCTGAACACGTCGCTACTTCGCAGTTCATTTTCGGCGAACGTGAAGTCGCCCCTCAACGTGATGAAGCGCTGCACTTGCACGCCCACACCCGCGCCGACGTTGAATCCAACCTTCTTAAAGTCGGCGGTCCCCGCGTCGTTCAGGTCCGTGAGCGCTTGGAACCCGCCGCTGCGCGCGGAGAGAGTGATCGCGCGATCCTGCGCGGCGAGTGGCGCCGCAAAAGTGAGCCCGGTGGCGAGCGCCACCAGTAATGTCTGTCTCTGCCACATAATCCGCATTCCCTTGCTTCTGTCGAACGGATGACCGTTCTGTTGTTATCGCGTGGTCCGGCCACACACCGTGAGCCTTGCGCATCGCCGCGGACGACGCCGTCAGCTCAGTGAGGTCCTGCCGTAGCTGGGAAGCCGGTGCCGATCGCTTCCTTTCTACGCGGCGTGGATTCTAGCCGGCGCGGTGGAGTGCACGCTTCCGGTAAAATGCGTAATGCGTAGCCGTGGTTTGTTGCTCGTTAGGCGCTTCTACGCCGTGACTCCGCCCCAGCACGCGGCGGAAACTACGTAGAGATGCTATTCTGGCGATGCGAGCCCGTGCCGAAATGCGTAGGCCGTTGCCTGGGCTCGATTGTGCGCACGGATCTTTGTGTACACGTTGCCGATGTGTCGTTCGACAGTGCGCGTGCTGATTGTCAACGCGCGCGCGATCTCCTTGTTGCTCTGGCCGGCGGCCAGCAAGGCGAGAATCTCGGCCTCACGCTCGGTGAGCCCGCCACGCGAACGCTGCCCCGCCCCGTTAGGCACCGACAGAAAGTCGCGCATCACGGCCAACCCCTCGGTCAAGTCGCCGAGGAACGGCACGGCCGCCGCACCCTGCAGCAGCACGAGTCGCGCCCCAGGGATATCCGCGGCGAGCTTGCTCACCAACTCGACCGATGGAAAAACGGCGCCGCGCCGATGCAGCACGAGCACGGGCATCTTGAGCGTATTGAGCTGCGCGGAAACATCGAACTTGCTGAAGCGCTCCATCGATCCCACATACTGATCTTCGTTCGCGCACTCGCGCATGTACGCGGCGAAGCGGCGCGCTTGCTCCATATCGACCCAGCCTGCCGCCTCCTGCGCGATCAATTCCGTGTACGTCACCCAGTCCTTCGTCGCCGCCGCGCGCGCCGCCTGCAGAGGAGGCGACGACTGTAGGAATTCGCGATAATTGCTGAACGGAGACCAGAGCACGAGGTGCGAAACGCGCTCTGAGTGCCGCGCCGCGTACATGATCGCCGCCCCGGCCGTGTGCAACTGGCCTAACAAGACGAAGCGCGTCAGCTCCTCTTTCTCTACGACGGCTTCGACGTCGAGCGCCGCGAGCTCGAGGTCAAACGGTACATCGCGATCGGAGAGTCCCGTCCCTCGATGATCGAGGCGAAAGACGCGCTGCGACGCGGCGAGCTGCTCGACCCAGTTGCGTTGCTCGTCGTACTGCCATTCGCGCGCGAGGTGGCTCAAGCCGCCTCCGCCCGGCAGCGCCACGAGCGCCTCGCCAGTGCCAACGCCGTAGTAGGCGATATCGACGCCGTCTCTCGTCCGCGCATACTGGATCCGCGGCTGCGTGATCCGCGGCGCCCGAGCATCGTGTGCGACAGCGTGTCGCGCGGCGCGCGGCGGGCGTTCCAGAACCGAAGTGAACGGCATCAGCGTTAGGCGCGCCAGATCTTCGTTACGGAAGGGCTCGGGAACAAATTCAGTGACGTTGCTGCTATCTACCGAGATACTTATATTATTTCAAGTATTGTAACCACTAAACATTTCCACAGCTTCGACTATTCAATGTCGTTACACATCCACCCCGTGACGACTGTCGGCCTCAGCCGCTTACTGAAGGCGCCTTCGCTGGTTCTATCAACGCAGTGGTACGAGATCTGGTTTCCACCCACGCCGGCGGTGCGACATGCCCATTGATCGCGCGGTCGAACATCGGGCGCTGGCTGCCCAGGTCTGGCGCCAGTTTTTCGAGCTGTTCGTGAAAACGAAAGGCCAGCGCGAACACGTGATGCAGCGCTTTCACCTCACGCCCAACGACGCGAAGACCCTCGCCTTGCTCGACTCCTCCGAAGCCAAGCCGATGGGCGCCTTGGCCGAAGCGTGCTGTACCGATGCATCTAATGCCACGTGGGTCGTCGATCGACTCGAGAGTCTCGGACTCGTCGAACGACGCGCCGTGCCAGGCGACCGACGCGTGAAGCTCGTTGCGCTCACGACCCGTGGGGCAAAGACGCGCAACGCGGTCATGCAGGCGATGCACGAGCCACCGTTGGAAGTGCTGGCACTCGATCGCAACGATCTCGTCGCGCTTGGAAAAATCCTCGACAAGATTCCATTGGTGGCCAGCGGCGGAGAACAGACTCTGGTCGACACCGCGGCCATGCCAAAGACGCGCCGTCGCACTCGAAGCTTGGCGACACAGCACCGGTAGTGCTCGAGCAGCGTGAGACACGGTTGGCCAACCTAAGCAGCGATTCGCGTTGCTCAATTACGTCGCGAGTAATGCGTGCTCGTCATGCGGTCGGAACGTCCGCAAGCAGCACGTCTTCATGCGTCACGAAAGGCTCGCGCTCGATGAGATAGTTGTCGTCCTCCGGATAGTAGTGCGCCCGCGTGTAATCATAGCCGGCAAAGCGACGCACGGCGTCGAGTGAGTCCCAGAAACTCGTTAGGGCAAAGTGTGTGATGCCGTTCTCGGTGCGGCGCAACACGACGATGCCGCGGTTGCCCGGAGTCGAACGATAGTCCGCGAGGCCCGTCCGCTCGATGTACGCGTAGTACTCGTCTCCCTTCTCTGCCGGCACTCGGCCGCGCCATATGCGCGCGATCATTCGTTTCTCCTGTGAGCGAAAGGCCGTTCCAGTAGTGCGACAAGCCGCGCAGCGCTCGCACGATCCGGGTCCAGCACGGGATCGTAGATGGTGAGCTCGAGACCTAACGCCAGACGGTGGCGAACGAGCGGCTCGAGAATCGATGCCACTTCATCGAGGCTGAGCCCTCCAGGTTCCGGTGAATCGACGGCGGGCACGACGCCGGGGTCGAGCACGTCGGCGTCGACGTGAATCCAGAATCCGTCGACGCCGCTGGCTTCGAGACGCTCCAGAGTGGCGTTCGCGATCGCGTGCACGCCGCTCTCCCGTACGCGGTTCGGCGAAAGGTCGAGCATGCCTGAGGACTTGAGCTCGTCCTGGCCGTAAATCGGCGCGTCGGCATCATCGCGGCGGCCAATCACGACCACGTCTTGCGGCCGGACCAGCGCTTCGTCGCCGCCCAGGCGCGCCAGCGGCGTGTCGCCACGGCCGACGGCGAGCGCCAGGCACATGCTCGCCGCTGAGCCCGAGCGCGAGATCTCGGGCGTGGCAAAGTCGGCGTGCGCGTCGAGGTAGACGAGGCCGATGTGTGAGTGACCACGCTGCTTGAGACCCAGGAGACAGCCGAGCACGATGCTGCAGTCGCCGCCGAGCGCGACAACGAATGGATAATTGCTCGCCGCTGCGGCCACGGCGTTCGCCAGGGCGCGCGAGTAGCTCGCGACAGCGGCTTCGTTGCGTGTGCGTTTCGCTGGGCGCGTGAAGTCGCTGTACGGCGGCGGAACGACGTCGCCCATATCGATCGCGCCGATCCGCTCGACGACATCGAGCGCTCGTAAGGCGTTAGGCGCCTGATCCAGGCCGCGGGCCGTTCCGTTGTCGTACGGCTTGATGCCGATGCTCGACGGGGCGCCGATGAGTGCAAGAGCCTGCATGAATCGCTATCACCAGTAAAAGGCATATTGATGGTGATGCCGGCAACCTCACCTGTCAAGTCTCGTTTGCTGGTAGAAGGGAGCGGAGGCTGCTACATTGCCGCCATGACGCACCGCTTCGAGCTGGTTGGCGGCGACCTGGCGCTCGATTTTCTCAACACGATCCACGACTGGACCGTGCCCGCGCCGCGCGACTACCTCCCGGACTTCCACGAGGCTGTGCGATTCGGCGCGGCGGCCGGCGGACTCACACGTGGCGAGGCTCGCCGCCTGGCGGCCAGGCCAGCCGGCTCCGAGCTGCGTCGCCTGCGTGAGCTACGCGCCCGATTGGAGCGGATCTTTCGCGCGGCGCTCGTCGAGCGGGCTCCGCTCGCGGCCGACCTCGAAGCACTTGCACACGACGCCGGCGACGCGGCGCGAACGGCGCGCCTGCGCAGAGCCAAGAAGCATCTGGCCCGCGCTATTTCGTTGGACGTGGCCGGCGCCGCGACGCTCCGCTGGCGCGTTGTCGAGGCGGCCCTCGCGCTCCTCACGTCCGAGCGCTTTGCGAGCGTGAAAACATGCCCGGCCTGCGGCTGGTTCTTTCTCGATACCAGCAAGAACAAATCGCGCCGCTGGTGCAGTATGGCCACCTGCGGAAGCAACGCGAAGGCTCGGCGCTACTACTGGCGTACCAAGCGCACGGCAAACCGTTAGGCAGCTGATCCCCCTGCTCGCGCTTGCCTCGCCGCGCGATTCCAAGTAAATCCGCGGTGCCGTTTTAGCGGGCGACGCATGCCTGATGACCTGCCGGCGCAGCTGGAGTCGAGCCTTCACGGCCGCTGCGCGATCGAGCGTGAGCTCGTCGGCGGGGGACTCGCGCGGGTGTTTCTCGCGCACGACAGAGCCCTCGATCGACGCGTCGTCATCAAGCTGCTCTCCCCCGAGCTCGCGGCCGGCCTCTCGGCCAAACGTTTCGAGCGCGAAATCCGGCTGGCCGCCTCGCTTCAGCCAGCCAACATCGTTCCGCTTCTCGAGGCCGGCCACGTTGGCGAGCTACCCCACTATACGATGCCCTTCGTGGAGGGGCTGTCGTTACGCGAGAGACTGGAGCGCGGAGGTCGTCCGGCACTCGAACAAACGATTGGGATTCTGCGCGACGTAGCGCGAGCGCTCGCCTACGCGCACGAGCACCACGTCGTGCATCGCGATATCAAGCCGGAGAACGTCCTCCTTTCGGGCGAAGCCGCTGTGGTCACGGATTTCGGCATCGCTAAAGCCATCTCGGCTGCCGCCAGTGGATCGCACGCGGGCGCGCCTAACGTGTCCACGGTCACGCAGGCCGGAACGGCGGTGGGCACGCCGGCATACATGGCTCCTGAGCAATTGTCTGGCGATCCTGCGGTCGACCATCGTGCCGATTTGTATTCGTTCGGTTGTCTTGCGTACGAGTTGCTTGCCGGACAGCCCCCGTTCAAGGGATCGCTCCAGGCGCTCTTCGCGGCGCATCTGAGTGAGTCGGCTGTACCGATCGGTGAAAGGTGTCCGGCCTGCCCGCCGCCGCTGGCCAGAACGATCATGCAGTGCCTCGAGAAAGAACCTGGGTCTCGACCGGACTCGGCGCGCGAGATTCTGCGTGCACTGGACGGTGTGCTGGCGCCCGCGACCGGATTTGCGCGGTTGCGGCAGCGGCTGAGCCGACGCCAGCGGATGGCTGCTCTCGGTGGGCTCGCCGCGGCCTCGTTAGGCGTCGCGTGGCTGCTGACCAGCGGGCGCGCCCCGACCGGCAGCCTCGCGAAGACCAGCGTCGCGGTCATTCCCTTCTGCAACCTTACCGGCGACTCCACCGATGAATACCTCGTCGATGGTATTGCCGACGAACTGGCCCACCGCGCTGGGCAAGCTCCCGCGCCTGCGAGTCGTGTCGCGCAGCTTGAGCTACCGCTTCAAAGGTCGGCGCGACTTGGACGTTAGGCAGATCGGACGCGACCTCGATTGCGATCATCTGCTGCAAGGCACCGTGCAGCGCGTGCCCGGCGGTCTGCGTGTCTCGGCGTATCTGATCAATACGGCCGACTACAATGAGACATGGGCGCAGATCTACAACGGCGGCACGAACGACGCGCTCATCTTTCAGGACTCGATCACGCAAGCGATCGCTGTGGCGCTGCGGTCGCAGCTCGGCGGCGCCTCCGCGGCAATTCCGGCGCAACTGCTTGCGAACCGCGGGACGTCGAACTCCCAGGCGTACGACTTGTATCTGCGGGGGAAGTTTCTTCTCACACGGCGCGGACCCGGCGTGCGTCAGGCGGTCGAGAAACTCGAAGAGGCGATCGCGAAGGACAGCAACTTCGCCCGGGCACACGCTGGGCTGGCGCTCGCCCTCGCGCTCACGCCGTATTTTGAGCCGGTGAGCGCCGCCACAGTCCGCGGCCGCGCAGTAGCCGCTGCAGAGCGTGCGCTGCGTGCGGACTCAAGTCTCGCTGAAGCCCACACTGCCCTGGCCATGGCCGCGCAGCACGCGTATAAGTGGCAGCGCGCGGAAGATGCTTATCGTCGCGCGTCGGCGATTGACTCGACAGAAGCGGACACGCACATCCAGTACGGCCGTCTGCTGTGGTACACTGGCCGGTTTGCTGAAGCGCAGAGGGAGTTCGAACGCGCACGCGCTTTGAATCCGTACTCCGCAGTCGCATCAGGTTGGGTGGGACATCTGTTGGTGCTCAGCGGACATCAAGCCGAAGGGCTCAGAGAGCTGAGACGCGCGATGGAGATTGACTCCACGAATCAGCCGTTGCTTGTCTTTGTGGCGCAGGCGCTCATAAGTACCGGACAACGTAGTGAACCAAAGGTGCTCATGGAGCGCCTGTGGAATACGTTCCCGCAATGGCGCGACGTAGCGGCACAGGTGCTGGTGGCGTTAGGAGACAGCACGCGCGCGCGCGAACTGATCCGCGTAATGGAGTCTGACCGACCCGCACGGCCCTTGGTTAACACGCGACTTGCCACCCTGCATCTTTCACTCGGCGACACTTCCCGGGCGCTGGACGCGCTCGACCGCGCGACGGATGCCGCCGAGATCTGGCCGACGTTCTATTCACTCAGCGAGCCGTATTTCGATCCGTTGAGGCGCCGTGCACGGTTCATAGCGATCATTCGGCGCGCGGGGCTGAACGAGCGAGTATTCACGTCGCCTAACGGCGGGAGGCCACAGTGAAGCGCTCTACAGTTGCGATGCTTTTGTTGTTAGGCGCCTGGACTACCATGACCGGCGCACAGCCGCGCATGCTGAACGTGGGCGATGCGGCCATTCGCTGTGAGGCGACGGGCAGGGGTCAAGCGCTGGTATTCATTCATGGCTGGGCCCACACCTTGGAAATCTGGGACGATCAGGTCGTGTCGTTTTCGCCGCGGTATCGCGTGATCCGTTTCGATCGGCGCGGGTTCGGCCAGTCCACCGGCCACGCCGACGTCTCCGAAGTTCGCTGGGAGCAGACGCAAGAGGTGCGCGCGCCAATGTTGATCGTGCACGGCGACCACGAGATCCCGATCAACATAGCATTCGCTGACTCCTTGATGCGGCGGATGCCAAACGCGCGGCGCGTAGTAATCACCGACGGAGGCCACGGCGCGCACGTAGCGCAGCCAGAGCAATTCAACGCGGCGCTGCTGCAGTTTTTTGCTCGCGTGGAGCGGTCGCCGCAATGACGCCCGCCGTCACGTTAGGCATCGTTGGGCTGCTTGCGGCTCCGGTCGCCCACGGGCAAGCGAGCTCGCGCCCGAACATCCTTTTCATTTTCTCCGACGATCACGCCGCGCACGCGATTAGCGCGTATGGCTCTGCAATCAACAAAACGCCGAACCTCGATCGGCTGGCGCGCGAAGGGATGCTCTTTCGCTATGCCTTCGTGACGAACTCGATCTGCGCGCCGAGTCGCGCAACCGTCCTCACCGGTCAGTTCGGGCATCTCAACGGCGTGCCGACAAATGAGGAGCAGTTGCATCCCACGACGTTGACCTTTCCGAAACTGCTGCGCGCCGGCGGTTACCAGACTGCGGTGCTCGGTAAATGGCATCTCAAGACGCTGCCTAACGCGGATGCCTTCGATCACTTCGAGGTCGTGAACGACCAGGGCGACTACTATAACCCGGTCTTCATGCGGCCGCGCGACACCGTGCGAGTCGAGGGGTACGCGACGGACATCATCACCGATCGTGCAGTCGAATGGATCCGAAGGCGCGACCAGTCGCGGCCGTTCATGCTCATGCTGCAGAACAAAGCGCCGCATCGTCCGTGGCAGCCGGGACCGGCGCAGCTTGGAACGTTCGAGGGTGTCACGTTCCCGGAGCCGGCCACTCTGTTCGACGACTGGAAGGGGCGCGCCTCCCCCGCGCATGAGCAGGAGATGACGATCGCTCGGCATCTGGACGACGTGGATCTCAAGCTCGTCGCCCCGGGAAACCTGACGCCGGGTCAGTTGGAGCGCTGGAACGCGGCATACGCCGCGCCTAACGCGCGCTTTCTGGCAGCCAAACTGGTAGGCGACGCGCTGGTGCGCTGGAAGTATCAGCGCTACATCGCGGACTACGTGCGAACCGTCGCGTCCATCGACGACAACGTTGGGCGCGCGCTGACATACCTCGATAGCAGCGGTCTGGCGCGAAACACAATTGTCATCTACTCGTCGGATCAGGGCTTCTTTCTCGGCGACCACGGCTGGTTCGACAAGCGCTGGATGTACGAGGAATCGCTGCGCACACCGCTCTTGGTGCGTTGGCCCGGCGTCGTTAGGCCGCGATCAGTCAACCGGGATCTGGTGCAGAACCTGGACTACGCCGAAACTATCCTCGAGATGGCTGGAGTTCACATCCCGGCATCGATGCAAGGTCGCAGTCTCGTGCCGCTGCTACGCGGCAAGACGCCGGCCGACTGGCGCGACGCGATCTACTACCAGTACTTCGAGTACCCGAACTGGCACATGGTCCGGCGGCACTATGGCGTGCGCACGAAGCGCTACAAGCTCATTCATTATTACGAGGTCGGCGCGTGGGAGCTGTTCGATCTCGAGCGCGACCCGCGGGAACTGCGCAGCGTCTACAGCGACGCGAGTTACAAGGACGTACTAGCGACGATGAAGGCAAAACTGAATCAGTTGCGCGTGCAATACAGCGTCCCGGACGTCGATCCGGTGCCGTACCGACCCTGGCCCCGGCGCCCGTAATGCCTAACGCCATGCATCCGCGTATCGCTGAGCTGGTCGCCTATCTGGACAAGCAGCACGAGAACTTGCGAACCGCCTACGAACTCGTGCCACCGAAACGGCGCGCAATTCGACCGGCCGCGGAGCGCTGGTCACCTGCTGAGGTTGTGCATCATATCATGCTCGTCGAGTGCAACGTGAGCGAGAAACTCGGCGCGCTTGTCGAGGAGGCGCGTGCGTTACCTAACGAATCTGAAAGCAGCTCACTGTTTCCAATTCCCCTTGTATCGCTCGTAGAGCTGCGGACGCGGCGCGTGCGCACAGTTGAGTACGCCGAGCCACACGACACCGACGCCGAGCGCGTGTGGCAGGACTATGTCGCTACACGCACGGCGCTCAAGAGGATCATCGCAGCCGGCGACGGGCTCGCGTTAGGTGCCGTCAGTGCTCCGCACGTGCGGCTTGGTCCCTTCAGCGGCTACGAGTGGATCGCTTTTGCGGGCGCGCACGCCGCGCGGCACGCGGACCAGATTCGCGAGATGACGATTTCCCTGGCGTAGCAGCTTCCACAGGCTCAAAGTACGCGACCATCATGCGCTTCAACTCGCTCAGCAGCGGCGCGCGCTGATCGCGCGGCAGACGCATCGCGGTAAGTAACACACCGTGAATCGTCGAGACTGACGCGACCGCGCTCGTCTCCCGTTGTTGCGGAGTGAGGTGCGGGACCCGGACTGCCAGAAACGCACGCACTTGGCCCACGAGCGCTTCGAACAGTTCGGTGGAAATGAAGCCGCCGCGGCCGCGCATGAGGGAATCGTAGACCGGGATGAACGCCGGCGTTTCGTCGAGGAAACGCGCGTGCGACTCGACGACGCGTTCGAAGATCTCGTCCAATGGCATGTGCGCCCGCTCTATCGGAATCGCGCGCGCGTTAATCTCGCGTTTGCGGTCGGCGAAGCGACGCGAGAGCGCCTCGATGATCGCTTCCTTGCTCGGGAAGAAGTGATACAGCGAACCGACCGAGGAGCCAGCGCGTTCCGCAATCGCATTCGTTGAGGCCGCCTCGACGCCGACTTCCGCGATGACCGCTTCGGCCGCGTCGAGAATGGACTCGACGCGCTTGAGCCCGCGATCCTGCTGCGGAAGACGAGCAGGACGCGCGTCGTCGACAGGAGTCGCGGCGACGGTCTGTGGACTCTGTTTGGGCTTGCTCGGGCTTTTGGTTGTCACGAAAAGTCTAGAACTAAAGCTCTAGTCTTGACAACTAGAGTGATCTCTCTATTAATTGCCTATGAAACTAGAGGGAGTGCTCTATTATGTCCAGACCCGGCGCACGATCCGACGCGAATATACCCCACTTCATAAACGCCGGCCGAGTCCTGCTTGTTCTGTCCTGGCTATCGGCCGCACCGGCTTTCGCCCAACGTGCCCAGCCAGGCAATGCGCTGGATGAGCTCGTCCAAATTGGCCTCGAGCGCAACCTCGGACGGCGGCAGCACGACCTTGCCGTTAGGCGCGCCGAAGCCGGTGTGCGTCAGGCGCGCGGGCTGTACCTCCCCAGTGCGACTGTCAATGCGCGCTACTCGCAGGTAACGGGCAACGTCGTCGACCTCGGCGCGGTCGTGAATCCAGCGCTCGGCGCGCTCAATCAACTGCTGCAGCGTCCGGCGTTTCCAACCGATCTCGATCTCAGACTGCCGCAGACGCAAGAGACGACCCTGCGGGTAACGCAGCCAGTCTTTCAGCCGCAGGTAGTCGAGGCGAATCGTATCGCGGGCGCGCTGGCGGATGCACAGACCGCAGAGCGGGCAGCGTTCACGCGACAGCTCGCGGCGGACATTCGTAGCGGCTACTTGAACTACACCAAGGCGAGCCGGCTTGTCGCGCTGTACGACAGCACCCTGCCGCTACTCGACGAAAATCTCCGCGTAAGCGAGCGTCTCGTTGCTGCCGGAAAGGCGACGCCAGACGCGATACTGCGCGCCAGAGCCGAGCGCAGTGATGTGGTGCAAAAGCGCGACGAGGCGACGCAGCTGGCGAATAGCGCTCGGCAGTCGCTGAACTTTCTGCTCGGCCGCGATCTGGCGTCGCCTGTCGCCCTCATCCCGGATTCGCTGCTTGGGTTCAATGAGCTGCCGGACGCAGACCTTGCTTCTCGTCAGGCAGTGCTCACGCGCGAAGAGTTGCGCGTGCTGGATCATGCGATGCGCGTCAGCGGGGCACAGGAGCGCGCGGCCCTATCGACGTTCCTTCCTACCGTTGCGCTGGCACTGGACTACGGCTTTCAGGGCAACGATTACCGCTTCGATTCGCGGCGCGATCACACGATCGCGTCGGTCGTGCTGAGCTGGAATGTGTTCAACGGCGGGCAGGACGTCGCACGCGCCCGACAGGCGAGCGTCGAACGTCGCCGGCTGGAATACCAGCGCAGCGAGCTGGAGCACCTGATCGCGCTGCAAGTGCGGACTGCCTGGGACGCAGCTCAGGTCGCGCGGAGTGCAATTGCGACCGCCGGCGACCGACTGGAAAGCGCACGACGCACGTTCGAGCTCGTTAGGCGGCGCCACGAGGCCGGCAGCGCCTCGCAAATCGAGTTCCTCGACGCGCGGACGACGTATACGAGCGCCGCGCTGAATCAGATCCTCACGACATACGACTACTACCTACGGCGCGTCGCCCTCGATCGCGCTATGGCAAGCTATCCGGAGGAGATTCGATGAGCGTCACCTTAAAGAACACCATCCGCAGCGTCGCGACTTTAGCGAGCGCGCTGATCACCGCATGCGGCGGCGACGCCGATGCCAAGATCGCCAATGGCGACGTGGCGACCAGCGTTTCCGTTCGGGTGGAGCCTGTTGCTAGCCACTCTGTCGCACCAACGATCCTCGCGTCGGGAATACTGGCGGGCAAAGAAGAAATCGCCCTCTCATTCAAGATTGGCGGTGTTGTTGCGCGCGTCTCGGTAGACGAAGGAGGCCAGGTTCGCCAGGGCCAGGTCCTCGCGGCGCTGTCACAGACGGAGATTGCGTCCGAAGTTGAGAAGGCGTCTCAGGCAAGGCTCAAAGCGCAGCGCGATCTTGAGCGCGCACAGGGTCTGTATCGCGACTCGGTCGTAACGCTCGAGCAACTGCAGGACGCGAATACTGCAGCGGAAGTCGCGGAGTCGAATCTCAAGATCGCGCGCTTCAATCGCGATTGGTCGATCATCCGCGCGCCAGCTGCCGGGATCATCCTGCGCAAGAGCGTCGAGGCCAGTCAGCTCGTGATGCCCGGCACTTCGGTACTCGTTATGCGCACAGCGCGGAGGGGACTCGTTTTGCGCGTCGGACTGTCGGACCGCGACGCGATGCAGCTCAAGTTGGGAGACAGTGCGAGCGTGCGATTCAACGCCCTTCCGGGGGAAACCTTCTCGGGCTCCGTCGCACAAATCGCGCGCGCTTCGGACCAGTCAACCGGGACGTATGAAGTCGAGGTCGCGGTTCAGACCAAGGGATGGGTGCTGGCTTCGGGCTTGGTCGGCACTGTTGAATTGTCGCCGCGGGCGCACGGGATCGTACCACTCGTGCCTATCGAGTCGCTCGTCGAAGGCGACGGTGACTCAGCGACTGTCTACGTTATGTCGACGGACGGGCGACACGCGCTGCGACGCCGCGTCCACGTGGCATTCATCACGGGCGTTTCGGCGGCGATCACGTCAGGCATCGCGAGTGGCGACCGCATTATCACGGGCGGCGCAGGCTTCGTGCGCGACAGCGCCCTCGTGCGCATCGACACTTCACGCGCGCAGGGGAGCGTGAGGGGGAGGACGCGATGAACCTGGCCGCCTTCGCAGTACGCAACCGCGCATTCACAATTGTCGTCTTCGCCGCGCTCGTCGCGTTAGGCATCTCATCGCTCTTCGCGATACCGAAGACAGAGGATCCGACTTTTCCCTACCCCAACTTTGCCGTCGTCGCGATCTACCCCGGAGCGAGTCCGACGGATCTGGAGGAGCTTGTCGTCGATCCGATCGAGGAGCGCATCAAAGAGCTCGAGAATGTGAAGGAGCTCAGCGCCTCCATCGAAGATGGTGTGGCCGTCGTGCGCGTGGAGTTCACGGCGGAGAGCGACGCCGACAAGAAGCACGACGAGATCCTGCGCGAGATCAATGCCCTGCGCGCGTCACTGCCTGACGACCTGCACTCGCTCGAGGTGCAGCGCTTCAATGCCGCTGACGTGAACATCGTGCAGCTCGCCTTGGTCTCGGAGACGGCGCCGTATCACGAACTGGAGAGCCTCGCGCGAGACCTCGATGACGCGCTTACGGCCGTTCCGGGAGTCAAGACGGCCGAGGCCTGGGCATATCCGCGTCGCGAGGTGCGGGTCGCTGTCGATCTCGGGCGGCTAGCCCAGTATCGCCTCTCGCTGTCGCGTGTGTTAGGCGCCATTCAGAGTGAAAACGCAAACATCCCAGCTGGCGCGGTCGACGTCGGCCGCCGCAAGTACAACGTGAAAACGAGCGGCAACTATGAGTCGCTCGACGAAGTGCGCGAGACAATCGTTGGCGCGGCGGATGGGCGGGCCGTGTATGTGCGCGATATCGCCGATGTGCAGTGGAACTACGCAGAACTCAACTACCTCGGCCGCTACAACGGCAAACGCGCGGTGTTTGTCACGGCGAACATGAAGGAGCGGCAGAACATCATACTGGTACGCGGTGCGATTTGGAGCGCGCTGGATCGCTTCGAGAGCACGTTGCCACCGACAATCGAGCTGACGCGCGGCTTCGATCAGTCACGCAATGTCGTGCATCGTCTCACGCACCTTGGACGCGACTTCATGATCGCGATTCTCCTGGTGCTTGTCACATTGCTCCCGTTAGGCTTCCGCGCGGCCGGCATCGTGACAGTCGCCATTCCGCTGTCGCTCGCCGTCGGTGTGACGTTGCTCAATGCCGCAGGCTTCACGATCAACCAGCTGTCCATTGTCGGATTCGTGATCGCGCTGGGTCTGCTCGTCGACGACTCCATTGTTGTCGTCGAAAACATCGCCAGACACCTGCGCTCCGGATTGAGCCGGCGCCAAGCGGCCGTGGCAGCGACGCGTCAGATCACGCTCGCCGTGCTTGGCTGTACCGCGACACTGATCTTCGCCTTCGTGCCGATCCTCATGCTCCCCGGTGCACCCGGGAAGTTCATTCGCGGGATGCCGCTGGCCGTGGTCTTCACGATCCTGGCATCACTGCTCGTTTCGCTCACGATCATTCCATTCCTAACGAGCATTTTCCTGCGAGAAGAACACGATGAGCGCGGAAACATTTTCCTGCGCACGCTGAACCGCGCCATCGACCTGACGTATTCGCGCGTCCTGCATCGCGCGTTGGCGCGTCCTGCGCTGACGCTCGCGGCTGCGGGCGTGCTCTTTGTCATGTCACTCGGTCTCGTGCCGGTCGTCGGCTTTTCCCTGTTCCCCAAAGCGGGCACGCCGCAATTCCTGGTCAGCGTCGAAACGCCGACCGGCGCTTCGCTGGCCGAGACGGATTCTGCAGTGCGCTTCGTCGAACGCTCGCTCCTGGCACGCGAAGACGTAATCAGCGTGTTCGCGAACGTCGGGCGTGGTAATCCGCGCGTTTACTACAACGTCATTTCCCGCGCCGAACGGCCGAATCTCGGAGAGCTGTTCGTGCGCGTTCGCGAATACGACACGCGCCTAACGCCAGTTGTCCTGGACTCGCTGCGGCAGCATTTCGATCGCTACGTGGGCGCGCGGATCGAGGTCAAGGAGTTCGAGAACGGACCGCCGATCGACGCCCCGATCGCGCTGCGCGTCAGTGGAGAAAACCTCGACACCCTACAGACTTTGGCGGCGCGAGTCGAGCGCCTGCTGGAGAGCGTGCCGGGGACCCGAGGCATCGTGAACCCGCTGCGTCTCGAACGCACCGACCTCAAACTCAGCGTCGATCGCGCCAAGGCTGGCCTGCTCGGCGTGCCCGCCATCGAGATCGACCGCACCGTGCGCGCCGGGATCGCAGGCCTCAGTGCCGGCAAGTATCGCGATGCCGATGGTCAGGAGTACGAAATTGCCGTCGGTTTGCCGCGCGGAGCCCGGCCAACCCTGGAAGCGATGGATCGCATCTATGTGAGCGCAGTAAGCGGGGCCCAGGTCCCGTTGAATCAGCTGGCGAGTGTCCACTTCGAGGGATCGCCCCCCGTCGTGCAGCACTACGATGCGCAGCGTTCTGTCACAGTTACATCGAATGTTCGAACCGGCTTCAACACGGACCGCCTAACGAAGGACCTTCTGGCGCAGCTTGCCGCGTGGACGCTGCCTGAGGGATACAGCATAACGGCAGCCGGAGAACTGGAAAGCCGGCAGGAGAGCTTCGGCGGCCTGGGTACGGCGATTCTGCTCGCTACGTTCGGCATCTTCGCTATCCTGGTGCTCGAATTCCGCACGTTCAAGGGGATGGTGATCGTGGCGTCAGTGATACCGTTAGGCGTGATCGGCGGCCTTGTAGCGCTCTTTGCCGGCGGCTACACGCTGAGCTTCACCGCGATGATCGGTTTCGTGGCGCTGATCGGCATCGAGATCAAGAACTCGATCCTGCTGGTGGATTTCACGAACCAATTGAGGGCCGACGGCGTGCCGCTCGTCGAGGCGATCGAGCAGGCAGGCAAGATCCGCTTCCTGCCGATCGTCCTAACAACTATGACGGCAATCGGCGGACTGATTCCCCTGGCGCTCGAGAGGTCGTCGCTTTACTCGCCCCTGGCTCTCGTGATCATCGGCGGCCTCATTAGCTCGACGATACTGAGCCGGCTCGTGACGCCGGTCATGTATCGACTCCTTCCACCGGCATTCGAGAAAGAGGAGTCCGACGCCGCGCTACCAACGTCGCTCGTACCAGCGACCGGCTAAGTCACACAAGTCGTGTAACAAATGGGTTGGCCGCTTTTACGCGGCCGACCCCTTGGGCGTCTGGATACGAACTTGCCCGCGCACCCGGGAGGTGGGATGGACGCGTTTTTCTCGAGAGCCGTCAACGGAAGCAGCCGGTGAAGATCCTGATCGCTGACGACGATGCTATCTCGCGCGGCCTGCTGGAGGACGCTCTCGTTAGGCTCGGCCATGAGGTAGTGGCCGTCAAAGACGGAAACATGGCGACCGAGCTGTTGCTTGCCGCGAACGCTCCGCGCCTCGCCATCCTCGACTGGATCATGCCCGGGGCAGATGGCCTGGAGGTCTGTCGCGCAGTGCGTGACAAAGCCGGTGCCTACACGTATCTGATTCTCCTCACTGCGAAGGACAGTCATGAAGACAAGATCGCCGGCCTTGAATCCGGCGCCGATGACTTTCTGACGAAGCCGCTCGACGCCGTCGAGCTGCGTGCGCGGCTCCGCGCCGGCGCTCGCGTGCTTGATGTAGAGGGGCGACTGATCGCGGCGCAAGAAGCGCTGCGCATCGAGGCGACGCGCGACCACCTAACGGGGCTCGCGAATCGGCGCATGATCATGGATCACATCACGCGCGAATTGAACAGAGCGCGACACGAAGGACGATCGGTTGCAGTGGCGCTCGTCGACCTGGATCATTTCAAAGCGGTGAATGACACGCACGGGCATGCCGCCGGCGACGCCGTGTTGTTCGAGACTGCGTCGCGCATGCGCGCGGCCGTCCGCGCGTACGATTTTCTCGGACGCTACGGCGGAGAGGAGTTTCTCCTCGTGCTGCCTGGTGCGGATGCGACGACGGGCCAGTCTATCGCCGAGCGTTTGAGAGCGCGCGTCGCCGAGCAGCCTGTGCGCGCGGGCCTAACGGCCCCTCTGAGCGTGTCCGTAAGCGTCGGCGTCGCTTGGACAAGCTCGCCAGAAATCGACGCGAGGGCGCTCGTCGCCGCCGCCGATGCTGCCCTGTATCGCGCGAAGGCCAACGGGCGCGATCGTGTCGAGGTGGAGACGGCAGCGGCCAGCACCGCGAAGCAACCGGCCTAACGCACGCGAATCGGCAGTTTCAGGAGAAGCTGGCCGTTCGCGGCTTTAATGTCGAAGAGTAGATCCGCGGGTTCTGCAGCTGTGAACTCGAAATCGTAGGTCTCACCGTTTCCCATCTGCACTTGGGAGCGGCGAACTTCCACCTGATCGTCGGGGAGCGGCATGCCGTCCTTCGCCACGCTGCGCCACGTCAACACGGTCGAATCGCGCAGAATGCGCAGGATCATGCTCGGTCGCGCCGCGTGCACGTTGATGAAGCGCAGGCGGTAGCGAGTTCCGGCACGCACCCCGAGCGGAGCCGGCGTCGGCGTGCCGTTGAGCAGCACGACGTTGTTCTGCGCGGTGAGTCGCGGCGCCGTGACCAGCATAACGAGATCAGTCGTCGGGTCATACGTCGCTGGGTCGTCAACTATCACAAGTGCACCCGACAGGCCGGCTCGTTACTGGCGCACTTCGTCCAGGTGTGTGTGGTAGATGAACGTGCCGGACCGCGGCGGCGTGAAGCGCGCTTCAAAGGAATCGCGCGGTGCGATGGCCGGTGAGATGCGACCAGACTTACCGGAGAAGCCGGCGACACCATCGAAGTAACTGTCCAGCTCGATGCCGTGCCAGTGAACGGCTGTTGCTTCCGGTAACTTGTTGACGACCGTTATGCTCACTGGTTGGCCGCGCTTGAGAACAACTGTCGGCCCCGGAAGAAACGGTTTTGCGGTCGGCGTTGCAGCGCTTCCCTCGTGCAGTGTGTATCCGTACGCTGGTTCTGACTCGCTGTGTCCAGTGTCAACGTGCGCAACAAGGCGCAGCTTCCGTCGCGCTCCGGTGGGCTCCGCCGGATCCATGTCGCGTCCCTTCACGTGGAAACCCATGACCGGCCCGCCCATCATTTCCTCGGCATGGTTTGCAACATGATTGCTCGGTACAGCGGGGCGTACGCCGCCGCGAAGCGGGAAGTTGGGCAGGATGTGAAGGTTGTCGTGACAGTGGAATAGCCAATTCCCCGCTCGCGTCGGCAACCACGTCAGCGAAAACGTGCGGCCAGGCGTGAGTCGCTCGGTGACCGCCATCCTAGGAGAGGCGTTAGGCGCGAAGACCGTATCGACCCGCTCATCACCGCGGCTGTCCACTCGGAAGTAGAAGCCGTGCAGGTGCATGGGATGCACAGCCTCGCCGGCGTTGATGAGGCGGAAGCGAACCGTGTCACCGACGGCGTACGACAGGCGCTCCGTGTGCGGCCACGCCTTGCCATTCATCACGATGCGGTTGCGACGAGGTACCGGCGCTCCGATTGTGATTGTCGAGTCGCTCCAGAGGCTCATGACGATCACGCGGTCGTTGCGTGCCGGCACGTCGCGTGGTTCGATGACAATGGCGCCCGAGAGCTGCGCGCTGGCGCCACGCCGACGGCCCAACACGGGATCCGTGTTAGGCGCCGCCCAATAGTAGTACGTTCCCGGCACGCCAGCAACAAAGCGCACCTCGCGCGTCTCGTTAGGTTTGACCTGGAACGTGTCCACTGCAGCTGCGCCACGCTGATACAAGCCATGCAGCGTCAGCGTATCCTTGACGAGCGCGTTGCGGAGGAAGGCGTGGATTTCCGTCCCTTCTTTCACACGAATCAGCGGCCCGGGGATCAGCGCCTTCTTCCCTTGCTCGGCAAAGGCCTGAACAACAACGCCGGGATCGCTGTCGCGATCCGGATGCCACTCGCCTTCGCGCGCTTCGAGCCGGACCGTTAGGACACCGTTCTGCAGCGTCCCGGCACGAGTGCGATTGTCGTTGATAGCGATCTGCTCGGGGGATACTGCTCGTTCAAGGGCGCCACGCCCCAAGGCCAACGCAACGCACAAGGCAGAAAACGCGGCCAGGCTCGAATGTGGTCCTGCGAGCGGCGCCAGTGGGGTAGGCATTGGCGGTCTCCGGAGGGGAACGTGCGGAGCGAAGCGCCATCTATTGCCTGCAAGTATACTCCGGACAGCAAGGGGTAATACCTGGGGGAAGTCCGAGGCGACTGAAAATGCCACGTATACGTCCGATTGATCCCGATGCGGCGTCCGCCGAGCAACGCGCTGCGCATGAGGAGCATGAGCAGCATCATGGGCGGATGACCAACATGAAGCGCACGCTGCTCCACTCGCTCCCGGCCTTTCATGCTTTGATGGAGTGGTACACGCTGCGAGACAGCGTGCGTCCGTTTCTCGGCGATCGTGGCGCGACGATATTCTCGCACGCGATTTCGGCGGAGACTGATTGTCTCATCTGCTCCACATTCTTTCGTCGCATCCTGATCGACGCCGGCGAAGATCCCGACGAACTTGCGCTGGATGAGCGCGAGCAATTACTCGTTGATTTCGGGCGCCGGCTGGCCAGAGATGCCAAAGGCGTGGACGACGCATTGTTCACTCGCCTAACGAATCAGTTCAGCTCCGCTGAGATCGTCGCGCTGACAGCGTTTGGCAGCATCATGCTGGCGACGAACATCTTCAACGATGCGCTGCGCGTCGATCTGGACGGCTCTCTGGAGCCGTATCGTCGTCAGGCAGGCGCGCGAGTGAGCGCCGAATAGTGGGCGAATTCGCCGGCAAAGTCGCGTTCATTACTGGCGCGGCGCACGGGCAGGGACGCGCCACGGCGCTTGCTTTGGCGCGCGAGGGAGCGCGCATCGCGGCCTTCGATGTCGCCAAACAACTGAGCTATCCGGGTTATCAGCTGGGGACACCTAACGAGCTGGCGACGCTCGCCCGAGCGTGCCGCGAGCTTGGCTCCGAGTGCCTCACGTTCTCGGGCGACGTGCGCGACGACGTGGCGATCAGCGCGGCCGTGCCCGCGACGGTTCAGCAATTCGGCCGCATCGATGTCTTGTTCAACAACGCGGGGATCTGCGCGTACGGGCTGGCGCATGAGCTCGGCGAAGACGAATGGGACTGCATGATCGACATCAACCTGAAGGGAAGCTGGCTCGTGGCGCGTCGCATTATTCCCATCATGATGCAGCAGCGCTCAGGCGTGATCATCAACAATGCGTCCATCGCGAGCTTCCGCGGGATGAACCGACTGAGTCACTACGCCGCGTCGAAGTGGGGGCTGACGGGTTTGACCAAGTCCTGGGCAATCGAGCTGGCGCCGTACAGCATCCGCGTGAATTCGATTCATCCGACCGGCGTGAATACGCCCATGAACGACGGACTCGCGGAGCTCGAGGGCCTAACGCCGCGCGAAGTGGCGGAGCGATCGGCGGGCAACTTGCTGCCGGTGCCGTGGATCGAACCGGAGGATGTGGCGAATGCGGTGCTGTATCTCGCGTCGGACCGCGCGCGCTATGTGACCGGCGCCGCGTTCGTCATCGACGCTGGGTTGCTCACTCGTTAAGCGCGAGGGCAAAGAACGATTCGGAATAAGCGGATCGGCGGATTGATCGGAGCCCGCACACGTACCGTTTACGTGAAGTACGCGCGCCACCAAACCCGTGACTTAGGATCGAGAGGCGTTCGGATCACACAGGTTGGGCTGACTTTGGTTGTACGTCTTTCAGAGGATTTAGGTAGCGATAGAAGCGCGGTTGCGGGCCGAAATGGAGCAAAAGGCCAACTCTAAGAGCGGTAGCGCGCAAATAGCTTTGGACTTGCCTGCCACACGCTTTCTGGAGCTCCTGAGTGGCTTTCGTTTCAACGACGAGCTTTTCGTCAACAATTCTGTCGATTCGCTGAATTCCTAGTACGTGGCCCTTGTATGATCTGGAAGCTGACCTCACTAGCCACGTGGTGTCCGCGCAACTTGAGCTCGTGCTCCAGAGCGTTGGCGTAAATCGATTCAAAAAACCGAATCCAAGACGGCTATAGACCTCGTAAAACGCACCGATAACGGAGTACGTGAGCCGCTCCTCGACGAGACTGTGCTTCTGCATTCCACACGATAGTTCACGAGAACCAGAACGCGTCATCATTAGCTTGCGTTCCTGGACATTGCGTTGCGCTACATGATTGACTGACGTGCTATCCGCCCATCTGCTTTATCCGAACAGTCTCTAGACGCGCTACGAGTCGAAGCCGATCTCAGCCTAACGAGCCATGGATCTACATAACGATGGCAAGATCGTCGAGTCATGGCAGCGCAACGCCGCGCCGTGGACCGACGCCGTACGTGAGCGCAAGATCGAAAGCCGCAAGCTCGTTACCGACGCCGCTATCATCGACGCGGTGCTAAGCCGCGCGCCGCAAACCGTCCTCGACATCGGCTGTGGCGAGGGGTGGCTGGCGCGCTCGCTCGCGACACGCGGAGTCGCGGTCACTGGAGTCGACGTCGTCCCGGCGCTGATCGAGGCCGCGATGCGCGCGGGTGGCGGCGACTTCCGCGTAGCCTCCTATGAAGAGATCGCCGCTGGGCGTCTGTCGATCGCTCCGGTCGACGTAGCGATCGCCAATTTCTCGCTGCTCGGCAGGGAGTCCGTTGACGCATTAGTTCTGGCCGCCCCAACTCTGCTGCACCCGCGCGGTGCGTTCATCGTGCAGACGTTGCATCCGCTCATGGCGTGCGGCGACTCTCCGTACATCGATGGCTGGCGCCCGGGCTCATGGTCGCTCCCCGACGCTGGGTTCAGCGATCCCGCACCCTGGTACTTCCGCACAACAGAGACGTGGATAAGGCTGTTCAACGACCGCGGAATGCACGTCGCGGAAGTGCGCGAGCCTTTACACCCGACGTCGCAGAAGCCGGCGTCGATCATCTTCATCGCGCAAGTGACTGGCTAGGCTCTGCACGCCTTACTATCGTTGCCGACGTCTTCGGTAGAGTCAGGGTCAACGCCTGACGCTTGCCCTCATTCGGAGCTCGTCGGATGAACCTCAGTTTCGTTAGGCTTGGCGCGCTGGCGCTGGGACTCGCCGCAACCCCGGTTCTGGCCGCCGCGCAAGGCACTGGTACTGTGCGCGGTCGAGTCACTGACGCGGCCGCGAACCGCGGAATCGGCGACGTGCAGGTGATCGTCTCGGGCACGCGCATCGGCGCAATGACTGGCCAGGACGGCGCATACGCGCTGACGGCTGTCCCGGCGGGGTCCAGAACGATCACCGCGCGCAGGCTGGGCTTTCAGCTGGCGACGCAGACCGTGACCGTTCCTGCCTCCGGCAGCGTCACCGTCGACTTCGCGATGAACCAAAGCGCGCTCAATCTGAGCGAAGTCGTCGTCACGGGTTCCGGCACACCGACCGAGAAGCGGAAAATCGGAACGAGCGTCGCTTCAGTGGACTCCGCTGTCATTGGGCGCGCACAGGCGATAACCGTCGATCAAGCGTTGCAAGGCAAGACGGCCGGTGCGCAGATCACGCAGAACTCCGGCGGACCAGGCGGCGGAGGCGTTTCCGTCCGACTGCGCGGCGTCAATTCGTTCATCGCCGGATCGGATCCCTTGTACATCGTCGACGGCGTGATCATCGACAACGGCTCGGCGCAACTGGCCGATCTTGGGGGTCGCTCGAATCCGCAGAACCGGCTGGCCGACCTCAATCCGGCCGACGTAGATCACATCGAGGTCATTCGCGGGGCCGCAGCGGCCGCGCTGTACGGTTCGCGAGCGAACAACGGCGTCGTGCAGATCTTTACGAAGCGCGGCAACATGGGCCGCCCGCGATTCACCCTAACGTCGCGTTATGGAATCAGCGAGCTGCGCGAACAGCAGCCGTTCAATTTCTATCCGTTCGACGCAGCCGGTTTGCCGATCAGCCGCTTCAACTATCAGCACGACGTCTTCGATCGCGCACCAGCGAGCGAGCACAATCTCACTGTCGAGGGTGGCAACGATCAAACACGCTACTACCTGAGCGGCAACTTTCTGGACGAGGATGGCATCCTCAAGTCCACGTCGTCGCGGCGCGCAGGCGGCCGAGTCAACTTGCAGCAGCAACTGAATCCGCGCCTGATCGCCCACGTCACAGCGAACTACATCTCGACGAGCAATCAGATCCAGGCGTTCGGAGAGCAGAACGACTACGGGATCATGGGGTCGCTCTTCTTCGCGCCGACGCAAGTCGATTTCCGTCCGACAAACGGCATCTATCCGCTTCCGCCCTCGTTAGGCACCAACCCGCTGCTCGCGATCGCGCGCATCCGCAATCCCCAGCAGATCGACCGCTTCATCGGCTCGACGAAACTCACCTGGACGCCGCTGACCGAGTTGCTGCTGGACTACACGATCGGGATCGACAACACCGGCTTCGAGCAGCGCCAGTTCGTGCCACGTGGTGCCGTGTTAGGCACGGCGCCGCTCGCTACCGGGCGTGCGCAGTCTGTCTTCCAGGCAACGCGCGTGATCAATCAGGACGCCGTCGCAGGCTACAGCTGGAAGCCGTTAGGCGATTTTGTGCTCAAGACGACCGGTGGACTCAATTTTACGTCGCAGCAGGTGCGCACAACGAACGCCGTTGCGAACGGCCTCGCGCCCGTGGGCAAGCTGGTGAGCGCCGGTTCCGTGTTCGCGGCGGGACAAAGCGAAGTCGAGCTGCGGACGCTCGGCTTCTACGCGCAGCAGGAAGTGGCGTGGAGGGAGAAGCTCTTCCTCACAGGCGCCGTGCGCTACGACGCGTCGTCCACGTTCGGGCCGTCGGAACGCTGGCAGGCCTTCCCAAAGTTCTCACTCTCGTATGTCGTTCTCGACAACGAGCCCGGTACGCTGAATAACCTGCGCTTCCGCAGTGCGTTAGGCTGGGCCGGCAGCCAGCCCGGGATCGTGAACGCGTACTCACAGTTCGTCTCGTTCGCCAACTTGCCGTTCGCCGGACGTCCAGGATTCGTGAATGATATCACGTTCGGGAACCCGAACCTGCGCAACGAACGCGCGCGCGAGTGGGAAGTCGGAGCGGAAGTCGGCGTGTTAGGCGGGCGCGTTGGCGCCGAGGCGACGTATTACAACCGGCTCGTGTCCGACCTTCTATTCTTCCGGCCGCTGGCGACGAGCACTGGTTTTTCGCGGCAATTCGCGCCGATTGGGACGATGTCGAATAAGGGTGTCGAGCTGCTTGTGCGCACGACCAATATCGATCGCTCCGACCTCGCCTGGTCGTCGACGGTGACGTACACGCACAACAAGAACCTGGTCGAGAGCCTGCAGATCCAGGACTTCCAGTCCGCGGGTGGCTACCCGAACCGGATCCGCGCCGGCTTACCAGCGGGCGTGTTCTACGGTTCGTACGCGGCACGCAACTGCGTCACTGGTGCGTTGCTGCGGGACTCGTTAGGGCGCTATCGCCGGAGCAATCAAACGGTCGATATGGGAGCCACGCTGGCCGCCCGTCAAGCGATCAGCGGCGGCAGCTGTAATGATTCGCTGAACGCGATCATCGGCGATCCGAATCCCAACTGGATGGGATCACTCCTCAACGAAGTCACGATCGCCAACAAGCTACGCCTGCGAATGCTGCTGGACGGTGTGTTCGGCAACGACGTGATGAACCTTTCAACGCGCGCGCAGAATGCCGGCATTGCAAGCAACTCCAAGGAGTTCGAGCGCGAGCTGCTTCCGTACGGCGATCCGCGCAAGCTGCCGCCGGGTTTCAACGCGCGCACGCAAGGGATCTTCGAGTACTGGATCGAAGACGGCACGTTCATCAAGCTGCGTGAGGTGGCGGCAAGCTACCTGGTCGACTGGGAACCTATCCGTCGCGTGTTCAAGAGCGGAGTCGACCTAACGCTCTCGGGTCGCAACCTCTGGGTGTGGACCGACTACAGCGGGTACGATCCCGAGATCAATCTGTTCGGGACGAACGCGGGCGGCCTGGGGTCGACGCAGACGACGGCCGCGGACCGCGGGTTCGACTTCGGCGGCTATCCAATTCCGCGCGTGTGGTCCATCACCGCGCGCATCACCTTCTAACCGGCGGACACCGATGCGAGTCGTTAGGCAAAGCGCGGTGGTCGCCGCCGCTGCACTCCTCGGGGCTTGCAGCCTCGACCTGCAGAATCCGAATTCGCCGACCGAGGAGCAGGTCACCACGAGCGTGGACGGCGTCATCGCGCTGGCCACCGGGCTGCAGGGACGTTTCGCGACGTCCCATTTCAACTTCGCCTACATGGCGGGACTCGTCACGGACGAATTCGCGTCCACCAGCGCCGCGCTCATCTCCATCAGCGACGCCGAGCAAGGCGCCGTGCCGTCAGGCACGGCCATCGCGGAGAACGTATTCAACTCGATCTATCGCACGGTGCGAACGGCTGACGACCTGCTCACCGGCTCGAACGCGCTCGCGTCGGCGATAGACCCCGGCACACGCAGCGGACTGCGCGCGCTTGCCTTTGCCCTCAAGGGCGAAGCGTTAGGTGAAGCGCTACAGTCGTATCAGAAGGCTCCCATCAACACCTTCGGCGTTACAGCGCCAACGTACGCCACGCGCAGCGAGGCGCTCGCGTACGTGCGCGCGCTGCTGGATTCGGCGGCGACCGAGCTGACCACAACAGCACCCAGCACGTTCTTCACAGGCAGTATCCTCACGCCAGGCTTGAATCTGCCGAACGTGATTCAGCTGTTCCGTGCTCGTTATGCGCGCATTGCGCGTGACGATGCCGGCGCGCTCGCCGCCGCGAACCTCGTGGGTCGCAGTGGCGCCGCGGCGCTCTCGACGCTCAGCTTCCCAGCACCGGCCGTGAATCCGTACGCCGCGGTCACGGGCGGTCCCAATGGCATCGCGCCGCGTCGTCAATGGCGGCTGTCGATGCTGCCACAGGATCAACGCTTCGCGTATTTCGTCACGCCCTCGACGACTGTGAGCGGACGCGTGGGCGCATTGCTCGACCCGTGGAATCGTTATGCAAATCCGCAGGCGCCCCTCCCTGTCTACTTTCCCGACGAGGCACTTCTGATCAAAGCCGAAGCGCTGGCGAACCAAAACCAGCTCGCGGCGGCGCAGGCCGCCCTGGATTCCGTTCGCACGGACTGCACCGGTGGCCGCGGCATCGACGATCCGAAAGCATGTCTTCCCGCCCTCGCTGGCCAGCAGACGCAGGCGCAGCTGCTCGCAGAGATCTACGTGCAACGGCGTTACGAGTTGTTCGGTACTGGCCTGCGTTGGGAGGACGCGCGTCGCCGCAACCTGGTTCGCGGCCCCGCGGCAGCGCCGGCGGTGCCGAGCGACGGCCAGCGCTGCTGGCTCCCCTATGCAGTTGGCGATCGCAACGCCAACCCTAACGCGACGTTCTCGGCGCTCCCGGATCCGACGGAGCCGTCGACCTTCCCATCGGGGTGCGCGTTATGAGGCAAGGGACATGGAGCAAGGAGCACAGGACAAGGGGGCTGCTGTACGCGGTCACGCTCTCCATCCTGCTACTGGCGTGCGGCACAGAAGAAGCGCCCGGGCCGCTGCAGCCGTCTGGACCGACGGGCCGCGTTAGGCTCGTCAATTTGATCACCGACGTCACGCGCGGGCGGATCAACGCGAGCCTCGAAGGTGTGCCCTTTGCCGTGGATCTGACGTATGCCCTCAGCGCGCCCGCCACGCTTCCGGCGCCGTCCACGGCTCCATACGCTGCCGTCCTTGCGGGGAATCGCGCGTTCGTTCTGAAACGCACGGCCGACACGAGCGTCACCATCGCGACGCTCAATTTCACGGTGGGCGACGGCGAAGATCGCACCGTCTACGCGATCGGTGGCACGGGGAATTCGAATGTGACCGGCTTCGTCACCACGGACCAGAATCCGGCCGCGGCATCGAATCAGACCCGCGTGCGCGTCGTGAACATGAGCCCCACGGCCGGTTCGATCGATGTTTTCATCACGGCACCTAACGCGGACCTCTCGACAGCGACGCCGACGTTCACCGCAATGGCGTATCAGGCAGCATCGGCGTACGTGACTGTCACACCAGGCAGCGTCCAGTTCCGCGCTGTTCCCGCTGGAACGGCGGCGGCGAACCGCGCAGCGAACGTCAGCATCAACCTGGCGAGCACCGCTTTGCTCGGAGGAACCGGACGCACGTTCGTCACTGCGGACAACAACGTCGGCGGCACGCCGCTCCGGGCGTTCGTTCTGGGGGACCGTTAGACCGCCGATTCGGGGGGGCAGCGGACAAACGAACGGCTGACGCGCGCGGCCTGACGCGACCGCTCACGAAGGAACTGCTGTCGGATTGGCTGCGCCGTGCGCAACCTCACAATGCCGATCTTGTGGTGGAGTCGCGGCATGAAACCAGAAGCGTGGTGGCACCGCCTGGAATGTGCGTTAGGCGCGTATCATGACCTTGACAGCGAAGAACTGCTGTAAGATGCCTAACGAGAGCCGTGGTATTTCGTGCCGGCAGGCGGTGCAGTCGGCAGCGATGTCGTCCAGCGACCCGATTCGACGTCGAACCAGCGTTGCTCGAGGCGACGGCTATATGCCTTCGCGATGTCCGCGCCCTGGGGCCGTGAGCGCACCTCGTCCATGAGCAAGCCCGTGTACGACCTTCTGGCCACGCCGGTGAGCTTGCGGATCCCGCGATAGGCGAGGTGCAGTTCGTTGCTTGTGAAGCTCACGGCTTGATTGGCGTAGTTCACACCAGGGATGCTATCCATCAGCGCGAGATCAGCCGGCGGGTAAGCATGCAGCGCGGCTGTAATCGGCGTCGAGATGTGCATCGCCTTTGTCTTCCCCTCACGCAGGTTGCGCACCGCTCGTTCGGCCTTGGCGCGCAGCTCGGCGCGTGCCTCGTCTACGGGCCGCAGCTCCACACTGTCGGCGGCGAGCGCCTGCTTTACCGTGACGAACTCGATCCATGGCATCGTCTCGAGATCGCGCGCGAGGCGATCGTCGCCGGAGCCGAAAATCACAGGGATTCCCTGGCGCCCCCATGACAGGCCCACGATCTCGGTCTCAGTGACGGGTTTGCCGTTGAAAATGACCTCCATGCCTAACGTGAGCGTGTGGGAGGCGAAGCCACGGCTTCCAGTCTTGGCGTGCATGCCGACGACAGCGACTGCATCGTACGCCTTCGGCTCGACGAGGTCGAAATACGTGTCGAATGGCTTGTCGCGCAGGACTTGCTGCGCGCGGTGATCGAGGCGATCGCGCCGGACGTCCGGCTCCGGATTCCCGCTGCCGTGGCCATCGACGACGTGTACCTCTGTGGCTCCGCCCGCATAGAGCCCGTCGACGACAGCATTGATATCGGCGACGAGGAGCTCCTGACCCTTTGGGTACTGCGGCGTGCCGAAGAAGAACTGTTGCGGGTCGTCTTCTCCCGAGAGGCCCTCCATGTCGTGCACGATGAGCACGCGCAGTCCATCGCTCGTGTCGGGACGGACGTCACTTAACGTCCACGCTTCCGTAGGTTGGGCCGGTGGCGGCGTTTGCCCGCAGGCCAGGAGGACGGCGAGAAACGCCGCCCAGGAGAGGGAGACGGGGAGTCGTATCATGCGCATATTGTACCGCTGCCGATTCCTCTCGCGCCAGAGCGGCGTGCACGCCTAACCAGGTACCGCGATAGCTCAGTCCTACCGTCTCACGGAGAACATCATGCGCCTCGGGATCATCTTCGCGATCGTGATCATCGTCGTCCTCTTTACCGTGCGCGCGATGCGCTCCAAGGACGGCGGCGGCGGCAACAGATGATGTCATACAGGTCGCGCGTTAGGCGTCTCTCATGATGCTCCTTCGGCATCTGCTCGCCGTTGCGGCCCTCCCGTTCATGGTGACGGTCGTCATCCCGATCTGGCTCGCGCGACGCAATGCGGTGACCGTTGGACTCGCGGGGAGCGTCGCTTCGATGCTGCTCCAGCTACTCGGCGTTCCAGTGCTCGGCATCGGACTCGTGTTGTTTGCATCTTCGTTGCGGCGTTTTGCCACTGAGGGCGAAGGGACGCTCGCGCCGTGGGATCCGCCGCGCCGGCTCGTCGTGCGCGGGCCGTATCGTTATGTGCGCAACCCGATGATCTCAGGAGTGATCCTGATCCTGTGTGGTGAAGCGCTGCTGCTGCTGTCGCGCGCGCACTTCATGTGGGCGCTCGCATTTGTCGCGATGAACGCGCTCTGGATTCCGCTGTTCGAAGAGCCGCAGCTGGCGGGGAGATTCGGGAAGGAGTATGACGAATACCGGCGGAATGTGCCTCGGCTCCTCCCGAGACTCAGACCTTGGGATCCGAAACAGAGCTGAAGAACAAAGAAGGACCTCTGCGTAACGAGTTTCGGCTACTGAGGATCGGACCGTCCGGGATCTTTATCGGCGCGAAGCCACCTTCGCCTAACTATTTGGTTTGGTGGGACTTGCTTTTGAGCTACAGCGATGCTGATCCGATTGCTGGCGCGAGGAACTGTCGACATAAACAGGTCTGTGCACCTGTTTTGCGCCGATCCTCGCGCGGACTTAATCGTTAGGCGGCAAACCAGTGACACGCTGGCACCTGCTCATCCTCACACACGCGCTGTGCGCTTGAGCCGCTGTCAGTGGACTATCGGCTCAGAGTCTCGATGACAAGGTCCGCGTTACCCTGTGGTTCGCGCGAATACTCGCGGACTCCATGATCCCACGACGCCCCATCGTGTTCCTCCTCCCGCACGGTGCGTCCGAAAGCCTGCCAGCGATTCGTTGGTGCGTGCGTTGCGTCCAGTCTTCGAGCGCGCGGGGCTCTCGACTATTGCCGAGAGACGAGTGCCGGGTGACGACACGCTCTTGGTGGAACTCGGGGCTCCCGATAATGACAACGCTAGGAATCGTGAAACGCCGTCTATGCTGTTATACTCAAAAACGGATTGCGCCCCTGCTGGTGGGGGAACTCAAATTTACGCAGCGCAAGTGCGCTGCACCGCGCGTGACTGCCAATTCGTCTCGGAGCAGCCTGTTGGATTTGCAGAGCCGTGTCGCCGGACTCCCTAACCGTGCTCGTGATAGTTTGCCGCCTACCAACGCATGCCGCAGACGCCGCAGACTCGTACGGTCGGCTGCCGTGTTGCTTCGCCACGGCAGCATCTATGATATGCGATGCAGCTGAATGCGAAGCCGTTAGGCAGCAACGCAAAGGCCAACTGTGAAGGCATCCGTATTTGTTGGCACCAGTCTCGACGGGTTCATCGCCCGACCCAACGGTGCGCTCGATTTCCTGCACGCGTCCGGCGGCGGCGAGCCGCACGGTTACGATGAGTTTTTTGCCACCGTGGATGCTTTGGTCATCGGCCGCAAGACGTTCGACACAGTTTTGAGTTTTGACGCATGGCCTTACGGGGAGAAGCCTGTCTTCGTGCTCAGTACGGGCACCCTGCCGCCTGCGCCGGCCGGGGCTGTCGTCGAACGCTTGTCCGGGCCACCAGCTGCGATCGCGTCGACGCTAGCGGCTCGCGGCTTTCAGCATATCTACGTCGATGGCGGAGTAACTATACAACGCTTTCTCGAGGCCGGGCTCATTGATCGCCTGATCGTCACGCGTGTGCCAGTACTCATCGGTGCCGGAATCCCGCTATTTGGCCCACTACTACGTGACATTACGTTGACGCACGTGGCGACGAGGCAATACGCGAGCGGTCTTGTCCAAAGTGAGTACGTTGTTGCCGCCTAACCAGACCAATCGTGGCCACTGCCAGCTCGTGTTTGACGCGCGCCACGTCGTCGGCCTGGAAACTCTGAGTCGAGATGAGTTCACCGCGTTCATGGCCGAAGCTCGCCAGGCGGCCCGCGCGATCGCTGGAGCGTTTCGGCCGGATCTGATGAACTACGCCAGCCTTGGCAACGTCATGCCGCACTTGCACTGGCATCTCGTGCCGCGGTATCGGACCGATCCCCGCTGAGGCGCTCCGATCTACACGACGGCCCTGGCCGACATGCCCGTGACGCGGTTGACGGAGCCTGAGTACGCGGAGATGGTTCACGCCATTCGCGATCGGCTTGCCGACGCGGGATAACAAGGGCTTGGAGCTGTCCTCGTTAGGGCGCAGCAGGAGGCTATGGCGCGTAGAGTTGGATTCTAACCGGCCTCGGAGTTTCTAGGCACTCGAGAATCGTTAGGCGCACGCGGCGAGCGGCAACTGGCTCGAAGCGGTCGAGCTTGCAGTATCCGATCGTCGTGCCAGTCGACAAATCGCGCCAAGAATCGCCCACCTGTGCCTGCAGCGCATAGCGCGCCACGATTTGGCCCCGCTCGATGTCCTCTTCCAACCGCGCAATCCCGAGCGAGAGCGATCGTCCGAGATCCAATTCAACCGTGCCGCTGCGCGAGCCGCTCGCGCGCCAATCGACATGGACGCCCGCTGCGACGTTCGTCGTAAAGAGGCCGTCTAACCGCGTTCGCATTCCGGTCAGGCGCGCGACGTCTATGTCATGCAGCAGGCCTTGTGGCGTCGGCGGCACGTTGAGCAGGAGCTTCGAGTTGCGGCCGACCGACGTGAAATAGAGCTGCACCAACTCGTCCACGCTCTTCACGCGCGCATCTTCAGCTGCATGATAGAACCACCCGGGGCGGATCGAAACGTCGGTCTCGCCAGGACGCCAGACGGCGCCGTCGGCGTCGCCGTTCTGCAGCGAGCGCATCACCTCGTCGCCTTGCATCCCAGGATACGTGACGATCGCTGGGTCCACGGTGGACCAATTTGTGGTCCCCGCCACGCCGCGCTCGTTTCCGATCCAGCGAATGTCGGGTCCGGCGTCCGAGAACATGACCGCGTTAGGCTGCAGCTTGCGCACGAGGCCCCACACGCGCGGCCAATCGTACTCCTGCCGCTTGCCGTTAGGCCCCTCCCCATTCGCTCCGTCGAACCACACTTCGCTGATCGAGCCGTATTTTGTGAGCAGTTCCGTCAGCTGGTCGCAATAGAGATCGTTGTAACGTGGCGAGTCCCCATAGGACGGCTCGTGGCGATCCCACGGCGAGAGATACAGACCGGCCTTGAGCCCTTCCGCGCGGCACGCATCGACAAATTCACGCACCAGATCCCCTGCTCCGCCGCGCCACGGGCTCGCTGCCACCGAGTGACGCGTCGTCTTGCTGGGCCACAAGCAAAAGCCGTCGTGATGTTTGGCGGTGAGGACCATCGCGCGGTAGCCAGCGGCGCGAGCGGATCGCGCCCACTGACGCGCGTCCAGACTCGTCGGCGCGAAAATGCTCGGGCTTTCTGTCCCGTCACCCCATTCGCGATTCGTAAACGTGTTGACGCCAAAGTGAATGAAGATCGCCAACTCGTCGCGCTGCCATTCCAGCTGCGCCCTGGAGGGCACGGGGCGCGCCAACCCGGCGAAAGGCAAGCGGGACGCCGCGAGAGCTCCAATGGATGTTCCGAGAAAATGCCGACGCGAGACGACGCTATCACGCATGACAGGTAGTCACCTAACGAGTAGCTCGCCACGCAACCGGATGTCGCGCGACGACGCACCGATAAGAACCCGAAATGTTCCCGGTTCGACGACTTCCCGCATGTCGGCGTCGAGCATGCTCAGGTGCTCCGGCGTGAGCCTAAACGATACCTGCTTAGACTCGCCTGGCGCGAGGTGCACGCGCGCGAAGCCTTTGAGCGCCATGATCGGGCGCGCCGTCGACGCGAGGACGTCGCGCACATACAGCTGCACGACTTCGTCTCCCGCGCGCTGACCCGTGTTCTTCACGCTGCACGTCACGGTCGTGCTGCCGGCCGGACCTATCGTTGCCGGCGCAATCGTTAGGCTGGAGTACTCGAAGGTCGTGTAGGTCAGGCCGAACCCAAACGGGAACAACGGATGGCCGGTGAGGTCGACGTAATCATCGCCGCGGCCAGTCGGTTTGTGGTTGTAGACGAGCGGGAGCTGACCTTCCGCCATCGGAAACGTGATCGGCAGTCGGCCCGCCGGGTTGTAAGCGCCAATAACGATGTCGGCGACAGCGTTGCCGCCTTCCTCGCCGGGATACCAAACGTGCAGTACGGCGCTCACTCGATCGAGCCAAGTCGACATCGTGATCGCGCTCCCGCCGACGAGAACGACGACGACCGGCTTTCCAGTCGCCGCGACCGCGCGGATGAGCTCCTCCTGATGCCCGGGAAGTCGCAGCGACGCTCGATCGCGGAACTCACCCTCTTCGATGCCGGCTGCAACGATGGCGGCGTCGCTTCGCCGCGCGACGTCCACGGCGCTGTCGATCTGTGAACGCCAGTCTCGCCTAACGCCGCCGTCCCAGACCAGCTTGAGCCGCGCATTTCCCGTACTCTCGAAGTACTCGAGCTTGATTGCATGCTGCGAGCCTGGCGCGAGTCGCAGGTCGACAAGTCGATTGCCGAACGAGCGTTTCGTCCAGTTGTCTAGTACCAGCCTGTCGTCAACCCACAGCCGATAGCCGTCGTTCCCCTCGATCCCAAGCCGCCTCACGCCACTTGGCGGCGCAGTCAGCGAACCTGTCCAGCGCGCGGAGTACCAATCGAAGGGGATACCGGGCGCCGGAGAATTCAGCGTCCAGCCGAAATCGATTCGTGCGTCACTGCGCACGACACGCGGCGCACCGTCCAGCCTGTTGTTGTCGTAATACTCGCCGCGAAGCCCGGCGCGTGACTGTCCAGCCTCTGAGAACGACAAGTACTGCGGCGGGACGACACCGTACTCCGGCGTTCGGCGTCCCGGCCCCGGCGCATAGCGAATCACCGTGGACGCGCCGAGTGCCGCTCGCAAACCTTCGAGGATCGACGTCTTCTTGATTCCGGGACCGCTGTAGCCGCCGAGCCGAGCTTCGCTCGCGTCCACGCCGAGTACTGCGATTGACTTGAAGCTGCGCCTGAGCGGGAGCGTTTGGCGTTCGTTCTTGAGCAGTACAATTGACGCGCGGGCTGCCTCACGAGCGAGCACGCGGTGCGTCGCATGTCCGTTCCAGTACGCGGTGGATTCTGGATCGACAAGCGCGTTCTCGAACAGCCCCAGCTCGAACTTGGCGCGCAGGACACGCGCGACTGCGGAATCGATCACCGAATCGGCGACTAAGCGATCCTGGATTGCTCGCAAGTACGGCCGATGCTGCTCGTACGTCGACTGGAAGACGACATCGAGACCGGCTTCGAATGCATGTTTGGCAGCTGTCGCGGTGCTTGCCTCGGTGTGATGCAAGACAGTCGCGCCGCCAGTCGCGGCCGCGTCGGAAATGACGAATCCCCTGAATCCCCAATCGCGTTTGAGCTTCTGCGTGAGCAACGGCCTGTTCTGAGTAGCGGGAAGGCCATCGACCGAGTTGTACGCCGTCATTACTGAGCGAGCCCGCGCCAGCTGAACGCTCGAGCGAAACGGCGGAAAGTAGAGCTCCTCGAGCAGCCGATTGCTCACATCGATCGGATAGCTGTCGCGGCCACCAGCACCGACGTTCGCAACAAAGTGCTTCGGCGTCGCGATGACACCCGCTCTCTCGAACGCGCCGACAAAGGCGCGGCCCATCACGGACGTGAGGAACGGGTCCTCGCCGTACGTTTCCTCGACGCGCCCCCAGCGCACGTCATCGGCGATGTTGACGACGGGTGAAAGAACCTGCCTAACGCCGCGGCTACGCGTTTCGCGCGCGATCGCTTCAGCAACGCGCGTGACGAGAGCACTGTCCCACGTAGCCGCGAGCGCGATGGCCTGCGGATACACAACGGATCCGTCACGCACAAAGCCGTGTAACGCTTCTTCGAACGGGATAATCGGGATCCCGAGTTTCGTGCGCTCGACGAAGTAACGTTGGATGGCATTGATACGATCCGCATGCGCACGAGCGGCCCGCGAGGCGGGGATGTTTGGCGCGGGGGATATCTGCAGTCCGAAGACGCCGCGCGAATAGTCGTGCCCGGGATCATCCAGATCGCCAGGAATCATGAAGAGCTGCCAGAATTTCTCGTCGAGCGTCATGCGCGCGAGGAGGTCGCGCACGCGCTCAGGGACCGGACGTTGTGCGTCGCGGTATGGAAGCGGCGTTTGTGCTTTCCCAAGGCTGGAGCCGCAGCAAACGAGCAACGCCGTGATAGCTGTGCGAACGGTCATCATTGTAGCGAAGGAACTTAGGCGCATCGCAGGCGCAGGGGAGAGCGCTGACATTGTAACGTCACCATGCGCACGCGTTGCGTCGGCTCGCTCCGGCGCGCAACTTGTCGCCGACTGCCGCTGGAGAGCGAGCGGCGCCTAACGAACACATAGAATCAGGTAAGCGCCATGCGCCTGCGCCTTTTCGTCTTTTTCGCATTCGTCGCGACCGAGCCGCTTCTTGCGCAAGGACGTGTCTACGGCCCTGCAGGGCGCCCGCCGCGCAGCAGGCTCGACTCGCTCATCTCGAAGATGCCGGACTCGTTACAGCGTTTCGCTCGAGACCTGCTGGACTCGGACAGCGTGGACATTCGCGGCAGGGCTGGCAATCAGCTCGCCGACTTTCCGGAAGCGACGACGTTTCTCTTTAGCGTCCTGCCGCACGAGCCGTCCGCGCGGGTGCGTGACTTGTCGATCATGAACGCGTACTTCTATCCGCACATGCGCAGCGACTCGCTCGTGCGACGGACGCTCGAATGGATGGTACTTGAAGATCCAAGTCCAGCGATCGCAAAGCGCGCTCTCAATCAGTTGCGGGCGTTCAGCATCAAACCACTGCGACTACTCGTCGATGCGCGCATGAAAGCGGCGCGCGCGCGGGGCGACTCCGCCGTCGCCGCGACAATGGATTTGGAAGACGAGTGGTCGAACAATGACGCAGGCCTCGTGCTGCCGTCGTTCTTGCGCCACGCGCCGCCAGTCTTCGCCGCGACTCCTGCCAATCAGACGATCCGTGTACTTGCGTTCGGAGATTGGGGAACAGGGAGGCCGAGTCAGATCGAGACGGCCGCCGCGATGCGCGCGTATCACGCGAAGCACGCGTTCTCGTTCGGCATCACGTTAGGCGACAACTTCTATCCCGAAGGCGTCGAGAGTCCGACGGATCCGCGCTGGCGCACGCAGTACGAGGAGCTGTATTCGCCGATGGGCGTCAAGATCTATGGAGTGTTAGGCAACCACGATCGCTACAACGGCGAGACGCCGGCGGCGGAGATCGTGTATTCGCAGCACAGTCCGACGTGGCGCATGCCGGCGCAGAATTACACCTTCACGGCCGGCGCCGCGCAGTTCTGGGCGATCGACGGCAGTGACATGACTGAGCATCAGTTGCGCTGGCTGCGCGCGAGCCTGGACAGCAGCACCGCGCGCTGGAAGATCGTCTACTCGCACTATCCACTGTATTCGTCGAGCGATCTCGGCGGTCGCGAAGGGCATCTGTACCCGAAGCTCTTTCCGGTGCTCGATGCCCGAGCCGATGTCTTTGTCGCTGGACATCATCACAGCATGCAGCACATCAAGCCGATCGGGAAACTGAACCTCTTCATCGCCGGCAGCGGCGGCGCGTCGAGCTACGGCGTCAACGAGAAGGATCCGCGGGCGATCTTCGCGCGGTCGAGCTGGGGATTTGCTGTAGTCGAAGTGAGCGCGCGCGACTTCACCGTGCGCTTTATCGACACGAAGGAAGGCGAGGTCTATAGGACGACGATCACCAAGAACTAGGGACAGGGACCGAGGGAATTAGACCTCGGCCAAGCGCACGGGATACAGCGGGAACGCGTCGGTTAGCTCGCGCACGCGCGAGCGTACTTCAGTCAGCACGGCGCTCTCGTTAGGCGACTGCAGAACCGCGTCGATCAGCTCGGCGGTTCGCTCCATCTCGGCTGCCCGCATGGCTCTGGTCGTGACGGCGGCAGTGCCAATGCGAATGCCGCTCGTTACGAAGGGCGACTGCGTCTCGCGTGGAACTGTATTCTTGTTGACAGTGATGCCGGCTTTGTCGAGTGCCTGCTCCGCCGCCTTTCCCGTTAGGCCTTTGTTGCGCAGGTCGACAAGCATGAGATGGTTGTCCGTGCCGCCGGACACGAGTTGATAGCCGCGCTTTGTCAGCGCGCCGGCCAGCGTTTTGGCGTTGTCGACGACGCCCTTGCAGTAGCGAGCAAACGAGGGGGACATCGCTTCGCGTAAGGCAACCGCCTTGGCGGCGATGACATGTTCGAGTGGTCCGCCCTGAAGGCCCGGGAAGACAGCCTTATCGATGATCTTGGCGTGCTCCGCCTTGCACAGAATCATCCCGCCGCGCGGACCGCGCAGTGTTTTGTGCGTCGTGGTCGTGACGAAGTCGGCGTGCGGAATCGGCGATGGGTGATTCCCCGTCGCGATCAGCCCCGCGATGTGCGCCATGTCGACCATGAGGTACGCGCCGACTTCACGCGCGATCTCCGCGAACTTGGGGAAGTCGATAATGCGCGGATACGCGCTCGCCCCGGCGATGATGAGCTTCGGGCGTTCGCGCCGAGCGACCTCGCGCAGGTTGTCGTAGTCGATGAATCCGCTGTCGTTCACGCCATAGTGCACGGCGCGATACAGGATGCCGGAGAAGTTGACCGGCGATCCATGTGTTAGGTGTCCGCCTTGCGACAGGTCCTGGCCTAACAACGTGTCACCAGGCTTGAGCACCGCGAAGCAGACGACGGCATTGGCTTGCGCGCCTGAATGCGGCTGTACGTTCGCGTGATCTGCGCCGAAGAGCTGCTTGGCGCGATCGATGGCGATCTGCTCGATCTGGTCAACGAATTCGCAGCCGCCGTAGTAGCGCTTTCCCGGCAGACCTTCGGCGTACTTGTTTGTGAGCGGACTTCCCATCGCTTCCAACACAGCGGGTGAGACGAAGTTTTCGCTGGCGATCAGCTCCAACCCGTCGGACTGTCGCTCGATCTCGCGTACGATGAGCGCGGCGATGTCAGGATCGGCTTCGTTCAGTGCGCGGCCCGGAGGGCAGCGATCCCAGAGATGCCAGGCGTTCACTCGGTACTCCTCCGGTCAGTCGGGATCAAAGGGGTCAGACCCCTTTGATCGCTGGTCAGTCGGCTCGATCGATCTTTTTGACGCGCGGCGTGTGCCGACCGTTTTCGAACGGCGTATCCAGCCAGGCGTCGAGCATCGCGCGCGCTTCGTCATCGGTCACGCAGCGCGACGGTATCACGAGAATATTCGCGTCGTTATGCGCACTGGCGAGCGCCGCGATTTCGCGATTCCACACGAGCGCCGCGCGCACGTGCGGGTAGCGATTGGCAGCCATCGCCATGCCCTGCCCCGACCCGCACAATAGTACGGCTCGCCGGACTTGGCCGCTGGAGACTTGGCGGGCCACTGGGTGCGCAAAATCGGGGTAATCGGTCGGCGTCCGGGAGTGCGTGCCCAGGTCCTCGACATCGAAGCCGCGCTCCTTGAGGTGCGCGGCGAGTACTTCTTTCTGATCGAAGCCTGCGTGGTCGGCGGCGATCGGGATGTGCTCTGCCATGGGTCAGCCCTTGTTAGGCCATTGCGGCCGTGTGCGAACGAGCCCGCGCACCTGGGCGATGCGCTGCTCGGCGAGGCGTTCGGCGGCCTCGAACGCCGGCAGTCCGTGCTCGCGAGCGATTTGGAACATGCCTAACGTGGTGTGATAGATCTCGTCGGCCTTGCGCAGTGAGCGCTCGCGCGTCCAGCCGGCCAGTTCGCTGTAGACGTTGATGACGCCGCCGGCGTTGGCGACGAAATCGGGTGCGTACACGATGCCGCGCTGCGCGAGGACTTCGCCGTGACGCTCGTCGAGCAGCTGATTGTTGGCGGCGCCGCAGACGATCTGCACCTTGAGCTGCGGGATCGTCTCATCGTTGATGACGGCGCCTAACGCGCACGGCGCGAAAATATCCGCCGTGACGCCGTAGATCTCCTCGGGCGCGACGGCGCGCGACCCGAAATCCTCGACGCAGCGTTTGACTCTCAGCGGGTCGATATCGCTGACGATCGTGCAGGCGCCGGCCGCGTGCAATTCCTGGCAGAGGAAGTAGCCGACGTTGCCGGCCCCCTGCACCGATACCGTTTTGCCGTTCAGCGCGTCTTTGCCCCAGTGGTGTTTGGCGCACGCCTGAATCGCGCGGAAGACTCCGCGAGCCGTGACCGGCGACGGGTCGCCCGAGCGGTTGGCCAGCCCGGCGACGTATTCGGTCTCCATGTGCACGAAGTCCATGTCCGCCGTGCTGGTGCCGACGTCTTCCGCCGTGACATAACGACCGCCTAACGAGTTAACGAAACGGCCGTGCGCGCGGAAGAGCATTTCGCGGTTGACGGTGCGGTTGTCGCCGATAATGACGGCCTTGCCGCCTCCGAGATTGAGACCAGCGACGGCGTTCTTATACGTCATGCCTCGGGCGAGCCGCAGCGCATCGACAATAGCCTCCTCATCCGAGGTATACTGCCAGAAGCGGGTGCCGCCTAACGCGGGTCCCAGCGTCGTATCGTGCACGCAGATGATGCCGCGGTAGCCAGTGGCTCGGTCGAAGCAGAGGACGAGCTGTTCATGGCCGTAGTTGGCCATTGCGTCAAAAACTTCCACTAATACCAAGTCCTAGGGTTAGGGGTAGGCGTAGGGGTAGGAGGAAAAGGGTACGAGGTCGGGGAGAAACGCACTTCCCCTATCCCTAACCCCTAACGGCTACCCCTACGACCGTGCATACAACTCTCTCGCTATGACAACACGCTGAATCTCGGAAGTGCCTTCGTAAATCTCGGTAACCTTGGCGTCGCGAAAGAGGCGTTCGACAGGAAACTCCTTCACGTACCCATAGCCGCCGAAAATCTGTATCGCTTGCGTCGTCACCCACATCGCCGTTTCGCTCGCGAGCAGCTTGCTCATGGAGCTGAACTGCGTGACGTGCTCGCCGCGATCCTTGGCCGCGGCGGCGGCGTACAGCAGCGCTCGTGAGGCGGTGACGCGCGTAGCCATATCCGCCAGCTTGAACTGAATCGCCTGGAACTCCTTGATCGGCTTGCCGAACTGCTTGCGCTCCGCGGCGTAGGCCGTCGAGTACTCGAGCGCGGCGCGCGCGATGCCGAGTGCCTGCGCGGCGACACCCAGCCGCCCATGCTCGAGCGACTGCATCGAATAGACGAAACCCATCCCGGGTTCGCCCAGGAGATTCGCGTTAGGCACCCTGAGGTTGTCGAAATGCAACTGCACGGTGGGTGACGCCCGCAGGCCCATCTTGTCTTCTTTCTTGCCGATCGAAAAACCTGGAAGATCTGGCGTGACAATGAAGGCGCTGATCCCGCGCGGACCCTTCCTGTCGTTCGCCGTGTCGGTTCGCGCCATGCAGATGATCACGCCGGCGTGCGTGGCGCTCGATACCCATGCCTTCACACCGTTCAAGACCCAGCCGTCTCCGTCACGCACCGCCTGACAGCGCAGCGCGGTGGCGTCGGAACCCGCCTCGGGTTCGGAAAGCGCGAACGCGCCTAACAATTCTCCTCGTGCGAGCTTGCGCAGCCAACGCTGCTTTTGCTCAGCTGTGCCGTAGCGCAGTAGCATCTGCGCCGGAAGCGAGTTGTGCACACTCATCGTGACAGCCACAGACGCGTCCGCGGCCGCGATCTCCTCGAGAGCAACGAGATATGAGCACGTATCCAATCCGAGACCGTCATACTCTTCAGGCACGAGCATGCCCATGAAGCCAAGGTCACCGAGCTTCTTGACGAGGGACGGCTCGAAGAAGGCGCGCCGATCCCAATCCGCGGCGTATGGACGGATCTGGTCGTCGGCGAAGCGGCGCGCGGTACGCTGAATCTCGCGTTGTTCTTCGGTTAGAGGGATGAGAGCGAGCAAACGAGGTCTGAGGTCTGAGGTCTGAGGTCTGAGGCTTATTTGGCGTACTCATAGAATCCACGACCGCTCTTCCTGCCTAACCAGCCGGCTGCGACGTATTTGCGCAGTAGCGGACACGGACGGTACTTGGGATCGCCCAAACTGCTGTGCAGTACTTCAAGGATCGCGAGACACGTGTCGAGCCCAATGAGGTCGGCGAGCGCGAGCGGGCCCATGGGATGATTCATGCCGAGCTTCATCACAGTGTCGATCGCTTCCGCCGTACCGACGCCCTCCATGAGACAGAAAATCGCTTCGTTAATCATCGGCATGAGGATGCGATTCGCGACGAAGCCGGGGTAATCATTCACCTCGACTGGTGTCTTGCCTAACTGCTTCGCGAGATCGACAACCTTCGCTGTCGTAGCATCGTTCGTCGCCAGGCCGCGGATGACCTCTACCAGCTGCATCATCGCCACCGGATTCATGAAGTGCATGCCGATGACAAGCTCCGGACGCGAGGTATTGGCCGCGATCTCAGTGATCGAGATGGAGCTTGTATTGCTCGCGAGGATCGTTTCCGGCGGCGTTAGGCGATCGAGGTCGGCGAAGATCTTGAATTTGAGCGGGGCGTGCTCCGTGGCCGCTTCGATCACGACCGATGCATCGGCTGCTGCGGCCAGGTCGCTGCTATCGGCTATGCGGCCGAGCGTGGCGTCTTTGGCAGCCGCGTCGATCGTCCCCTTCTTGATCTGACGATCCAGATTCGCGGCAATTGTCTTGCGTCCGCGCTCGAGTGCCTCGGCCGCGACGTCGATCATCGTCACTGGGAGTCCGGCCTGCGCGCACACGTGGGCGATGCCATTCCCCATCTGCCCCGCTCCGATGACCGCGATGCGATCAGTCATTTACGAGTGGCGGGGACGAAGCATCGCACTGAAAGCGGTTAGGCGACGCGCGATACGCTCATGGCAACCGCATCGCCGCCGCCGAGGCAGAGCGTCGCGAGTCCGCGCTCCACTCCGCGGTCGGCCATCGCGTGCAGGAGCGTCGTGAGCACGCGGGCGCCGCTGGCGCCGATGGGGTGGCCAAGCGCGATCGCGCCGCCGTTCACATTCACGCGATCCCAAGCCCAGGCTAACGCGTCGCCATCTGCCAGCGCCTGCGACGCGAAGGCTTCGTTGGCCTCGATGAGGCCGTAATCGGCGATCGTGCTGCCGTCCTTCTTCATCAGGTTGCGCACGGCCGTGACGGGAGCGAAGAAGAGGTCCTGTGGCTCCGTGGCTCCGGTGGCATAGGCATCGATACGCGCCAGCACCTTGAGCCCGTGCGCTTTGGCGTACGCTTCGGACGTCACGACTGTCGCCGCGGCGCCATCGTTCAGCGTCGACGCGTTCCCCGCCGTCACCGTGAGATTTGCGCCTGGGCGATTCTCATTGGGGAACGCTGGACGGAGCTTGCCTAACGATTCGACCGTGGTGTCTTTGCGCGGACCCTCGTCCGCGTCGATGACCGTCGCGCCCTTCTTCCCCGGGATCTGCACAGGTACGGTTTCGGCCTTGAAGCGGCCAGCGTCCATCGCCGCCACCGCCTTACGATGCGATTCCGCCGCGAATTCGTCTTGCCGCTCGCGCGCGATGCCCGCCTTCTCGGCGGTGTACTCCGCATGGCCGCCCATGTGCACGTCGCAGAACGAACACCAGAGCCCATCGCGGATCATGCCGTCGACGAGCGTCTGATCGCCGAGCTTCACACCGGCGCGCATACCGTAGATGTAGTGTGGCGCGTTTGACATCGATTCCATGCCACCGGCAACGGCCACCTGGAGGTCGCCCGCACGGACCGCCTGCGCGGCAAGCATGACGGCCTTGAGGCCGGAGCCACAGACTTTGTTCACGGTCATCGCAGACACAGTCGCGGGGATTCCGCTCTTGATGAGCGCCTGACGAGCGGGCGCCTGTCCCACGCCGCCCTGCAGCACGTTCCCCATGATCACTTCCTGGATTTCTTTGACGGGGACGCCGCTGCACTCGAGGGCACCGCGGATCGCGATGGCGCCGAGTTGTGGGGCCGTGAGCGGAGCGAGGCCGCCGAGGTAGCGCCCGATGGGCGTGCGCGCGGCGGCGACTATAACAGGAACGCGAGCAGAATCTGGCATTTATGCTGTCTACGGATATACGGCGAAGGCTTCGATCTCGATGAGCCACTCCGCGTTCACGAGCGAGGCGACGCCGACTGTTGAGCGCGACGGCTTGGTTGGGTTGGCGGCGGTGCCGAAGAACTGCGCGTAGGCGTCGAACCAGCCCTGATAGTCGAAGGCATTCCCCTTGTTCTTGTCGGCGACGACGTAGACGCGCAGGTAGACGACGTCCTTCATCGTTAGGCCCTTCTCCTTCAGCTGACCCTCGATGTTGCGGAGAATGCTGATGCCCTGCGTCTTGGTGTCGCCGAAACGCGGGGGCGAGCCGGCCGGCGCCGTCGTGTCAGCGACAGACGGTACCGTGCCTGACGTCCAGAAGTAGGCCGTGTTCGCTGGAATAGCGACGTTGGACGAGATCGGAGATCTCGGGTTGCCGCTGAACGTGACGGAGGTGGGAGCTTGGGCGGACACGGTGGTTGCGATAAGAAGGCCTAACGAGAGAAAGTATTTCATGAGAGCAAAGTCCTTAGTCTTTAGTCCTTTTAGGCCTTAGGATCGGTGTGGCCTAAGGCCTAAGAACTATGGCCTCGTTAAGGTGTTAGTGCACGACTCCGTACTTCGTTGGCAACACGTTCAATGAATGAATCCGTCGGAATGATTTCTTGTTTCTTCCCCACTCCGCGCACTCGGATCGCAAGCGTGCCAGCTTCCGCTTCGCGTTTGCCTAACACAGCCATATAGGGGACCTTCATCAGCTCCCCTTCGCGAATGCGATAGTTCAGCGTGTCGCTGCGGTCGTCGATGCGAGCGCGGATTCCGGCTTTTTTCATCCGCTCCATGACTTGGTGTGCCTGAGGAGCAAGATCATCTGAAATCGGCAGGACGCGCACCTGCTCCGGCGCCATCCAAACCGGGAAGGCTCCAGCGAAATGTTCGATGAGAATCGCGATGAAGCGCTCAAACGAGCCGCTCACTGCGCGGTGAATGACGACTGGACGATGCTCGCTGTTATCGTCACCCACATAGGTGAGATCGAAGCGCTCGGGGTTCTCGTAGTCGAGTTGAATCGTTCCGAGTTGCCAGCTGCGGCCGATCGAATCGGTCGCATGAAAGTCGATCTTCGGTCCGTAGAAGGCGCCGTCTCCTTCGTTGAGCTCGTACGTCACACCTGTCGCCTCCAGCGCGGCTCGCAGCATCGACTCCGCTCGGTCCCATTGCTGGTCACTGCCAATACGAACTTCGGGACGCGTAGCGAACTTGAGCTTGACCTGCAGCCCAAACGTCTCGTAGTACGAGATGATGAAGTTCATCAGGAACTTTACCTCGTCGGTAATCTGGCTCTCGGCAAGAAAGATGTGACAGTCGTCCTGCTGAAACTGGCGCACTCGCGTTAGGCCTGACAGCGCACCGGTCAGCTCGTTGCGATGCAGCACGTCGAACGTGACGAAGCGCAGCGGCAGTTCGCGGTACGAGTGCTTCCTGGACAAGTAATAGAGGTAGTGCGACGGACAATTCATCGGCTTGAGCGAGAGGTCGTGCTCCTCCGTCTCTTTGTCGAGCACGAGGAACATGTTCTCGCGGTACTTCCCCCAATGGCCCGACCGCTCCCATAACGACTTGTTATAGAGGAGCGGCGTCTTGATCTCCTTAAAGTGCTCCGTCTGCCGCTCGCGCACAAACTCGGTGATCACGTTGTAGAGAATCGTGCCTCGTTCGGACCAAAAGACGGCGCCCGGCGACGCTGGGTGCATCATGAACAAGTCGAGCGCCTTGCCTAACACGCGATGGTCGCGGCGCTTGGCCTCTTCGATGCGATGCAGATACGCGTCGAGGTCTTCTTTGCTCCACCATGCAGTCGCGTAGATGCGTTGCAGCATCTGACGCCGTTCATCGCCGCGCCAATATGCTCCGGCCGTATTCAGCAGCTTGAAGTGCTTGAGATACGACGTGTCGGGAACATGCGGTCCGCGACAGAGATCGATGAACGGTCCATCTGTGTATGTCGAGATCACTTCGTCGGAACCGAGATCCGCGATGCGCTCGAGCTTGAGCGGATCGTCGGCGAATCGCTGGAGCGCTTCGGCGCGATCGACCTCCTCGCGCACAAATGGGTAGCGCTCGCCGGCGACTTTTTGCATTTCGGCTTCGAACGCGACCAAGTCGTCAGGCGTGAACGGCTGCTTGACCTCGAAGTCGTAGTAGAAACCATCGTCGATCGCCGGACCGAAACCGATCTTTGCGTCGGGCCTGAGACGCCGCACCGCAGTCGCGAGAATGTGCGCGCCCGAGTGACGCAGCACGTCGAGTGACGCGGGATCGCGCTGAGTCAGCACGCGAAAGGCGCCACCGCGTCGGATCGGCGTCATGAGATCCAGCGTCTCGCCATCGAGAGTGATGGCGATCGCATCACGCAGCAGCCTGGGCCCGATCGTCGCGACGACGTCGCGCGGCAGAGTGCCGGGAGCAATCTCACGCGTGCTCCCGTCAGGGAGCGTCAGCGTTAGGAACGGGGCGCTCACGGGTGGGACCTGGACCGACATGAATTAGTGAGAAGCGTCGAGGAAGGGCGTGACGCGAGGCCCGTAGATGAACGCCAGTGCGACGCCGATCGCCAGGGCACCGAAGACCACGATCCAGAGTACAACCCGCCGAGTGCGGCTCGGACCTGAAATCGGCGTTTGGCCCGACGGTGGCGACGTCATGAGGGCAAGTTATCGACGCTCCGTAGCGGTCACAATCGAGCTAGGTAACTGCTTGATTTAGCTGCCGGTTATTGCGGGTCGTAGCGGCCGAACTACCTCACGGGATTAATTTGCGACGAGCATGACGACTCGCGACACCACCGCCGATCTCCCACCCCAGTACGACGCTGGGCTCGATGCCACTCGCTACGCGGAATGGGAGCGAGCGGGCCTCTTCCGCGCCGTCGCTGATCGATCAGATCGAGCTGGAGGAGATCGGCGGCCGTTCGTGATCGTCATGCCGCCGCCGAACGCGACGGCTGTGCTTCACATGGGCCACGGCCTCAACAACACAGTGCAGGACGTGCTCGTGCGCTGGCGGCGCATGTGTGGCGACGAAACGCTGTGGCTTCCCGGAACAGATCACGCGGGCATCGCGACACAAAACGTCGTGGAGCGCGCGCTCGCTGACGAAGGAAAGACGCGCTTCGACATCGGCCGTGAAGCGTTCGTCGCGCGCACGATGCGCTTCGTCGAGGAGACAGGCGGAGCCATTCTCGCTCAGCTGCGCGCGATCGGTGCGTCGGCCGACTGGACTCGGACCGCGTACACGCTCTCGCCCGAGCTGTCGCGTGCCGTGCGCGAGGCGTTCGTGCGCCTGTACGAACGCGGACTCATTTATCGCGGCCACCGTGTCATCCATTGGTGCCCGCGATGCCTAACGTCGCTCTCCGATGAGGAAGCCGAGTTCCACGAGCAGTCGGGACAGCTGTACCACATTTCGTATCCGGTAACGCGCGCGCACGCGGGTGAGGAGCCGCGTGCGATCGTGATTGCGACGACGCGCCCTGAGACGATGTTGGGCGACGTGGCGGTGGCGGTGCATCCGGACGACGACCGCTACCACGATCTCGTCGGGCGCACGGTGCGGCTGCCTATCGCAAACGTGGAGATTCCGATCATCGCCGACACGTACACCGATCCGTCGTTCGGTACCGGCGCGCTCAAGATCACCCCGGCACACGACGCAAACGACTTCGAGGTCGGCCAGCGACATCACCTGTCGATGCCGATCGTGATTACCGCGACGGGTGAGATGGGTGCGAGTGGCGATGACGCCGCTCGTGTGCCACCCGAGCTCGTTGGCCTGGATCGCTTTGTCGCGCGCGAGCGGATCGTGGAGCGGCTGCGGAGTCTTGGCCTCCTCGTAAAAGTCGAGCCGCATCATCACGCCGTGCGGCGCTGCTATCGCTGCGAGACGGTTGTCGAGCCTCGTCTCTCAGACCAATGGTTCGTGCGCATGCAACCGCTCGCGGAACCTGCGCTGCGAGCCGTGCGCGACGGGCGGATTCGCATTCTGCCGGAACGTTGGGAAGCTGTGTATGTGAACTGGCTCGAGGGGATCCGCGACTGGAACATCTCGCGGCAGCTCTGGTGGGGGCATCGCATTCCGGTCTGGTATTGCGATGGGTGCAGCCATGTGTCGGCGAGCCGCACTGATCTCTCGCGCTGCCCTGACTGCGGCGGGAGCGTGCGCCAGGACGAGGACGTGCTGGACACGTGGTTCTCGTCGGGTTTGTGGCCGTTCTCCACGTTAGGCTGGCCCGAGCCGACGCCCGACCTAAAGGGGTTTTACCCTACGGACGTGCTCATCACCGCACCGGAGATCCTCTTCTTCTGGGTCGCGCGCATGATCATGACGGGCTTCGCTTTTCTTGGCGAGGCACCGTTTCACACAGTGTACTTGCACGGCACCGTGCGTGACACCAAGCATGTCAAGATGTCGAAGTCGTTGGGCAACGGCATCGATCCGCTCGACGTCGTGCAGGCCTACGGTGCGGACGCGCTGCGCTACACGGTGATCGCGGGGATGGGACTCGGCGCGGACACGATCCTGGACCCGAACGATCTGGAGCGCTCGTTCGCGCCTGGGCGCAACTTCGTGACCAAGCTGTGGAACATCGGGCGCTTTCTGCTCACGAACGTCGGAAGCGAGCCGGTGGAGCAGCTTGACCGCATTGCGCCTGACCGCCTGACGAGCTCCGACCGATGGATTCTGGTGCGGCTGGACGCTGCGATCGCTGCGTGTGACGCGGCGCTGGGCCCGTCCCGCCCTAGCGATGGCACCTGGGCCGTCAACGAGCGAAGCGCGGGACTGCGGCTCAACGAGTATACGGAGGCGGCGCGCACGTTTGTCTGGAATGATCTCGCGGACTGGTACGTCGAGACGAGCAAGGCGCGACTGGCCACGCCCGGTCCCGATCGCGATGTGGCGCGCACGGTGCTCATTCACGCGTTCGACCAGGCGCTGCGACTGCTGCAGCCCATCGTGCCGTTCGTGACAGATGCGCTCTGGCAGCGCTTGCCGGGCCGCACACCTAACGAATACATCGCGGTGGCGTCGTGGCCGACCGCGCGTCGCGCCGCGGACCGCGGCGCCGACTTCGAGCTGGTGCGCGAGGTCGTGACAGCGTTGCGTCAATTGCGTGGCGAGTACAACGTCGCGCCGAATCGTACGGTCGAAGCGATCGTGGTGCCACGCGACGGCGCGGCGAGCTCACTCGAGCGAGAGCGCGGCACCATCGAACGGCTGGCGCGCTGCACGCTTCAGATCGGTCCAGCCTCGGCGAGCCACGGACCGGCCGCGCATCAAGTCCTAAGCGGCGGTAACGAGGTGATCGTTCCGCTCGAGGGCGTGATCGACGTTGCCAAAGAGTGCACGCGTCTGCGTGCCGAGTTGGCGTCACTCGAAAAGCAGCTCGCTGGACTGACTCAGCGTCTCGCGAACGAGCAGTTCGTCTCCCGCGCGAAGCCCGAGATCGTGGCCGCCGAGCGGCAGAAGGAGGGTGAGTGGCGCACACGGAGCGAGCAGCTGCGTGCCAAAGTGCTCGCGTTATGTGGCGCCTAGCGGTTGTGCTCGCGCTGGCGGCGTGTGCGTCGCCGGGAATACCGCCTGGCGCCCCACCTGACTCCGCCGCGCCGCGCGTCCTCAAGGTCACACCAGACAGCGGGACGCGAAACGCGCGCGTCGACGGCGTTCAGTTCTTGTTCAGCGAGGTAGTGAGCGAGCAGCCGCGTGGGGCCAGCGACCTCGCCGGCATGTTCCTGATCTCGCCGTACGACGGAGAACCGCGTGTGTCGTGGCGCCGCACGAGGATCGCAGTCGCACCGCGCCGGGGCATAAAGCCTAACGTGACGTACGTCGTGCGCCTGATACCTGGAATTGCCGACCTGCGCGGCAACGCCGACAGCAGCGGGCGCGTGGTCATCTTCTCCACTGGCGCGACGATCGCGACGGGCTTGCTGCGCGGGATTGTGTTCGACTGGTTCGGTCAGCGGCCGTCCCACAAAGCGTTCGTCACGGCGACGTCGCTCCCGGACAGCACCACGTACATCGCGATGACCGACTCCGCGGGAACCTTCGACATTCGCGCGGTGCCACCTGGCCGCTATTTGATTCGCGCGCTGATCGACGAGAACAGCAATCGTGTGGCTGACCCGCGAGAAATGTTCGATACCGTGACAGTTGCGCTGACCGACTCGCTGTCACGCGAGTTCCTCGCGATCGTGCGCGACACGCTCGGCCCGGGAATCGCCCAAGTGAATCGGCAGGATTCACTGACGCTTCGCGTTGTCTTCGACCGCGGGCTGGATTCAACGCAGGTGTTGACAGTCAATGAGTTCACGCTCAAGGCGCAGGACTCGTCGGTCGTGCAGCTCGCATCGGTGATGACGGGACGCGCATTCGACAAGCAGCGTGAAGATTCGATACGCAACGCGGCGGTCGCGGACTCGCTCAAGCGCGCGGCTGTGCAGGATTCCATTCGGCGTGCCGATAGCGTGCGCGCGGCCGCCGCTGGCCGCCCGTTAGGCAGGCGGCCCGGAGCACCGGCCGCACAACCGGCGCGACCGGACACAACGCGCGCACGAAGGCCTGCGCCCAAGCCGAGCTCTCTCGCTCCGCAAACCGACGTCGTCCTCCGCATACAGCGTCCACTGCGCCCGGCGACGAATTACCGCCTCAGGGCTGCAGACATCCGCAGTTTCCTTGGTTACCGGCGCACAACGGAACGCCAGGTCCAGATGCCGCGCGAGGCGCCGCGCGACACGACGCGCAGAGACACGACCGCGAAGCGCGATACTGTTGGTCACCATGACTGACCTCAGGCGGTCGCTGCCTGCTGTGCACATTGTCCTCGAACGTCCGCGCATCCGCGAGCTACTGGATCAGGCGCCGCGCAGCGTGGTACTCGACGCGGTGCGCGCCGTGCTGCACGAGTCGCGCAGCGCCTCGCCGCCACCTAACGAGGACGCGATGGATGCCGCGATCGAGGCCGAAGTGGCGCGCCGGACACAGCCGTCGTTGCGGCCTGTGTTCAATGCGACCGGTGTGGTTTTGCACACGAACCTTGGGCGCGCTCCGTTAGCGCGCGCCGCGATCGAGGCAATCGCGCGGACGGCGGGCGGTTCCAGCAATCTGGAATACGATCTGGCGCGCGGCGAACGAGGGTCGCGCTACGGCCATTGCGTGCAGCTGCTCTGTGAGCTGACTGGCGCCGAAGACGCCATCGTCGTGAACAACTGCGCTGCCGCGCTCGTGCTGGCGCTCAATACTTTCTCGGACGAGCGCGCAGCGCTTGTATCACGCGGCGAATTGATCGAGATCGGCGGATCGTTTCGCGTCCCGGACATCATGGCGAAGAGCGGCGCCAAGCTCGTCGAGGTCGGCACGACGAACCGCACACATGCCGACGATTACCGTCGTGCGCTCACGAGCGACACAGCCGTCATCGTGAAAGTGCATCGCAGCAACTTTGCCGTGCACGGATTCGTCGCGGAAGCGACGCTGGAGGATCTCACTCCGATCGCGCGTGAAGGAAATGTGCCGCTGCTCTTCGACTTCGGGAGCGGGCTGCTCGTTTCGTTGGAGCCGTACGGGCTGGCCGGTGAGCCGACCGCGCGCGATGCTGTGCGCGCCGGCGCGACACTCACCTTCATGAGCGGCGACAAGTTGTTAGGCGGACCTCAGGCCGGCATCATCGTCGGCGAGGCGGTGGCCGTGAGCGCGTGCCGCCGAAATCCGTTGGCGCGCGCCGTGCGCGTGGACAAGCTGACGCTCGCGGCGCTCGAGGCAACGTTGTCGCTGTATCGCGATCCCGAACGGGCGCTGCGCCAGGTTCCAGTCCTGGCCATGCTGGCGACCGCCGCCGATGACGTGCGCCAGCGCGCCGGACGCATCGCAAGCCGCCTAACGAGCGTCCGACAGTCAGTTACCGTAGAAGCATCCGAGGCGACGGTCGGTGGCGGCGCCTTTCCGACGGCGCGGATCCCCTCATACGCGATCGTGCTCGCCGGCGACGCGGTGGCGATCGAGGCGCGCTTGCGCGGCGCGGCACAACCGATCGTCGCGCGCATCGCTGACAGCCGCGTGTGGCTCGACGTGCGATCTGTGCCGCAAGAGTTTGACGACGCATTCGCGCTGGCGCTGGAGCAGGCACTCACGGCATGAGTGAACCGCGCACGCGGCGCGCGGCCTTCCTCGACCGCGATGGCACACTGATCACAGACGTCCACTTTCTCGCCGATCCCGACGGTGTCGTGATGATGCCTAACGCGGACGCCGCGGTCAGGGCACTCAACGACGCCGGCGTGCTCGCGATCGTCGTCACGAATCAATCAGGCATCGCGCGTGGCTTGATTACCGAAGAGCAGTACCAGGCAACGGCGCAACGATTGCTCGATGTGTTCGCGACCAAAGGCGCGCGGATCGACGGGATGTACCACTGTCCGCACTTCCCCGAAGTCACCGGTCCCTGCGAGTGCCGCAAACCAGGGACGCTGTTGTTTCGCCGCGCCGCCGCGGAGCACGGCATCGATTTCATGCGATCCGCGTACATCGGCGATCGTCTGCGCGACGTGCAACCAGCGCAAGCGCTCGGCGGCCGAGGTTTTCTGATACCGGTAGCGTCCACGCCGCCTACCGAGCGCGACATCGCCGCGCGTGAGTTCTCGGTTGTCGATACTCTGGGCGAAGCAGTGCGAGTTTTCCTCGCGAGTTGACCGCGCACTTACCCGTGCTCTCGCGCAGTCGTACAATCCGCGCGTGTCACTCCCCACGTCGTCGCGCTCGCGGATCGCTGTGCTGGCCTCGGGTGGCGGCTCGAACCTCCAAGCCATCATCGACCACTTCTCTGCGCTCGGGGCGCAGCGTGGCGGCGACGTCATCGTCGTTGCATCCGATCGCGCGGACGCGCCGGCGCTGCATCGCGCGCACGCGGCTGGGATAGAAGCGCTCGCATTGAATGCGAAGTCTCGTGCGGATGGCCTGCTGCAGGAGCTGACGACGCGCGGCGTGATGCACGTCGTGCTCGCCGGGTATCTGCAATTGGTCCCGCTGGACGTCGTACAGGCATTTCGCGGACGGATGCTGAATGTGCACCCTGCCCTTCTGCCGTCGTTTGGCGGCCGGGGGATGTACGGCGAGCGCGTACATTCGGCGGTTCTCGCGGCGGGCGCGCGCGTCTCGGGGCCCACGGTGCACTTCGTGGACGAGGTGTACGATCATGGGCCGATCATCGCGCAGTGGCCCGTGCCGGTGGCGCCTAACGATAGCATCGCCTCGCTGGCCGCGCGTGTTCTCGCCGTCGAGCACCTGCTCTATCCGCGTGTCGTGCACGCCGTATGCTGCGGCCGTATCCGGCTTGGGCCCGACGGGCGCGTCACCGGCGTCTCCGCGCTGGAGTCCGCCGTTGCCTTCAGCATGGGAGACTACGTTCGCTTGCGGCAAAGTCTCGATCAGTGGCTGGCAACCTAACGTTTCTCCTACGGTGGAATTCTGCGTACTCGGCGAGCTTGGCGTGCGAAACAACAAGGAGCTTTGGGTTTCGAGTTCCGGAGTACCGGGTCGCGAGGACGAGACGCTCGCCTGCGCCACTCGACGCTGCTCTTGCACGGACACGCAAGATATGGTGTGTTTGATCCTGTCATCGATGAATACGAAATAGGTGATCGTTCCCGGTGCCTCGTGCTCTGATATCCGTATCCAACAAGCAGGGAGTGGCTGAATTCGGCCGCCGCCTAACGGCGTTGGGCTTCGAGCTGGTGTCCACCGGTGGCACGGCTCGCGCATTGCGCGAGGCCGGACTCGAGGTCCGTGACATCGCCGACGTCACGAAATTCCCCGAGCTCCTCGATGGCCGAGTGAAGACGCTGCACCCGGCCGTCCATGGCGCGCTCCTCGCGCGACGCGAGGAACCGGAGCACATGGCGGCGATCGCGGAGCACGGTATCGCGCCGATCGACCTCGTGGCCGTCAATCTGTATCCCTTTCGCGAGACCGCGGCGAAGCCTAACGTGTCACCGGACGACGTCATCGAGCAGATCGACATCGGCGGACCGTCCATGCTGCGCTCGGCGGCGAAGAACTTCGCCGCCGTGTACGTGATCGTCGATGCTGACGACTACGAGCCCGTCCTGCGCACGCTCGAAGCCGGGGATGATGACCTGGAGCTCAGGCGCCTGCTCGCTGAGAAGGCGTATGCTCACACGGCCGCGTACGACAGCGCCATCACGCGCTGGTTTGCCGCGCAGCGCGGCGAGCGCTTCCCCGCGCAGGTGAGCATCGCGTTGGAGCGAGCGCAGACGCTGCGCTACGGCGAGAATCCGGGGCAGCATGCAGCCTTTTACGTCGAGCAGCGTGGTGAGGGATTGGACGGCCTAACGCAGCGCGGCGGCAAGGAGCTGTCGTTCAACAACCTGCTCGACTTGGAAGGCGCGCTCTACGCGATCGAACCGTTCGCCGGACAAACAGCCTGCGCCATCATCAAGCACACCACCCCCTGCGGAATCGCCGTGGGAACCTCGGCGCTCGACGCGTACAAGAAGGCGCTGGCTTGCGATCCTGTTTCGGCATTCGGTTCGGTGATTGCTTTCACGCTGCCGGTGGATGACGCGGCAGCGGAGGCGATCTCCTCGCTCTTCGTGGAATGCATCGTGGCGCCGAGGTTCTCGCCTAACGCGGTGGAGATCCTCGGCCGGAAGAAGAATCTCCGCGTGCTGGAAGGTGCTGCGGAGTGGAGCAAGGGTGCGCTGGACATGAAACGCGTGCGCGGCGGATTCCTGGTGCAGGATCGCGCGCCGAGCACATACAACGAGGGCGGATGGCGCGTGGCGACGTCGCGCACGCCGTCTGACGCCGAGTGGGCAGAGCTGCGTTTCGTCTGGCACGCTGTGGCGAGTGTGAAGTCCAACGCGATTGTTCTCGCCAAGGGCGGCGCGACGATCGGCATCGGCGCCGGCCAGATGTCGCGCGTGGATGCATCCTTTCTCGCCGTGCACAAGGCGCGCCTGGCGGGCCACGACGTGCCAGGCTCCGTGTTAGGCAGCGACGCCTTCTTCCCGTTTCGCGACGGCGTGGATCAGGCGGCGGAGGCCGGCGTGCGCGCGATCATCCAGCCCGGCGGCTCGGTGCGAGACGCCGAAGTCGTTGAAGCTGCGAACGAGCACGACATCGCGATGGTTCTCACTGGTCAGCGCCAGTTCAGACATTAATGCCGTTCCAACTGTCGCGTCCAACGGTTATGAGTCAGCTTCCCGGGTCAAACAAGTTGGACCGGCATTAACGGAGTTCGTTATGCGCCTGCGAACGATGTTGCTCGCGTGTGGAGTCTGCCTAACGGGTGTCCTGCAAGCGCAGCCCGCGCGACTCAAGGTCTACATATCGGT
>Ga0187892_10000456_pt1 | contig 106014 bp, 94 predicted proteins | sample MA1701073metaG_FD_139345 | JGI IMG/M metagenome (GOLD analysis project Ga0187892, IMG submission 139345) | Bio-ooze microbial communities from a basaltic lava cave in the Kipuka Kanohina Cave System on the Island of Hawaii, USA - MA170107-3 metaG ... | reverse complement strand
TGCCAATGCCCTGATCCTGGGCGCCTCCACCGTCTCCGGGACGCTCAACGTCACGACGAATGGGACACTCACGCAGAGTGGGGCGCTCGCCGTCACGGGGACGACCACCCTCACGGCGGGGGCCGCCAATGACATTACGTTGACCAACGCCGGCAATGACTTCAGCACGGTGGCGGTGACGAGCGGCAACACCGTGGCGCTGCGAGACACCAACGCGCTGGACCTGGGCGCGTCGACGGTGAGTGGGACGCTGACAGTGACGGCCAATGGGGCGCTCACGTTGAATGGCGCCACGGTTGGTGGGAACCTCTCCCTGACCGGAAATTCCATCACGCTCGCGACCGCACCAATCTCAGTGACTACCGGCAGCGCGACGCTGAATGCCGCAACGACCCTCATCCAGAACGTCAACCTCACAACCGCGGGGGCTGGCTCGGTAGATGTCACGGCGACAGCCGGGGCGATTACGATGGCCCCGACCGCGTCGACCAACAGCGGCACCGGCGCGATCAACTATACCGCCGGAACGGATGTTGTCCTGGGCGCTCTGAGCACGGGCAGTGGCGTGAACGTCACCGCGCAAGGCGGTTCGATTCTGAGCGCTGGCGGTGGGGCCACGCATGTGACTGCCGGTGCGAACTCAACGCTTCGGGCTTTAGGGGGGGTCGTCGGAACTGGCGCAATGCCGATCACCGTGAACGTGAATCCTGGCACGCTGGGAGTGGCTGCCACGATGCAGATTGGCGGGTTCTCAGGTGTGTTGACAGGAACTGTCTTGCCGAGCAATACGCTCAACCTGTTGAACGTCCCGCCCGGCTGCGTGTCCTTCAACGGCGCCTGCGTGATGGCCTCTACGAATCCGAACATCCCGCTGAGCCTGTTGACCAGGGGGACGCTGGTCTATCTGAATCCCGATGTGATCGTGCCGACCTACTACCCAGAACCCTCGCGAGCCGTCACGGCCCAGCGACTCACCTCGGTTTATGTCCCCACCAGCCTGTTGGCACCATCGGACGTGTCGATTTCGGGGGGTGGTGTCCAGCAGGGCACCATCGCAAGCCTGGTGACGGCGTTACCCACCGCACAATCGGAATCTCAGTCGATCAGCGGCCTCCAGGAACCACCGGACGTGATGAGCTCAGAAGGGATGGAACAGAGGGGAACAATGGGGAGCCCGGTGCCGGAGCCACCTGCCCAAGAACGAGAATCTCAGCCTCCCTCCAGTCTGCTGGAGCCTTCGGAGGTCACGAGCACGGGAGGCGGTGCCCTGGTGGGAGCGGTCGCGGCTTCGATGCCGGAGCCAGCGACCAGACAGGTGGAATCTCAGCCCATCAGCAAACCACAGGTTGACGTGGCCAGGCTGAACAGCTCAGTCGCGATGCCGGTCTCGCAGATCGAATTCAAATCGGGCCAAGGCGACATCGGTCCGACCGGTCGCCAACTCCTCAAGCAAGTGGGCGAGATTCTCAAGAGCGTGGCGAATATGCGGATTCAAATTGTGGGACACACCGACAATGTACCGATCGGACCCAAGCTGCTCTCGGTGTATCCATCCAACTGGGAATTGGCGAAGGCTCGAGCCGCCAACGCCGTTCGTATTCTTGTCGAAGAGGGCGGAATCGATCCGGCAGTCCTCTCCTCGGTCGGTCAGGCGGACACACAGCCGGTCGCAAGCAACGCCACGGCAGTGGGCCGGAAGATGAACCGCCGGATTGAAGTCGTGCTCTCTTCGAACGATCATCTCGACGGGGCGCCACCCCCACCGGCCGGCCAGCCGGGCAGGTAAACGCAACACGCCATCACAGTTGCAGTCCCGACACAGTCTCAGTACACTCGCACCCAGAGCCGTCGGGTGTTCCGACTGGTAACTTACTCTCTATCTCACAAAGGAGCCGCATGAAAAAGTTCAAGACCACAGCGCTGGCCGGAGTCCTGCTGACCGCTATGCTCGTCCCGATGCCTGGCCATTCCCAAACCACCCAGCCATCCACCGACCAAAAGAACACGATCTTCGATTACAAGAAAGAATTAAAACTCACGGATGAGCAGGAGCAGAAGATCCGCCAATTGCTACTGGAGCTCAGTAAAAAGTTGCAAATCGAGCAAGCCAAGCTCACTCTTGCCAACGCGGACCTCGAGGAGCTCCTCAAGAAGGAAGCGGAGCTCGAGAAGATTAAGGAGGCGGTGAACCGGGAAGCGGCGATTCGTGCGGAAATCACCTATGCAGACTTGGCGGCCGGCCGCCGCATTAACGCGGTGCTGACGCCGGCTCAGTTGAAACAATGGAGAGAGATCCAGGAGAAGGCCCGTCAAGCCCAAAAGCAGCCAAAAAGCGATCCTGCCAAATAGACTGCGTGCCAAAGTCCGGCGACGCAGGGAGGCTGGTCTGCCGAGCGGAGCGAATGTCGTGGTCCCAAAGCTGCGAAGGAAATCCGGGCACCATGGGGTCCGGGTTCTCAGGGGAGGCTACCTCGGGCATCGGAGGAGGGGTACGATTCAGACACCTGGTCGCCAGTCGCTGCTCCTCGTGATGGCCTTGGCGAGCTTGGGGGCCCTGACCCTCTTCGAACACAGAGCCATTCAGGCCAAAGAGGATCGGGAACCGCCCGTGCCGCTCGCGGGTCTCGCCGCTGAGGACCAGGCTCGATTCGAGGAGGGACGGAAGCTCTTCGAATTGCCCTTCGCGCCACGGGAAGGCCTTGGGCCGGCCTTCAATGCGCGAGCCTGTGCCGCCTGCCACCACCTTCCGACCATCGGCGGGCATGGCCCGGGGTATCGTGGCAATATTCGATACGCCGAGAACGGTCAGGGACCGGCGGGCAAGCTCTTCCACGATCGCTCCATCGCCGGAGGGCCGGCCGAGTCGCTCCCCGCCAACGCGCTCCTCTCCAAACGGCGCCCGCCGACACTGCTGGGACTTGGCCTGGTGGAGGCAATTCCAGAGGAAGCCATTCTCGCCCGTGCCGACCCGGATGACCGGGATGGTGACGGAATTCGCGGCCGTCCGGCCATGCTGGACGGCCATCTCCTCCGCTTCGGGTCTCAGTCGCACGTCGGCAGCCTTGTTGAGTTCGTCGCGGATGCGCTCCGGCAGGAAATGGGGCTGACCTCGCCGCTTCCGGGATTCGACCGCGAACCCGGCAGCCTCGAGCTGCCGGCCTTCCGGCAAAAACAAATCCCGGAGCCGAACCTTTCGGTTGACGCGATCCGGAAGATCGTCGACTTCGTGGCGCGGCTGGCTCCGCCACCGAGAGACACGAGTCTCATCGGTGATCCTCAGGTCGTGCGAGGGGAACGGTTGTTCGGCGACTTGGACTGTGCGAAGTGCCACGTGCCGGCATTCCGGACCCACTCGAGCCCGTTTACCAGGATGGGGGATGGGGCCACGGTCGCAGTCCCTGCGCTCCTCGGGCAGGGGATTGCGCCCTATTCAGACTTTCTCCTGCACGACCTGGGGCCTTCGCTGAATGACGGGGTTGCTCTAGGAGTGGCGAAACCCTCGGAGTATCGGACGCCCCCGCTCTGGGGATTGCGGTCCCACAAGAATCTCTTGTTACATGATGGGCGAGCCAACAGTCCCGAGCAGGCGATCCTCTACCATGGTGGGGAGGCAGCGCGGGCGCGCCATCGCTTCCTGAACCTGCCGGCGGAGGACCGTCAAGCCCTCGTCGAGTTTCTCAAGACCCTGTAGCCACTCCCACGTTAATCACATCCGTCGCGTCGTCCCTTTAGAATAATGTCATTGGCGTCGGCCCAGAACACCAGCCGGCAGTTCACGTTCCGCCCGTAGAGCGGGAGGAGATGGTACTCATCGGCCTGGCCCGGCATGCGGTCAATCGTCATGTCCCAGGCCATTTCCGTGGTGCCATCCTCTGATTGTTTCGGGTGGAGATTCGGCGGGCCGAGTTCGTAGTACAGGTCGGTTTTGTTTTTGCCGATCCACCGGGCGATGACCTCATCCCAGGTCTGATACGGGCCGGTCACGCCGGGCTGGGAGCCGGTGGCACAGCCTCCGATCCATAGCATGAGGCAGAGGGTTGCGACGGTAGGTCGCACAAGCCGCATTGGCGTTCTCTCCGGGATCAGGGGCCCCATCCTATCACAGTGGACTCCTCCACAATAAGGGACAGACGGGTCCTTCAGTGCCGACGCGCAGAGGTGATGGTCTGGGTGACCCGGAAGCCGGATTGCAACGGTCGTCGCCTGATCCGACTGTTCGCACCGAGTGCGGTTCCACGAAAAGCGCTTTGGAAATTGGGGCGAGTCTGCGACAATCGGATGCGTGAAACGCTTCTTCGCGCTCCTCCTCCCTGGTGGTCTCATCTTGCTCACGGCCGCGCTGGCCCTTCGCCCGCGGACCTTGCCGGACTCGATGATGCCGTTCCTCCCGACCCTTCCCTACACGATTGCAGCGCTCGGCCTCTTCCTCGGCTGGTTTTTCAATTGCAGTCGCATCGTCTTTGGCATCCTGATCCTTGCCATCGCCGACCAGGTCTTGCTCGAGTTCGGCGCCGGCCAGCCTGCAGGAGGAGACGTCGGTCGCATCGTGTTCCACGCAGTGGCGCTGCTGCTGCCGCTGAATCTTGTGGCCTACGCGATGATCCGAGAACGCGGCCTGTTGAACCTGAGAGGCCTGATGCGGGTCCTGCCGATCCTGGCGCAGGCCCTCCTCATTGCGTGGCTGTGCCGGCCCGCTCAACGCAACCTGGCTGCATGGCTCTGGTACACCTTCATCACTTCGCCGTGGCCGGCCTGGACTCCTCTCGCTCAACCCGCCCTGCTGGCCTTCGGGGCTGCCGTGGTACTCCAGGCAACTCGCTTCATGATCTACCGGAATGCCCTCGAAAGCGGGTTTCTGTGGACCCTGGTCGCTGCATTCCTGGCGGTCCACGGCGTACGTGCGAACTGGGTGGCGACAACCTACTTCAGCACGGCCGGGCTTATTCTAGTCGTGTCGTTGATCCAGACTTCCTACCGCATGGCCTACCATGATGAGCTGACCGGGTTGCCAGGGCGGCGCGCGATGAACGAGGCCCTGCTGAAGTTGGGCAGCCGGTATGCGGTGGCGATGGTGGACCTGGATCATTTTAAGCAGTTCAACGATTCGTACGGGCATCGGGTGGGGGATCAATGCTTGCGCATGGTGGCGGCGAAGCTTGGCCGGGTCTCCGGCGGCGGAGAGGCCTTTCGCTACGGCGGCGAGGAATTCTCGGTCATTTTTCCGGGGAAATCGCTGAAGGAAGCCCTGCCCCATCTGGAGCAACTCAGAGGCACGGTGGAGGCCTCGGGCTTTGTATTGCGGGGCCGCGGCCGCCCGCGGAAAAAGCCGGCCAACCCGAAAGCCAGCACCGCGCCACGACCTGTGATCACAGTCACAGTCAGCATCGGCGTCGCAGAACGAGATAACCACAATCAGACGCCGGATCAGGTCGTCAAGTCCGCAGACCAAGCCCTGTATCGGGCAAAGGCGGACGGCCGGAATCGGGTGCGATCGTAGCGTGGCGTGCATCGGAATCCCGGTCTCGGCGCGGAGAACGATTCATCCCCACATCCTGGGGTCGGAACGCAATGCCGCCTGGTTGTTGCGTTGAATCCGAAGCGCCCCTCCAGCCCGGCTCAACCTACCGAATGATCCGCCGCAGGTTCAGCGGGGAGGCGCTTTCTCCTCATCCCAGTGCCTGCTACTCCTCGAATCTATTCATTATTTCCCGTTCTGAAGCTTTCCCCACGATTTACAGAGGCGTGGAGAGGACCCCCTCCAAAAGGGGTATTCACAAGACTTCGATGGGATGGTATCCTCGCTGACTTTTTACATGCGCCCGCGCCGGTGGCGGATTGAACGAAGGAGGGACTATGAACAGGGTACGCTATGGAGCCGTTGTCTTCTTCGTCGCTGCCTCGGTGCTGATTCAGGTCCTGATTCAACCTCCGACCGCATCAGCGGCAGTGGATCTGATCGCAGACTCTCTCACGTGGTCCCCGAATCCGGCGAATCCGAACGATCCGGTGGACGTCACCTTCCGGGTTCGGAATGCGGGGTCCACGTCGGCCGGCACCTTCCACGTTCAACTAAAGCGGGATGGTACCAACAGCTGTGATTGGATCGTGAACGGGCTGGGTGGTGGGCAGGTGTTCCAACGGACCTGTCCGGCCTGGTTCGCCATTCGTTCCGCGACGCCGCCCGGCCATACGATGACGATGATAGTGGATGACCGGGGGGAGATCTCCGAATCCAGCGATTCCAACAACAGCCTGAGCGTGTTCGTTCCGGTCGGGACGCCCCTCGTCGCTACGCCCACGATCACACCCAACGGAGGGACGTTCAACAATGCAGTCACGGTGACGCTGGCGACCGCGACATCCGGGGCGACGATCCGGTACACGACCGATGGCAGCACGCCCACGGCAACCTCGCCCCTCTACAGTGCGTCTTTTGCCCTGACGGCCAGCGCCACGGTCCAGGCCAAGGGATTCAAGGCCGGCACGCCCGATAGTGCCACAGCCAGCGCCAGCTTCACGGTCGTCTCTTCGGTCGCCACTCCGTCGATCAGTCCCAATGGCGGGACATTCATGGACCAGGTCTCTGTGACCCTGGCAACCACGACCCCGGATGCCACCCTGGTCTATACCACGGACGGCTCTGATCCCACCGCCAGCTCCCCGCCGTACACCGCGCCTGTGCTCCTGACTCAGAGCGCCACCCTCAAAGCCCGGGCGTTCAAGGCCGGCGTGCCTGACAGTCCTGTGGCCAGTGCGGCCTTTACGATTCAGAAGGCTGCCGCGACCTTGCGGTTCACCGAGCAGACCCAGGCAAAGGGGTTCGTGCTGAATCCTGATCGCGGCGGCTGGCATGGCAGTTTCGTGGCCGATTACGACAACGACGGCGATGAGGACCTCTTCATGACGAGCCATGGAATCGGCCAGGCGGATGACACCGGCTATGACGCGTTGTTCCGGAACAACGGAGCCGGGCAGTTCACCGACGTGGCGGCGAGTGCCGGAGTCCAAGGGGCGGCCATCTACGGCCGCTTCACGCGGGAGTTGCATGGCTCGGCCTGGATTGACTACGACAACGACGGCGACCTGGACCTGTACATGCCCGACACGGATTCGAATGTGCTGGAGTCGGGACCGAACCGGCATGCCACGGACGAGTTGTACGAGAACAACGGGACCGGTACCTTCATACGGGTCTCCACGGCGCGCGGTTTCCCGCCTCTGGGCCAGTTGGATTACGCCAGGCGGGGCGTCGTCGCCGCGGATTTCAACCACGACGGCTTCACTGACCTCTTCGTCCTCCAGATGATCCAGATCCAGCTCGATCCGAGCAATCCGTACAATTGGACGCACGTGATCCCCACCCCGTATCGGTCGGTCTACTTCAACCAGGCGGGGCAATCCTTCTGCCTGGAGGGAGGGGCGGCCTGCCCGGAGATGACCGGGGTCGGGCACACCGGGTGGAGCCAGGGCGCAACGAGCCTGGATTATGATAACGACGGCGACGTGGACGTGCTCGAATCCGACGAAGACAGCGGGTCCGGCCTCCGATTGTGGGAGAACGACGGGCACGGACATTTTGTGAACGTCGCGGCTGCCCGGGGGTTGCCGGGCGCTGGGACCGAGGTCAACTGCGCGACCGCGGGCGACATTGACAATGACGGGGACCAGGACCTCTACGTGCGGGTCAACGGTGTCGGAAGCCTCTACCGGAACAACGGCGGTCAGTTCACCCTGGTCGCCACGTTCGGCGGCGCCGAGCACATGTTCTTTGCCGATCTGGACAACGACGGGGACCTGGACCTCGTCTCCGGTGGGGTCTACTTGAACAACGGGAACGGGACGTTTGGGCCGGATCAGGCGGCGGGGCTGGGTCTGATCTCGGAAGGACGTGGGGGCATGGCTTTTGACGCCGATGGGGACGGCGATCTGGACATCATCCTGAATCGGAGCGATCGCACCTTCCCGTACATCCGGTATTACGTGAACGGGCTTGCTGTGACCTCACCCTCCACCACCCGCCTCCGGGTCAAGTTGACCGGCCCCCAGGGGCAGGCGGGGGCCCCGGGCGCCAAGGTGTATGTCTACGAAGCGGGGCATCTGGGCGAACCCGCTTTTCTCCTCGGTTATCGGGAAGTGACTACGGCGACCGGGTTCGTCAGCGGCCCGTCGCCCATCCAACACTTCGGCCTGGGGGGCCGAACTACGGTGGACGTGCGGGCCCGGTTCCTGGGGGTACACGATCAGGCCGGCAACTTGATCGAAAAAGTCGTGGATCAACCGTCGGTGCAGGCGAACACCACGCTCTGGATCGACGGCCGCTAGCGTCCCGGCTCCGGAATCCGGAGTTACCGCTTAAGGTCCCGCAACAGTGGCATGTTCTGAAGATCTTCAGCTGTGAGTCGATCCCAGGCGATGCCAGACGGAGCGGGTGGCGGGGTTTTGACCGTAATCACTGATTCCGGCGTGACGATGACCGACAGCGGCAGATCGGTCGGATCCCAGGGCAGTCCATCGACGACCTGTACCGAATGGACGGTAGTGGCCACTGGGACCGGCGGGTAGCCGAGCTCGCGCAGAATTGCATATTCCAAATCGCTGTATCCTTCGCCTTTTCCGCATCGGCGGCCCTCGCGCGTGACCGCGACCGATCCGCAGACGATCGCATCCATCTTTGGCAGGTGCTCAAGCGGGACTTCTTCGGCCCACTTCCGGCCTCGGGAAAGACTGGCAGCCTCGGCCAGCTTCGAGGCGGGAATCTTCTTGGGGTCCAGGCAGATGAATCCCCCTCGCAGTCGCGGGGTCGGCACAAAGACCGTGATTCCGCGGCGCAAGGCCTCCTCCCGGACGTGGCGCTGCGGCGCATCGGGGTTGACCTTGATGCGTTTCGCGCTGTTCCATGGTTCGACCGCAATCAGCCGCTGTGCCGCCTCCTTGGCCCCCTTGAAGTTCGGGATCCGGCCATGCGGCGGGAATGGGAAGCGCGCCAGCCGCTCCGCCTGCAGCTGATCCCACACTGCCTCGCGCGCGCTCGCCTTGTCGGTGAAGTTCCTGGTCATGGATGCGTCGAAATCACCCTCACCGTAAAACTACGAAAATCTCTGGTTCTCGGGCGCGTGTTCTGGCAGAATCCTCCCTTGGCGGAGGTAGCGGTGGCCAAGATCGTGTCCCTACTGAAATGGTTCTACTATTTCTTGATGCCGGGAGGCCTGTTGGTGCTCGCCTCAGTGGCATTGCTGCGCCCGCGGGCGCTCCCGGAATGGACCCTGCCGCTCGTGGGCGCCTATTGCTACATCATCTTTGGCCTCGGCGTCTTGATCGGCTGGTACTTGGAGCGCAGCCGGATCATCTTTGGCGTCGTGGTCTTGCTCTTGGCCGACTGGGCCATGCTGCAAGTGGGAACAGGTGAAGTTGCTGCAGGCGGTCCCGGTCGCATGCTGTTCAACAGTGTTGCGTTTCTCCTGCCAGTGAACCTGCTGGTTGTTTCCTTAAATACAGAACGCGGTCTCAGCTTGCTCCGCGAGGTGTTCCAGCTGGGTCTCCTCCTTCTGCAGACGGCCCTGGTCGCCTGGCTCTACCTGTCTAACCCAGCCGAGGTGGCCGGTACGCTGGAGAGTCGCATCTTTGATCCGCGCTACTCCGCATGGACGCCGGTTCCCCAGCCGGGACTGCTATCGTTCGGGGTGGCACTGACCTTCCTCACGTTCCGAGCCATTGTGTTCCGGAACCCCCTGGAGAAGCGGAACGCGATCGAAATCGGGTTTGTCTGGGCGCTCGTCGCGGCGTTCATCGCGCTCCACGGCGGCCTTCGCGGATGGGCTCCGACCAACTATTTCGCCACGGCCGCCCTCATCCTGATGATTGCCGTCTTCGAGGCGAGCCATAAATCGACCTACTACGACGCAGTCACCGGCCTGCGTGGGCGGCTCTACCTGGATAGCACCCTGAACACCCTGAGTGGTAGCTATGCAATCGCCATGGTGGACATCGATCAGTTCAAAAACGTCAATCTGTCTTACGGCTACCCGGTGGGGAATCAAGTATTACGAATGGTCGCCGCCAAGGTCTCGGAAGTGTCCGGCGGTGGAGAGGCCTTTCGCTATGAGGAGGAAGCATTCGCGGTGATCTTCAAGGGCAAATCGGCTACCGAGACGCTCCCACATCTGGAAACGCTGCGGAAGGCGGTGGAGAATTCCCACTTCGCACTCCGTGGTCGCAGCCGTCCGGTCGTGAAGCCGGAGACGACTCCGGAGGGGACTTCGCCCAAGAAGGAAGTGTCAGTGACCGTCAGCATCGGCGTCGCCGAACGGGACGAGAAAAATGCGAAGCCGGATCTGGTGCTGAAAGCCGCGCAGAAGGCGCTGTTCCGTGCGAAGCAAGCTGGTAGAAATCAGATCAAACACCTGATCACTAAGACCACTCCTTGAGTTGACTCTCCCGAGAAGAAGCGAAGGGCCGGACAAGGCCGGCCTTGGAGCCGGCTCAGCCACTCAGTCTGTTTGACTGAAGAATCTACCAACCACGCCGGACGAAGTCTCGTCAAAACCTGTCGAGTGGCGCGAAGTCCCATGGATTGTCGTCGCGACGATCTCAACCCTTGGTGTGCACTTTTGACGGCGCAGGGGGTGTTTCCTGCGCAGTCCCGTCGGGGGACCATCCGCCGCCCAACGCCTTATAGAGCTGGACGATCGACACCAGATGAAGCCGATGGGTTGAGGTGAGGGCCAATTCGGCTTCGAAGAGATTCCGCTGGGCGATCAGCACATCCAGGTAATTGGCGAGTCCACCGTTGTAGCGAAGATTCGCCAGCCGCAAGGCGGACCGCAGCGCCTCTACCTGCTCCGCCTGCGCCTCCCGTTGCTCGCGGGCCGTGCGCACGGCCACCAAGGCATCTTCGACTTCTCTGAAGGCGACCAGGATCGTCTGCTCATATTGGGCCACGGCTTGTCTGGCCTGGGCTTCGGCAGCGCGCTGCTGGAACCCCAAGGTTTGGGCGTTCAGGATCGGGCCGGTCAGTGTCGGGCCGAGGACTCCGAAATCTGTGGCCGGTGTAAACAGTTGCGACAGTTGGGGACTCGCCACGCCAAGAATTCCCGTGAGCGACAGTTTTGGAAACCGTTCAGCCTTTGCCACTCCGATCCTGGCGCTCGCAGCAACCAACTGTTGTTCCGCCTGGACGATGTCCGGGCGGCGCTGGAGGAGTTCTGATGGCAGGCCCGGGGGCACCTTGGGTGGCAGCACCTGTTCGGTGAGCGTCCGGCCCCGCTGGATTTGGGCAGGATTGCGTCCCAGCAACACACTAATCTGATTTTCCTTCTGGACCATCTGCCGTTCCAGCTCAGCCGATCGAGCCGCGGCGTTGGCCCGCTCCGCCTCGAATTGGTCAACGTCCAGTCTGTTGATGAGGCCCTGTCGTAATCGAGCCCGGCCGATCCTGACCGACTCTTCCCACGCCAGGACCGTGCGCTTGGCAATCCCCAACTGCATGTCAAACTGAAGGAGTTCGAAGTAGGCCTGAGCCACATCGCTTACGAGTTGGAGGACGACGGCTCGTCTGTTCTCCTCTCGGGACAAGAGATCGGCTCGACCGGCCTCATTGGCTCGACGAATCCGTCCCCAGATATCCAGCTCCCATTGAAGAGAGCCCTGCCCATAATGATTGAACGGGTTGGGGAAGGCGGGGAAGGCAATTCCACCCTGTTTCGCGATGGGCGAGTTCACGGTCCCGCTGAGCTGGGGCGCGAAATCCATCCGAGCGATGAAGAGACGAGCCTGAAATTCGTCGATGCTCGCCACCGCGCGCCTGAGGTCTTTGTTCTCCTCGAGCGCGATGCGGATCAGCTTTTGAAGCTCCACATCCTGGTAGAGCTCCCACCATGGGATATTGGCGAGAGACTTGAGCTCTCTCGCTTCCCCGGCCATACGGAATGATTCGGAGGTGGGGATATCAGGACGAGAGTAGTCCGGTCCCAGCGCGCAGGAGATCAGCAGGATCGGGAGCACCGAGGCAGCCAGGATGCGCATATCACCCTCCTTCTCCCTCACGAGGCTTGATGGGCGTCCTGGCAGGGGCGGGAACCTCGGGGAGCGCGGTGCTGGCGAGATCGCCGTTCCCGTGAGACTGGGCGGGCACTGACTCCGGTGTTCCCACAATTCGACCTGTCACATGATGACTGAGCGTGCGAACGAGCACGAAGAACAACGGCACGAAGAAGATGGCCAGGAACGTCGCGGCGAGCATGCCCCCAAACACCCCGGTGCCGATGGATTGGCGGCCGGCCGCGCCCGCCCCGGTGGCGACGACCAGGGGTACCACGCCGAGAATGAACGCCATCGAAGTCATCACAATCGGGCGGAAACGGAGCCTGGCCGCTTCGAGCGCCGCGTCGATCAGGGACATCCCGTGCTCGTAACGCTTGTTGGCAAATTCCACGATCAGGATCGCGTTCTTGGCCGACAGCCCGATCAATGTGACCAGACCGATCTGGAAATAGATGTCATTGCTCATGCTTCGGACCAACACGGCTGATAAGGCGCCGAAGACACCGAAGGGTACGGCCATGATCACGGCAAAGGGAACCGTCCAGCTTTCGTACTGCGCCGCCAGCACCAGAAACACCATGAGGAGGCCGAACCCGAAGGCGACCACCGATTGCCCGCCGGCCTTGTGTTCCTGGTACGAAATGCCGCTCCAGTCGAGGTCATAGCCTTTCGGAACCATGACCTCCCTTGCTACCCGTTGCAGCGCTTCCAGAGCCTGGCCGGAACTGTATCCAGGCGCCGCTGCGCCCAGCACCAGGGCCGTGTTATACCCGTTGAAGTGCGTGACTGGATCGGGCCCGGCGGTGTATTCGGTCGTGACCACCGTGTCGAGCGGGATCATGGATGGGGCTTGCCCATTCAGGGCCCGCACATAAATCTTGGAAATATCCTCGGGCTTCGACCGGTACTGCGCCTCCGCCTCAGTCTGTACGCGATAGACGCGACCGAACTTGACGAAGTCGTTGATGTACAGGTTGCCCCAGAACGCCTGAAGGGTATCGAAGACTTCCGAGATCGGTATCCCTAAGGCCTTGGCGCGCTCCCGATTGATGTGTGCGTAGAGCCGTGGCGAGGTCACGCGGAAGTTGGTCCCGATCGCGCCAATCGCTGGATCTTGCCTGGCCTTGGTCAGGAACTCTTGCGCGACTGCCGCGAACTTCTTGAAGTCACCGCCGCTGGGGTCCTGGAGCTGGAGCGAAAACCCACCGGTCGCGCCGAGTCCTCGAATGGACGGCGCATTGAACGCGAGGATCAACGCCTCTGGGATCTTGCTGAACTGCTGGAACGCCGCCCCGATCAAGCCTTGCACTTGCTCGCCACGGCCCTTTCGCTCATCCCAAAGGTGGAGCGGCGTGAACATGGTTGCCGTATTGGAGCCGCGCGTGCCGAACACGAAGTTTTGACCCACCAGCGCATCCGTGCTGTGGATGGCGGGAACGGAGAGGTAATAGTGTTCTAGTTTGCTCATGACGGCGGTGGTCCGTTCCTTGGAGGCGCCGTCCGGCAGTTGTACGACCGTGATGAAGTACCCTTGATCCTCATCGGGCAAGAAACTGGGCGGAATGATCCTGAACAGGCCTGCGGCGGCGGCGACCAGCACCGCAAAGACCGAGAGCGACAGCATCGAGTGGCGGAGCACGGCGCCCACCGTGTTCGTATAGCGGGCCCGCGTCCAGTCGAAGAAGCTATTGAAGAGTCGGAAAAAGCGCCCGGGAGAAGACACATGACCGGGCGTAAACAACAAGGCGCAGAGGGCCGGGCTCAGTGTGAGCGCCACGAACCCGGAGATCGTGACGGAAATCGCGATGGTAATCGCAAATTGCTTGTAGAGCTGCCCCGTGATCCCGCCCAGGAACCCGACCGGGACGAACACCGCGCACAGTACCAGCACGATCGCGATGACCGGCCCGGTGACTTCCGCCATGGCCCGCTTGGCGGCCTCCTTCGCGGAGCAACATTCTTCAACCATGTGCCGCTCGACGTTCTCCACGACCACGATCGCATCATCGACCACGATCCCAATGGCCAGGACCATGCCGAACAGCGTGAGGGTATTGATCGAAAACCCCAATGCTTGCATGCCGGCGAAGGCGCCGATCAACGAGACTGGAACCGCAACGGCCGGAATCACGGTGGCGCGCCAGGTCTGCAGAAACAGATAGACCACCAGGATCACGAGCGCCATCGCCTCGCCCAGTGTCTTGACGACTTCCTCGATCGAGACCTCGATGAACGTGGTCGTGTCGTACGGCAGGTCGTACTTCATGCCGGGCGGGAAGTTCTTGGACAGCTCGTCCATTTTGGTGCGAATCCGCCTGACCGTGTCGAGCGCATTCGCGTCGGGGGCGAGGAAAGTCAGGAGAAACGTGGTCGGCTTCCCTCGAAAGCGTCCCTCAAGGTCATAAGATTGGGCGCCGAGCTCCACTCGAGCCACATCCGCGAGGCGGACCATAGAGCCGTTCGGCAGGGCCCGGACAATCATGTCCTCGAATTCTTTGACCTCCGTGAGCCGGCCGCGCGTGATGACCGGGATCGTCAGCTCAGTGCCCTTCGGAGCCGGCTCGCGCCCCACGATGCCGGCTGGAAAGTCTCGATTCTGCTCGTTGACGACGCGGGCAATATCGGTCGGCGTGAGGCTCAATTGCGCCATCCGCACAGGGTCCAGGATGATCCGCATGCTGTAATTCTGCGCGCCGAACACCAGGGCGTCGCCCACCCCCTGGAGCCGCTTGACCTCATCGAGAATCCGAAGGATGGCATAATTGGAAATGAACAGCGCGTCGTGCCGCGGATCACTCGACTCCAACGTCAGGACGGCCACGAGGTCCGGGGAAACTTTCTTGATCGAGATGCCTCGACGAATGACCTCCGGGGGAAGCTGCGGCTCAGCCAGTTTTTCGCGGTTCTGCGTCTGGACCTGCGCGATATCAACATTGGTGCCGATTTCGAAGGTGAGCTTGATGGTCATGTGACCATCATTGGTACTGGTCGAGTCGTAGTAGAGCAGATTATCAATGCCCGGGAGCTGCACTTCGATAGGACGGGCCACGGAATCCGCGACAACCTCCGCGCTCGCGCCGGGATAGTCCGCATCGATCTGCACGACGGGCGGTGTGATGTTCGGGAATTGGGCGATGGGCAGGGCCTGGAGGGACGCGAGGCCCACCACGACGATGATGATCGACAGTACCGACGCGAAGATGGGACGTTCGATGAAGAAGCTTGAACTCATGGGGTCTGTTGGGCTTTGGTTTCACCGGCCGGCTTGGTCGCCACGCCGACCGCGTCCTCCGGAGTGACCACCGCATGAACCTGCATTCCCGGCATGACTCTCTGGAACCCATCCACCATGACCCGCTCCCCTGCGCGCAGGCCTTCCTCGATCAGCCAGCGGTCACTGTGCCAGTTGGTCGCCTTCACGTCCCGGACCTCCACCTTATCCCCCTCGCCGATGACATAGAGGACGGAGCCATTGGGCCCCTGCTGCACCGCCCGCTGCGGGACCAGAATGGCATTCGTCTTTGACACGCCCTGAAAGCGCACGGTGACAAACTGGCCTGGAAGCAACACCCTCTCGGGATTGGGGAACACGACGCGCGCTTGTCGCGATCCCGTCTCAGTGCGCAAACCCACATCGGCAAAATCCAAGATGCCCTCGTGAGCATAGGTGCTGCCGTCCACAAAGGTGATTATGCCCGTGAGCCGGTAGATGCCGGGATGCTGGATCCTTTTCGCGATGATGTCGCTTCTCCGTTTCAGCAGAAAGCTCTCCGGGGCACTGACGATGACATACATCGGATCGACTTGATGAATGACAGTCAGCAGGTCCGTCTGCGCGGTGACGAGCCGACCCTCGTAGTAGCGGGTTCGCTCGATCAAGCCGTCGATCGGGGCCACGATGAGCGTGTTATCGAGATCGAATCTGGCCTTGACCAGGTCTCCCTTCGCCGCCTCGAGCGCAGCCTTGACAGCAAGCTCTTCGGCCACTGCATCATCCACATCTTTCTGGCTCACCGCCTGTTCCGCCAGCAGTGGCATCACACGAGCAAGATTTTGCTGAGCCTGGACGAGCCGGGCCTCGGCTTGCGAGACCCTCCCCTTGGCGCTGATCTCCGCCGCCTTGAACGGCACAGGGTCGATCTGGTACAGGCGATGGCCTTTCTTCACATCGCCCCCTTCGCGGAAAAACCGCTCCTTGATGATCCCGGTCACCTGGGGCCGAATTTCCACGATTCGGGACGCCTCGGCCTGACCGATAAATTCGGGCTCGTCCGGCACGGTCTGGGTCGTCGCCGTGATGATCTGGACTTCCGGAAGCGGTCGTGCGAGCGTGGAAGCCGCCTCCTGCTTGCAGCTTGCGAATGCCGCTCCAGCCACCAATGCCGAGAAGCCTGCCGCCAGTCTCAGCCTTCGGGTATGCCTCGTCATGCCGGTGTCCTCGAGTTGGGAAACCCTGGGGTTTGCCTGACCGAACAATGGCACATCGCCCGGTCCTATTGCAATTCCCCCTGGCTTACTTTCTAGTAGCCGCTCTGAGGGCTTCTACGTCGTCGAATGCAGCGACGTGGGGAATGACCGCCCGATCCACTAGGTTTTTCAGGCGTTCGGCACTCCGCCCGATTAAGCGTACCTGACTCCCTGCTTTCAGGAGACGTTCAGCAACGACCTTCCCAACGTGGCCCGTCGCTCCCATCACTGCGTACGCACGGTTTCCGGTTGGCACTGGCGTCGCCTCCTCGTAGGAATCGTCTGATACCCTGCAGATGGCGTGAGCTCCTGAAATGAATGTCGCACGGCACCCACTGGTTCCCAGTGGTTCGGGACCTCCCGTGCGTAGCGAGCTCCTGGAGCACGCGCCCCCTCGTGGGCCCAGTCATCGCGCGGGCGCCATGCGGTCGGGGCAGGAAGTTTGCCGAGCAGCCGCAGCAGCAACAGCACGGTGAGGGGAATGTAGATCAGGATCCCGGTCATGGCAATCAACGGCTCGTCGATCCAGACCGTGACGGTGAGGTTGAAGAGCAGGATACTGTAATAGACGCCGCAGCCTAGCAGGATGTTGCTCGTGATGGACTGATCGGAGCGCTGCTCCGGTTCAGGCAGGTGACGATCGAGCCGAAAGTAGGTCCACAGGGCGATCACCCCGACCACCGCCCAGCCGCCATAGTTGGCCAGAGGAACCCCGAAATGGAGGCCGGGAGTAGGGTAATAGTAGATCTTGCCCAGGAACCACCGATCTCCCCGCAAGGCCACCGGATCGATCACGATATCAATGAACACGAAAAAGAGGGCGGTCAACAGGAACACCGGCCAACCGGTGCGAGTCGATCGGTCAAATCTTAGCGTGAGGAGCCGCCCGTTCCGGAGAGATGCGTCCTGTGCGAAGCCCGCACCCTGGGAGGGGAGCAAAAAACTCAGCGCCAGGCAATAACTCGCATAGAGGAGCATGGTAAATGAGAGGGAATCCATGAACGGAACATTCGAGAGATAGAGCTCGTGCCCGACCGTCGAGCCGGTGTAGTGGTACCACCCGAACGGGATGCCGGTGCGAGTGGAGGAGAACTCACTGGCAAATGCTGTGAGCCAGCCGATCGCGAAGAACAAGCCGGCCCGTTGCCACCCGATCAGACGTTTGGCGAAGAAAAGAGAGGCAGCGAAGAAGAGAAACACATAGGGCCGAAGCTGGATCGTCTTGACGAACAGCGCCAGAGTCTCCAGGAGCTCCGAAGGTGGAAGGCTGTATGCTGAATATTCCATGAGGAGGCTTATCCCAGGACAATCATCAGTCAAGGGCCACTATTCAGCTCGAATCCACATCACTCCCTGTCGCCTTGCAATGCGAAGGACAAGCGCAAGCTCCTGAGCTAGCTTAGCTTCACGCATCGGTTGGCCACGATTTTTGGACAATCTCCGGAGCGAAACAGGCTGATTGATAGCCCCTAGCTGCCCAGTCGCTCGCTGGACTTCGTATGCGCGGTTTTCGTCTTGCATTGGTGAGCTTCCTTTCTTCCGACTTCCGTGAGCCCTGCGAGATATGGTCTCCACACTCAGCATCAGCGTGGTGCCCAAGAGTCCATCACAAGAATCATCACCAGCAGAAGCGGAACAATCACCGTCATGTAGACAACCAGCCAAGCCATGCGTGTCTTACCCTCTGTCCCTCTGAGCGGAAGGAGATGGGCCCATGCGGTCGGCTTTTGTAATCTCCTCCACAATGCATCTAGTGTGGCAGCCGACCGCGTGAAACTGAGCACCTTCCTGCCACATCCTGGCCAAGAGAGCTTTACCTTCGTGGTCGATGAACGTCACCCCTTCTAAATCCACTACCACTGAGCCTTCCTGCCTGTTGGCGACCGTGTGCCAGCACCGACCCAGCTCCTCCACCCAGGGGCCGGCCAGTCGACCCTCCAGAGTCAGCTTCGTGTCTTTCTCATCAGGATGAATCGTAACTTTCAGCATCTAGTTTTCCTCTTGCCATAGCCATACAGCAAACGCTGTTCCGCACCGCATGGTGCGGGAGAGTCATGCAACTTATTGATAATGTGAGATTATTTACCTTTGACGCCGGCGGCAGAGACCAGCTAGGAAGTCAGTGCCGCCGAAATCCCGGCAGATGCCGAACCCTCGGCGCAGAACAGGAAGGATGGATAGAGGAACAAGGTAAGGGGTGAGACCCCTATGTTTCCTTCCAGGGTGGTCATGGTCAGACGCGGTTACTGTGGCTTGAGTCGGCGGAAGAACGAAATCGGGTACGCCGCCGAACGTACGGCGATCATCGGATCGGCTGCCTCGATGCCGGAAACCACCGCCCCGGGCAGAAAAAGCAGTTTATCTGTAGTGTGACTCTCTGTCGTCGCTTTAGTGATCGCGATCATTACCTTGAGGTCGTCCCCGACGCACTCCCCGTCTCGGCTTTCGGCAAACACCACACTTCTTTGATTTTGCAAACTCTTGCAAGCATCTCTTCGTACTCTTTGTTAATTGCTGCTCTTTCTGTCAGCCCGAGAGGCTGGATCATGTATCCATGGTGGCCGTGAAGTATAACAAACGGATACATGCCGCCGAGTTCCCCGGCGCCGATGTCTTCACTGGAAACATTAGGGGCGTAGTACATGACATGTGGAAAGTTTATGGTGACGACACTGTCGCTCTCTTCCGGGTTGAAGTACGTTCTCAGCACTGGAGACAGCATGTATGAAATGCCGGCTCGATCCGGCACTTTAAAGTATCCTGTCTTGTGACGGTCTTTCATGATTTTCTTGAGTTCGCCGGGAGGAGTACCCTTGGCTTGCATCGCGGCCGCGTCAAAGAAGACCCGCATCTGCGCCTTGGAGCCAGCTTTATCGAAGGAAATCGGATAGAGAATATCATCTCGATATTCCGTCAAGGGCCAGGATCCCCTGAACGTATCATCGCCGGTTCGAGCAACAAGGGCGTGGAATTTATTAGTGCCCTTGCGGGCAACTTCAAAACCCTTGTTAGGGTTTAAAACATATACGGTTGCATTGTCTCTGAGGTGTGGTGGCAACGCGCTCAGCGCCAGTTGGATTTCCAGATCTCGCGGTAACGGTTCGATTGTCCCGATCACCTTTGAGTCTGTTTTATCTGCCGCGCTGGCCGCGAGTGAAAACAACAGACCTGCTATAACTGCAATTATCTGAACCCTTCTCATCTTGACCTCCATGGATCTTTCTTGGCGTGCCTGGCGCCTGTGCGCGAAAAATCGGCTTCGTACGATCGCCTCGTCCCTCGACTCCATCTAAAGTTGAAACTATTGCTTTCCCGCCTTCGCAAAAAAGGCCTGGGCGCCCTCCTGGATCTCGTCCGGGGTCAGGTCACGGATATGCGTGGCGATCGTCCACGAATAGCCGAACGGGTCATTCAACGTCCCGCAACGATCTCCCCAGAAGGCGTCCGCGACCGGCATCGTGACCGTAGCACCGGCAGCGACTGCTTGCTTGAACGCTGCGTCCACGTTCGGCATGTACAGATAGAGGCTGATCGGCGAGGTGCCCAAGGTTTCGGCACTTCGACAGCCCCGGTCGGGCGCTTCATCCCCCATCATGAGGATCGAATCGCCGATCCGTATCTGGGCGTGCATCGTGCCCTTGCTGTCCGGCGAGGGAAACAGTCCCAGCACTTTGGCGTCAAAGGCGCTCTTGTAGAACTCGATGGCCCGTTTCGCATTCTTGAGTATGAGGTGCGGCGTGACCGTGTGGAAGCCTTCGGGAATGGGTTTGATCTTGGTCGTCATGACTTGTATTCCTTTCTTTGATGGAATCGTCCGTGTGCCGGAGCTCGCCGTCGTGCTCAGGTGTCGACCAGGATCTTGAAACCGCCGTAGACCATACGCTTGACGTCGAAGGGCATAGCCTTCGGATCACACATGTTCTGTATCCGCGGGTCTTTCATGACCTTGGCGTTGACGCGATCGCGATGCGCGCGGGACTTATACACGATATACGAAAACACCACGGTCTCACCGGGCTTGAGCTTCACCGTGCGCGGGAATGGCACCCCCATCTTCACGTTCAGGTCGTCGCCGGCGCACTCCTTGTAGTCGAGAGCGCCATGCTCCCGCCAGACTTTTCCCGCCTTCAGTGCCATGCGGCGGTAGGCCGGCAGGTTTTTCTTCGGGACCGGCAAGACGAATCCATCGACGTAAGGCATGCGTACCCTCCTTTGTGCGCGACTACCGTTCTGACAAGCGACATTAAACCCTTCCCCTCACACACCCTGGCCATCAACGGACCGGCGGTTAGGGTCGCGCGCTGTGACGATCGCGGTGTTGCAGAAGGTGTTACTATTTGCGAGTGTAGGTGATCTGCAGCATCTTCATTTCCTTGCCGCCGCGGTGAGCACCGTACATGTCGAACGTCTGGGTATTGTTGTCGACAATCTTCCAGACCGCACGATGCGTCATCTTTCCTCCGCCTGGTTCAGGATGCGAGCCTTTCAACGTGATCGTCTTGCCATCGGGGCTCGCAGTCCCATCCATCATGAAGATTCCCGTGCCCATCGAATCCACCCAGGCCGTCACGTACTTCTTGGTCAAGTTGTCATAGGCGTCGATCCCGATGCCGGAGAAGGGTTGCCCCATCATCTGACTGTTATATTCCTGGTAGAGAAAACGCCCCTCCAGCAACATCTTCATTTCCGCGGTGCCGGTGGATTCCGTCGGAGGTTTGCCTGGTTCCATCCACTCTTTGGTTGTGGTTGTCCAACTCCCGGCTAGCGTGGCGAACAGCTTGTGCGGCTCGCCCGGCGTCCCCAGTTTCTTCCACATTTCCATCATCGCCTGTTGGTCCATCGGTTTCTGACCCTTCTTCTCTTTGGCCAGGGTTGGCGAGACGGTCAGCATGATGCACAGCGTCGTGATGGCAAGAGATCTGAAACGCATGGTGGCCTCCTTGTGGTTGAGTGATAGATAAATGTTACTTTTCAGCGACGGTTTTCAGGTTGGCAAGTCCGGTTTCACAACTCTCGCCGACCTTCTTGTCCATATTCATCAGGATGCCCATCACCTACATCATGAAGGGTTGGGGGCCGTGCTTACTTCTTCTTGGACACCTGCGCGCGCAGGCGATCCTCTTGCTCCCTCAGTTCGGGCGTGAATGCGGGGCCGAAGTCCTCCGCCTCGAATACCTGGCGAATCTCGATCTCGCCTGCTTTGCCATCGACGGCGGGATTGGGGCATTGCTTCGCCCAGTCGATGGCCTCTTCCTTCGACTTACATCGCCAGAGCCAGTAGCCCGCCATCAGCTCCTTCGTCTCGGCAAACGGGCCGTCGATCACCGTCCGTTTGGTTCCGGAGAATTTCACGCGGGCTCCTTTGGAGGTGGGGTGAAGTCCCTCACCCGCGAGCATTACGCCGGCATTCACCAATTCTTCGTTGAACTTGCCCATCTCGGTCAGCAACTGCTTGCTCGGCATTACGCCCGCTTCCGACTCCTTGGTGGCCTTGACAATAACCATGAATCGCATTGTCCGATCTCCTTATGTTTCATGTTGAGAAGTGGGTTGCCGGACGATCTGGACCTGCTGAGCTCCGGTTCTCATGTTAGTCGCACAACAATCCGCCACATCGATATGCCGAGCTCGTCGTTCGGGAGGATCCCAACCGTTCAGGATACCTACTTCGCGCGATCGTTCTTTTCCCAGAGGGCAAACTCGTTCCCTTCTGTATCCTGACAGATAGCGAAATAACCCATCTGCGGTACCGCCGTCTTGGGTTTGCAGATCTGACCGCCAAGTTTCTCGACCTTCGCCGCGGATTCGTCCACCGAGACAACGGCGACGTAGTTGGTAATGGGCTGCTCCGGGTGCTTGCGCGTCATCAGACCGCCATCGGGCGTGTCGTCTCCGCCTCCCGTATCGATGTGCCAGTAATCCGTCATTCCGGGAAATTTCTCGATTTTCCAGCCGAACAACGCGCCATAAAATTGCTTCGCACGCTCGGGATTGTCCGCGGGGATTTCAAACCAGACGATACTGGAGGCCGCGCTGGCCTCCTTACCCTGTGTCTTACTCTTTGTTTGCGTAGCCATCGCTCGTGACTCCTTTCATATCGATCTCTCCGATCTGTTGTGCTTGGCCACTGCCCAGGATATGGTTTCGCGAGCGTCTGTGCGATGATCGCCACTGCCCCTTGACGAGCGAATCAGCCGCCGGCCATGGCCCCAACGATAAGAAATGGCTCGACTCCACTCGCCACTATGTCGGGCAGGGGGGCGTCTGGTGATTCGTGAGACCAGTCCTGCTCGCAGGCGAAGTACCTCACGAACGGTCGGCGCTGTAGCGTGACGTGGTCTCGGATCGTTCCACGCAACATCGGATAGCGAGCCTCCAGCGCGTCGAGAACCGAGCGCTGCGTCACCTGCCCCTCAATATCCAGCGCCACCTCACCGTTGACGCGCGCCAGTGTTCGCAGATGTGCCGGGAGCACGACTCGAATCATGAGGCTTCAGTTTCCTTGACCTAGTGAGGCCAACTCTTGACGCTACGGCTGATCAAAATGGCCGTCCAGCGAGGCCGCAGGGAGCGACGCAAGTGAGGCGTACCCTCTGGGGTATGTCGCAGCGAGGCTCGCGACTGAGAACGAAGCTGGCGGTCATTTTCAGCAGCCGTCATGGCAAAGCCTGGACTTCGACGGAACACACGGCCGGCAGATCGCGGACGATGGGCTCCCACCTGTCACCGGAGTTGGCCGATGCGTAGACCTGCCCCCCGGTAGTCCCGAAGTACAGGCCGCATGGATCGAGTGAGTCGACGGCCATCGCATCGCGCAACACGTTGACGTAGCAGTCGCGTTGCGGCAGCCCGTTCGTGAGCGCCTCCCACTCATTGCCGCCACTCCGGCTCCGGTACACACGCAGCTTCCCGTCTGGCGGAAAATGCTCCGAGTCGCTCTTGATCGGAACCACATAGATGGTGTCCGGCTCGTGCGCGTGAACGCCGATGGGAAACCCGAAGTCGGTCGGCAGGTTTCCGCTGATTTCGTGCCACGATTGGCCTGCGTCGTCGCTGCGCAGCACGTCCCAGTGCTTCTGCATGAACAGTACGTTCGGGCGGGACGGGTGCATCGCGATGCGGTGGACGCAGTGGCCGACTTCCGCATCCGGATCAGGGAGTTCATACTGGGACTTCAAGCCACGGTTCATCGGCCGCCACGTCTTCCCGGCGTCGTCGGTTCGGAACACGCCGGCCGCCGAGATGGCGATGAACATCCTTTGCGGGTTCTTCTGATCCAGCATGATCGTGTGCAGACACATCCCGCCGGCGCCCGGTTGCCAGAGGTGCCCTTTTGCGCTGCGCAGCCCGGCAAGCTCATGCCACGTCTGCCCGCCGTCGGTCGAGCGAAATAAGGCAGCATCTTCCACGCCTGCGTAGACCGTGTCGGGGTCGGTCAGCGACGGTTCGAGATGCCAAACTCGCTTAAACTCCCATGGACGCTGCGAGCCGTCGTACCACTGGTGCGTAGTGAGCGGTTTGCCGGATTCTGCAGAGGTGTCATACACGAATTTGTTGCTCTCACCCTTGGGCGCGCCGTCTGGCGTGGTAGTTGGTTCGCCGAGCGGTGTTCCCGGTTGATACCATGTTTTACCGCCGTCATCTGATCGTTGAATGATCTGCCCGAACCAGCTGCTGGTCTGCGACGCATACAACCGATTCGGATCGGCCGGCGATCCCTTGAGGTGGTACATTTCCCAGCCGCCAAAGAAAGGGCCGCTGACGTCCCATTGTTTGCGCGTCCCATCCGACGTCAGAACGAACGCGCCCTTGCGTGTCCCAACGAGTAGCCGTACCTTGCTCATCCCTTTACTCCTTTCTGAGTTCCGCCGAGTTTTCATGAAGGTTGCGTGTACCGATCGTGATGGCGCACCCAATCCATCGTAGATTTGGGATTTTCGTCTCTCCCCTTGGGGACGAGATCCAGCCAGTTATAGGCGCAATTCAAGATATCAATCCCACGCGAATAGGTGGAATATGTATGGAAGACCTCCTTGTCCCGACGGTAGAAAACACTCGCGCCGGGTAGCTCATCGTTGATGTATGGACCCTCTGTGAAATTGTAAACGACGTGTCCCGAACGTTCATCTTCATCCTTGAACGAGACTCGAAAATCGAAATTGAAATCCGACTCGAAGGACGATACCCATTTGAAGCTCCAGCCCATGCGCTTTTGAAATTGTTCTATCTTGATGAGCGGAGCACGCGAGATGGCAACGAAGGACACATCGCGGTGGGCCAGATGAACAGGGATGCCCTGGAAGCTGTCAGCCCAAAATGAACAACTCTTGCATCCCTGGTCCCAATCGGGACCGAGCATGAAATGATACACGGCGAGCTGTGTTTTCCCGTCAAACAGGTCCACTAAACTCTCTTTGCCCTTCGGGCCGGTGAACGAGTAGTTCTTCTCCACTTTGCGCCATGGCAGGGCGCGAATTTGAGCCGTCAGGTTGTCCCTCAGCCTGGTGAACTCCTTTTCTTTCGCCAGAAGTTCCCTGCGGGCCTTCAACCACTCATCTTGTGAAACAATTGTGTGTTGCATTCCGGCCTCCCGCGTGAGTGCGTGATGGATCGTGTGATATCCCTCAGGGCGCGCGAACCCCGTCTCAAAAAACAGCAGTAGCGCCTGTTCGTGACCTAGCGTTGTCCATACGCTTGCTTGAGTCGTTCGATGTTGATTTTCTTCATTTGCAGCATGGCCTGCATCACTCTGTTCGACCTGACAGGATCAGGGTCATTCAACATCTCGCCGAGGACAGAGGGGTTGATCTGCCAGGACAAGCCATATTTGTCTTTTAACCAGCCACAGGGGCCTTCTTCTCCGCCTTGAGAAAGTCTCCTCCAGAGCTCGTCTACTTCGTTCTGTGTCTTGCAGTCCACGGAAAGCGATATGGCCTCAGTGAATGTAAATTGCGGACCGCCATTTAACGCGATGAAGTCCTGCCCCTCAAGCTGAAACTCCACGGTCATCACTGATCCTCGTGGTCTTCCGGCGACTTTGGCTCCCTCTTCTCCGTATCGGGTCACGTTTCTAATCCTAGAGTTGTTGAAAATAGAGACATAGAAATTCGCAGCTTCTTCAGCCTGATTATCGAACCACAAGAACGGGGTGATTTTTTGCATACTACTCACTCCATTGCGTTGAAGACGTCGTCGCGCGGCGCGACGCCTTTCCAATGGGGGTCAGACCATCATGGCCTCTTGGTATAACTGGCGTGCCATGGGAATCCGTGCAGCGATGGCGATGGCCGTGTCGAGATCCATGGCGTCGACTTGGCCATGGCCTGATCAAGCCATGGGATGAGAGTGGTGAACGCGGGCGTGCCCGCTTCCCCGGCTGATCAGCCAGCGGTTCACCGGAAGGGCGGCGACAAACGCCACGGCCAGCGACAGCGCCAGGCTTCCCCAGAACAGCAGACTGGAGAGCCCCGCGTCCATTGCGCCGGGGATCACCAGCACTACGACGTTATCTACGACCTCCATGACCGTGATCGAGAGCGTGTCAGAGGCGAGCGCCACGGTCAGGGCTTCACGAAAGGCGACCCCGCCGGATAGGAGCGGCCAGAGCGTGAGCGAGTAGCCGAAGAAAAAAGCCAGGACCACCGCAATAAGAATCGAGGCGGTGTTACTCCACTCCAGCCAGACTCCGATCACCAGTCCCAACACTTCTCCGATCGCGCAGCCGGTGAGGCAATGCACCGTGGCTGCTACCGCGAGGCGGTTCAGCGACACGCTCTCGTTCAGCGCTGCATGATGGCTGCGCGCGTGCCCGCCGTGGTCCAGCGACATCGACTCAGCACACTCCTTTCGGCCGGGGTACGCTGGGACGATACTCAGTGACCACGTCAGGCTGGCTCTCCAAATCGGCTCTCAGCGTCCAAGGTGTTCAATGGAGGGCGTTCTCACGAAGTTCACGCTCAGCCTGTATCCAATCCTCCAGGGCATGTCCGTCCGTTGCCCCGCGCGCAAGATAGATCTGGTACGCGCGCCGCTGAATATCCTCTCGATCAGGCTCAGGAGTGGTCGAGGCCGGTCTTTTGGAAAAGAGATGCCTGACCACTTGTTGGTCCGCCTTCTTCTCTTGTGCCTTTGACATGATTGCATCCCTAAGGACGGGAACCCTACCCACGGTTCCCTCACAGGCGTTGCTGGGTCCGGGATACCAAGACCCTACCTCAGCGGTTGCAGGAGAAGCCCCAAGTACCCTCTGCAAGTGCTCATCGAAGAACTCGTCGATGCTGGTGTCAACGCCCACCGGACGTTCTCAACCTCAGTCCCGACTCCCGTCCGCGGCACCTTGGAGCCTTTCAACCGTCACAGCGTTTTCATGTCGATGACAAAGCGATAGCGCACATCGCCTTTGATGGTCCGCTCCCAGGCCTCGTTGACCTGCTGAATTGGGATCACCTCGACATCTGCCGTGATGTTCTTCGCCGCACAGTAATCGAGCATCTCCTGAGTCTCGCGAAGACTTCCGACATTCGAGCCCGCCAGTGTCCTTCGCTTGAGAATGAGCGAGAAGGCTTGCACCTGCAGCGGCTTCGGCGGGACCCCGACCATCGTCATCACCCCATCCCTGCGCAGGAGATTCAGGTACGCATTCACATCGTGCGGGGCCGAGACCGCGTCGAGGATGAAATCAAACCGACTGGCGAGAGCGTCGAGATTCTTCGGGTCAAGCGACACGACAAAGTCATTTGCGCCCAGACGACGCGCATCTGGTTCTTTGGTTTTAGACGTGCTGAAGACGGTAACCTGTGCGCCCATTGAAGCAGCCAGCTTGACCGCGATGTGGCCCAATCCTCCCAATCCGACGATCCCGACTTGCTGGCCCGGGCCAACCTTGAAGTATTTGAGCGGCGAGTAGGTGGTGATGCCAGCACAGAGGAGGGGAGCGACGTTCGGAAGCGGAAACTTCGGGGAAATCTTGAACGTGTAGTGTTCATCCACCACGATCTGAGAGGAGTACCCACCGTACGTCGGCGTCTTCTTGTCTTGCTCGGTTCCGTTGTATGTCCACGATGCTTGTTTTACGCAGTATTGCTCCAGGCCTTCCTTGCAGCACTCGCAGACTCGACAGGAATCGACAAAAGTGCCGATGCCGGCCGACTCGCCAACTTTGAATCTGGTCACTTGGGATCCGACGCGTACCACTCGCCCGATAATTTCATGGCCGGGCACCATTGGGAAAATGGAGCCGCCCCACTCATTCCTTGCCTGATGGATGTCGGAGTGGCAGATCCCGCAGTACAGGATTTCGATCAGCACATCGGAAGGGCCTGGCTCGCGCCGCTGAAAGTTGAAAGGCTCCAGCTTAGAGGAAGGCCCTTTGGTTGCATATCCCCCTGTCGGTAGCATGGATTGATCTCCTCGAAATCAGCCCCCCCAATGCTCACGTCGTGACGAAGGTCCCCTTGCGGAGTTCGAGCAGGGTCTGCTCGATCTCCTCTCGTGTGTTCATCACGAATGGACCATATCGTGCAATGGGCTCGTGCAGCGGTTTCCCGGACACCAGTAGGAAGCGAACCGGGGTCTGACCCGTGCTCACCTTGACATGATCACCGTCTCCGAACACGACGAGCCGTGGGTGCGAAATCCTGGGTCCCTCCTTGTGATCATCGCGGGAGAATGTCGCCTCGCCCTCGAACAGATAGGCGAACGCCGTATGCCCTCGGTCGATCGGCTGGGTAAAGGAGGCCTGAGCGGGAACGAGCACGTCCAGATAGATCGGATTGGCGGCAATGCCGGTTACCGGACCGCTGACCCCGTCGACTGCGCCGGTGATCACCCGGATGGTTACTCCGTGTTCCCTTTTGATTTCAGGAATCTTGCCCGACCGGATCTCCTGGTAGCGCGGCTTCGTCATCTTGAGCTTCGCCGGCAGGTTGACCCAGAGTTGGAACCCTTCGATTCCCTCAGGACGCACCTGCGGCATCTCCTCGTGCATGATGCCGCGTCCGGCCGTCATCCACTGCACGTCGCCGGCCCCGATGCTGCCTGAGTTGCCGAGGGTATCCTTGTGACGCACCTCCCCCCGTAACACATAGGTCACCGTTTCGATTCCTCTATGGGGATGGAGTGGGAACCCGGCCTGATAATCACGCGGGTCGCAGGAAACGAAGTGATCCAGCAACAGGAATGGATCAAGATAGTCCAGGCGGTCTGTGCCGATACTCCGGTTGAGTCTGACCCCCGCGCCTTCCACGACCGCTTCCGGCTCGATGATCGTTTCGACCTGTCGAGACGACGACTTCATGGCGCCCTCCTTTAGAGACGCTGCTCTTCCAAGTCGTACACGTCGAACCAGCGGTACACCACGCGGTGGCGCGGAACAAAGGAAGCGATGTAGTCCTCCATGCGTTCCTGTAGTTGCGGGGACAGGTCGCTCAAGCGCAAGTCACGTTCCTTGTTGTTCCAGACGACGATGTCGGCACGAGGCCGTTCCTTGGCATGCTCGCCGATCCACGCCGCGACCTCATCGTCGGTTGCCCCGGTGGCGACGAATGACCTGTAGGCATTGTAGTCGATCTCGGCGAACTTCAGCCACCGCTGATCGAGCGGACAGTTGGAGTGGTATTCGCCCTGCCAGCCGACGATGGCTGCGCGGCACTTGTCCAGCGCGCGGGCGGCCAGCACGTAACCGGCGAGGGTCTCGCGTGGGCTGCGTGGAAACACCTTGCCGTCCCGCAGATCCCGGGCCAGCGGTTTGACTTTGTCGAGGTTGTCTTTCATGGGACCTTCCTTCTTGCCGTATCTTACAAGTGGGGGAGTGTCCTGGGCTCAGGAAAAACAGGCGACCTTGGTTAGACTGTGGGCCTCGGTCTCATCCTCGCTCGCTCTGGAACGTGCACTACGAACAACGAGCGCTACACCGTGCTCAAGATATTGAGGAGCCGCGGAGGAGCAATTGATACCAGCTCGTTCCGCCCGCATCGGCTGCCACCCCACGAGCCACCACAGTGAGAGGAGCACCAGGCCGACGATGCCCAGGACATACAGCCAGGAGGCCACGTACAGAGCCAACAGTATGGCTGCGACGCTGGCCTCACTCGCTTCCTGCCCGAGTACCTGGGGTGCAGCGAGCGCAAGTCCCGCGCCGATGATGAGCGACAGGCCGACACTGCCGACAATGTATTCCGTCCATTGGAACACACCATTCTGCCGAGTCTTGCTCCTGGTCGTCAGGTCGGGGCCGATTATCGTCATGCTGGTTATGTCCTTCATGGTGCCTCCCAGTACATGTTCCCCGTGGATCATTCACATCACCAGGCTGCCGACCGCCGCCGCTCCAGCAGGCCAGCCAGTTTGGCCCGCATCTCCGGCACGGGAAGCTTGACGCGGTCTCCGTGTCCGGCCAGGACCCACTCGAACCGATGGGCACGCAGCGCTTCGATCGAGCGCAGCAAGTGCGGCTCGCTCCAGACGAGATTCTGCGGCGCCCCGAGCGTCCGGCTCTCAGGCTCCCACCAGAGATGGTCGCCGGTGAAAAGAAACCGTGCGTTATAGAGTAGCGCCAGGCTGCCCGGCGTGTGGCCGGGTACCGGGATGGCCTGGAATTGCGGAGCCAGTTGGACCGGTTCTTCGCCTTCGAGGACCCGCTCTGCGCCGGGCACGGCCTCGGCATCGGCCCGGTGGATGATCCGTATGGCTCCGAACTGCTTCGCGTAGCGGTCGCAGTCGGCTACGTCGTCCTCGTGCGAGAGGAAGATGTAACGCAGGCCGCCCCTCTGTTCGAAGAATTCGACGAGCGGTTTGAGATATCTCGGCGAGTCCACCAGCCAGTTACCCTCCGGGTATTCGATGAAGAAGCTGTTCGCGCCGAACGATTTCTCCGAGTTGAAGCCGCAATAGTAGACGCCGCCCTCCAGATGAATTGGGAAGCTTGCCCTCGCGCGCTGTAGTTTCTGCTTATCCATTGTGACGGTCCCGATCGAGCCGACCGGGCAGGCGAGGAGGGCCTGATAGGCCTGATGAACTTGCCGGTCTCCGTCCGGCTGTTTCACCACTGCAGAAAAGTCTCTGACCTCCTTGAAGCTGTTGGGGGCAAGCTGCCGGCAGGTGTCGCAGTTGATACAGGTGGAGTCAACGTAGAAGTCGCCCTCCACGTTCGTCGCCAGCCTCTTGTTCTGATCCGCCATGATCGGTTACATTACCACGCCGCCACCCGCATGAATATTCTGGCCCGTGAGCCAGCGTGCTTGCTCGCCCACGACGAAGGCAACCACATCGGCGATGTCCTTCGGGGTTCCGACCCGCTTGAGTGGGGACATCTGCGCGCCCGGCTCCCGAAATGCATCGGGCATCATTGCCGTGTCCGTGAACCCTGGCGACACGGTATTAACAGTCACTCCTTTCGGTGCTAACTCATGCGCGAGCCCTTTGGTGAACTGCTCTAGTGCGCCTTTGCTCCCCAGATAGGCCGTTACACCAGCGAAACCCATGTGGGTGCCATCAGTCGAGATGTTCACGATCCGGCCTCCATCTTCGATCACTTTCGCGGCTTCCTGCATGGCGAAATACGGGCCCTTAGCATTCAAGGCAAAGATCTGATCGAATTCTTGTTCGGTCGTTTCGACCAACGGCTTCAAGTTGGCTATTCCGGCGTTGTTCACCAGAATGTCGAGTTGTCCGAAGCGCTGCACCGTCTCTCGAACGAGGCGACGGACGTCCGCAACCTTGCTCATATCGGCCTGGATCGCGACGCCCGTGCCACCCTTCGATTCAATTCCGGCGACGACTGCCTTCGCCTTCTCCACACTCTTTCCATAGTTCACCACGACCGTGGCTCCCTCCTGAGCCAGCCGCTCTGCAATGGCGCGTCCAATCCCAGCCGAGGCGCCGGTGACGATGGCCACTTTACCCGTTAGCGACTCCATGGTTCATCTCACCTCTCTATTGCGTCTCTAACGTGGTCAAAATACCAACTCCGCGCGCGGTGAATTCCTTTGTTCGGCTGCCTTTGGGGGTGCTCCTCGCTTCGTGACCACGGAGCGGTCTTGTTGCTTCTCAAGCAACTGAACAACCAGAATTTTCAGCACCTGCGTCTGACTCGTGTTCTTGATGGCATGGGCTTCCTTTGGTCCTAACGCGGCAACGGTTCCGAGACTCAATGCGACGGGGCGCTTCCCATCTACTTCCAAGACTCCCGCGCCTTCCAGCACATAGACGAGCTGGACTCCGGGATGGAATTGCCGTGTGTCCGCCTTGCCGGGTGCCAGCTCGACGGACAAGACGTTCCATTCCTTGCCCTCTGCTCCGGCGACACCGGCCTTCAACAGCGTGGTGACTTGTGGCCCGGGAGCCTGGCCGTTCAGGTCTTGACCAGCGGCCAATCCGACCGTGGGGGTCACCGCGGCGGCCACGAAGAGAGTGAGAAGAACCTGTCTCATAGCTTCCTCCTGTTTCATGCACCGGATCGCAAGGCTACTCTGTTGTCCATCGTCAGGTTCAGTGGGCAGCCTTACTCGAAAAAGTGACGAATCTCGCTGGTCGTTCTGGACTCGTTCCCGAACCTGATTTCCCCTGCAGCAGGTCCATCGTGAGCAGGATGAGCAGCACCACAATGGGGAATGCAGAAAGAGGCAGGAACACAACGAGCCAGGTCATGATGTTCGATCCCTTCCTTTTACGGTGAACACGCGGGACTTCTGTGGTTCCTACCACGACCGACCGTCAGCTGGCGCCGGCGGTTGTACAATATGATCGGGTCGATCACCTCACCGCATTGAACGCAACGGCGCCCCCAAAAATCCAGCTGGCCACCGTCATCCTGCAGGTCGAGCCACTGGTCAATCACCAGGAGCCCTCCACAGCGCGGACAGTCATCGGGCCCGACGACTTGCTCCCAATTTCGGACCGTTCCCTCTTTCAGCGCTTCGACTTGAAAGCCGGTTGCCGTGGCCATCATTGATCTCCTTCCTCGAATACTCCACCGCACCAAATCGCCCGATCACTCGATCCAGGGCCCGTTTGTTAGGCACGTAGAACACGACGGCGACATCCTCCGCTCGAGTCAGCCGTTCAATCCCTAGTCGCTCAGCAGCCAAATCGCCGAGTCCACGCGTCGGCACGATGCCCGCGCGCATTCCACCCGGGAGAGCGAAGGTCAGCTTCGTTGCCGCGACTCCATTCGCTTTGGCCTGAGCCATGCCGAAGAGGATGGCAATTCATGTTCCAGACGCGCTTCCGTCAGGTAGAGATGAGCTAAGGTGTTGAAACTACACGAGGGGAGGGCTTGCTGGAGGAATCGTCGTTGGGGGGAGCGGGGGACAGTGGCGAGGCAGCCGTGCCGAAGTATCAGCACGGTGCCGAAACATCGGCGCGTCAGTCGAAGTAAACGCTCATGGGCGGAATGGCCGATCGCATCACGGTTTAATGTTGAGGAATTCTGCTACTTCACACTGAGTGCATTTCCCGAACGCTTCCTGGATTTGCTCTTTCTGGCAGGGTTTGATGACCTCCCGGGAGACTCCCCGACCAACGTACATCTCGGCTGGATTATGCAGAAATGGCCACACATTCACCGCGCCGATGTTCCCATGCGTGAGGTAACGGATAAAGTCCACCGCTACGTTCGGGTCCTTCTGGGTCCACTGTATGCCCCTCATCTCTCCCCGCGGTGCCTTCAGGGGGATGATCACGATGTATTGTTGTTCCACGACTTTCACCTTCACCTGGTCAAGGGCAAGGTCCTGAACTTTAACGGTGATGAGCGGGAACATCGTCTCCACTTTCTTAGCACATTTCGCAAAGAGGGAGTCCTCCTCCAGAGCCACAGCGGAGGCCGGCCGGCCCCATCGCAGCTCGACCAGCAGGGCGACGGTTAGGACGAGGAATGTGATCATTCGCACGTGGACTCGTGGCATAACGTTTTCTCCAGTGTGGGATCCCGTGAACGGGAAGGTTCGATCGTGATGTGATGGCTCAACAGGTATGCCCGTTGACCGCTTCGGGCATCGGGTGGGATGAGCCGAGGTCAGTGCGTACAGCCGGGCACCAGTCGACGCTACGGCGGTCGAGCAATACCCAGTTTCTGCATCTTCGATTGAAGGGTGGTCCGTTTCATACCGAGCTTGGTCGCAGCGCCAGAGGGTCCGCCGATAACCCACTTGGTTGCCTGGAGCACGCGCAGGATGTGCTCGCGCTCAGCCGCTTCCAAAGTCGTGACCACCTTGAGCGCCGTCGCGGCCGGTGCTTTCAATTCTCTGATAGGCACGTGCAGGTCGGGCCCTTCGGACAGGATCACCGACCGCTCGATCAGGTTTTCGAGCTCGCGAATGTTCCCCGGCCAATGATACTGCGAGAGGGTCGCCATCGACTCGGCCGGTATCGCCTCGATTCGTTTGTTCATGCGACGCGCATACTTTTGCGCGAAGTAGCGCACCAACAGGGGGATGTCTTCCTGTCGCTCGCGGAGCGGTGGACTGACAATCGGAAACACGTTCAGGCGATAGTACAGATCGTTACGAAACTGTTTCTCGGCGACCATGGCGGACAGATCACGGTTAGTGGCGGCCACGAGCCGGATATCAACCCGGATGGTCTTCGTGCTGCCCAACCGTTCGAATTCTTGCTCCTGCAACACGCGCAGGAGCTTCGATTGTAGCTCGAGTGGAATATCGCCCACTTCGTCCAGGAACAAGGTGCCCCCGTCGGCCAGCTCGAAGCGGCCGATCTTCTGCCCGATGGCGCCGGTGAAGGCCCCTTTTTCGTGACCAAACAACTCACTTTCCAGCAGACCGCTCGGAATGGCCGCACAGTTCATCTTGACGAAAGTCCGCGCTCGGCGCCCACTTAGGTTGTGGATCGCGCGCGCGATGAGTTCCTTGCCAGTGCCAGTCTCCCCCTGAATCAACACGGTGGAATCCGTCGGCGCGACGATCTCGACTTGCTTCAGGACCTGTTTGAGCCTGGGCCCCTCGCCGACGATCTCCTCGAAATTCTGCTCAGTGCGAATCTCTTCCTCCAGATAGAGTTTTTCCTTGGCCAGCTTGTCTTTCAGTTCGGTGATTTCCCTGTATGCGAGCGCGTTCTCCACGGCAATGGCAACCTGTTGTGCCACCTGGCTCAGCAGATCGACGTCGTCCTGAACAAACGCATCCTCACCGCGTCTGCCCACGTTCAATGCGCCCCGCACGCGGTCATGGGCGAGGAGCGGGACGCTGCAGAGGGATTTCACGCCCTCATCGAGCAACCGTTCGCAGACTTTCGATTCTGATGCCATGTTCTTGAGGTCCTGTGCCGTAAATACTGCGGGCTTCCTGGTGGCCATCGCAACCCCAGAGGGCCCCTTGCACTGCGGATCCGCTTGTCCTTCTTCGATAAAACTTGTGTTCGTCGTAAAGTCGAGTACCTGGACTCGGTATTGACGAGTCTCGGGCTCATACAACACCAAGCTTGAGCCGTCGTGCTTGATGACCTTTCGTAAACAGGCACTGACGGCGGGAAACAGGTCATCCAGTCCCAAGTGGGAGACCACTGCGTTGTTCACCTCCAGCAGAAGCCGCACGCGGTCCCGTTCGTGTGTCAGTTGCTGCTGAGCGGACTGGGCGCTTTCGTCGTGCAGCACGTTGTCCACGGCGACCGCCACCTGTTTCGCCACTTGCTGCATGAAATCGAGCTCTGTTGCCTGGTAGGTTCTCCTTTGGAAGCTCCCGAATCCCATGGCGCCCAGACGCCGCAGCGCTGTGGTGAGGGGAACCGCGCAGAAGGATTGCACGCCGTTCTCACGCAACATTGGTATCAGTTTAGGAAAACGGCGCTCCAGCGCCACGTCCTCGACCATCAAGGGTTGCTGGGTCTTCCACACCAATCCCCCTGGGGACTCATCGACGGGCAGCTCCAGACCCGGGCTGATCGTGCTGGATTTGGGCGCCACCAGGATATGCAGACGCATGACGTCGCGCGTGGCATCATGCACGATGAGATTGATGTAATCGAACGGGACGATGGGAGGGAGTCGCTGGGAAAGATCATGAAACAGCTCGTCCAGGTCGCGATGCGACGCAATGGACTCGGACACCTCCAGGAGGAGGCGTAACCGGTCCCGATCATGGCTCAGGTCTTCATGGTGGAGCACGTTATCGACTGCCACCGCGACTTGTTTGCCGACCTGCTGGAGAAATTCCACGTCCGTCTCACTGTAAGCTCCCTTCTTCAAGCTTGCGAATCCCATGGCCCCCAGTCGTCGCACCGAGGTAGTCAGGGGAACCTCGCAAAACGAATTGATGCCGTCCTCCCGCATGAGCCCGATGACTTTTGGCCACCGACGTTCTTCGGCCAGATCCGGAATGAGGAGAGGCTGCTGCATCTTCCACACCAATCCACCCGGAGAATCATCAACCGGACACTCGTGACCACCCACAATGTCGGCTGGCACATTCGCTTGGAGCGTATGGAGCCGCATGACGTTGCGCTCGGGATCATGTAATGAGAGGGCGACAAAATTAACATCAACCATGCGAGGAAGGCGGTGGGCGAGGGTCCGAAACAGTTCAGGGAGGTCGCGATGCGCAGCAATGGCGTCCGAAACTTCGAGCAGGGTGCGGTACTGCCCGCTCAGGGAATCCAGATGAGGTTGTCGAGAATCATGGCCCATGCCCGCAAGTATGGACCAGAGAATCTCTGTTAGTAAAGGGCCATTTGGTCGTCAGCCGCTACGGGCTGGCGAGCGGAGCTGCTCGATCGCAGCGATGGCTTGGGGGTTCTCGAGACTGGAGAGATCGCCGGGATCTTGACCGAGAAACACGGCCCTGATCACGCGCCGAAGAATCTTCGCATTCCTGGTCTTGGGGAGTTCCGCCACTGCATGCACTGCGGCCGGGCGAAGGGGCTTGCCAAGCTGCTCCACCACGCGGCTCGCCAGCTCCCCGGCCAGCGTGTCACTCGATGTCGACCCCTGGCGGAGGACGACGAAGCAAACAAGCGCTTCTCCTTTCACCGGATGGGGCACACCGATCGCCGCGGCCTCGCTCACCGCCGGGTGGCCGATCAGGATCGCTTCCACTTCGGCCGGCCCGAGGCGCTTCCCCGCCACCTTGATCGTGTCGTCCGAGCGGCCCAGGATGTACCAGAATCCATCCTCATCGGTCGCCGCCCAGTCGCCGTGCACCCACACCTGGGGCCACCGTGACCAGTAAGTTTCTATATAGCGTTGTGGATCACGCCAAAATCCCTGCGTCATGCCTGGCCACGGTTTCGTGACTACCAGTTCTCCCACGGCTCCGCGCACCGGCCGGCCATCAGCGTCAAGAATCTCTGCGGCCATCCCCAAACAGGGCCCGGTGAAGGCGCAGGGCTTACAGGGCTGCAGGACCGTGCCCCCGACAATTCCACCCGAGATCTCGGTGCCTCCGGAATAGTTGATGATCGGGCAGTGTCCCCCGCCGACCTGCTGGAAATACCAGAGATAGGCATCCGGGGTCCACGGCTCGCCGGTTGAGCCAAGCACGCGCAACGAGCTGAGATCCTGGTGACGGACGGGCGCTTCGCCGTGCCGCATGAGGGCTCGGATGACGGTGGGGGACAGTCCCAGGATGGTCACGCGGTGCCGTTCCACGAGCTCCCAGAGCCGCCCGGGGTGCGGCCAGTCGGGGACGCCCTCGTAGAGCAGGCATGTTGCTCCCAACGTGAGGCCTCCCATGATCTCCCACGGCCCCATCATCCAGCCCATATCGGTGAACCAGAACAACGTGTCCTCCGGCTGAAGATCGAAATGAAGGGCCAGGTCCTGGGCGGCCTTGATCGGAAAGCCGCTATGCACGTGCACCGTGCCCTTGGGACGTCCGGTGGTGCCCGACGTGTAGATGATCATAAACGGGGCGGCGGCCTCCATCACCTCGGTCGAAGTGTTCTCTTCCCCGGCAGGTGCTGGTTCATGCCACCAGACGTCACGTCCGGCTTGCCAGAAGACTGGGCAACTGGCCCGCTGGACGACCAGCACATGTTCCACGGTTGGGCAACGCGCCGCCGCCTCATCAGCGACCTGCTTCATCTTCACCAACCCGCCTCGTCGGAAGAAGCCGTCGGCAGTCACCAAGAGTCTCGCCTCAGAGTCCCGCACCCTGGCGGCCACGGCCTCCGCCCCATAGCCTGAGAAGATCGGCGTGTAGATCGCCCCGATCTTGGAACAGGCCAGCGTGATGATCGCGACCTCAGGAATCATGGGGAGGAAGACCGCGACCCGGTCGCCACAGCGGATGCCCAATTGTCGGAGAATCGCTGCGGCGCGGCAGACCTCGGTATCCAATTGCCGGTAGGTGAGCGACCGCTGCGCGCCGTCGTCTCCCTCCCAGCGGATGGCGGGGTGATCAGCCTTCGCGCCGGCTCGGTATTTGTCGACGCAATTGTGCACCAGGTTCAGTCGGCCACCCATGAACCACTGTGGCCACTGGATGCCTCTGCTCAGATCCAGGACCCGCGAGTAGGGGCGGGCCCACTCGATCCCCATCTCCTCCAGCGCGGCATTCCAGAACCACTCGAGGTCCGTGATCGAGCGTTCGTAGAGGGCGGGATAGTCACCGATCCGATGCCGCTGCATGAAGCGGGCGAGCCGGCTCCGCTGGATATACTCCGGTGCGGGCCGCCAGAGAATCCCTGGATGTTGATCAGGTCCGTTGATCGATCGGGACATAGGCTTGAGCTGGAGGGCCGGTGTACAGCGCCCGCGGGCGGATGAGCCGGTTGTGGTCCTGCTGCTCGATTACGTGTGCGCACCAGCCGGTAATCCGCGAGCAGACGAAGACGGGGGTGTACAGATCGCGGGGAATGCCCATCAGGAGATAGGCCACGGCCGTATAGAAGTCCAGGTTGGGATAGAGGCCCTTCTCCTGCTGCATGATCCGGTCGATGACCGTTGCGATGTCGTACCAGCGCGTATCCCCGCAACTACGGGAGAGGGCCTCGGCCTGCCGCTGAATGATTCCCGAACGAGCGTCACCCTTGCGAAGCACGCGATGCCCGAACCCCATGATCCGCCGTTTCTGCGCGAGTGCCTCGCGGACCCACCGCTCTGCCCGGTCGCGGCTCTTGATCTCCAGGAGCATGGCTGCCACCGCCTCGTTGGCCCCTCCATGCAGCGAGCCTTTGAGCGTGCCGATCGCGGCCGTAATGGCGGCGTGGAGGTCGGTGAGCGTTGACGCAGCCACGCGAGCGGCAAAGGTCGAGGCATTGAACTCGTGCTCGGCGTACAGGGTGAGCGAGACTTCCAGGACGCGGGCCATGGCCCTGGCCGCGTCGTCGCCCTGCCGGTCGGTAAGCAAGTAAAGCAGGTTCGCGGCGAAGCCAAGTTCGGGCCGGGGCTGGACCGGCCGCTTGCCGGTGGCGAGGCGGTACGCACTGGCCATCAGCAGGGGTATCTGTGCGAGCAACCGGATGGCCTTTCGTATGTTGGCTTCGTGTGAACGCTCGGCCGCCTCCGGATCCGCCATGCCGAGGAGGGAGACGCCGGTCCGTAAGATGTCCATGGGGTGGGCGCTTGGGGGGACGATACCGATGAAGGCTTCCACAGGACCCGGCAGGGGCCACTGGGTGCTCAGTTGGGCGCAGAAGTCCTGAAGCTCTTTTCTCGTCGGCAACTTGCCCAGTAGGAGGAGGTAGGCGACTTCCTCGAAGGTGGCCTGTTCGGCCAAGTCGCCGATCGCGTACCCCCGGTACCGCAGTCCGGACTCGCCCTCGTCCACCTGGCAGAGGGCCGATTCTCCGGCGATCACCCCTTCGAGACCGGGGCTATATTCCGTAACGCCTGATGGGTGACGCGTGACGGGAGGGACAGCGGGAGGGTGACCTTTGTCAGTCTTTGATTTCTCGTCCATAGCGCTCATGCAGGCCCGTATCCCGTTTCTCGTAGTCTTCGTACCGCAGAAGCTCATAGAGTTGTTGCCGGGTCTGCATCAAACTCAGTGAGTTCTTCTGTGTGCCCAGCGTCTTCAGCTCATCCAGGACCTTCTCGACGGACTGGCTGGCGACCCGGAGCGCTGTGACAGGGAACAGCACAAGTCGGTAGCCCAGGTCCTCAAATTCCCTGACCGTTAGATAGGGAGTCTTTCCGAACTCGGTCATGTTGGCCACGAGGGGAAGCTTCACGCCCGCCTTCGCGAGCCCTTTGGCGAAAGCGCGGAACTCCTCTCCAGACTCCAAGGCTTCCGGAAAAATGAGGTCAGCGCCAGCCTGGGCGTAGACCCGCGCGCGGCGCACCGCCGCCTCGAGGCCTTCGACGGCCCGCGCGTCGGTGCGGGCCACGATCAGGAATTCCGGGTTCTGCCGCGCCTCCACTGCGGCGCCGATCTTCCGGGCCATCTCCGAATCGGACACCAGTCTTTTTCCGGACAGGTGGCCACACTTCTTAGGGATTTCCTGATCCTCCAGGTGAATACCCGCTAAACCGGCCCGCTCGAACTCTTGCACGGTTCGCATCACTGAGAGCGGGGGCCCGTAGCCCGTATCGGCGTCGGCCAGGGCCGGGATCGCCACCGCGTTCGCGATTGTGGCCGCATCGGACACGACCTCCGCCAGAGAGAGGAGGCCGATGTCCGGGACTCCTCGCGCGGCGGCCAGCCCGGCGCCCGACACGTACAGGGCCTGGAACCCGACCCGCTCGATTTGCAGAGCCACCAACGCGTTAAAGGCGCCGGGCATCACGACCGTACCTCGCCCGATCAGCTCCCTGAGACGCCGCGCTTTGCTGTGCCCTTCGCTTCCCATCACGTCACACCCCGTGTCGCTCATCACGCGTGGCGCGTCACCATTTTCAACAGCGGCATCAATGCCCCGATGTCCTTGAGGGTCTCCAGCTTCCAGACCGTCTCGATCAGCTTGCCCGCACGCGCCCGGCTGAGCGTTCCAACCGCCAGGCTCCGGAACTTTTCTTCGATCTCGCGGTCCGACATGGGATTCCGCGGGTGGCCCAGTGGGAAATCCACCTGCTTCACGTATTCCTTGCCCGAGGCGGTCCGGACCGTGATCCGGGTCGGCATGGCCTGCGGATACCATCCCCTCAACTCCTCCAGCTCGACGACGCGGACCTTGTCCATCAACCCCCGCAGCGGCGGATCGGTGAGCCGCTCCTCCTCGAAGGACTTCAGCGTGACGGTGCCATCGAGCAAAGCCACCGCCACACAGAACGGGAAGCTATGATCGGCTGTCTCTCTGGTTCGAGGGCGCCATTTTTCCGGGTCACGGCCAATGATCTCGATCGCCACGTCGTAACTGCCGATCTCGACTTCGGTGATCCTTTCCAGGGTCTGACGGGAGCTTCTCGCGCCAGAGGTACCTTCGGCTCTGAGCAGCTCTTCGCGCACGACCAGCGCAGCTTCGACCGCAGTCTGGGCATGGTATTCCACGGGGTAGTGCTTGATGTAGGTGTCAAGAATCTTGAAGTGGGTCGCAGTGTTGGCAGCCAGCCCTGAGCCTTGTGGCTCGACAGGCTCACCACCCCGAGCACGGTCCCGGGGTTTAAGGGTCTGCTCGCCGCCGAACCGAGGGAGGTCGAGCGGACCGCTGACGAGCTTCATGAAGCCTTTTTCCCCTTCGAAGATCGGCGAGGGCCCGGTCATGCCCTCCCGGGCAAGCACCGCGGCGAACACCCCGTTCCGCGTGGCATTGGAGAAGGCGCAGGCCTTCCACATGGACAGGTCGCCGACCCGCGTCTGCCGCAGGGCCACATTGGCCACGCCGGCCAGGTTGACCGCCTGGACCGTCTTGTCATGCGAGAGGTTCAATAGTTTAGCTGCGGCGAGCGCGGAGGAAATCGGGCCATACGTGACGTGGTCCCACCCGCGAGGACGAAGCGCGGCGGCGTCGCACAGGCGACACTGGATCTCATAGGCGAGCGTCATGGCCTCGATCACCCGTTTACCTGAAGCACGGGTCGTCTCCCCCAGAGCCAGGACTGCCGCGATGTTGTCGGAGGGGTGGGCCGGCTCCTGAGAAAGATACGTGTCGTTAAAGTCCAAGTACCGTACCAGCCCGCCGTTGGCGAAGGCGGCAAGGTCGGGGAGGGTCCTGGCCGCGGTGCCCCAGAGCGTGGCGCCACCTCGCTCCCTGACCGACAAGGCGTAGCGCCTGGCGATCCGACAAGGGACGGCATCCCAGGCTCCCAACGCGCACCCCAGACTGTCCAGGACGCGCCGCTTGACTTCGTGCACGACCTCGGCCGGCAGGCGCGTGTAAGCCAGCCCCTGGCTGTACGCGGCAAGGCGATCGGCAATCACGGCGGGGCACCCCTTCTAGTCGTAGCCTAGGAAGAAGTTTACCACAGCCACCATGGCAGGAACCCAGGGATTTTGCTAACATGCAACCCATGACTCAGGCGTCTCAGACCCTGGAGGTGGATGTGCTCTTCGTCGGGGGAGGACCGGCGAATCTAGCGGGGGCATTGCGCCTGACGCAGCTCGTGGCGCGCCACAACGAACGTGTGACGGCGGGGGAGCTGACCGGCCCGCGACTCGAGCCCCAGCTCGCGCTGATAGAAAAAGGACGCGACGTGGGGGCCCACGCGATCTCCGGAGCTCTCTTCGACCCCGTCGCGCTTGAAGAATTGCTGCCGGACTACCAGCAACGGGGCTTCCCCTTTACGGTCAAGGTCGCGCGTCACGGGCTGCACTATCTCACCACCAATCGACAGTTCCGCGTCCCGGACGGCCTCATGCCTCAGGGCTATCGGCAGGACCGCTGTTACGTCGGGTCTCTGCAGAAACTGAATCTATGGCTGGTGCCGCAGGTTGAGGCGGCTGGTGTCTTTGTTTTCCCGGAGACCTGCGGCGTAAGTGTGCTGTACGAAGGCGAGCGGGTCTGCGGCGTGCAGACGGGCGAGAAGGGGCTGGAGGCAGGCGGCGGCAGGAAGGCCAACTACGACGCCGGCACCACGATCCGGGCGAAGGTCACCGTGTTCGGTGAAGGCCCGCACGGGACGCTCTCCGAGGACCTCATCCATCGATACAAGCTGCGCCAGGGCCGCCACCCGCAATCCTACGCGCTGGGTGTGAAGGAGATCATTCGCGTCAAGCCGCCCGGGTGCCCTGGTCTGGCCGTACACACCCTCGGCTATCCCCTCGGGTCCAGCACTTTCGGTGGCGGGTTCTGCTACGGCCTCTCCGAGAGTCTGTTCGCCGTTGGGATGGTCTGCGGACTCGACTGGGAAGACCCGCAAATGGACGCCCACGCCCAATTGCAGCGCGTCAAGAAGCACCCGTTCATCCAGCAGTTCATCAAGGGCGGAGAGGTCATTGCCTATGGCGCCAAGACCCTGCCGGAGGGAGGCTACTTTGCCCTGCCTCGACTGTTCGTGGACGGGGCCTTGCTGGTCGGGGATTCGGCCGGCTTTCTGAATGTGCCGTACCTCAAGGGCATTCACTATGCGATGAAAAGCGGCATGCTGGCGGCGGAGACGATCTATGAAGGGCTGGTCCGCGGAGCAATCACGCCGACCGTCCTGTCCTCCTTTGAGGAGCGGCTCCGCCAGTCGTTCGTCATGCAGGATCTCTATCGGGCGCGCAACTTCCGGCGCGCGTTTGCGCGGGGCCTGTACCAGGGCCTGCTGCTCGGCGGGTTGTCGCTCTGGACCGGTCTGGGCCCGACGCGCCCCGGAAAGGTCCCTCAGGACTTCCGGCAGCTCCGACCGCTCGGGCAGGCAGCCCGTCGCCGGTGGACGCGCGAGCCGACTACGTATGATCCAGGGGTCCTGGTTGACAAGCTGACCGATGTGTTTCATTCTGGGACGCAGCACCGTGAGGATCAGCCGTCGCATATCCGGATCCTCGATCCTTCAAAGTGTCTGAGCGAGTGCATCCCGCGCTTCGGCGACGCCCCCTGCACCCATTTCTGTCCGGCGAAAGTGTATGAGCTGGTGGGCGAGGGCGGAAGCCGGCGCATCCAGGTCAACTTCGCAAACTGCGTCCATTGTAAGACCTGTGTGATCAAGGACCCGATCGACGTGCTCGGCGAGGACAACGTGCAGAACATTGTCTGGCGCGCGCCGGCCGAGGGAGGGCCACGGTATCAGGGACTGTAACAGGAATTGAGTCATTGTCTCATCGGTTCATTGTTTCAATCGGCAATGAGGCAATCGTCAATTCCACGCGAAGGAGGATCTATGGCCTACAAGTTTGTAAGCGTCGAGGTCGGGGACCGGATCGCGACTGTGACGCTGAACAATCCGCCGATGAACGTGCTCGGCACTGCCGTGCTACAAGAGATGGACGATATTTTCAGCAACCTGGAGGCCAATGACACCGTTCGGGTGGTCATCCTGACGGCCAGCGGCCGGTATTTCTGCCCCGGCGCCGACATCAAGGAACTGGCTCAGGTCGGTACCGCTCATCAGGGCTCCGAACTATCCGGCCGTGGACAGGCGCTCCTGAACAGGATCGAGCGCTTCGACAAGCCGGTGATCGCGGCGATCAACGGACCATGCCTGGGCGGCGGTCTTGAACTCGCGATGGCCTGTCATATCCGGGTGGCGGCGGGTGGAGCTCAGTTCGGGCTTCCGGAGATCAAGCTAGGGCTGATCCCCGGATTCGGAGGGACTCAGCGGCTCCCGCGGATCATCGGGCCCTCGAAGGCGGCCGAGCTGATCCTCACGGGCGAGGCGCTCACCTCGGAAGAGGCCTTAGCCCTGGGTCTGGTGAATCGCGTGGTCCCTGCTGGAGAAGTGCTGACGCAGGCGAAGGCCATGGCCGCGATGGTCACGAGCAAGGGCCGCCTCGCGACTCAAGCGGCGCTGCGGGCGATCCGGACCGGGCTCGACAGCCCGCTCGCCGAAGGCCTGGCGCGCGAATCGGAGCTTTTTGGCGAGCTCTGCGAGACGGCCGACAAGAAAGAGGGAACGACGGCCTTCCTGCAGAAGCGGCCGCCGGCATTCACGGACCGTTAGTTCAAGTGGAGGCCAGGCGCCCGTCCATCCTTATCGATCCCGACCCCGCACATACCACTATCGACCCTGCGCACGGTTCCCTATGGAGATGTCCGGGGGGTTCTACCCAGTGCAAAAGATGAAATTTCGTTTGTGAAACCGGCACTTCCCGATTAGAGTAGTACGTACGACAGTTCACAGTGCAAGTCATGGGCTCTGTGTCCGACATGGTCACGTGCGAGCCCTGTTCGCGGCCCGGTCATGCCCGAGCCGGCGCTGCGAGCCACATGTCCATGCGGAATTGTTCGAGAGCCAGGGCAGCCCATGCCTTACCAAGACCTCATCGCCTCACTGCAATACCTCGGCAAAGACCCCTCGCGCCTCATTTTTGAGGACGAACTGACCGGCATCTACAACCGCCGGTTCCTGCTCAATTATTTCGAACACCAGGTCAGTTGGAACGACCTGAACGGTCGCTCGCTTTCCCTCCTCATGATGGACATTGACCACTTCAAGCAGATCAACGACCAGTACGGCCACCAGTCTGGGGATCAGGCACTGGTCTTCATTGCAGGGCTGCTCAGGGAGGTGTGCGTAGAGGATGGCCTCTCCATCCGCTATGCGGGGGATGAATTTATCATTCTCCTGCCACACGGAACGAACCGAGAGGCCATAAAGTTGGGAGACCAGCTCCTCCAGCGGGTCCGCCAAGAGCCGCTGAAATTGGAGGGAGGCCTGCCGCCGCTCCGCTTGACGCTCAGCATCGGGGTTGCCTCGGTGCCGGAGGATGCCCGAACTGGAAAGGTCTTGATCCAAAAGGCCGACACCGCCCTCTACTACGCCAAAAAGTGCGGGCGGGACCGGATGGCGAACGTCGGCGAGATCGGACTCCAGGAGGTCTTCCCAAAGGAGGCCATCTACAAGCTGGAGGGCGCCAATATTGCCGGCCGCGGGCCGCAATTGGCTCAAGTGGCCGATGCCCTGAAGAAGTTCAGTCAGCGCCAGAGTCAATTCGTCCTGGTCGAGGGCCCCGCCGGTATGGGCAAAACCATGTTTCTCGACACCATCCGGCGCAATCTCGCGCAGACCGATAGCCCCCTCGTGAAGGTCAACGGGATCCGCCAGGAAGGGTACCGTCCCTATTACCTGGCCACGAATGTGCTGGTCGCCTTGCTGAACCAGCGGCCGGATAAGGGCGCAAAGGCATTCGAGAGCCTGACTCCCAAAGCAAACGTCGCCCTCTCCAAAATTCTTCCGCAACTGGGCGGAGCTACCGAGACGCAGGCGGTCGAGGACGACACGGTCCAGCGCGAGGCAATCTTCAACGCGCTGGTTCGATTCATTCCCATGGTCGTCGACTCCCGGCCTCTCGTGGTGCTCGTGGACGATTTGGAATACGCTGACGAGGCGACACTGGTCCTGCTCCGTCTGCTCATGACGAGAAAGGAGGTTCCACTTTTCGTCTGCGCGACGTCCCTGGACCTTCTCCAACTGGGAGGGGAGGAGCAGACGGTTCCCCTGCAGCGATTCTACGTCGACCACCACGAAGAGCTCGGCATCCGACCGATCGTTCTGAAGCCCCTGACCGCCTCGGACATCGCCACCCACCTGCAGTCGATTTTTCCGAACGTGGCGGTGCCGCCTCAGTTCGAACGGGAGCTGGCGCAGATTACTCAGGGAAACCCGTTGTTCCTCGGGGAGGTGCTGCGCAAGCTGGTGATGGATCAGAAAGTGGTCCTGGTGGACCAGCGTTGGGTCATGCAAAGGGTCGAGGACAACTACCTGCCGCGGTCCCTGGAGGAGATTGTCAACCAGAAGATCGCCGCGCTGGACGAAGAAAGCCGCCAACTACTCGCCCAGGCCTCCACCATGGGCGAGGATGTCTCTCTCAGCATGCTGACCGGCACTTCCGACAAGATGGAAGCGAAGGTCCTGGAGTTCGTGGACCGGGCTCAGGCAGTCGGGCTGCTCAGCTCAGACTTCCAGCTTAACGATGAGACGGTTCGCTTCCTGGGCAAGCGCGTGCTCGAAATCACGTACGGCGGCATCCACCAGGACCAGAAGGAAGCCCTGCACGAGCGGATCGGGAATTATCACGAATCGCTCTTCCAACGGAATCTGCTTCCCTCGGCTTCCTACCTGGCCTATCATTTCAAGCGTTCAGCCAACCAGGAGAAGGCCGGAGAGTACGAAGAGATCCAGAGCCGGTCGAATCGGTTGGTCTTCAACGCGGAGGAGGCCGCGTCCTATTCCGGCGAGGCTTCGGATGAGACGCCTCCTTCGGAGACGCCGTTGGACCAGGCCGGCCTGGCCCGCGTTCAGACGCTCCTTCGCGCGCTGCAGATCGCGGTCCGGAACTTCAGGCTCTATCCACCTGAAAGCAAAATGATCGTCGACGCCAACCTCCAGGTTCAGGAGATCCTGGACGCCATCTTGGCTACCAACGAGTACGTGAATATTAGCCAGGACAAGAAGACCCTCCTGGTGAACGGCCAGGTCCTCGAGGTCACCGAGTTCAAGTTCGCGGCGGGAGCCTTCCTCGCGTTCCTTGCTGGCATGGAACTGCAGGGGCTTGGGTTCCACCGCGGGCTTGTCGCGCAGGAGCTCAAGGTGCTCGTGGAGACCCTCGGTACCATCAGACCACAGGACATCGACCAGCGATTTTGGGAGCGCTTCTCGGCTGAGCACAGCGTGGCGCATATCAACCTCAAACAGGTGCGCTACAAGGAGAAGGTCAAGCCGAAAGTGGCAATCCAGCCGGTGCTGGCCGCCGAGCAGAAGCTGGCCAAGGAAGAGTTGGCGAAGATCAATGAGATCGTCCGCTGCCTCCTCGGGGCTGCACGGAATATCAAACTCTATCCCTTGAAAAGCAACGCGACGGCCGGTGCCATCGAGTCCCTGATGAATGCGCTGCAGAGTCTTTTCGAGAAACGCGCAGTTCTCACGCTGGCGCGGGTCGGGACGAATGTGCTGGCGAACGGCGAACGGGCCGATCTCTCGGAGATCAAGGGGCTGACCGAGGGATTCCTCGATTTTCTGACCACGATTAGGGTCGGCAGTCTGACGTTCCTGCAGTCCATCTCGCTCCACGAAGTCCAGACCTTTATCGGCGCGCTCCGCGAGCTGCCCACGGCCCAACTGGGCAGTGAGTACTGGAAGCGGTTCGGCGAGGAACAGGGTTTCTCCAGCCTCCTCTTCGATGAGCGACGCTACGAACTCGGTGTGGCGGCGACCATGACTGTCGAGACGCAGGGCGAGTCCGCGGGATTTGACGCGGGCGAAGCGATTGCGCGCTTGGGCGGGGAGGGCCAGGCAGTCTGGGAGGGAATGTCGGAGGCCCAGTGGCTCGAGGAAGCCGGTAAGGAACCCTTCGATACTTTCGTGGAGAAGTTTTCCGGACGCCTCCTTGAGCCGTTACTGAAGGGCGACAGCAGGCAGCTCCAATGGATGGTCCGGCGGCTCTTCTTTGCCTTCTCGGACCGGGACCCGGTGACGCGTGAGAGGATCGTGGACGCCTGTCGCAACGCGCTGAAGGCGGTCCCGATCGCCTTTCAACCGCAATTCACGAAGCTGGTAGCGGATCCGCTGCTCAGCGTGTTCTCCGAGGAAAAGGATCAGAAACTGCTGAGCGACGTCACCGCAGTGCTGTACCGCATGGCGACTAATCTCATCCAGTTCGCCGAGTACCTGCTGGCCAGCCGAATCCTCGTGCAGCTCCACAGCCGCCACCGCCAGCTCGATGAGGCCAAGGACGCCCGCGCGCAGGTCCTGGCGAAGGTGTTGGACCGTCAGTTGGAAGCGGCGACCAAGAAACTCCTCGCGGAGGATTTCAAGTCCGGCGATGCCGTCCGGCAGCAAAACGCGGCTCAATTGCTCGGGAGCCTTGGCCGGGTGAGCCTGCCGCTGCTCGTCGACATCATCAAACAGGAAGATGACCTGCGGGTCCGACAGATTGCGGCCAGCCTGCTCGCGGAGCTCGGACCAAAGGCCGTCGCGATCCTGAAGCGCGAGTTAATCCTGGAGATTGCCCCCCAGGAGCGCGTGAGGATCCTGGAGGTCATCGACACCGTCACGCGGGGGCTCAAGACCGAGCTGGCCTACGCCCTGGGCGAGAAGCATCCCGAGGTGCGCCAGGCAGCGTTCCGGCTGGCCGAGCGCCTGAATGACAAGCAGACGACAGACCTGGTGCTACAGTATGCTGCGAACGGAGATATCGGGACTGCTACCTCGGCCATCCGTTGTCTGGGGAAGCTCAAGCCCGTCGGAGTCGCGGACATCCTCGTGAGTCTGCTGAAATCCAGCCGAGAGGAAGATCGGGTCCTGGCTTGCTGTCAGGCCATGGGGCAGGTGGCGGACTCGACCTGCATCGAGACTCTGGGGAAAATCCTGAGTGCGAGGAAGGGGTGGTTCTCCAAGAAAAAATGGCCCCCGCAGATCCGGGCCGCCGCCGCCTTCGCGCTGGGACAGATCACGCACCTTCGAGCGGCCGAAGTGCTCGCGCAGTATACCAACGACCGGGATGCCCGGGTCAGTCAGATCGCCCAGGCGGCACTGAAAAAAAAGTAGGTGAGTCGGGCACAGCCGCTGGTCGCGTCGCGGCATTCGAGTCGTCTTCACGAGTATAAGGAGTCCGATGAAAATCGTCGTCTGTATCAAACAGGTGCCGGCCACCGAGTCGAAGCTGCAGATGACGACGGCCGGGACCGACGTCAACCGATCCGGCCTCAGTTTCATCATCAACCCCTACGACGAGTTCGCGGTGGAGGAGGCGCTCCAGATTAAGGAACGCCTGGGAACGGGCGAAGTCACCGTCCTCTCGGTGCGACCGCATGCCGACCAGAAACCCGAGGAGGCGCTCCGGACCTGCCTGGCCATGGGCGCGGACAAGGCCATCCTCCTCAGCGACCAGGCCTTCGACGGAGGGGATGCCTTCTCCACCGCCCTGGTACTGGCCGCAGCGCTTCGCCGCCTGTCATTCGACCTTCTCCTGTGTGGGAAGCAGGCCGTGGATGATGATGGGAGCGCGGTCGGGATCCAGGTGGCGGAGCTCCTGGGCCTTCCCCACGTCGCGGTCGTGAACAAGCTCGAAATCAATCAGGGGGCGCGAACCGTCCTGGCGCACCGGCAGATCGAAGGCGGGATCGAGGTGGTCGAGGCTCCGCTCCCGGCATTGATCACCTGCCAGAAGGGTCTGAATGAACCACGCTACCCATCGCTGCCTGGGATCATGAAGGCGAAGCAAAAGCCGCTGGAGGTCTGGACCAGGGACACGCTCGGGCTGCCGGCCGAGACGATCGGCAGCGCGGGGGCAAAACAACGAGTCGTCCGACTGGAGCCGCCCCCGGCTCGGCAAGCTGGCCGAATCCTCGAGGGTGACGCGGCGACGGCCGTAAAGGAACTGGTACGGCTGCTCCACGAAGAGGCGAAAATCATCTAACCCGTGAAACGTGCCACGTGCCGCGCCTGCGCGCCGAAGCGTCCCGGCGCGCAAGCGCGTGACGGGAGGGCGAATGGCGAATCCGATTCTGGTCTTCTGCGAGCAGCGAGACGGTCGACTCAAGAAGGTTGGGCTTGAGGCGATCGGCGAGGCTCGCCGCCTCAGTGAGGGGGCCGGGCGAGAGGTCGTCGCGGTGCTAATCGGAGCGTCAGTGGCTTCGCTGTCGGAGCAGCTCACGCGCCACGGGGCCTCACGCGTGCTGGTGGGGGAGGATCCCGGGCTGACGCGTTATTCATCCGAGACGTACACCGCCATGCTTGCCGACGCGGCCACGCGTCTCCAACCGGTGGCCATCTTAATGGGTGCGACCGCCATGGGAAAAGATCTGGCTCCCAAGCTGGCCACCAGGCTCAAGACCTCGCTCGCTCAGGACTGCGTCGCCCTACAGATGGAAGGGGATGGCTCCTTGCTGGCAACCCGTCCCGTGTACGGTGGCAAGCTGCGCGCGGTGCTGAAGGCTGTCACCCCCGCGTTGCAGGTGGTCACGCTTCGACCGAACGTCTTCACCGCGATCGAACCGAAGCCTGCTTCCGGGGTTCCGATCGAGCGGCTTACGGTCCCGGCCACTCCAGACCGGCCAAGAGCCACGGTCCGCGACGTCCAGCAGGCCGCGGGGAACAAGCTTGAGTTGACCGAGGCCGGTATCATCGTGTCGGGTGGGAGAGGTCTCAAGGGCCCCGAGAACTTCAAGCTCGTGGAAGAGCTGGCCGCCGCCATGGGCGCGGCCGTCGGCGCCTCCCGTGCCGCCGTGGACGCCGGCTGGAAGCCGCACTCGTACCAGGTCGGCCTGACCGGCAAGACGGTCTCCCCGCAGCTCTACGTCGCCTGCGGCATCTCCGGCGCCATTCAGCACCAGGCCGGCATGTCGTCTGCTCGCACGATCGTGGCCATCAACAACAATGCCAACGCGCCGATCTTCAAACTGGCCACCTATGGCATTGTCGGCGATCTCTTCGAGGTCGTTCCGCTGCTGACAGAGGAAGTGAAGAAGCTGAAGGCCGGAAGCTGACCTCAGTCGCACGTCCCGCATCATTCCTTCCATCGAACGACTCCATCCCTTGCTCCGGCGGGCGTGCCGTGTCCCTCCAAGTAGCCAAGGGCCTTGTGCCGTACCCCCGAAGCCTCGCTGTCAGAATCATCTTGACGCCACGGGTCCTGGACCCGGATGATTCCCGGGCGCGAGAGTGACGGCCGGCCCGAAACGCGGCTCATCGAACACAACCGGAGAAGCGATGTACCGAGAGAAGGTGGCAGGACGTGTGCGGGTGTCACGCCTTCAGGAACAGCGGATCGCTGCCGGACATCTCTGGGTCTATGCGGGAGAGATTGAAGCGGTCGAGGGTGCGCCGACGCCCGGGGATCTGGTCGATCTCACGAGCGATTCGGGCCGGTTCTGGGCCCGCGGATTCTTCAACCCTCACTCCAAGATCCGTGTCCGCATCCTTACCTTTCAGGATGAATCGATCAACGAAGAATTTTGGCAAACCCGCCTTCAGCAGGCTGTGTCTCTCCGGAACCGTGTAGTGTCCGACACAAATGCCTATCGACTGGTCCATGCCGAAGGGGATCTGTTGCCCGGCTTGATCGTGGATCGGTATGCGGACGTGCTGGTCATGCAGACGCTGTCGGTTGGGATGGACCGCCGTAAAGAGCTACTGGCGGACCTCTTGAGCCGGCTGACTGGCGCGGGCACGGTGTATCTCCGGAACGATGCGAGCAGCCGGAGGCTGGAGGGGCTTCCCGTCGGTCGGGGATTTCTACGCGGGCATGCTGAGACCCGGATCGGCATTTACGAAGGTCCGGCTCGGTTCCGTGTGGATGTTGCGCACGGACAGAAGACGGGCTGGTTCTGTGACCAGCGCGAAAACCGGATGGCGGCGGCGGCGCTGGCTCGGGGCGCCGAGGTGCTGGAGGTGTTCTGCCACACCGGAGCCTTCGGAATCCACGCGGCGCTGCAGGGCGCCGCCTCGATTCTGGGTCTGGACAGCAGCGGAGAGGCCATCAGCTTGGCCCGCGAACACGCTGAAAGGAACAAGGTGGGTACGCTCTGCGAGTACCGTCAAGTGGACGCCTTCGAGGAACTCCCGAAGTACGAACGAGCGGGGCACCAGTACGGTATGGTGATCCTGGATCCCCCGGCCTTCGCTCGGAGCAGAGACTCCGTGCCTCGTGCGCTGGCGGGGTACAAAGAAATCAACCTGCGGGGCCTCCGCCTGTTACGCCCGGAAGGATTTCTCGTTACCTGCTCGTGTTCCTACCATGTGAGTGAACAGGGTCTCTGGAGGGCCATTCTGGAGGCTGCGCAGGACGCCAAGCGACGGGTTCGGTTGCTGGAGGTCAGGTCCCAGGCGCGTGATCATCCGATGCTGGCGTCGATGCTCGAGACACGGTATCTCAAGTGCTTCATCCTGCAGACGCTCTGAGGAGACAGGACTGAGCGATGAGGACTGAGGTTTCTTCAGGACTGAGGTTCAAGTGCTGAGGACTGAGCAAAGGCCAGAAAACACAGGACATTGGTCCGCTCTCCCCTCAACCTCTCAGTCCTCAGCACTCAGTCCTCAGTCCTGTGGAGTTTCCGTTGATGTTCGGCGATGGCTGCGATTAACTCCGGAACGCCTTCGCCTTTCACGGCGACGGTTCTGATCACGACAGGACTCCACTCTTTTAAGTCACGCACCGTCGCCTCCGCGCCTTCGCGATCCCCTTTGTTGACCACGAGGATGTGGGCCACCTCCAGGAGGCCCGCCTTCATGGCCTGGACCTCGTCCCCCAGGCCCGGCGCCACGACTGCCACCACGGTCTGGACCACCCCGGCGACATCCACTTCGTCCTGTCCCACCCCGACCGTCTCGGCCAGGATCACATCGTAGCCCGCTGCCTCGAGGATTCGAATGACGTCGGCAGTGGCGCGGGCGAAGCCGCCATGCTGACCGCGCGTGGCCATGCTGCGGATGAACACACCGGTATCGCAGGAATGATCCTGCATGCGAATGCGATCACCGAGGATCGCGCCGCCCGTGTTCGGACTGCTAGGATCCACCGCGATGACTCCGACCTTCTTACCCTGCCGGCGGTAGACCGTAGCCAGTTGGTCGATCAGTGTACTCTTCCCGGCGCCGGGGTAGCCGGTGATCCCGATCACGATCGAGCGCTTCGTCGGTAAAGCAAGGTTCTGCAATACGGCGGCGCCCTCGAGATCCTGATTCTCGAGCATCGTAATCACGCGAGAGACGGCCCGCGAGTCACCGGCTTTGATCCGGTCGGTCAACGAGGCGATGTCCACACCATGGTGCAGCCTGGTCATGGTGTTGAGGAGATGGACGGGTGTGGATCGGCGGGCTCGAACCAGACGTCGGTAACTTTGAAAGACGGCGTTTTGACGAAGCGGGCGACGACCGGGAGGCCGATGCGGACCGCGTCGGGCTTGATACCCTTGAGGCGGGAGAGGAAGAGAGTGTGGATACCGTCGAACTCGACCAGAATGAGCGTAAAGGGTGTCTCCTTGAGGAAGGCCTCTCCGCCGTAGTGGCAGGTGGTGAACGTATGAATGCGGCCTTGCAACGGCAACTCCTGCCAGGCGGTGGGTGCGCCGCAATCCATGCAGTGTGACCGCGGGGTGGCGTAGGTGTACCCGCATTTCGTACAGCGCGAGCCTAGCAATTTGCCCTTGCTCAGCCCCAGAAAGAAGGGCGAGTCTTCCGCATAGCTGTGCCGGTAGTCAATCTCATAGTGATCCTGAATGATCAGGGGGTCGACCCCGAGGACCACTGTCCCTTTCTCAGCCATTGTCACCTCTCTTGACCTTGTGCGTCACTTGTCACGCCTGCCCTGAGCCAAGCCGAAGGGCATCACGCGTCACGGCCTTTCTCACACCGATTCCAGGATCGATACCGTTATATACGTTCCCGTGCCGGCGTGGCTGTGGATCAGGCCCCGCCTGGCATTCCTGACCTGTAACGTTGGGTTCCCCAAGTGCTTGTTGATGCTGCCCTGCAGCTGCCAGAACGCGAAGACCGCCTGCATGAGGCCCGTAGCCCCGACCGGGTGGCCACAGGCCAGGAGCCCGCCTGAAGGATTTACTGGAAGGCGTCCCTGCTTGGGCAACGTCATCCCATAGTCGATGCCCGTCATGAAAGGCACACCGGATTCCACGAAGTGTCCGCCCTCTCCATACTTGCAGAGCCCCAGGTCTTCATAGGTCTGGATCTCAGAGGACGTGTACGCATCGTGCAGCTCGACGAAGCTCAGCTCTTCCATCGGATTCCGGATACCGGCCATCTGATAGGCGAGCTTGGCCGCCGTGCGTCCGCCACGGAACGAATGCACGCCCGGGTACTTCAGGTGCGCGTAGTCGGACTCTTGCTCATGGGGGAGCAGAATGACCTTGCCGTGCGGGCGATCGGCCATGCGCATCGCATCCGAGCCCGACCCCACGCCGACAACTTTGACTGGTCGCTCGCACACCTTCGACGCGATTTCTTCAGAGGCCAGGAGACACACTGCCGCGCCGTCCGACATCGTGCAAATATCCTCCATGGTCAGCGGCGTCGCCACCATCGGGGATTCCCGCACGTCCTTGATCGTGAGCTGCTTGGCTTTTTGCGAATAGGGGTTGTGTAGCGCGTTGGCGTGGTTCTTGACCGACACCATGGCCATCTGCTCGACCGTCGTCCCGAACTCATGCATGTGCCGCTGAACCATCATGGCATAATAGCCGGAGTAAAAGCCGCCGACTGGAAAATCGAAGTTGGTGTCGGAGGCCAATGCGATAAACTCGTTTCCCTTCCAGGTGTTCACCCGGGACATGGTCTCGAAGCCGAAGGCCACGCAGCAATTCATGCGGCCCGATGCGACGGCCTCCCAGGCGGACTGAAAGCAGAGCCCACCCGTGGCCCCGCCGCCCTCGATGCGCTTGGATGGCTTGGGGCAGAGCCCCAGGTAGTCCTGGGCCATGCTCGCGGCTTTCAGTTGTCGCGTGAAGTGGTCCGAGAAGTAGGAGCCGACCGCGCCGTCGATCATGTCTTTGGTGAAGCGTGGGATCTCGCGGAACGCGTACTCGTAGGCCTCCTTGACCATCAGCCGGAAGTCCTTGTCCGGGTGCGCCTTCGCGAACTTGGTGATCCCTCCGCCGATCATGTAGACTGGTCTCATCGTTTTATCCTCTTCACGAAGTCCACGACCTCGCTCATGGGAGTGCCGGGACGAAACAGAGTCCGCACGCCGGCTGCCTTGAGCCGGGGCACGTCTTCATCAGGGATGATGCCGCCACCGAACAGGACGATATCCTCGGCGCCCTGCTCTTTGAGGAGCTCCAGCACGCGCGGGAGCAAGTAGTTGTGTGCACCGGAGAGCACGCTCAACCCGATGGCGTCCACGTCCTCCTGGATTGCCGCGGCCACCACTTGCTCGGGTGTCTGGTGCAGGCCCGTGTAGATCACCTCCACGCCCGCATCCCGAAGCGCCCGGGCGACCAGCTTGACCCCCCGGTCATGCCCATCCAGCCCAACCTTCCCAATCAGTACCCGTATCGTCTTCGCCGCCACCGCCATCTCTCTCCTCACCACGTGGGATCAGGAAATAACAAATTGGACGACTGACCGAGAGAGGCATTGTTCTTAGAGGGTCGAGTACGTCGGGACAGTACGCCGAGCGACCATGCGGGCTCACCGTGCTGATGTGCGTACCGGGAGGATGTGCGAGGCCCGACCGCCCGTGGCTGACGCACCAGGCAAGGGCGGATCGGAGAACGCCCCACATTCCGATGTGGGTGGAGTGCGCGATGCGAGGAATAACGATTCACCCGCAAGGCGGGTACCCGGTTTGCGCACCGGGACCCATTGCTCTGCGCGATGCAATGGGTGATGAGACGGTGAGGCGGCAGGGGGGCGCCGGAGCCGTCCTTCCGGCAGCTACAGCAGCTAGGAGGGCCCGCCCAGGAGCGAGCTCGGCTGCCCCGACGTATGCGCTCTTTCATCTCTTCACCTCTTCCAAGAAATACTTCCCCTCGACGTCTTTCTTCACAAACCCCATCTGCACTCTTGGATCATGCTCGAACACCAGCATCCACTTCTCTTCGTGCGCCTGATCCAACACCCACCGCTTGGTCTCCAGCGTCTGCAGCGGATACAGGTCATAGCCCATGATGTAGGGCAGGGGCAGGTGCGAGACGGTCGGGATCAGATCGCCCAGGTAAAAAGCGAGCTTCCCCTCCGATTCCAGCTTCACGCCCTGATGGTGCCGAGTATGGCCGGACGTTACCATGACCGTGATGCCCGGCAGCAGCTCGGTATCTCCATCCAGAAACTCCCACTGGTTGACGTGCGCGATGGGTGTGAAGTTCTCACGCCGATAGCTGGCCTTCGTCCGTTCGTTGGCTCGAGCCGCGTCTTCGAATTCGCCGCGTTGGATGAAGTACTTCGCTTTCGGAAAAGCGGGGACCAGGGCGCCGCTTTCCTCTCGGACCGTGTTCCCGCCGGCATGATCGAAATGCAGGTGGGTATTGATGACCATGTGTATATCGTCGGCGGATAGACCCACGTTCTTGAGCGAGTCGTGCAGGGGCGGCCTGCGTTCCACGGCGAACATCTGATTGAACTTCTCGTCAGTCTTGCTCCCCAGGCCGGTGTCCACCAGGATGTTCTTCCCGTGCGCACGGACCAGCAGGCAGGTCAGGGATAGCTGAATGCGATTCTTCTCATCCGCCGGACAGCATTTCTCCCAGAGGACCTTGGGTACCACCCCGAACATGGCCCCGCCGTCCAACCGGAACTGTCCATCTGTTAGCGGATAGATTTCAAACGCTCCGAGCTTCATCGTTCCCTCATCTACCGCGCTCTCCTACACCTTCACCGGACGGATGTCGTCGGGGTGGTGAGTCAGCGACATTGCGGACCCGCCGTGCCTACCCCTCACCCTTCCCTCTCCCCCAAGGGGCGAGGGCCAGAACAAACAGCCCAGCCCTTGGCGGCGGTGACCGGGGTGCCTCTAACTGCGCGCGTCCGGCGAGCACACATCCGCCACTGTCCGAAGCGATAGATCTTGTGTGCGCGACGCGCGAGCACAGGAGGCACCCGGTCGCCCTGCCGCTACCTCACAACACCACCGGTTCCTTGTACGTCCCGAACACTTCCTTCAGCGCCGCGCACAGCTCACCCAGGGTGGCCTCCGCCTTCACGGCGTCGAGCAGGTAGGGCATCAGGTTCTCGCTACACGCGGCGGCCTCCTGCACGGCCTGAAGCGCACCGGCTACTTTGTAGGAGTCGCGACGAGCCCGGAGCGCGGCCAGCCGCTGGGCCTGGGAGGCCTCCACCTCGGGGCCGATCTTGAGGATCGGAATCGGATGCGTCTCCGCCTCGACGTAGTCGTTCACCCCGACGATGACCCGCTCTTTCTTCTCCACCTCGCGCTGGTAGCGCTGCGAGGCGTTGAGGATTTCACGCTGGGGGAAGCCCCGTTCGATGGCCTTGAGCATGCCGCCCATTTCGTCCAGTTTCCGGAAATAGTCGCGTGCCCCTTCCTCCAGCTGATTCGTCAGCCGCTCCACGTAATAGGAACCCCCCAGCGGATCCGCCGTGTTGGGCACTTCGCTCTCGTGAGCGATGACCTGCTGGGTGCGCAGGGCCAGCGTGACCGCTTCCTGGGTCGGGAGGGCCAAGGTCTCGTCCATCGAATTGGTGTGCAATGACTGAGTCCCTCCCAAGACGGCCGCGAGTGCCTGAAGGGTGGTGCGCACCACGTTGTTCATCGGCTGCTGGGCCATGAGCGAGCAACCGGCGGTCTGGGCATGGCAGCGTAATTGGAGCGAGCGCGGGTCTTTCGGATGATAGCGGCGTTCCATCTCGCGGGCCCATAACCGGCGGGCCGCCCGGAACTTGGCGATCTCCTCGAAAAAGTCATTGTGCACATTGAAGAAGAAGGATAGCTGGGGCGCGAAGGAATCCACGGCCAGGCCGGCTTTGACCGCGGCATCCACATAGGTAAGTCCGTCATAGAGGGTGAAGGCCAATTCCTGGAGTGCGTTGGAGCCTGCCTCGCGGATGTGATAGCCACTGATGCTGACCGGGTGCCATTTCGGAACGTGACGCGCGCAGTACGCGATCGTGTCGGTGATCAGCCGCAGGTGCGGCTCCGGCGGGAACAACCACTCTTTCTGCGCGATGTATTCCTTGAGGATATCGTTCTGGAGCGTTCCCCCGAGACGATTCACGGGAAACCCTCGCCGCTCCGCGACCGCCAGGTACATGGCGAACAGGATTGCGGCCGGACCATTGATCGTCATCGAGGTGGTCACCCGATCGAGCGGGATTCCATCGAAGAGGCGATCCATGTCCTCCAGCGAAGAGACCGCCACCCCGCAGTAGCCCACCTCGCCACGCGCTCGAGGGTCATCCGAGTCCAGTCCCATCAACGTGGGCATATCGAAGGCCACGCTCAGGCCGGTCTGGCCTTGGTCCAGCAAGTACTTGAAGCGGGTGTTGGTGTCGGCGGCAGCACCGAACCCGGCAAACTGGCGCATCGTCCAGAGCCGCCCACGGTACATCGTCGGATAGATTCCCCGGGTAAAGGGGAATTCCCCGGGCATACCGAGGTCCCGATCCGCCTCCCAGTCTTTGAGGTCATCCCTGGTGTAGAGACGGGCGATGGGCACACCGGAGAGACTATCGAACCGGTCTTTGCGCTCCTTGCGGTCCTGCATCAGTCGGTCTCCTTGAGCAGTTCGCGGGCGATGACGAGACGCTGAATTTCGGACGTGCCCTCGTAAAGCGGCGTCGCGCGCGCATCGCGGAAATACCGCTCGACCGGATAATCCTTCATGTAGCCGGATCCGCCGTAGATCTGCATCGCGTGGGACGCAACCCGGTTCCCCATCTCGGAGGCATAGAGCTTGGCCATCGAGGCCTCGCGGGTGTATCGCGCCTGCCCCTCGGCTTTCACTATGGCGGCTCGGTATGTCAGCAGGCGAGCTGCCTCAATCTCGGTCGCCATGTCAGCCAGCATCCACTGGATGGCCTGAAACTCGGCGATCGGCTTACCGAACTGCAGGCGCCGCTTGGCGTAGGTGGTGGCGACATCCAGACAGGCCTCGGCGATCCCCAGCGACTGGGCTGCGATGCCGATCCGGCCCGCATCCAGCGTCGAGAAGGCCACCTTGTAGCCTTCTCCCACCTTGCCCAAGACTTGGTCGGCTTGGACGCGCACGTTCTCCAGGATCATCTCACAGGTATCGGAAGCCAGCAGTCCCATTTTCCGTTCCTTCTTGCCGACCGAGAAGCCTGGCGCGGCCTTGTCCACCAGGAACGCGGTGACCCCCTTGTGCCCCTTGCTCTTGTCGATGGTGGCGAAGATGATCGCCTGAGAGGAGATCGCCCCGTTGGTGATGAAGAGCTTGCTGCCGTTGAGCACGTAGCCGTCCCCGTTCTTCGTCGCCGTGGTGGACAGTGCCATGGCGTCAGAGCCGGAGCCCGGCTCCGTCAGACAATAACACCCCAGTCGTTCGCCCTTCGCTGCGGGAGCCAGCCATCTGAGTTTTTGCTCATGAGTACCGAAGCGCAACAACGGGTCGCCGTAGAGCGTATTGTTCACGGTCATGGCCAGACCGACACTGGCCGAGGCCCTGCACACCTCCTCGAGCGCCACGATGTAGGCCAGGTAGTCCATCCCCGCTCCCCCGTACTCTGGAGGGGCGCAGATGCCCATCAGGCCCAGTCCAGCCATCTGATCCAGCAGGGCTTTCGGGATGGCTCCCTGCTCATCGAACGCCTGCGCGTGCGGAGCGATCTCCTTGGCGGCGAAATCGCGCACCATGTCCCGGAGCGCCTTCTGCTCGTCAGTCAGCTTGAAATCCATCAGACCACCTCAGGCTATGGGCTATAGGCGATCGGTAATGGGAGTGATTCCCTATTGCCTCGTGCCTCTAGCCTCGCGCCTCGTAAGTATAGAAGCCCCGTCCCGTCTTTCTGCCCAGCCAGCCGGCCTCCACGTATTTGCGCAAGAGCGGGCAGGGGCGGAACTTGGGATCGCCCAGGTCCTGATACAGCACTTCGCAGATCGAGAGCACGGTGTCGAGGCCGATGCGATCGGCCAGGGCGAGCGGGCCCACCGGCTGGTTGGTGCCTTCGGTCATCGCCAGATCGATGGCCTCGGGGGTCAGATCGGACTGACTGCGCACACCATCCAGGCCGTGTCCCGCCTCCTGCAGGAGGAATACAGCTTCATTGACCATTGGGATCAGAATCCGGTTCACGATGAACCCCGGCCTGTCCGGGCACACGACCGGGGTCTTGCCGATCCGCCTCACGACCTCAAGGGCCAGGGACACCGTATCCGGAGCGGTGCCCATGCCGCGCACGATCTCCACCAGGCGCATCACCGGCACCGGATTCATGAAATGCATCCCGATCACGCGGTCCGGCCGTCCGGAGGCCGCGCCCAGTTTCGTGATAGAGATCGAGGAGGTATTGCTGGCCAGGACGGTATCGTGCTTACACAGCATGCCCATCCGGTGGAAGAGATCACTCTTGAGCGAGGGATTCTCCGGAGCCGCCTCGATCGCGAGCTGCGTATCCACCAGGTCTTCAATGCGATGAGTCGGCCGCAGGCGGGCCATCGATGGCTCTATCTTGCTAGCGGTCAGGTGGCCCTTTTCGACCGCGCGGACCAGCCCCTCCCGTATCTTCTTCATCGCGTTCTGGAGCGCTGCCTCGTGCACATCGAACAGCAGGACCTGCCACTCGCTCGTGGCCATGACCTGCGCGATGCCGCGGCCCATCTGACCAGCGCCTACGATGCCGATCTGCTTGATGTCGCCGATCTTCATTTTTGTTCAGGCACGGGGCGCGAGGCACGAGGCTCGGGGGCCGATCATTTCCGGTCCTGCCTCTAGCCCCTCGCCCCTCACCCCGAGCCCGTCACATCCGTTCCACCACCATCGCGAGCGCTTCGCCGCCGCCGATGCAGAGGCTGGCGATCCCACGGCGAAGGCCTCGCGCTTCCATGGCATACAGCAATGTAGTGACGATCCGGGACCCGGTCGCACCGATCGGATGGCCGAGCGCCACCGCGCCGCCGTTCACGTTCACCTTTGCAGCATCCAATCCCAATTCCCGATTCACGGCTAGTGAGACGGTCGAGAAGGCCTCGTTGATCTCGAAGAGGTCGATGTCGGCCAACGTCAGGCCTGTTTTCTTCAGCACCCGTTTGATCGCGTCGACCGGCGCAATCGTGAACCACTCCGGCGCCAGAGCCGCCCCGGCATAGCCGACAATCCTGGCCAGCGGCTTGATCCCTCGAGTCTCTGCCTCGTCCTGCGCCATGATCACCAGGGCTGCCGCGCCGTCATTACAGGACGGGGAGTTCCCCACGGTCAGGACTCCGTTATCCTGGAACACCGGCTTCAACGATCGGAGCTTGTCGAGATCCACTCGATTCGGCTCCTCGTCCTCCGTCACGATCAGCGGTTGACCCTTCTTCTGCGGAACCTCCACCGGCACGATCTCACGCTTGAACGCGCCCGACTTGATGGCCTCCCGGGCTCGGCGGTAACTCTCCAGCGCGAAGTCATCCAGTGCGGAGCGGCTCAGCTTGTACTTGGCTGCGCACAGCTCCCCGGCGTTCCCCATGTGAAAGTTGTTGTACACATCCCACAGCCCGTCCTTGACGAGGCTGTCCAGCAGTTCTCCGTGGCCGAGGCGGTAGCCCTGCCGGGCCCGTGGGAGAAGGTAGGGCGCGCCGGTCATGCTTTCCATGCCGCCGGCCACGACGATTCGGGCCTCACCGACCCCGATGGCCTGCGCTGCCATAATGACCGTCATGAGGCTCGAGCCGCAGACCTTGTTGACCGTGGTTGCGCCGACGGAATTCGGCAGACCGGCCCCAATGGAGGCCTGCCGTGCTGGTGCCTGTCCCAGGCCCGCCGACAGGACACAGCCCATATAGACCTCGTCCACTCGCTCTTTGGGGAGATCGATACGTTTCAATGCCTCAGCGATCGCCGCGCTCCCTAACTTCGTGGCCGGAATCGGGCTGAAGACGCCGTTGAAGCTGCCGAGCGGCGTCCGCGCCGCGCTCACGATGACTGCGTTCCGTCGCGTGTTCACAGGAATGCCTCCCAATCGCTCTGCTCGAGATGGGCTTTGACCTTGCTCATGAACCGATCGGCCGTGGCCCCGTCGATAACCCGATGGTCGAAGGACAGGCTGAGATATGCCATGGGGCGAATCGCAATCGCATCGTTGAGGACCACGGCTCGTTTCTGCACCGCCCCGACGCCCAGAATGGCGATCTGCGGCTGGCTGATGATAGGCGTGCTGAAGAGACTGCCCATGCCGCCATGATTCGTAATTGTGAACGTCCCGCCTTGCACTTCCTCCGGGTTGAGACGCTTGCCCCGCGCTCGCTCCGCCAGGTCGGCCACCTCCTTGCCCAACTGCAACAGCCCCTTGCGGTCGGCATGCCGCACCACCGGTACCAGTAAGCCATCCTCCAGCGCCACGGCAATACCGATGTGGATCTCACGCTTCAGAATGATTCCGGTATCGCTCCAGGATGAGTTGAGAATCGGCGCTTCTTCGATCGCCCGGGTGACGGCCTTGATCACGAACGGCAGGTACGTCAGGCCGCGGAGTTCTCGGATCTTTCCGACCTTCGTGAAGTCCGCTTCAAAAAACGTGACGACATGGGCTGAGGTCTGCCGACTCTTGACCATCCTCTCGGCGATGGTCTTCCGCATCGGGGTGAGAGGGAGGATCTCTTCGCCCGCGGCAGGAGCGCCCGCCGACCGCTGAGGCCTGCCCGACTCGACTGAGCTCGTCGCAGGCTGAGCCTGGTGGTTCGACGGGCTCACCACCCCGAGCCGAGTCGAGGGGTCGAAGGGGCTGACCGCTGATGGCTGTGCTCGCGCGATGAAGTCCAGCACGTCCTTCTTGGTGACCCGTCCACTGGTGCCGGACCCGGTCACCCGGGACAGATCCACCCCGTGCTCTTTCGCCAATTGCCGGACTGCCGGGGAATAGTGGTCGGTGCCCTCGGGGGCGGGTTCCATGTGACGGACGACCACACCACCCACACGGTTCACGACCCCGGCCGGCGCCGCCTGCGCTTCGACGCGGGCGAGCAGAGTTCCCACCGGTACCGTCTGCCCCGCCTGGACCAGCACCTCGGTCAGGTACCCGCCGGCGGGAGAGGGAATCTCCAGGGACACCTTGTCGGTCTCAACCTCCAGCAGCGACTGGTCCTTCTCGACGCGACCGCCTGGCGCAATCAGCCATTTGATGATGGTCCCTTCAGCGATGCTCTCACCGAGCTGGGGCATGATGATGTCAGTCGGCATGCGCTTCTCCGTCGCTTCAGGACTGAGGGCCGAGGACTGAGGACTGAGGTCCGGATTCCGCCTCTCAGTCCTCAGCACTCAGTCCTCAGTACTTAATCAGTAAGCGGCCAGTTTCTTCGCGGCTGTCACGACGTCAGTGACCTTGGGGAGGAAGAACTCCTCCAGCGGTGCGCTGAACGGGATCGGCGTGTCCGGCGGTGCGATCCGAATAATTGGTCCGTCGAGGCAGTCGAAGCAGTCTTCAGCCAACCGCGCCGAGATCTCGGCTCCGATGCCTCCCGTCTTGTTATCCTCGTGCAGGACGATCGCTTTGCTGGTCTTGCGGACAGACTCGTAAATCAGTTCTTGGTCGAGCGGGATGAGCGACCGGAGATCCACGACCTCCAGGTTGATTCCGTCCTTCATCAACAGATCGGCGGCCTCCAGAGCCAGGTGCACCATAGCGCCGTACGTGATCACGGAGATGTCCGTGCCGACGCGTTTCACCTCTGCCTTGCCGATCGGGACGATGTAATCCTCCGCGGGCAGCACCGCCTTCAGCCGGCGGTACAGGAACTTGTGCTCGAAATAGATCACCGGGTTCGGGTCCCGAATCGCGGCTTTGAGCAGACCCTTGGCGTCGTAGGGCGTCGAGGGGGCGACCAGCTTGAGTCCGGGCGAATGGAAAAACCAGCCCTCCGGGCATTCCGAATGGAAGGGTCCGCCGTGGACCCCGCCGCCATAGGGGGCACGGATCACCATCGGTACCGCCGCGCGCCAGCGGTAGTAGCTCGTCCCGGCCACCTCGGTGATCTGATCGAAGGCGCAGGAGATGAAGTCGGCAAACTGCATCTCCACGACCGGCCGCATGCCCATCATGGCCGCCCCGATGGCAGCGCCCACAAATCCCGATTCAGCCAGTGGCGTATCCAGGATTCGCCACTCGCCGTATTTCTTCTGGAACCCTTCGGTGATCCGAAACGCCCCGCCGTAGGGGCCGATGTCCTCGCCCATCACGAAGACCCGCTCATCACGGGTCATCTCTTCGTCGAGGGCCTCTGAGATGGCTTCGAGGTAGGTGACTTCGCGTCGCGCTGTGGCGGTCGTCATGACGACACCTCCTCATCGTCCGCGAATACGCCCTCCAACACTTCAGGGCCTTCCGGCATGGGGCTCTGTTCCGCGAACTCCACCCCGGCCTCTACCTCTTTCTTGACCCGCGCCTCGACTTCCTGGAGGGCGACAGCGTCCGCATACCCAAGTGCTTTGAGCGACTGCTCTGCCTGGAGAATCGGGTCCTTCTGTTTCCATTTCTCCAGAAGCTCCCGTGGGACATATTTGGCCGAGTCATGCTCCGAGTGGCCGTGCATGCGCATCGTCTTGCATTCAATGAAGGTAGGCCCTTGGCCGGCGCGGGCCCGGGCGATGGCCCGCTTCGCGGCGAGGTACACGGCTGCCACGTCGTTCCCGTCCACGATCTCGCCCGGGATGGCGTAGGCCTTGGCCCGGTCCACCACGTCCTTGATGGGCATCTGGAGCTCCAAGGGCGTCGAATAGGCGTACTGATTGTTATTGCAGAAAAAGACGACGGGAAGCTTACGGACGGCCGCGAAGTTCAGCGCTTCATGGAAGTCGCCCCGACTGGTGCCCCCGTCACCCGTATTCGTGACGACCACGCGGGACTCGCCACGCATCTTGAAGGCGAGTGCCGCACCGGCCGCGACGGGTAAATTGTCGGCCAGGTGACTGACGAAGCCGATGATGCCCCGTTTCAGGTCGCCGATGTGGACGTTGCCGTCCTTCCCTCTGGTGGGCCCCGTGCGTTTCCCGAGGTACTGGGCGACGACCTCGCCCGGCGTAATCCCGCGGATCAGAAACGCGCCCATGTCACGATGGTAGGGGGCGATAATATCGTCGCGCTCGATCGCCGACGCGTAGCCGACGGAGATGGCCTCCATCCCGTTACAGGTGTAGACCCCGCCCACGATCCGGCCCTGGCGATAAAGCGCGGTGATACGGTCCTCCAGCGTCCGCGTCAGGCGCAGGTAGTAGTACATCTGGAGTAGGTCCGCCGGCTTGATCTCTTTTGCCACAACCGCCAGATCCATAGGGACCTCCTCTTCAACGAGCAGCAAGCAGCCCGCTACGGGCTGGTTGCTAGATTTCTGGCATCTCCCGCCACAACAGCAGCGGTGTCTTGCTCTTACAGAGTGGACACGTGGCCGGCTCCCACTGTGGCATCTCCAGGTCGGCCGTGAAGTAGAACGGATGCTTCTTGGTGAGTTCACCCATCAGGGGGAACTGGCCGCTGTCTCGGCGCGCAAACACCATCATGCCCGCCAGGACACCGCCGTGATCGGTGACCACCCCGCCGAGCTTGGTCACGCAGTTCCCTCGCGTGGTGACGTCGTTCAGGACGAGAAAGCGCTCGCCGGAGCGAATCGCTCCGGCAGCCACCTCGGTTCCGATCTTTCCTGTCTCCGGGTTGAACGGGGTAAGGACCACTCGCAGCCGCATCTTGTCATAGAGAAGGTGGGCCACATTCTCAGCCAGGTGACGGGCCTCGGAGGCGGTCGCCACAATCCCGACGATCGGGTTCTTCTTGAAGGTCTGGTGGACCCAGTCGGCCATGTCCCGGGAAATCACCCTGAGAATCTCGGGAATCCGTGCGATCGATTCAAATCGGAGATACGTCGCGGTGTGGTGACCGGAAACCATCTCCACGTGGGTCTCGAAGAGCACGGCCCGTGACGTCCGGAGGATGCGGTGGATGTCCCAATCCGAGAGCTTCGATTGTGGGGCATCGCGGATGATGCGCTTGAGCGTTGAGTCGATGCCCGGGCCCTCATAAAGCGCGCGGTGTCGCTCGGCCAGCGCCATCACCGCCCGCTCGTCGGTCACTTGAACGTTCATTGGTACCTCTCTCCTTCAATAAATTATTTAACGACCCGATTCTTCAGCACTCCGATCGGTTGGATCTCCAGCTCGACGACGTCCCCCGGATTCAGGTACCGGTCCATCTCGAGGCCGCATCCTCCTCCGACGGTGCCGGAGCCGAAGAGGTCACCGGGATAGATGTTTTCACCCCGAGACACATGCGCGATCATCTGCGCGAAGGACCAGTGGATCGTCCCGAAGCGGCCCTCCGACCACACGGTGCCGTTGACCCGCGCGACCATCTTGAGCGCGCCCAGGTCGGGGATTTCATCAGGGGTCACGATGCACGGGCCGATGGCGGTCGCAAAGTCCTTGCCCTTGGCCGGGCCGAGGCGGCAAGCCATCTCCTGAAACTGGATATCCCTCGCGCTGAAGTCGTTCATGATCGTGTACCCGGCGATATAGTCCCGAGCGTCCCGCTCGGAGATATCCCGGCCTTGTCGGCCGATGATGCAAGCCAGCTCCAGCTCGTAGTCCAGCTTGGTGGTCGCCAAGGGCCACGGCAGGTCCTCATCCGGTCCGATGATGGTGCGGTGGTTCCCCTTGTAATAGGCCGGCGCCTTGTACCACTCGGGCGGGATGGGCTGGCCCCGCTTCTTGGAAGTGGCGGCGATATGGTCCTCGAAGGCGATGAAGTCTCGCAGGGAGGGTGGGTTCGGCAGCGGCGCGATGACTCGCACCCCCTCGGGAAGCGCGGAATGAGATGGATAGACGGCGATCTGACCATCCGGTCCCCTCCAGTCCCTGTCTTGACGGATGGCATAGGCAAAGGCCTGGCGGGCGGCCGCCATCGCGGATGGGCCTCCTTCCAGCAATTCGAGCATGGTCGGGGGAACGATCGCATTCGCCAGCCGAGAGGGCTGCGATTCCTTCTGCCCCGCGAGCATCAAGGCATAGGCCATGTTCAGATCCACGATGGTCTGTCCGTGGAGAGCCCCCGCGCGTTGGAGGAGACCTACCGGCGTCCGGACCTGAAGACTGACGAGCTTCATGGCTTGCTCCAGCTGAGGGCGTAGTCCTTCAGTTCCACCGGCTCCAGCTCGGGCTGGACCGCAAACGAGCGGGCAGACTCGATCATCACCGCGACCTCGTCCGTTTCGGTCTTGGTCTTGCTCGCCTCGACGGCTTGAGGCTGAGGTCCGTGGTGGATTCCTTGTGGGTGCAAGGTCAGGGTGCCTGGCTGGATGCCGGCACGGCTGAAGAAGTTCCCCCGGTGGTAGAACAGCACTTCGTCATAGTCCATGTTCCGGTGGTAGAACGGGACCCGCAACGCCTCGGGATCGCTCTCCAGCGGTCGAGGGGCGAAGGTGGAAATCAGCAGCCCCCCAGCCTGGAAGGTGATATGCACGCTGGGAGGCAGGTGATACCGAGGGCTTGTCACGGGCCGGAAGTCGCGCACGTTCAGCTTGGCGACCCAGAGGTCACCCTTCCAGCCGACCACATCCATGGGGAAGAAGGGATAGACGACCTTGGTGTAGGTCCCGTCGCGCTTGATGCGGACCTCCCACTGGCGTTGCTCCTTCGCGGTGTCGGCAGGCGCCAACTCCGGGGCCACCAGGACGCCCGGGTCGAAGAGCGCGTGTTGCCCGAGCGGGCCCCGCTCAGGCAGCTCGACCGGCTCAGGTGTCTCAATAAGAAGGAAGAGCGAGGGACCGGTTTCGACGACCAGCCGGTAGGTGGTCCCCTTGGGGATCACGACATAGTCGCCAGGCTCGTAGGGCAGGACCCCGTAGTCGGTCTCGAATCGCCCGGTGCCTTGATGGATGAAGTGAATCTCATCCCCGTCCGCGTTGCGGACGAAATAGGGCATGCTGTCGACTCGGCGGGAGACGAAGACCCGGCCATCCGGGCTGCGCAAGATCTCGACGGGTTTGCCGTCGGCGGATCGCTGATCCGAGGAGGGGAGGGCCGCGCAGGCGAAGGCGCGGGGCCGGAGGGGCCCGTCGATTCGCACCCATGCCGTCGGAGGATGGCTCCGATACAGATGCGACGCCGGTCCACGAAATCCACGGCGGCCGTGCTCTTCTTCGTACAGCCCCTCCGGCACACTCACGTGCGCCTGCTTCGGGGCCTTGCCTTTTTTCATCAAGTACATGGCGCGGGCCTCCCCATTCTTCCAATCTTCCAAAGGTTGGACGCGGAAGGATGAGCAGGTCCCCGTTATGCAGACTTAGTCGTCAATTGTGAATTGTAACGGAAAACTCACAATTCACAACTCAAAACTGCTTGTTCACCATTCCGCATTGAGCATGATCTTATGACGCACGCTTGCGGGCTGACGGTTTCACGGGAGCAGCGGGGTAATCGATAATCGTCTGCTCAACCCCGGCCACCTGGTCCCGCTCGATGTCCTTGTAGAGCGCCTCGACGGTTCCCCGAACGAACGTCTTGGAGGTTTCGGCTCCCTGCTGCCGTTGGGTGAGCTCCAGGAACACGCCGCTCCCGGGGAACAGGGGGTAGGTGAATCGCTGTTTGAGGGGACCGAAGCCATCTCGTCCGGTCTTCAGCGGGCCGCTGAACTTCACGCCGTGCTGTTCCCATTCCTGGCACACCGCCTCGATGTCGTCAACCTCGATCGCCAGGTGCTGGACCCCTTCACCGTACTTTTCGATGAACTCGGTGATCTGGGATTTCACAACCTTGTCACGGCCTTGCATCAGGGCGATTTTGGCGTTGCCGCGTTGGACCACGACGGTGTCCATGCTCGACTTGTTCGTTCCGACGTCCCGGGCCGACCAGATGACCTCGAAGCCCAGTACCTTGGTGAACAGGTACTCAGCCGCGGCGAGGTCCTGGACGCAGAGCGTGATGTGGTCGATTCCCATCGAGTGGTTCATTGGAGGGTCCTCCTGATCAGGCTGAGCGGGCCGGGCGTGGTCCGCTGCGTTCTTGAACCTGCCAGTCTTCATGCCCAACAGTATAACAGATAAAGTCTATTAGTTCATAGACTTTTGTTATTGGTTGTAGAAATTCGTATGTGATCAATTTTTAATACATTTTTAACGTATAAGAAATGACAGGCCATTTTTGAGAATATCAAACAAAGTTCCCATTGCATAATCAATGCAAAAGCTATATCATTTCAAACATGAGGCGCGATGGTTCAGCGACGAGCGCCAACTCATCGGCTGGTTGCACGGAAGTAGGAGGAGTGAGCCATGTCCTTCTATAAAGAGATGCGCCAGTACGTTCTGGGTCACGGAGCCATCAACAATCCCTACCTGGATGGGTTCATGACCGGAGACCTCACCGAAGCAGAGTTAATCGAATTCGCGGTCGAGTTTTACAACTTCGCGCGCTTCTTCCCCAAGATCCTCGTCGCGCAGTTGGTGAACACCGAGGATGAAGCCGTGGCGGATGAGCTCACCACGGTACTCTACTCGGAGCTGGGCGAAGGCCGAACCAAGAACCGGCACGAACTGCTGTATCGAGATTTCCTCCGATCGATCGGAGTGGATATCCACGAAGCGATGACGCGCCCGATGCTCCCCACGACCCGGGCGTACATTCAGGGGATGGAAGAGCTGTACAGCAGCGGCAACCATGTCATGGCCCTCGGCGCATCGTTCGGCCTGGAGAACATGGCGATCACCATGTGGGACCATCTCATCCCGGGCCTGACGAAATTGCGGAGGGACCGCTATCCCGGCATGGACATGACCTATTTCACGTACCATCGTGAGTTGGAATCCACTCACGAAGCAGCCATGGAGAAGGCCGTGGCGGCCATCGATGGGCCGAGCGGCGCGGGGTCGGGTAGCATGACGCCTCAGGAGCACCGAGATTTCCACCAGGGCGTCAAGAGTGTCCTGGACTATCTGGAAGGCTTCTGGATGGGCCTGGGTCAGAAGACCCCGGCGAGCAGCCAGCATCGAATGGTCTAGCGCGATTGGCTGATCAGTCCTGGCTTCGAATCGGTTCGCGGTCAGGGGACGGGCGAGGAAGCAGATGCAGCGGTCCTGGGTCGGGGCGTATGATCAGGGTGTTCCCTCAACGGTGGAGTATCCCGACTGGACCCTGCCTGACCTCCTGAGCCGCTCCGTCTCGCGATTCGCGCACTCCCCCGCGCTCTTCTTCTACGGCAGGTGCATTACCTTCGCCGAGCTGGATGAGCTGACCACTCGATTTGCGCTGGCACTCCGCTCCCTTGGCGTGAGCCCGGGCGACCGGGTCGCGCTCATGCTGCCCAACGTCCCCCAGGCCCTCATCGGTTACTATGGTGCGCTCAAGGCGGGGGCGATTGTCGTCCAGACCAACCCCCTGTATGTGGGCCGGGAAATCGAGACACAGCTCGCGGATTCCGGCAGCGAGACCATCCTCGCCTTGGATCTGTTCTACCCCCGCATCCGCTCCATCCAGGAGCGGACGCCGCTGAAGCGTATCATCCTGACCTGCGTCCGTGACTTTCTGCCACCCCTACGCTGGTTGCTGTACCCTCTGAAGGCCCGGTGGAGCGGGCGGTGGATCCGCGTGGAGAAGCGGCCGCCCATTCACGACTTTCTAGCCCTGCTGAAGACCGCGTCTGATGGAGACGGGACGATGCTCCCCAGACGACAACATACGGATGTGGCGCTCCTCCAATATACAGGCGGTACGACCGGCGTTCCCAAAGGCGTGATGTTGACCCACCGGAACGTCGTCGCCAATGCGCTCCAATGCCGGGCCTGGGTGCCGGATTTCAGGGAGGGCCGGGAGATCTTTCTCGGCGTGATTCCGTATTTCCATGTCTACGGTCTGAGCACGACCCAGCACCTCGCGGTCATGACCGGCTGCTCCCAGGTCTTGTTGCCGCGGTTTCTCGTGGACGAAGCACTGCAGGCGATCCAGCGGTACCAGGTCACGGTCTTTTCCGGCATCCCGGCCATGTTCATGATGATCAACGACCACTCGAAGGTGCAGCAGTATAACCTCCGGTCCCTGCGCGTGTGCTTGAGCGGAGCCAGCCCCTTGCACGCCGAAGTCCAGGAACGGTTCGAGCGCCTGACCGGCGTGAGGATTTCGGAGGGGTATGGGCTCACGGAGGCCAGCCCGGTCACGCACTGCAACCCCGTGTACCGCGTGAACCCCCGCGGCTCGATGGGGGTGCCTTTCCCCGACACTGAGGATCGCATTGTGGACCTTCAGAACCCTGAGCGGGAGGTGGCCGACGGGGAGTTGGGTGAGCTCTGGGTCCGCGGGCCCCAGGTGATGCAAGGGTACTGGCGGAACGAGGCCGAGACCAAGGCGATTCTGCGAGATGGCTGGTTGCACACCGGCGACCTTGTTCGGCGCGACAGCGCGGGGTTTGTCTACCTGGTCGACAGAAAGAAGGACATGATCAAGTCGCGCGGCGAAAACGTCTATCCCCGCGAGGTCGAGGAGGTCCTCTTCAAGCACCCGGCCCTGAAAGACGCGGTAGTGGTTGGTGTCCCGCATCGCCAGTTTGGCGAAGCGGTCAAGGGCTACGTGGTGCTCAAGGAGGGCCACACGCTCTCCGAAGCGTCGCTGATCGAGTATTGCCGCAAGTCGCTGGCGGTCTTCAAGGTGCCGACGGCGATCGAGTTCCGATCAGAATTGCCGCGAACCATGGTGGGGAAGGTGTTGCGGCGCATGTTGCGGGACGAAGAGGTGAAGAAGGATGAAGCGGTGAAGAAGGTCGGCTCCGAGGTCTTGGAGCAGCGCAAAGCGGGCTGAGAGGAGAAGGCAGATGAAGGATGTCGTGATTGTAGCCGGCGTACGGACGCCGATCGGAAACTTCGGGGGGGCGCTCAAGGACGTCCCGGCGCAGAAACTGGGGGAGTTGGTGGTGCGGGAAGTGCTCGCCCGCGCGCACCTGGATCCGGCTCTCGTGGACGAGGTGATCGTCGGCTGCGTGGGCCAGCCCAGCGACGCCTACAACATCGCCCGGGTGATCGGGCTGATGGCCGGACTCCCGATGCGGACGCCCGCCTATTCGGTCCAACGGAACTGCTCCTCCGGGCTGCAGCCGTTTGTGAACGCGTTCCAGAATATCCAGAGTGAGAGCGCGGACGTCCAGGTCGTGGGCGGGGTGGAGAACATGAGCCGGGCGCCATTCTTGTCCCGGGACATGCGCTGGGGGAAGCGCCTGCGTCATGCGGAGTTTATCGACAGTCTCTGGGAAGGGTTGACGGACGCCTTTTGCGGCCAGCTCATGGGACGAACCGCGGAGAATCTGGCCGAAGAATTCGGCATCAGCCGGGAGGACCAGGACCGCTTCGCGGTGGAGAGCCATCGCCGCGCGTTCCGCGCCCAGCGGGAAGGCCGCGTCAAGGATGAGGTGCTGCCCGTCACCATTCCGAAGACGGTCGCCGGCCGTGAGGTCGCGCCCGTAACCCTGACCCAGGATGAAGGACCCAATGTCGCGTTGACCGAACAGCAGTTGGCCCTCTATCCGCCGCTGTTCAAGGAAGGCGGCACGGTGACGGGTGGGAACAGTTGTCCCCTGAACGACGGCGCCGCCGCCGCGATCGTCATGTCCGCCGAGCGGGCGCGTGACCTGGGGCTCCGTCCGCTGGGCCGGATTCGAAGCTACGGGTTCGTGGGAGTCGAGCCGACGCGCATGGGCATCGGTCCCGTCGAGGCGCTGCCGCTGGCGCTGAAGCGCGCAGGGCTGAGCCAGGCGGATCTGAGTCTGATCGAGCTGAACGAGGCCTTTGCCTCGCAGTACCTGGCGGTGGAGCGAGCCTTGAAACTGGACCGGGACCGGGTGAACGTGAATGGCGGCGCCATTGCGCTGGGCCATCCGGTCGGCATGACCGGAACGCGCCTGGTGATCACGCTGCTCAACGAACTGCATCGGCGCGGCGCCGCGTTGGGGGCGGTGACCATGTGTGTCGGCGGCGGGCAAGGCGCCGCGATGATCCTGGAGCGAATCTAAGGACTGAGGACTGAGTGCTGAGGACTGAGGTTCGGGATTCTACCTCTCAGTCCTCATCGCTCAGCACTCAGCACTGAAGCGAAGCGATGTACATCTACAAGGTCGGAGTCGTGGGAGCGGGTGCCATGGGTGCGCAGATCGCCCAGGTGGTGACCTTTGCCGGGCTCCCGGTCGTGCTCACGGACGTGAGCGAGGCCATCGCTCAGCGTGGGGTCGAGACCGTGCGCGCGATCTACCAGGGCCGTGTAGAGAGAGGCAAGATGACGGCGGAACAGCGTGAGGAGAAGATGCTGCTGATCACAGCCGCGGGAAGCCTGGCCGCTCTCCGGGATGTTGACCTCGTGATCGAGGCGGCGCCGGAGAATCTCACGCTGAAACAGAACGTGTTCCGCGCACTGGAAGGCGCCTGCTCGCCCGGGGCGATCCTGGCCAGCAATACGTCTGCGCTCTCGATTTCCGCGCTGGGCGCCGCGACGAAGCGACCCGGCAAGGTCATCGGCCTGCACTTCTTCAACCCGGCCTACGCGATGCCGCTGGTAGAGGTGATCCCGGGACTCGCCACCGAGCAGCAGACCGTCGAGGATGCAGTGGGGTTTGCGGAAAGCCTCCGGAAGGCCCCGATCGTCGTGAAGGAATGCGCGGGCTTTCTCGTCAATCGGTTGCTCATGCCCTACCTGAATGAAGCGGTCCTCTGTCTCCAGGAGGGGGCCTCGTCCCTGAAAGTGATCGATCAAGACATGGTTGCGTTTGGTATGCCCGTGGGGCCCTTCACCCTGCTCGATACGATCGGGAATGACATCTCCTTGGAAGTGGCGCGCATCCTTCATCGCAGCTTCGGCCCGCGCATGGCGCCGGCCCCTCTGCTTGAGGCGCTGGTGAAGGCCGGTCGATTGGGGGTCAAGAGCGGGCGTGGGTTCTACGAGTATGGGGGCGCAAGGGATCAGGAGTTGGAGGGTCTCATCAAGAAAGCCGGCGAGGCGGGGGGGTCACGGGGGACTCGATGGGCTCCCTCTCGGCTGCTGATGGCCATGGTGAATGAGGCGGCCCTGGCGCTGCAGGAGGGAGTCGCATCCGCGCGGGATATTGATCTGGCGATGGTGGCGGGCACGGGGTTCCCCAAGGACAAGGAAGGCCCCCTGCACTATGCCGACCAACTCGGCATCGAAAAGGTGCTGCAAGACATGGAGGAGTCCGCGCAGCGTCTCGGCATGCGCTTCTGGCCGGCGCCGATGCTGCGCCGGATGGTGGACGCCGGGTTCACCGGGAGAAGCGCCGGGCGAGGGTTCTTTACGTATTGAAGATGAGAGCGAATAGCAAACAGCTAGTAGCCAACAGGCGCAAGTGCAGAGCCATTTGCTATTCGCTGCTAGCTGTTAGCTAAGAGGGCACCATGGCGACCACCACCAGCACACTGCTTTCACGGACCGTTGAGGACGGCGTCGCGATTCTGACCCTCAACCATCCTCCTGCCAACACGCTCACACCGGAGGTCTTGGCAGAGCTGAAGGCCACCTTTGACGCGCTGGCCACCGAGGCGGACGTCAAAGTGATCGTGTTCACCGGGACAGGCCGGTTTTTTATCGCCGGGGCGGATATTCGGGTGCTGGCCGCGATCCCGTCATCGCGCGAAGGCACCGAGATGGCCCTGCGAGGGCAGGCGATTTTCAACAAGATCGAATCATTCGAAAAACCGGTCATCGCCGCCATCAACGGTGCCTGCCTGGGCGGCGGCTTGGAGCTGGCGATGTGCTGCCATATCCGGTTGGCCGCGGAGGACGCGCGTCTGGGCCAGCCGGAGATCAACCTCGGGATTATTCCCGGCTTCGGCGGCATGCAGCGGCTTCTCCGGCTCATCGGCCGCTCGAAAGCCACCGAGCTGATCCTCACGGGCGATCTCATCTCGGCGAAGGAGGCGAAAGTGCTGGGGCTCGTGTCGCACGTGGTTCCTCCGGAAGACCTCCTGCGGCAGGCCACGGGTCTGGCGCGCAAGATCGCCACGAAAAGTCGAGTGGCGGTGCGGGCGGCCCTCCAGGCCATCGATGAGGGGGCAGGACTGGAGTTACACGAGGCGCTGGCGCTGGAGGCGCGCCTGTTCGGCGGGCTGTGTGATTCTGAGGACAAGAAAGAAGGGACGACTGCGTTTATCCAAAAGCGGCAGCCGCAGTTCAAAGACAGGTGAGCGGGCATCGGCCCTTAACCAATCCACCATTCGTAGGTTGAAGATGGACTTCACGTTCAGTGACGAACACACGATGCTCCGTGAGACCGCTCGGAAGTTCGTGGATCGAGAACTCCGGCCGATTGCACAGGAGATCGACAAGAAGCACGAGGTGCCGCGTTCCCTGATCACGAAGGCCGGCGCGGTCGGCCTGCTGGGGGTCCCATTTCCGGAAGCGTGCGGCGGCTCGGGGTTGGGGGAGACGGGGTACTGTCTGGTGCTCGAAGAGGTCGGGCGCGTCTGTGCCTCCACGGCCGTGACCATCGGCGCGCACGTGGGACTGGCGGGGATCTCGATCCTGCTCGGTGGCAATGACGAGCAAAAGCAGCGCTATCTGCCGCGCATGATCTCCGGAGAGTGGCTGGGGGCCTATGCGCTGACCGAGCCGGCAGCCGGCTCAGACGCGGCCAGTATCGAGACTCGGGCGACCCAGGACGGGAATGACTTCATCCTGAACGGGACCAAGTTGTGGATCTCCAACGGCGACATCGCGGACATCATTGTTGTGTACGCAGTGACCGACCCGCAGCGCAAGGCACGGGGCGGCATCACCGCCTTTCTGGTCGAGCGCACGTTCCCCGGATTCTCCGCGCATCGGATCCAGGACAAGATGGGGCTCCGGGGCTCCAGCACGGCGGAGCTGGTGCTGGAGCAGGTGCGCGTGCCGGCTGCCAATGTGTTGGGCCAGGTGGGGGCCGGGTTCGTGCTGGCCATGAAGACCTTGGATGAGTCGAGGCTGAGCCTGGCGGCCGCCTGCATCGGCGCCGGGAAGGAGCTGATCCAGCTTTCCACGGACTTTGCCAAGAAACGGCATGCCTTTGGCCAGCCCATCGCTCAGTTCCAGGCGATCCAGTGGATGCTGGCCGAGATGGCCACGGAGGTCTACCTGATGGAGAGCGCCGTGTACCGGACCGCCTGGATGTACGATCAGGGCCTCCGGATCACCCGCGAGTCGGCGATCAGCAAGCTCTATGCATCGGAAGCCCTGTGCCGGATCGCTGACAAGGCGGTCCAGATTCACGGCGGCATGGGCTATATGGGTGAGCACCCGGTCGAACGGTTCTACCGGGATGCCCGCATCAATCGGATCTTTGAAGGAACGAACGAAATCCAACGCATGGTCATTGCCGAGGACTTGTTCAAGCAGACTGGCTAGCTCTTACAAGAAGGACTGAGGACTGAGGACTAAGGACTGAGGGCTGAGCCGCCTTCGCTTGGCTTCGGAGGCCCGCTGGAGCCCGACGAAAGCGGGAACTGAGAGCAGCTCCTGGGGGAAGATGGGTCGGCCGTCCAAATTGGCGCTGGCGCTGTCCGGTGGAGGATTCACCGGATATCTCTTTGAGATCGGCGCGCTCACCGCACTGGATGATCTGTTCGACGACGGCATCTCGATCAACAACTTCGACATCTACGTTGGGGTGAGCGCCGGCGCGGCGGCAGCCGCACTGATGGCCAACGGGGTGAAGCCGGCAGAGATCCTTCAGGCCAATCTTTCGGAAGAGTGGCCCTACTATTTCGAGCGCAAGGACATCTTTGCTCCCGCCATGGGCGAGGGACTCAAGACACTGCTGCGCGGGGCCAAGCAACTGTTCCCATTACTCAAGCTGTATCTGCAGAACCGGCATGAGATGAGCCTGATCGACCTCGTCGATAAGGCTCAGGACGCGCTCCCGAGCGGCATCTACACGTTAGAGCCGTTTGCCAGGCACCTCGAGGCCACGTGCTTGGCCAAGGGGCTGAGTAACTCATTCGACGGGCTGCGTAAGGAGCTGTACATTCCCGCAATTGATCTGGAGACTGGACAGAGCATCATTTTTGGTGATTGGGGGAGGCACGGGGTACCGATCTCCCGGGCGGTCACGGCCTCGTGTGCAGCGCCCATCTATTTCTGCCCCGTCCGCATCGATGGACGCGACTACATTGATGCCGGGATCGGCCGGATTACCTTTTTTGAAGTGGCGGCCCAGAAGGGGGCCGACTTCATGATCATCATCAACCCCAGCGTCCATATCCGGCACGACCTCGGGGCTGGCGGGATACGCGCACCCAGCGTCCGGACCACACGTCTCCGGGACAAAGGCTTCCTCTCGATCGGGGATCAGGCCACGCGGATCAACCTCGAGGCACGGTTCACTCAAGCCTTGCGAATGTTCCGTCATGAGCATCCCGAAAGGGATTACTTGGTGATCTCGCCGAAACCCACCGAGACCCTCCTGTTCGAGCGGAGTTTCCTCAGTTTCCGGGACCGGGTTCACCTGCTGCGATGCGGGTACCTGTCGGTCGTGGAGGCGATCCAGGAGCGAGGCGGAGAGGTCCAGTTGAGGTTTTCTCGCCACGGCCTTGTGATTTCGGAGTCCGAGCAGCGGCATCGTGTGCAGATGCGTTTGGAGCAGCTGGCCAGCACAGCGGATGCCGTACAAACGAGCCCGGTCAAGCGCGAACGTCGAGCAGGCTGGTCGTCCGTCTTGGAACTGTTTCGCCGCCGAGCACTAAGGTTCTGATCTTGACTCGAGCGACGGCGACGTGAGGGGGCACTCGTAGGGGGCAGAGCGATGGCCGAGATTGCAGGGTACATCGAGGAAATCAAGGAGCGCTACCGACTGCGGAGCGACTACGCGTTGGCCGCGAAGCTGGGGATTGCCCAGCCCGAAGCCAACCTCATTCGGCGCGGGCTGAAGGTGCCGAAGCCCGAGCTCTGCATCCGGATCGCCAAGTTGCTGGACAAGAATCCGATCGAGCTGTTGCTCATCGCCCAGAAAAAGAAGGCGCCGCCCGAGGCCAAGGAGTACTGGACCCTCGCGCTCACGGCAGTGGACGTCATGCTCCACGTACCGAAGAGCCCGCGGTACATCCCCCGCAAAGTCGATGAAATCGGCCGGGAGCTCCGCCAACTGGAATCGCAGACCCTGGTCTATCAAGGGGCCATCGCAAACGCGGAGGCCGTCCGACTCGTGGAGACGGCCGACCGTACCATCGACGCGATCATGGAGCGGTGGAACATCTGGAAAAAGGGCGAAGCCCTTTACCCCAATTACCTGCTGGCGAACCAGGCAGCGGTTCGCCGTAAGGTCACCATCAGACGGCTCCTCATCCTGTCACGCGCGCAGATGGAGCAACCCGACCTGGTCTCCGATGCGATCGAGGTGATGGAAGACCAGCGCCGCGCCGGCATCAAGATCTATTACGGCTTCAGGGAGGAGCTGAATCGTGCTGCGGCGTTTCAACGGCTGGAGCAGGACTTCAGACGACACGGTGCGGCCCACGACATCAATGCGGCCATGTTCGACGAGGAGATCCTGATCTTCTCCCAGTCCTACAGCCAGGTCCCGCTGGGCGTGGTGGGCAAGCCCACGCCGATCACGATGATCAGTCAACTACAGATTACCTGGAAACCGGACTTGATCCGGGAGTTGAACCCCGCCCCGCTCTTCGACATGACGCGATACGTCTTCGAGTACGAGGGGGCCAAGGCCTTCAAGGCCCAATTGGCGCGATTTCTGGAAGCCAACCGTGAAGTTTCCATCGGAGCCGTTTAAGATCAAGGTCGTCGAGCCGATCCGCCGCACCACCCGCGAGGAGCGGGAGAGGCTCCTTCGGGAATCCGGTTACAATCTGTTTCACGTCCCCGCCGACAGTGTCTACGTGGATCTCCTGACCGACAGCGGGACGGCGGCGATGAGCGACAACCAGTGGGCCGGCATGATGCTGGGGGACGAATCCTACGCCGGCAGCAAGAACTACTACCATTTCGAGGACACCGTCCGCTCGATCTTCGGCTACAAGCACGTGATCCCGACCCACCAAGGCCGCATGGCCGAAAACCTCCTGTTCTCCACAGTCGTGAAATCGGGCATGTCCGTCCCGAACAACATCCACTTTGATACGACGCGCGCCAATGTGGAACACCAAGGGGCCCAGGCGCTCGATCTGGTGATCAAGGAGGCCTACGATCCTCATTGCGACTTGGCGTTCAAGGGCAATATGGATCTGGTCCGACTCGAGGACACGATCAACCGGCTCGGGCGTGGCCGCATTCCCCTGGTGATGATCACGATCACGAACAACAGCGGCGGCGGGCAGCCGGTCTCGATGGACAACATTCGCAGGACCCGCGCGCTGGTGAACCGGTACGGCATTCCCTTGATATTCGATGCCTGCCGATTCGCCGAGAACTGCTTCTTCATCAAGGAGCGCGAGCCGGGGTATGCCGACAAGGCGATCCTCGAGATTGCGCGGGAGCTCTTCAGCTACGGGGATGGCTGTACGATGTCGGCCAAGAAAGACGGGCTGGTCAATATCGGCGGCTTCGTCAGCCTGAACAACGACCAGTGGGTCCAGGACATCACGAACATGCTGATCCTCGTGGAAGGCTTCCCGACCTATGGAGGGTTGGCCGGGCGTGACCTGGAGGCGATGGCCCGCGGGCTGAAGGAAGTCCTGGAGGAAGACTATCTGGCCTTCCGGGTCGGTCAGGTGCGCTACCTGGGCGAGCTGTTGGACAGAGCCGGGGTGCCCATCCTCAAGCCGGTGGGCGGGCACGCGGTCTATCTCAACGCCAAGGAGTTCCTGACCCACATTCCACCGAGCCAGTTCCCGGCGCAGGCCCTGGCGGTCGCCCTCTATCGCGAGTATGGCATCCGGGGCGTCGAGATCGGGACGGTGATGTTCGGCAAGAAGGACCCGGCGACGGGCCGGACCATCTATCCCGAGTTGGAGATGGTGCGCCTGGCGATTCCACGCCGGGTCTATACCAACATGCAGATCAACTACGTCGCCGAGTCCATCATCGAGCTCCACCAGAAGCGCGGTTCAATCCCCGGGCTCACCATGACCTACCAAGCCCCCGTCCTCCGGCACTTCACGGCGCGGTTCGAGGAATTCTCGGCCAGGCGGCCGGCCAAGTAAGCACCCCAGCAGCGAGTACCCGTTACTGGCCCGCCAACTGCAGACGGATCAGGCCGGAAAGATCCTCATTGGACTGTACGGGGGCCATCGCATCGAGGTAGCTCCGGTACGTGGTCTCGAGCGAGAGCGATCCGCTCAGCCGGGGGGAGACCGCAAAGGTCCATCGGCCGACGCTCTCGACATTGATCGAGGTACCGTCGAGGCCTGCCACGGCACTCCAGGTCCTGCTGTAGGACCCTGATGCGGAGAACTTGAGCGTCTTGTCGTGCGCGTAGGCGACGGAGAAGGCGGTGGAGAGGGTGTCAAGGTCCGCGCCTGACCATTCTTGGCGGTCCGTGCGGAAGCTCACGACCGGTGCGAGCGTGATGGCGGCGTTCGGGCGATAGGACCCGCTCAGCGAATGGGCGAGTCCGATCGTCTGGATGCCCGGATGCAGTCGGTCGCGGTCCGAGGAATAGGTGGAGGACCATCGCGCGCTCCAACTTGGACGAGTATAGGCCAGTGCGCCCTCGAGGCTGTGCCCCTGCGTCCGCAGGGGCGCCGTCCCCACCGGCTCCGAGCTACTTCCCAAGGACCCGCGGTTGAAGGCCACGCTGAATTCCGGCCAGGCCGTCTGCGCGAGGGTAAAGGCCACCCGGTCCTGGATCTGGTTCAGCCGAGCGAAGAGGGGATCTTTGGCCAGATTATTCCATGTCTCTGTCCGGGATGACCTGAACCGAATCATTCCTGCTTGCCACTCTCCCCATGTCTCTCTGAGTCCTTGGTCCTGGGTCGTCAGATACGATTTCCCCGCCTCCTGCAGCGTCAGGCCGTAGCGAAACCTTCCTTGGGTGCCCGTTAACTTGAACCGGAGCAGCCGGTGCGATGGATCAGCCTGTGTTTCTGGAGCGCCGAAGGCGTGATCACTGTACGCGATCTGACCCTCTCCCACGAGGTGGCCGGAGAAAAGCGAGGAGGTGCCGATCACGCTCGTGATGCCGCGCTCCTGGCCGCGCAGAATGTCGCTGTGGCGCTGCAGTTTCTGCGGGGAAGCTTCAAATGAGAGCGGCTGGTAGGAGCTCTTGAAGGAGAAGAGGTCCTGCGACGACGTCGTGAGGGGGGAAGGTCCCTGGCCTAGCGCAGACTCGTACGGGCCGGCCTGTCCGGCGATCAAGAACGTGACGAGGATCCCTCCAATAGACAGGCCCCTCCGCATCGCCGCGTCTCCCTTTCCCGGCGTCTTTCCAGGAGTAATCGGCGTAAAGAGGCTTGGACTGTAGCCCGAGAGCGTTCTTAGAAGCCCACGGAACACCGCCAGGGATCTCTGAAGGCGGAGGGACCCCGGCCACCGTCCTGGCCGGTTATCCGGAGGGGCGGATAAAGAAGATAAGGAAGTTGGCAGCCGGTGCTAGAAAGGGAGGCTGTGCGGGAGGCTTATGGCGAGGGCGTGACAAAAGTGATTCGGCCGTTCCCGGAACCGTTCAAGGGCCCCGCGCGGAGCGCCTGCAGCAGCAGGTCGCGGAGTGGGAGCTGCCGATCAATGCGATTGGTGGCGCCCGCGAACATGGTGTAGCCGTCGCCGCCGTCGGCCAGGAACGCGACCGTCGCCACTGAATAGGCTCGTGTTGCTTCCAGAGATTTTCCTCCGACGGTCACGTTCCGCACACGTGACCCGGGCGGGGCCGAAAGGTCATAACCGATCGTAAGCCCAGAGACCTGGAGAAACCGGCCGGCGGTTTGTTCGGGCAACTGGCTCACGCTGTTCTCCAGGGCCAGCAGCAGCTCGCGTCCCGTCAAGGTGAACGTCACGGAGGGAGAGTCGAACGGGAGCACACGCAACACCCGCTTGATCTCCACCGGCCCGGGCGGGATGCTGTCCCGGATCTGTCCGCTGTTGACCAAGGCGACGTCGGTCCAAAATTCTGCGCGCAACAGATCCGCCAGCAGGTTCCCCAAATTGGTCTCACGGGTACGAACCCGAGCATTCTCACCGTCCAGACTGACGGCTGATCGGCCGATGATCGTCGCGGTTTGGGCCTCCAGCTTGTGGGCGTAGCCCTCGACGAGCGCCTGCACGGCTGGATCGGATCGCACTGACTCGAGCACGGGAAGATTGCGCGCCTTCGCTCGAACCACGTGGGGTCGGCCTGACGGGTCAGGCTTGTCCGCCAGCACCAGGTCCAGCCGTCCCAGAGTCCGCCCCTGGCGATGCGTTTTCACGAACACAGATCCGGGAGTGACGGATTCTGCGATCGGCGCTGACGACCCGGCGGTCCGCAGGCCGTCGAATCCCTCGCTGTGCCCGCCGATGATGACATCGACCTCCGGCACCTGCGCGAGCACGGCCAGGTCCTCCGAGGTCCCCTGGTGGGTGACGGCCACGACCAAGGCGACCCCTTCCTTCTCTCGTAGCATACGGGCCAGGTCCCTCGCGGTCTCCAATGGATCCTTGAATTCGAGCAACTTGGCCACCTGGCGATTGAAGGTGTCCGGAAAATTGCTCCGCCCCAGCAGGCTGATGAGTCCGATCTTTCGGCCTGCAACCGCGATGACGGTGAAGGGTCGGCAGGGCAGGTCCACATTGCGCCCCACCACGTTCGAACACAGGATCGGAAACGACGCCATGGCTTGTAGGCTCCGCAGGTGATCCAGGCCGAAATCGAAATCGTGGTTGCCGGCCGCCATGGCCTGGTAGCCCATCAGGTTCATGGCCTTGATGTCCGGCTCGCCACGAAAGAAGGAAGACAGGGCGGTCCCGATCAAGATGTCCCCTGAGTCCACCAGCAGGAGGGCAGAGGTCTCCCCGCGGACTTGCGCGATGAGAGTAGCGCGGCCAGCCATTCCACCGACGGGGGACTGTCCCGGCTGCTCGATCGGCAACGCCTGGCCGTGATGCTCGCTGCTATGAAGGATGGTCAGGGTCTGGTCTGCGAGGGTCGGACTGTCCCAGGGACACGACAGGGAGCTGATCCAGGCGGCAAGCGCGAGGATCGTCAGGGACCGCTTCACGGGGCTGGTTTCTCTAAGTGATGGATTCCTTCGGGAGACACCCGCGCCAGCACCTTGGATTGCAGTGGGTCATTCTCCACCAGAACCTGTATCTGAGCTCGAAAACTAATCGTCTCACCCTCTGACACGGGAGAAGCCAATGGCACCCGTACGACCCCAGGAGAGGTGCAGGGTCCTGCGGGCGCAATGACTGAAATTGCGGCGGTACCATCATCCAGAGTGAACCCATAGGTGTCGTGATAGTAACACTCTCCAATCTTTGCTCCTCCTTGACTTCGAACAGTAGAGACCTTTCCCTGGATTACGGGGGCACGGGACTGATAAGGAGTGGGGTTGGACAAGATAAACCTGATCGGGACCGCCTCCTCGGCCAATGCAACCGACACAGCGAGGACTAGGACCATCATGGCAGGTGAGATTCTTCGGAGAGCCATGGCCTTGATCTCCACTCCGCCGGCCTTGGTCTTGCCAATTGCCTTCAGCGCCGACGGTACGCTATTCTAACGCCGGATCAGGTTTCCAAGGTAATGAAATTGTATGATCAGCCAGGACGCAGTGATTTCGTACCTTCGGAAGGCCATCCCGGATGCCGCGGTGACCGTCACCGATCTGACCGGTACGCTGGACCATCTCCGCGTCCGGGTAGTCACAGACCTGTTCAAGGGCAAGAGCCTCCTGGATCGGCACCGGATGATCTACCAGGCTCTGGACGGTCCGATGAAAGACGGCCGCATTCATGCGCTGGAGATCCAGGCCGTCACGACCGATGAATCTTGAAAGCCGCGAGGCGTGAAGCGTAAGGCGGTAGCGGAACGAAGGACTGGAGACGGTTGGCCCATAGCCTATCGCCCCTAGCCCAGCGCGAGGAGGAAAATGCCATGGCTGATGCGATAGAGGACGAGATTCAGCGGGAAATGAAGGCCCACAAGATCCTGATTTATGGCAAGGGCACCAAGGCCATGCCCATGTGCGGGTTCACGAGGGAGACGATGCAGTTCTTCGACAAATTCGGGTACCCGTACGAACTGATCGACGTGCTCCAGAACCCGGCCAAGCGTGAAGTGCTGACGAAGATGACGAACTGGCCGACGCTGCCCAAGGTCTTCATCAATGGGACCTTTTACGGAGATACGGACGTCCTCGAGCCGATGGAAAAAAAGGGCGAGCTGGAACCGCTGCTGAAACAGGCATTCGGGAAGTAAAAATGAGACTGCCTGCCCGGGGTGCGGGGCGGCCAGGGTGGGCCCGGCTCGAAGACACCGCCGGCTCACCGTCTCGCCGGCGCGCGCAAACCGGGTACCCGCCAGGCGGGTGAATCCTTACTCGTCGCGTCGCGCGCCTGGCAGAGCGCGCACACCAGAAGGAGGTGAGGCGCCGGCCAGCTCCCTCCTGTGCTCGCGCTCCGCTCACTCAAGATTTCATGGTTCCGGGCCAAGGTGGATGGAGTGATCGTCGGACGCGCGCAGTTGGAGGCAGCCTGGCCGACGCCCCAGAAACCAGGGGAGGGTGGATGTGTGCCGGGTACCTGTTGCTCTTCTAGTTGCAACGGGTGATGATGCGCACAATAGGTCCCACCCCGACCACCCCGCTACCTGAAAGCATCACCTAACTTAGCTGGAGGGCCGGAGGACCCCTCGCGCACCGTACAGCCATCCTGGGTGCCTCAAGACATGCAGCGGTTACAGGGATGGGTGGAAAAGGGGCAGCGAGGTGAGAGTCTCAGTGCTCACCTCGCTGCGGATCCGGTCTTACCGGTACTAGACGACTTGCTCTTATGCCAACCGCAACCATAAAGCTGTTCCTGGTCCACGGCGACGCAAAGCGTTTGCGCACTGCTGAGCTTTCGAACTGGTCAGGGAAAGCCATTGCAGGTCCGCGCAGTGAACTTGATGACGTCCTCGAACGAGACGAGGCAGCAAAGTCGGGAGTCTATTTTCTGAGTGGCATCGACTCGGATTCCGGTAAGTCCGTGGTGTACGTTGGCGAAGCCGAAAGCATCCGGGATCGGCTGCGGAGCCACCTAGACAAGGACTTTTGGAATCATGTTGTCTTCTTCATAAGCAAAGATGAGAATTTGACCAAGGCGCATATTCGATACTTGGAGGGTCGGCTAATCGAGCAGGCGAAGTTAGCTGGAAGGGCTATGGTAATGAACGGCCAATCGAGTGGCGCAAAGCTGCCTGAGTCAGACCGTGAAGACATGGAGATTTTTCTCGAAAGAATTCACCAACTGATGCCGGTGCTCGGAGCCGACGCCCTGCTGCCGATTGGACTGGCGCCCGGAGGCCGGGCCGAAAAGGAGATTCTCTTCTGCGAGATTAAAGGGCTAAAGGCGACTGGTTACCTCACACCAACGGGCCTTGTTGTCCTCACGGGATCACACGCTGTCCTGAAAGAACGCGCGTCTGCCCACCAGTATCCATACACACTGGCGTTGCGGAATAGCTTGATGGAGGATGGAACGCTGGTGCAAGATGGTGACCACTTGATGTTCACCCGCGATACTGAATTCAGTAGTCCCAGCGCGGCCGCGACCGTCGTGCACGGGGGATCGGCGAACGGGCTGCTCGCGTGGAAGAACAAGAGTGGCAAGACACTGAAGGAGCTCGAAGGTGCCTAACACTTGCACCAGGGACGGGGCCAGGTCTATCAAGTATCCAGTGTCGTAACTCAGGACCCAACCTCCATTAACGATCCCCGTGAAGGGCCCACTTGAAGGTATTAATGGTATCTCCATGACGTCACAGTCGCTCGACGCACTGAAACGGCACCTTGAGGAACATATCGGGTTCCTCAGGACATCCGCGGATCTCTACGACAAGGGGACATTGGCGGAAGCCAAGAGACTCGCAGTGTCGATCCGCGTGCTCGTTCACGATACACAAAGTTCGAAGTCGCTACTCGGGCAACTTGGCTTGAAAGGCCGAGAGTTCGTCGACACGGCTTCTGAGCGTCCGCACGGGACAACTACGAGCTATGCGGGCTTGGTCGGGATGTTATTAACGGCCGGAACTCCTGAATACGTGCCCCACTTAGATGGCATGGCTTCCAAATTGGTTTCGTTCGAGCACTGGTGGGACACGCCAGTCATCATAGATTTCAAGCAGCGCCACATCACCCGTAAACGGCTAATCCTTGCCGTAGCCAATAAAGACGGGGGTGCCCACGTTGATCCAGAGTTGGATGACATCTATGCGGATCTATCGCAAGGCAACTCAATGAGCCGTATGTATTCATCCGGTGCGTCGTGGCAGCCGCTTGTCGGTGTGGAGCACGCGTCGGTCCGACAGGTCACGCATGAGATGCTCCGCACTCTCGATCCGGCCTACATGCCGCCCGAGACCCATCAGAAGAGCGGAATCGTTGTCGGCGGATTCAAACTTCACTTGAGCGCGACCACTTCATCTCTGTCTGGCGGCAAGATAGGCCGTAATGTGCCTTGCCCTTGCGGAAGCGGCAAGAAGTATAAGAAGTGCCACGGAGCAGCCTAACTCCACGCTCGAGCGGACGTGTTCCGCGCCGCTCAGCACGAACGTTGGCCGGAAGGCGGCGCAGGCATGGCAACTGATATCACCTGGGAGGGGACCCAAGCACGGATTTGGTCGTGCGAAGCGTGTAAAGGCCAAGCCAGGGTCGAGATCAACAGCCGGCAACAGACTTCACCGCCCAGCAAGTCAGTCGGCCTTCTGTTCGTTGGCGTTGCGCCACCTCATCATGGCAGCCCGTCGCGCCGCAAGGTCGCCAAGAGCGCGACCAACGATCCTGGTGACAACCTGCGTAGGTTCATTGAGTCGTCTGTGGAGTTGCGGTGGGACGACCTCATCGACAAGAGCGTATTCCTGATCCATGCTGTCAAATGCGCGATCGTCCCCGACGCGGAGGGGTTCCAAAGTCCACCGAACGACGTTGTCGACCGCTGCAGTCCAGTCGGGTTCGTTGACGAGCTTCGGCTCTTACGCCCAACTCGGATCGTAGCCTTTGGTGGAGCCGCCAGGCGGGCGGTGCTGAAGCATCCGTCGATCACCGCACCGCGTGGAGCCAGCGTATCCAAGACCTTCAGGAAATTGCACGAGTCCTGGCCGAAGGGGATTCCTTGCAAGCTTGGCAGCAGTGAGTTGACACTACACCCGGCGCCCTTTCCACGCTCTCCCGCAGCGAAAAAGACGGCAGCGGTTATCATATATGAAGCGGCTCGCCTCGCAGGTCTCTGTAATGCTGCTGACCAACATGCAGGTTGGAAGCCCGCAGCAACAAGAAATGGAAAAGTAGGTTAATCATATGGTGTTGTAACGCATGATCCGACTCCAATGCTGCCTCCCAGTAAATTACACGGGACTAGCTTAGCTACAGTTCTGGTCGTTGAGGGCCTACTATGCAGCGGTTGGCAGACTGCTTTCAGGAGCAAGTTTCTAATTGGTCCGAGTTAGTTAACCTGGTAGAGCATTTCTCCTACTTCAACGGACTTGACTGGATCTTCCGAGGAATTATGGACGCTGCGTATGGGCTCGTGCCCAAGATAGGACGTGAGGAGGCTCGAGGACTGAAACAGCAACCAGGGACGGGGAAGCGGGCCCGCCTTCCATATCGTCTCGAAGATGAGCGCGCAGTCTTCACAATGTTCAAGCAGCAGGCAAGAGCTCACCTTCCCTCACCGCCTGATAGCGACCTTCAGTGGTTAGCACTCGCCCAACACTTCGGTCTGCCAACGAGGCTCCTTGACTGGACAGACAACATTCTGGCGGCCGCTTGGTTTGCCGTAGAAAAGGGTGGCAATAAGATGTCGGACTCGGCAATCTGGGTTGCAAGAGGAGTCCCCTCTGTTGAGATAGATTACTCAGGGGAGGTATTTACTCTGGCTGACCCGATGATTTATCGGCCGCCGCACATCAGTCCCCGAATAGCTGCGCAGGGAAGTGTTTTGATGCTTTGTCCGAAACCGACCGAGACCGTAACTCTTCCGTTCGTGAAAAAGATTGTTATTGCCCGCTCAGCTGAGTTCACGATAAAGAAGAGACTTAGCGCATGCGGAATTAACAGGCGTCATCTTTTCCCGGACCTCAGTGGACTTGGCGACCACCTTAGCTGGTTGTACAAGAACGACTGGTTGGCGGGCTATAGAGATGGCAAGAGCTGGAAGGTGGCCCATGTTTCTGATGACGAACTAGACGAGTCGGAAAAGTTGGAAGAGTGAACGTGTCCGGGGAGGTGGTAGGAAACCGTTTATCGTTGGTGCACAGGCAGAGCACAGATGCAAAATTCGATAAGAACTACGCCCCAGCAAGGCTGCTCAAAAAGGTCGGCCAACGAGGCCGCAGGTGAAGTCAAAGCCGGAGGCGTGACCTCTTGGAATTGGGCCCATTGCACGTGGAATCGCAATGGGCACCTCGGAGTGTTTCTGGCCAACACATTAACGGAGCCGGTTATGCGCGGCGTTAGGCCACAAAGCGGAGCCCATCTCGGAGTTGTTTTGTCGGTTGAGGGAGAGTAAACTCAACCCAATGCGTTGGCAAGACCGTATTGTCATTATCCCCGGTTTTCGGAGCGGAAAGCCCTGTGTCAAGGGCACACGGATTACCGTGTATGACGTGCTCGAATACCTCGCCGGCGGCATGACCGAAGCGCAGATCCTGGCCGATTTTCCAGACCTCAGGACGGAAGACATCCGTGCCTGTTTAGCCTTCGCAGCCTCTCGCGAACGCCGGCTCGCCGGCTCGTCGGCAGTGTGAAGTTACTTCTCGACGAGAACCTGAGCCCCAGGCTCATCGATGGCCTTCAATCGGAGTATCCAGGCAGTGCCCATGTGCGCTCGGTCGGCCTTCGGGGTGCAGGTGACGAGGAGATCTGGAATTATGCCCGTGAGCAGGGTTTCGCGATCATCTCCAAGGACAACGACTTCCGGCAGCTCAGTTTCGTCCACAGCGCTCCCCCCAAGGTGATCTGGCTGTCCGTTGGCATCGTCGGGACCGATGCAATTCTCCAGTTCCTGAAAAGCCAGCGTGCAGTGATCGTTGAGTTCGACACTGAGAAAGAGGCTTCCCTCCTTGCTCTCTCCCTTCCTGAAACTGGGATGTAGGCTCGCACCCTCGCCGTGGTTACCTAAGGACACCATGCGGTTCGGTTCGAGGAGTGGGAGGGAAAAGGGCGGCATTGAGCGTTCTATGGCTCACCTCGCCGCACATCCGTTCTGTCCCGGTGGCCGCTCACCTGGATCGTTGGGTCGACAAGAGGGGTGATCCAGATTGCTCCCGGTGATCTGGTCGCGGTGGAAGCGGAGGGACGCTACTACTACGCGTTCATCCTGGACAAGGTCAGGCTATTCGGGGGCAACTGGGCGTTTGTGCTCCACGCCTCCTCGGAAAAGGTCCGCAGTGCGACCGAGGTGCTGAGCGGGCCTCGCACCGGTTTACACGCATTCGTGGACTTCATCTGGGCGAAGAGAGAGAGGCGACTTTTGCGTCTAGCTCGCACCCTGGACACCGCTTCGTTCCGTGGTCCTGGCTTTCTGAGGGGCACGACCGCGATTAAGGAGAAGGCGCAGTTCTGGGTTATCTACGACATGTCCTTCAAGGAGCTGAGGTGTGTAACTCGGCTCACACCAGAGGAAGAGAGGTACCCGGATTACATCCGGATCGACGATGTCCTCATGGTGCAGAAGGTGAAGCAGGGCTGGGCTCCAGAGCAGGATCCTCGAATATGAGCGTAGGGCTCAACAATGGGTTGGAGCTGACAAAGCCGGCGCAAGCGATGGAGCTTCACAGCTCAACCCAGTGATAGGCCACGTTCGCCGTGGAGACTCAGCCACCAACTTGGGAGCTTGCGAAAGAGAGATGTCCCTGCTGCGACAGGCAGGGCGAGTTGCTGTTCTCCGCTTGCCCGACGTGCGGCTTCGTCGTGCTCATCTGCGCCGAGGTCGGCACGGTCTTCGAGGCTCATGACCAGAAGCGCGGGCAGCAGATCGGTGGGTCGTTCGGCAGGGAGCAGGAGCGAGTGTGTGCTCAGTGCGGCAAGACCGGATATTCGAACTTCCGCAACGCGACGGTAGATGAGATAGTCTCTCTCGGATTTCGCCCCGGAGATTACAGATGACCATGTGGCCTACCAGCATGCTGGAGTGCGGAGCTGTGGTGGTTCCGGAGCACGTTGTGTCGGCGGCCCTCTTGCCAGAGCGGCTGTGGCTCAGCACCCGTCATGGTTCCTCAAATTCCCCAGCCGCCGCTGACGTGAATATTGGTCCCGTTCACGTAGCGGGCTTCGTCCGACAGCAGGAACCTCGCCGCCGCCACCGTGTCCGCTACCTCCCCGATATAGCCTGCCGGAACCCGTTTCGTCATCCCAGCCAGTTCCTCCGGCGGCGCGCTGCCTGAATTGATGAATCCGGGTGAAATCGCGTTGGCGGTGATGCCGTGTGGCGCCAGCAGCTTAGCCAGCGTCCGCGTCAGAATCAGGATGCCCGCCTTGGCGATATAGTGCGCTGTCACATCGGGTTGCGCGACCATCTGATCAGCGTTCGCCATGCTGAACGTCACAATGCGGCCGTGCTTTCTGGCCTTCATCCCTGGGGCGGCCGCCTGCGCGAGATAAAACACGGGGTGCAGATTGTGGGCGAACATCTCGCCCCATCCCGCGGGGGTCTCCTCCAGGAGATTGACGCGATGGTAGGGCCCCGCGCAGTTGATCAGGGCATCCAGCCGGCCCCAGGTTTTTTCCACCTGCTGGACGAGATTCCTGGCGGCGACAGGATCGGACACATCACATTTCACCGCCAAGGCCTGGCCGCCTCGTTCCCCGATGGCGCGGCTGGTCTCCATGGCCGCAGCCTCACTCGACCGGTAACAGATGGCGACGGACCACTTCTGTCTGGCCAGGTCCAGCGCGATCGCGCGTCCGATTCCCTTGGCCCCTCCGGTAATCAGCGCCACGCGACCGTTCACGATTCCTCGTCTGGTTCTGTCACCGGGTCAGCGCCCACCGACACCTGTGTCGGGGTGCCCATGACACGATTGCGCCCGAGGGACTTAGCCTGGTAGAGGGCCTCATCGGCCAGCCTGATCAATTCCTGCACCGTCTTCGCCTGACCGGGGTACGTGGCCACGCCCACGCTGATCGTGACGTGGTCCGGTGTGGCAGGCGCCAGCTTCCGCAGCGAGAGCCCTTCGACCGCGACACGAAGTCGCTCTGCGACCGCAAGCGCTGCGCCGAGATCGGTCTGGGGCAACACGGCCACAAACTCCTCTCCGCCGTACCTGGCGAGGGTGTCGCTCTCCTTCAGCGCGCGATGCAGGGTGGCGGCCACAGCTTTCAGGACGAGGTCGCCGACCTGGTGCCCGAATGTATCGTTGACGAGCTTGAAGTGATCCAGGTCGATCATCAGCAGACTCAGCATCTGATTCTTCCGCCGTTCGCCGGGCAGGATCATCTTGGCCAGCACTTCTTCCAGGAAGCGCCGGTTGAAGGTGGAGGTCAGCTCATCGATCAGCGCCCGCCGCCGGGCCCGCTCGAGATGCTGGAGGTGACCGACCATGGGCGCCGCGACGTTAATCAACGCCTCGATCCACTGCCGTGACTCCTCGGTCCAAGGCTGGGTGACGTCGCTCACCAGGTGCACCACGCCGATGGTTCTCCCCCCAATGACCAGAGGGACGCACCAGTAGGCGCCTCCTCCCTCATTCGAGAGGCTCGAGGGGCAGGTGAGATCCCGTTGAATATCCTGCACCCTGTACTCGCGCCCGGATCGAATTACCGGACACCTGGAGGGCGCATCCCAGACGGGGTAGGATTCCGTTCTCAGATCTGGCCGTTTCGGCGAGGTGTAGACGATCTCCAAGCGATCCTCCGAGGCATTGAGCCTGAGGATGAAGATCTGCCGGAGGTGAAGGGCCTGCTGAAGCGTGTGGCTGAGGATCCGGTAAACCTCCTCCTCCGAGACGGCCTGCTGAAGCACCTGGGTGATCTGCTGCAATTCCAGCAGACGGTGGTTCAACAGCCGATGCGTCTCTGCCTGTCGCTTGAGCTCCAGGGTTCGGTCCCGTTGATGAGTCGCGATGGTCTCATGCATCTGGCCGAACTGCTGCCAGAGGGCCCGGACCTCTTCGGCCATCGCCGCATCGACGTAGTCGGGGATCGCTTCGCTCTCGCTCACCTCGCCGCGGAGCTGGGCAATCTTCTGCATCCGGTCTTTCAGCTCACGCATCGGTCTGCTGACCGTGTACTTGGTACCCCAGGCGATCAGCCAGGTCACCAGCAAGCCGACCCCGATGCCACCCCACAGGAACCACCACTGATCACGCCTGGCCTGTTGCAACGGGGCTTCGATGGGGATGCTGACTTCGATCGCCCCCATGATGTCATTGAGGCGGAAATCATGCCGCGGGCTATCGGGGTGCTGATTATGACAATCGACACAGCTCTGCGCGACCGCCCGGTCGGGAGCCAGGAACCGCATGACCGCCACGCCCGCGACGGTGTCCCGCCGGCTGAACAGACCGTCCGTCATCGGCGTGAAGGAGCGGAATCCTTCTTCCTGGAATGAGTCCTTGATGGCATGCCGTTTGTTGATCGGCCACTGGCTGACCAGCAGAACCGGATGGGAGCTCGGGGCGTGCGCGGCCATGTCGGCGATCTCGCGAAGCACGGTGGGCGGCAGGGGAGCTGCGGAACGACCCTTGCGGTTGTTGGCCTTGCTCGTGGCGTTCAACTGGGTGAGCCGGGGAATCACGTTGGCTGCATAGTATTCTCGTTCCGCCCTGACCTGGCTCAGGATTGTCATGGCGGTCAGCGTGACCTGTTCATCCAGGAACTGCGCCTGCTGTCGTCCGTGAAAGTACCAGGAGGCCGCCACCACGGAGATGACCAGCAGGGGAGCGGTCAGCGCGATGAGCTTCGCGCTCACGGACCAATGCCGCGGGTTCAGCACTGACCATAACCCCTCGTCGTGCGCCGGAGCGGCCTCTGTCGGTTGCCTGGGACTCATAGGAAAATCATACGGGTTTCCGCAGCCCTTCTTCAACCGGCCCCGGAGATGCCGAGGCCCGGCGACGCGTCCTGCTGCCCAACGCTGCGCGTCTTCAGCCGCGTCTCCAGCAGTCGGAGGACGCCCGCGGTCCGGGCCGAGAACAAGGACTGAGGACTGAGGGCTGAGGACTGAGGCTTCTTCCTCGGGCCTGAGTCACGGGGCCTCGGTCCTAATTCGCCGATCAACGCCTGCAAATCCTCGATCGTGTCCAGATCACGCCACGTCGGGAGTAGCGCGATGTTCAACCCCAAGGTTTCAGCCCTTCCCTTGGTGATGGCGCAGACCTGGTCGGTGGACCATGGGACCCCGGTGAATAGCTCCGGGACGGGCCGGGTTAGCCCAATCAGGTAATATCCACCGTCGAGCGCTGGGCCAAGCACGAGGTCGTGATCCGAGAGCAAGGTGAACGCCTCGGCGTAGATCGAAGCTGGGAGTGAGGGCGAGTCGGTGCCAACCATCACGACACGCTGGTACCCCTTCGTGAACACCAACCGCGAGACTTGATCCATGCGCGCGCCAAGATCCTCGCCGGGCTGGTCGATCAGCTCGACGCCCTCCCGATCCTTCAGGATCTTGAAGAACACATGGTCGGCCGAAGGCGCACAGGCGAGGAAACGGTCGAAGGCTTGAGACGTCGACGGCTTCCTCGACCCTCGACTGTCGCCCTTCGAACGTTCCAACACGTCCAGGACCATGCTCCCGTGGAGGCTCGCCGCTTCGTCCGGGCTCAGCGGCGGACAGAGTCTGGTCTTCACCTGGCCGGGAATCGGCGCCTTGGCGAAGATGACCAGCGCGCCGGAGGCACGCTGCAGGCTAGGGGCAAAGGGCGATGGGCTATGGGTCTGCGTGCCGTCTCGCCCTTCACCCCCAGGAGCCCTCTTGTCCTGCCTATGGTCCATTGCCTGTCGCCTCTTGCCTCGGGCCCCTGGCCTCTCGCCTGCGCAAGTTACCGCACCGCGCCATACAGGTGACGCAACCGCTCAGGGCTGATGCCGATCCAGTATAAGAACCGGAGGGCCCACATCATTAGTATGGTACGCACGGGTCCGCCGGCGTCCCAGCGCCGGAACGATGTCACAGCCTGAACGCGGAGGGCGGCCATCGGGCCGGCCTGCTTGAGACGCCGAGTGAAGTCCACATCTTCCATCAGGGGGATGTCTTGAAATCCGCCCAACCGCTCAAACGCGGCGCGCCGGACGAAGATGGCCTGATCACCGGTGGCGATGCCGGTCCAACGCGAGCGCAGATTCATCATGCGGGCGATCAGCCAGGGCAACCCCGCATCCCGTTCGAAGCGCACATCGAACCGGCCGCCGACACAGGTCGCGTCGGTCAGTGCCGCTTCGATCTCTGCTCGGGCATTCGGCGGCAATAGCGTGTCGGCGTGTAGAAACAGCAGCACCTCGGAGCGGCTCGCCGCGGCTCCGGCGTTCATCTGTCGAGCGCGGCCGGGCTGGGAAGTGAGAAGGGTCACAGGGGTGGTTCGAGGTTCGAGGTTCGTAGTTGCGACATCGAACGTTGAACCTTGGACGTCGGAGGCAAACAGGGAGACGATCTCGCGGGTGCCGTCCTGACTGCCGCCGTCGACCACGATCACCTCGTCGAATTTCACTCCGACGATGTGAGTCAACGTGGCCTCCAATATCCGTTCCTCGTTCAGAGTCGGAATGACGACGGCAATCGTCATGCCCAGCTAGCGCGGTTCCAACTTTGTTGGACTACGAAACTGCGTCGTTGTCGATGAAGGTGCGGGATCAGGACGCGTGCTTGGCGCGATAAGTTGGAACGGCACTAGCCAGGCCTGGAGGATTTGAACATGAAAAAGCCGACCAGCAGGATCGTGAACCAGAAAATGACCTGCTTGTGCCAGAAGAGTACCTCTCCATAGTGAAAGAAAGCAAGGGCCGCCACGATCGAGGCCCCGATCACGAGGTAGCGACCCGTCACATGCGTGATCGTGCCGTGCGCCCAGATCGCCAGGCCGGCGAAATACAGGAGCATGGGTTGCACCCCCGCCATTTCGTACCCTCCGCTGATGGAGAGCAGGACGTTCAGGAAGCCGACGAACATCATGGCGGTGCCGATCATCATCTCGGCGACCTTGAGCTGCTGGTCTTCGCTCGACCGCGCGTCCGGCTCAGACGACTTGCGCGGATCTGTCCCGGCGCCGGACCCAGCACCCTTGCCGGACGTGTCTCGATCGTTGGGTTCCATGGTCCCTAGGAATGCGGAGACGGGCAATAGTGGGAAGAGTCAATGAATCTTAGCGAATGCTGCTCCGGCATTTGCTCACCGACCACTGACCACCGACCATGAACCATGATTAGGCCTTAAAGTGCTTGCTCAGCGTCAACCCCTGTCGCTGATAGGAGGACCCGAGCGCCGTGCCGTACAACTGGGTCGGGGTTTCGAGCATCCTATCATAGACGACCTTGAAGAAGGTCTGTCCGTCATAGATCAAGAAGGGCACATCATGCGGCCGCACCTCCAACACCACCTGGGTGCCTCTGAGTTCCCCTCGCCCGTACCCAAACCCGGGGTCGAAGAATCCGGCGTAGTGGGTCCGGAGCTCACCGCACGCGGCCTCGTAGGCCACCATCTCAGCGGCGAAACCGGCTGGCACGCGGATGCGCTCCTTGGAGGCCAGGATGTAAAATTCTTCCGGCTCCAAGAGCAGGCTGTCGTTTCGATGGCGCCGGATTGGCTCCCAGAAATCCAGCGCCGCGTAGTAGCCGATCTTCGAGAGATCGATGACGTGGCTGTTCTTCTTGGCGCGATAGCCCACAATCACTTCGTCCTCCCGCTCCACACCCTGCAGGTCGATCCGGAGAAAGAGGCCCTGGTCGGTCCGCAGCTCGCGTGCGGGCACCGCCTGGTCCGTGGGCACGTTGTGGTACAGAAGGGGCTCAGCCCGGTGGAGCGCCATGAGCGCGGAGTCAGACACCGTGGCCGACCCTCGGACCAGCCGAAGCTGATTCAACGACTGGCCGGTCTTGACCTTGATCGCGAACGAGCGCGGCACGATCTCCAGGTAGAGCGGCCCGCAGTAACCAGGCCGGATTTCGTCGAAGCCGGCGTTGAGGTCCGTGATGACTCGGGTGAACACATCTAGCCGTCCCGTGGTACTCTTCGGGTTGGCCCTGGCACGGAGCGTGGCGGGCAAATGCAACTGCTCCAGCAGCGGCACCAGATAGACGTGCCCCTTCTCCAGAATGGCGCCTCCGGTCAAATCCATCTCGTACATCACGAGGTCAGATTGGTAGAAATCCAGAAGAGCCTGCCCTGAGGCTCCTTGACGAGCCTGCCCTGAGCCTTGTCGAAGGGTCAGCCGCTCTCGGATCTCGGACCGCTCGGGGAGGAAGCTACTGAGTAGACGGTAGGCCTTCGGGCCCAGCCGCAGGTCGAGACTGGCCGGTTGGAGCTGACGGCCTTCGATCTGAACGTCCGCCCGGATCACCCGGTCGGCGATCAGGTGCTTCAGGTCCTGGTAGGGGAGGATGCCTTCCCGTCGATCGAGCTCCCTTCGACCAGCCTCAGGGCGTGCCCTTCGACGGGGCTCAGGGCGAGCCCGTCGGATACGCTGTTTTGCGTGGCGCATCACACACCTTCCAGGCAGCCGCTACTTCCAGGCTCCGGGCAGGCTCCGACCATCGGCAATTCTCGGGATTCGGCGCGTCCGTTTCCGTTCGGCGGCTGGGGATAGGTAAAGGTCTTGTGTTCGTAGTTCTTGACCACGGCGACATCCTCGTCCAGGTGGACCAGGTAGTCAGGGGGCAGGATCGGAATCTTGCCGCCCCCGCCGGGGGCATCGATCACGAAATGCGGGACCGCCATGCCGCTGGTATGGCCCTGCAAAGCGCGGACGATGTTCATACCGGTCTCCACCGTCGTCCGGAAGTGGTTCGTGCCCTTGGTCAGGTCCGCCTGGTACAGGTAGTACGGCTTCACTCGGGCCAGGAGGAGCTGATGGACCAGTCTCTTCATGACCTCAGGGTCGTCGTTCACGCCTTTCAGCAAGACGGTCTGCGCACCGAGCGGCACTCCGGCGTCTGCCAGCCTCCCGCAGGCGGCCTTCACTTCCGGCGTCAGTTCGTCCGGGTGGTTGAAATGCAGGTTCATGTAAATCGGATGGTAGCGCTTGATGATCTCGCACAGCTTCGGCGTGATGCGCTGCGGGAGGGTCCCTGGGACACGTGAGCCGATCCGGATCAACTCCAGATGCGGGATCGTGCGCAAGGCCTTGAGGATGCGCTCCAGCAGATGATCCGGCAGCAGCAGGGGATCTCCCCCAGAGAGGATCACGTCACGCACCTCGGCATGTGCCCTCAGGTAGGCAATGGCGCGGTCGAGTTCTCCCTTTTTGAGAAACCCGGGTTTGCCGACCAGCCGCTTCCGCGTGCAGAAGCGACAGTAGATGGGGCATTGGTTCGTCACCATCAACAAAACTCGGTCCGGGTAGCGGTGCACGAGGTGGGGCACCGGGCTCATCAGGTCTTCTTCGAGCGGGTCGTCTTCAGCGTCCAGGTCTTCCATCTCGGCCGGGTCGGGGACCACCTGTTTCCAGATGGCGTCGCCCTTCTCCTTGATCATGCCCATGACCGTCGGAGTAATCCGCATGGGGTATTCCCCGACGATGGTTTCAATCTCCTTCGGATCAACTCCCAGGCGGTCGGCCAGATCCTGGGGCTTGACCACGCTATCGGCCAGGATGCGTCTCCATTCCTCCATTGACGACTCCCTCCCTGTGGTCCGGGTCACGAGGGCTGCGGTGAGAGGTTAGAGGGAACAGGAAGGAGCATCTTCCCCTGATCCTCGAACCTCGGACCCTGTCCCGTGATTGCCGTACTGCTCCTCCAGATACTCCAAGATGGCCCGGGTCTCGGTCAACACCGTGTCGCCGTCCTTGAGGACCGGGACGAAGTATTGCCCAGAGACTTCAAACACCTGCTTCCGGAACGGTCGAAAATCCGGCACCTCCACGTCTTCGTACTCCAATCCCAGTTCCGCGAGCTTGTCCCTCACGAGGTTGCATTCGGGGCACCAGTTGACGTGATAGAAACTCATCCCCATACAGTTTCCTTCAAACTCTGCCTTCCTATAGCCTGGTGCCTCGTGCCTCGAGCCTAGCGCGCTTGCGCTCGACCCTCGCTTCCCCGAACCGGGTTGCCTTCTCCTTCGGACCCAAGCGCGCACGGAACCATCACCGCATCCTGCATGCCGTGGATCAGCTTCTTGTCCAGCGGACAGACGGTGGCCAGGATGCCGGCCAGCTCGGCTCGATCGCCCGTGACAAAGTAGTAGGGGGAGAGGCGGGCGCGTCCGGCCATCGGGACCACCTCATTGGTGCGCTGGTCATGGTACGACAACTCGAACCGCCGCCCTTTGTGAAACTCTTGCAAGATGTAAGGGGTCGTCGGGAACGAGGCGAGCGCGCTCTCCAGCGCGGCCGCCCAGTCTTTCTGAGACAGGTCATGCCCGACCGACACGCCCCGGCTTCCCCAGGCCAACTCCGAGAACCCCGAGGGTTTCACAACAAAGCGACGCTCCTTCTGCCCCGCCTGAGCCACCTCTCCCCAATCCGCCACGGCGTGGCCGGCCACGCGCAGGTCGGGGATAATCCCGGACGGGGGCAAGGGCCGGGGATCCAGGACCCATGTCCGCGGCATCAGACTTTGCAGAAGACTGAAGGTCTCCTCCCCCAGTTCCTTGCTCCAGAAGGGTGCCAGGATCGGATGGTGCACAAGCGCGAACGCCAACTTTTCCTCCAGCGGCGGCTTGAACGGAGGCGTGACGATCGTCCGGTCCTTCTTGGTACTGTACAGGATGAGTTCTGACTTGGGGATGTTCTTCAGATCGAACAGCTCGAAAAATCGGTACAGGACCGAGACTGGACGGTCTCCGTTCGGTCCTGGGAGGAACAACCCCTCCTCGGTGAAGCCAAGGTCCTCAGGCGCGGCGCAGACAGCCTCGATCCCGGACTCGCGGAGCCGGGCGGCCAGCCAGCGCATCTCGGGACGGTAGTCGTTGGCCTCCTCCGACACGACGATCGCGATGACCGCGTCTCGGGAGTTCGCCTGGGGAGAGGAAGGCAAGAGGGATTGCAGCATGGCGGCAAAACCCCGCACCATGCCATCCGGCCCGCCGACAATGCTCCAGGACTGAGGACTGAGTACTGAGGACTGAGGGGGGAGCTCGGCTGACCATTGGCCGTACGCCCTTCCCAGCGCTCCGGTTAATCCAATCCCGCCCGGCACGGAGTCCAGCTCGGTGATGACCATACGGTCTTCCGTGGGAATGATGTCCGGACGGATGACGTCGGGGAGCAGGTCGCGGAACCGCTTCATCCGGCTGTAGGAGACCAGGGATTCCGGCTTGCCTTGATCCAGGTAGGTAGACACCCAGGCCGGCTGCGCGCCCCGGACACTGTCCAGGTACAGGCGGTTCAGGCCTCGGTAGAACGCCAGCAGGTGAGAGCCCAGGGAACGGAAAAAAGCCACCTGATCGGCGGAGAGCAAGAACGGGTCTGGGGCGATCCGCCAGCGTGCCGGGATCGGTCCGCCAGCCTGTGCCTCGGGCCCGGTGGAGGAAGTTCCGTAGAGGCCGTCGCGAACGAGTGTTTCGTGAATAGCAGCGGAACGACGCAGTGGGGCGTCTGTGCCGGGGAAGCTGGACAGGTCGCGCGCGAGTGGCATTCGTCAATCGTCATGGGTCACTCGTCACCCGGCGGCGAATGACGAATGACGATCTTCCCGCAGACGGGCAGATGGTAACACGGCTCCAGCATCCAGACAAGGGTGGTTAAGAGAGAGCAATTTCCCCCTCGCCGGGCCTCTTCCGGGGGGAAAGGCCTACACCTTGCCCGGGCACACCAGCCGCCGCTGCCTTGCCTCGGTCAAAAGCCCAGCGTATCATCAGAGGCTATGGACGCACATCGAAAGACCGGGCAGGAGACCCTCATCCAGATCACGCCGCTACCGCAGATCGTGCCCAGCCGGGTCTGCCTGAGCTGCGACGTGTGTTGCCGGTTTCCCGAGCCGGACAGCTTCCTCAGGCCGTACTTCACGGCGGAGGAGATCCGAAGAGCGGTCGTGGCCGGCATCGACGCCGCCCACTTCCCGGATCCGAACGGGTGCCAGGTCAAGGTCGTGCCACAGGCAGGCGGGGAGGGCTATCGTTGTCCGGCCTTCGACCCGGCGACCTCGTACTGCCGGATCTACGAGGTGCGCCCGCTGGATTGTCAGATCTATCCCCTGGCCGTCATGTGGAATCCCGACCAGACCCAGGTCATGCTGGGCTGGGACAGCAAGTGTCCGTTCTTACGAACAGCCACGGAGCAGGAGGCAAGGGATAGGGGGGTAGCCGTGGTAATCAGCGGGGTACCGCAACAGCCAAATGACACATTATCCCGATACCCCGATACCCCGTTACCCCTGGGAGTGCAGGCGTACGCCGACAAGATCGCTGAGCTGGTCGAACGGGATGACTCCATCGAAACGTTCGCCCAGCACCCGTCCTTGATCGGCCGATTCCAGGACGACGTGGTCATCCTCCGGCCGCTCCCACGCCTCACCGCCCGCTTGCGCGCCCGGCCTGAGACGCAGAGGGACGTCAGGACTGGGGGGAAAGAACCGAGGGTTTGGTCTCAGTCCTCAGTCCTTAGTCCTCAGTCCTTGACTCTGGCCGATCGCCCTCGATTCGAGGCAGCATTGGCTTCGATCGACACGCCGCTGGCCTCCTATGCCTTCGCCTTCCATGACATCTGGCGGGAATTATTGACCTACTCATGGGCCGAGATTGAAGGGCACGTCTGCCTGTTCGCCCAGTACGCCGATGGCCTCTTCATGCCGCTCCCCCCGCTCGGATCGAAACCCCTCTCCCCTGAGGGGAGCGGGGAGGGAGAGGGGATGCGCGCGTTCTCGAAGGCGCTGGAGCAGGCCTTCGCCTTCATGCGGACTCGGAATAAGGGATCGGCCGTCACCAGACTCGAGAACGTCCCGGAGGAACTCAAACCAATCTGTGAGACCTTGGGCTATCGCGTGACCCCAAAAGACTCGGATTACCTGTACCGCACGCGTGACCTCGCCAGGTTGACGGGCGTTCGCTATCGATCACAGCGCGCCGCGTGCAATCGCTTCGTGCGCGAGCATCGGTACGACTATGGACCCTACCGAGATGCCGATCGGGACGCTTGCCTCGCGCTATTTGAGGAATGGGCCGATCAAAAGGCGCGACGGGGAATGGATTCGGTCGAGCGGCAGATGCTCGCTGACTCAGAATCGGCACATCGGGGGGCGTTGACCCGGCACGAGGCGCTGGGGTTAGTGGGGCGAGTGGTCCGGGTGGGCGAGCGCATCCGCGCCTATACGTTCGGCTACCGGCGAAATCCGGCGGTGTTCTGCGTGCTCCTGGAGGTGACCGACCGGCACCTTCACGGCCTGGCCGAGTTCATCTTTCGCGAGTCCTGCCGCGAGGCGGTCGCGCAGGGCTACGAGTTCGTCAATACGATGGATGATTCCGGGCTGCCTTCCCTGGCCAGCTCCAAGCAGGCCTACCATCCAGTCAGATTGGTCCCCAGCTATATCGTCTCGGAGCGGTGAGTCCTCCACTCGTTTCACTGCTTTTACTTACCGATCCATCTAGTTTGATAGCCCACAAGAACCGCGAGCGCGCAGCAAATGGCAAATCTGGGATACGCGCCCCATTGAATGATCCTCAGGAGCATCGGCGCAGCCCCGCTCTCCCCAATCTGGAAATAAACCCACGCCAAGTGCGCGGCGGAGAAAACTCCGGTAAATATTGCAATGAGCCAGGGCCGCTGATGCAAAAACAGTCCTAGCACATAGGGCCCGCAGGCTGCCGCGACTGTGGCGCTGCTCGTGTCAATGGTCAACATGCTCATGTAAAGCGCTGTTCGCTTCTCAAGATAATCCTGAAACCAGTGAAACAATGAAACCTCATAAAGCGAAAGCATGCCCACGATAAAGATGTAGAGGTAGGGAAGCACTACGACACAACCGAGCGCAAGGAGCCAATCGAGAACCATGCGCCTCTTGGAAGTTCGCGCAGAGGGTGCTCCCTTCACACTTTCGCGCTGGGCCCGAGGCGGATCCCGCCTATGGATGGCTTTTGACATGGCGCCATTGTAGCAGCGAGGGCAGATTTTCCCTAGCAGGATCGAAGAAGAAATCTAGCGAAGTTCGCAGGCAGCTGGCAGAGAAAGGCTAAGCTCGCTTGAACAGCCCCGCGATTTGTGAATCCACAATTACCGCTGAGAGCTGGTAGCGGTTAGACCACCATCATTGTGGGTTCGCGAGGGGAGGGTTGGCGACGGGGGCGGTCAGAATGTTGAGATCGTGCAGCCCCAGTTCAGCTTGTTCCGTATAGGTCCGGTACAGCTTGTCTCCGTACGTGTCCAGAATCCGCTGGTAGGTTCGACGAGCCTGCTCGTAGCGTTGCTTGTGGGTGAGATATCTCGCAAGAGCGAGCCAGTTCTCGGCCGCCGCCGTCTTGGCCGTCTTCACCATAGCCCACTCTCGATCGACTTGATCCGCTGCGGGCTGGCGGCGACGGGTGCGGATCTGCTCGCCGAGTCGGATTGCCAGAGCTTCGATCTGCTCATTCTCACCGATCGCGGCGGTGACGCGGTCCGCTTCGAGGTGCTGGTAGAACGCCCGCGAATGTTCTTTGATCGCATCGGCTTGCTTCTGATAGACGTCGTGCGCGCACCCGGCGACCAGGAGACCGACCAGGAACGTGAGCAGACCGGCGAACGCAGTTCGACGCATGGCTTGACGACCTCTTGCACAGTTTACCATCCTCGACCCTTGACAGTGAAGCCCTTCTAGGCAGGGACTCATCTGCGCTGGAAGACCGCACCGAGGAGTTCGAACAGCAGGCCAGCGACCCTTAATCGACGTGTCTGTTTTTTCGGGGTCACCTCACCCTGACCCCTTCCTGTTCTTCCTCTTATTCCCCGACAAGTACTTCCGAGATCTCTTTGGTCTCGAAGTCAGTCGGATAGTAATTCGAAAGAAAAAGTTCATCCCCCCAATTAATTACTAAAGGTCTATAAGAGATGCCAAAGTCAAAACGAAGACCGATTGTATCCCCTTCCACAGGAAAGTCGATCGACCATACCTTTTTCAGGCTTCTGTTAAGGCAATCTTGAAAAGTAGTGGTTTGAGACCTGTCTCGGATAACCATTTCCCCAGCCTCTCCCATATCAACAGGCTCAGGTAGCACCTCATCCACTTGGAGATGCCAGCCATCGGACGCACAGGACAGACGAATCGGTCGCATGTCATCGAAGAAGAGCCACACAGACCCTGAGGAACCCCCCATCATCTTTTCAAACACGTGCACAGAGGCGAACACTTTCTTTAGCTCTTGACCAATCAACTTCTTAAGGATTGCCCGAATCGCCTTTGTCATTTGCCCAGTGCCTTGATCACCGAGGGATTACTTATTCCGCCCTTAAGTAGGGTAATGAATTCATTCAAGCGTGTCGTGACTACGACATCCTCTCCCTGAATGAAGAAAGTCACCTCACGGCTTCTGAATATCCCTTCAACAACCTTGTCTGGCGACTGCCCGATCGTTTGTATCAGCTGACGAAGTTGTTCTCTGCAGCTGGAAGAGGGGTCAGAGTACAGTTTTATGTCAGCAAAAAGTTTCCTGACACATTTTTCTGCTTCGAAAGATTGCGTAATCTTACTGAGCAAAGAAAATCGCCTGCCGATTGTTCCCGCGCTGGATCACGTGGTGGGGGAAGGAGGGAACCGTGAGCCGAGGGAGTCGAGCCATGACCGGACGGCCGTTCGGACCAAACAGGCGGCTACCCTACACCGCGCACCTCCCACTGTCAATGAAATTGTACTCTGACCCCGATTCTTCCGGCTGCCGAACGGCTGCCGACGCAACATCTTTCCGCGGACAGGTGGACGGGACAGCGATCAGGAGGGGCGAACGCGGAGCTCGCGGACAGCGCGGACGGGACACTGGGCGCCACCCGGTGCGGTCGTGAGTCAGTGCTTCTCCCACTCGGCTGCTTTGAGAGGGTCGTGCTCCAATGCCCGCTTGACCTCAGTTTCCCATTCAGGCTTCAAGTTCTTGATAGTGCCGATGGCGAGTTCCAAGGCAGTACCACGTAATCGCTTTAGGATTTCGGAGTTCAGACGACCTGTGCGACACCAAATCGTTGCTAAAGACTGACCGCATGTGTCCGCCAGCATTTCGTCGGTGCTTGGATCCAAGGTCACTCGTTCGAGTGCGCGTTCAACCTCTTCCTGATCATAGGCTGCCAAACTTAGTGCTGCGTCATGACGATCAAGGTTTCCTTTCTCCAGAAGAACGCTGATCAGCCCTCCAGGCTGGTCGACAGGCATAAACCACTCCTTCAAACGACCAAACATTTGGAATCCCGCTTAAACTGTTCCTGTATGAGAATTGAGATATGGAAACCCTCAATTGCAATCACAAGAAGAGGGAGTAGCCGCGCCAATTACGGCACCAACTGCAGCTGACAGTCCAGGAGCAAATGGCTCAAGCGGAATGTGCGAAAGCATTCCAGCCGGTCCAATTTCACCTGTGAACGGATCCGTGAAGAGGCCTTCGTCAATTCGATATTCGAAGCGAGGAACTCTGCTCGAAGCTTCCACACCCTTAGAGGTGGCTCCGGCATCCTTAATAACGAGTCGTTCATATTTATTTGCGCCACCCTTCCATGTCTCGCCATAGATACCCTTGGTACCCACATTGCTCAAACCTCGCGACTTGGCGATATTCTGCAGCTCCCCGATCCTTGAAAACTTGTTAAGCTTACTCGCAAATCCGGCTCCTATCGCGCCCAGGGCCGCATCGGTCAGGGCATCGTTAAATGTGTAGCACTCTCCAGTTAACTTAGCCAAAACATATCCGCCTGCCACGCTGGCGACTGCACCTACAACGACGTTAAAAATGCGGCCGTCTGGATCAATGTAATCAATTGGATCACTCCCAGCGTACATGTATAGATTCGCGCTATCTCCACGGAAATTAATCGGATCCTTTGCGGTCCATCGGCCGGTGAGAGGATCATAATCTCGGGCGCCGAAGCGGATGAGCCCGGTGTGTTGATCCGCGAGGCCGCCGGCGAAGCCGAAGGGTTGGAAGCCGGGATTGGTGTCGAGAATAACCTGCCCGAATTCGTCGTAGTCTAAGCGTTGGGCCACGGTGCCGTCGGCGGTGTTCACAATCAGCCTCGGGCTTCCGAGGTGGTCGCTCACGATCCGATAGGTCGCCCCACCTTTCACCACATAGTCAGGCACATTGGCTTTGGTCCCATAGACGAACCGGGAAATGACGTTCCCCGACCCATCCAGCTCCGCCACCGGATTCAGTTGGTTCTGGTACAAGAGCCCCTGCACCAGCGTCCCGTTGACTTTCTTCCCAACCCGCCGGTTCTGCCCGTCGACGATGTACTCGATGGTGAATCCCGTCGGGCCCACCACGGATTTCAGATTGCCGAGCACGTCGTAGGTGTAGGTCGTCGTCTGCCCGCCAACCGTGGAATTCTGCAATTCTCCGTTCGCTGTGTAGCTGTAGGTCGTCCCGCCATACTGCGTCAGCCGATCTTGCGCGTCATGGGTGCCGGTGGTGATGCCGGTTGGGGTCGTGAGACTGAGCCGGTTCCCGTTGCTGTCATAAAATAGAAAAATAGGGTCATTGCTTGACTTTGCACTGTACCATCGCCTGGCGCTGCCGGATGCTCAGCGGCTGCCTCTCGAGCGCCCGCTGAATGTGGCTAATCCGCGACGATGACACGCCAAACCGGCGGGCCACTGCCATGAGCGGCTCGTTGGCCGCTCGCCGGAGCAGCCACGCCGCACTCTGATAGGCCTCCGG
>Ga0187892_10000455_pt1 | contig 106115 bp, 98 predicted proteins | sample MA1701073metaG_FD_139345 | JGI IMG/M metagenome (GOLD analysis project Ga0187892, IMG submission 139345) | Bio-ooze microbial communities from a basaltic lava cave in the Kipuka Kanohina Cave System on the Island of Hawaii, USA - MA170107-3 metaG ... | reverse complement strand
TCGACAATGGGCCTTGATGAAGGCGTACTTCAGTCGGACATTCGCGATCTGTGCCGATTCCTCATAGACCCTCCCCTGTGCTAACGACCACCCAAAGGTGTCCGTTAAATCCTGGGAAGTCCATGTGCGAACGCGCAACGGAACGGCAGTTTTAATTGTGAGATAGGCTCTGGAGTCCTGAGTTGGAAGTGCTGAGCTTGGCCTCAACGCTAGACTCAGGACTCAGAGCTCTGCGAAGCGGTCAATGCCCCATCTTTGGACCGGCCGCGTTGTCGCCTTGTGATACGAGTGTGAAGCGGACTGTCGAGCCGCATTGAGGACACTTTCCACGTATGGTTTTCTCATCAAGCTGTTCATACTGGTCTTCATTCAGCCACATCAACATTGCGCATTTAGGGCAGGTTCGTACTTGCGTTGCCATGGTGTTCCTCGTACACTCCGCGTGAACTCGGTTGCTGTCGCTGGGAAATAATCTAGTACAAGATGCCTCCAACCCTCAAGCCCGTCATCACCTTCGCTGAGAAGAAGGACCTCGACCCCGTCAAACTCGTCCACCTTTACCAGCAAGCGCCTTGGACCAAGGGACGGACCCTTGAGGACGCGCGTGAAATGTTGCGCCACACCGATGTGGCGGTGACGGCGTGGGATGGTGACGTGCTGACAGGATTCGGACGGGTATTAACGGACTATATCTATCGGGCAACCATCTGGGACGTGATCGTCGATAAGGCGTATCAAGATCAAGGGATCGGTACCAATCTCGTCCAGCGTATCTTGAACCACCCGCGCCTCAAGAATGTCGAGCTTTTCTGGCTCTGTACGCGCATGCCGGGCTTTTATGAAAAGCTCGGGTTTAGCTCAAAGGAGCAGACAGGGTTGGTCTGGAGTCGATTGAAACAAGGCCATCGAGAATAATAAATTTCTTCGAGCCGAAAACCCGTTGCACGTATATCTAAAACGGACCCCCCCCGCTCAGGAGGCTCCGTTCCAGTCCATCTTCTCCAGCATTTCAGAAACTAGAAGAAAAGTTTGGCGCCGACGAGGAAGCCAAAGGACGAGGCGTTCCAATCGTCGTTGAGGCTCCCGTTCACGGTCGCGTGTCCGTCATTTCGTTTGTAGGCCATTTCTGCGTTCAGCGCGAACAGTTTGGTGAGCATGTAGTCGGCCCCCCAGCCGAGTCGCCAGGAGAAAGTGTTGCTGGGAGAGATACGAGTCGCACTGTTTTCACCGAAACTATTCACATTCACCCCGAAGCTCATATTCACATAGGGTATGACCGGGCCGAATCGAACCGGACGAACCTCCAAGGTTGGGAGAACAGAAACTGTATCTTGATGGCCCAAGTCGCGGAAAGGCCGTTCCCGATCTACCGCATGACGCTCCCACTCCAACATCATCCCTGCTAAGAACCACTTGTTGAAACTGTACATCGCTTGGAAATTGACTAAAGACCCGACGTCGGTCGAGGTATTCCCGGTCAGCGATTGAGTCAATGGAGCAAACCCTGCACGCATTCCAAGCACGACCTTGCCCGGCTCTATCCCGCCATTTTCTGTTTTCCATTCCTCGGCGTTTGCCTGGCTGTCTAGCGCGACCGCGCTTAGCAACATGAGTCCTGCGAGCCCCCAACGAGCAATAACCACTCCCATATCAATCCTCCGAGGTGTAAAAATCTAAAGAGTCAGGAGACATGCCTTCACTCCGCCGTCGCATGCTTGGTTGTATGGCTTCCCTTCGATTCATTGTAGTGAGGTGAAAGCAATTGCTCAATCCATAAAAAGCTTGAGCCGATGAATCTCGCAGAGCGATTCAGAAGAATCCATGATGCCAAACCGGCCGGGAAATGGATCGTCTCACAGTAGAAGAGCCAGCGTAGAAATGAGTAAGGACTCCGATGCGCAACATGACATGGAACTGAGGTCAGCTGAGAGCGAGAAACCGTCGCTGCTTCTTGGGAGAAAACAAGACTGCGACGAAGAACAGCACCGTAGCGATCAACACAATGGCAGGACCGGACGGGATGTCCCAGTATGAAGAGATGAGCACACCTCCGACTGAGCATGTAATCCCGATCAGCACCGAGTACCAGGTCAGCGTCGAGAGACTGTGCGTCAGTTGGTATGCGGTAGAGGCGGGAATGAGGATCATCGCGAAGACAAGTATCGCGCCGACTGTCTTGAGGGACACCACTACCGTAAGCGCGACCAGTGTCAGCAAGAGGAAAAATATGCGCCGGGCGGGCACTCCGGAAGCTTCCGCCATTTCTTGATCAAACGCAATAAAGTAGAGTTCTTTCGAGAAAAGCACTATTGCGCCGATGACGACGATGCTCAGTCCGGCAATCGTGCCCAGTTCTTCGCTGGTCACGGCAAGCACATTTCCGAAGAGGTAGCCATAGACCTCAGCGTTGTATGTTTTCATGAGCCCGATGAAGAGAATGGCCATGGCCATGGTGGCCGTATAGAGAATACCGATGGAGACATCGAGCTTCATCCGTCCCTTTTCTTCCACCCATCCTGTGATCCAGACCGTGGCGAGACCAAAGAGAATGGCCATGAGTAACGGCGGCCAGCCCATTAAAAAGCCGAGTGCGACTCCGGCAAACGCGGCGTGGGCCGTACCGGCTCCCATAAACGCAAGCCCTCGTAACACGACGAAGACACCAATCACAGAACATAAACCTCCCACCATCGCTGCCGCGAAGAGGGAGCGCTGCATAAAATCGTAGGTAAACAATTCAAGCATTGTAAGAAACGGTCAATGATGATGGTGGTAGTCCTCAACGATGACGAGGTCTTTTTCTGTAATAACAAGATCTTTTCCGTAAACCTGACTGAGGATGTCCGGCTTCAAGACTTCGGCAGGAGGGCCTGCGGCGTAGAGGCGGGTTTTAAGGAGCACCAGCCGGTCCACCCGTGAACGGATCATGTTGATGTCATGGGTGATCAAGAGAACTGTCAAGCCTAACTCTTCGTGAAGATGCTGCACCAGCTCAACGACATTGTGCTGCGTTGTGATATCCAACCCGGTAGTCGGCTCGTCGAGCAACAACACATCCGGCTGCTGAGCCAACGCTCTGGCGATGAACGCCCGTTGCTGTTGCCCTCCAGAGAGGTGCCCCAGCGCGCTGTCTCGATGTCCCTCCATCCCCACGTGGGCCAGGGCGTCCATCGCGATCTTGCGATCTTTACCTGATGGCCGCGTGAATAGACCTAATGTGCCGTACCGTCCCATCATGACGGTTTCCAGTACCGTGACAGGAAAGTTACGATCAACCGCTCCCTTTTGAGGTAGGTATCCGATCCTGGCGCGGTGGTGGCAGCGTAGCTCGTCACAGGCGCAGTCGAAAATTCTGAGGTGTCCCTTGAGCGGAGCCATCAAACCGAGGACAGCGCGGCAGAGTGTGGTCTTTCCGGACCCGTTGGGCCCGATAACCCCTACGAACTCACCTGAGTGAATCTCAAGAGAGATATCCTCGAGCGCAACCACTCCCGGAAATCCGAAGGTGGCATGCTCGAAGTGAATGATAGGAGATGTCTGACTTGCCACGGTGGTGAGGGCCCTCTCAACCCAAGCCGTTGGAACCATGCTTACCGACTGCTAGACCGTGTCCAGTGCATTGGCCAATTGGAGCACATTATAACGGAGCATGTCGAGATAGGTCTCGGTGTGCGGAAGGCCTCCAGGGAGTGTGGTGAGGACCACCACGCGCACGCCGGTCTCTCTGGCCAGCAGCTCCGGGATCTTTTGACTCAGTTGAATTTCCGAGACCACGACCTTTATCCGGTCTTTCTTGATCTTCGCGATAAGATTGTGAAGGTGGACGGCCGACGGCTCGCTCCCGGATTGCGGTTGGATCGTCCCGACGATCTGAAACCCAAAGCGTCTCGCGAAGTATGGCCAGGCGGGGTGATGGGCAATGAATCGCCGCTCCTTAAGGTGTTTAATTCGATCACTCAAATCCGTTCGAAGTTTGTCCAAGTTCCGAAGATACGTTGCTTGATTGGTTCGGTATTCCGTTGCATGGACCGGGTCAACCTGAATGAGTGCTTCCGTGATATGCCTCATCATGGTGGTTGCGTTCTCAGGGTCCATCCATACATGAGGATTGCCTCGCTCGCCCTCTTCAACGGCATGAGCCACATCATCATGGTCCGGTCTGTCGCGGAGAAGCGCGATGCCTTTGGAGGTGGTGATGACCCGGAGCGATGCGCTGCCGGCATTTTTCACCAACGAAGAGACCCAGACCTCAAGACCTATACCGACTTCGAACAGCAGGCGGGCTTTCCGGACGGCAACGAGATCGCTTGGTTTAGGAGAATAGGTATGCTCGTTCTCATAGCCGCTCAAGAGGGAAGTCACCCGCACATGATGTCCGCCGACTTGTTCAGTGAGGTCCTTCAAAACAGGAATCGTGACCACGATATTGAGAGGTTCCGGAGAAGAGGCGGCATGGCCCAGAGGTGCGGCGAGCAACCCGAAACTCACGAGGACTATCCAGACCAGATATGCCGATCGGAGATTCCGCATGGGCGAGGACGGTAACATTGGGTCCCATTGTTGTCAACGAAACGACTTAGCAGATCTCTCGCGTGAAACATGAAGCCCCGATAGCGCCGCTAGCCTTGGCGTATGAAGTTCGTGGCAGGCGAGAAAGACGCCACACAGGTAGAAGAGATTCTTGTCTCATCTCACCAGGCCCACCAGTCTCGTTCGACGATTCGCAGAAGTGCTTTCTTATTGGGCCATATGTGCCAACCGCTGGAGTTTTTGTGTGCAAAGTGGATTTTTCGCCGTTTCAGGGTCCGGTCACGATGTTCGCCTGCTTGACCCCACCGAATAGTTCCATTAGCGTAGCGATCCTGTGGCTCTTGAGAGAGGATCACTGGAGAGGTCGAGAAATGCATATCGTAGGGCTTATGTCCGGAACTTCAGGGGATGGTGTGGATGCCGCTCTCGTGGACATTACAGGGCGAGATCGATTCCTGAAAGCAAAAACTCTTGCGGCACATACGTTGGCCTACCCACGCTCGTTACAGCAACGCATTCTCTCAGCATCAGTTTCAGGGACGGTTGCGGAGGTCTGCCACCTCAATGCGCTACTGGGTGAATGGTTTGCGAACGCGGCTCTGCAGGTGATTCGACAAGCTAAACTCCAGCCGACGGACGTGGCGTTGATCGGTTCGCACGGTCAAACTGTGCACCATCTTCCGCATGGTATCCATGCGCCTGGAGTCGGCGCTATTCGGTCTACCCTACAGATCGCCGAACCGTCCGTCATTGCCGAACGAACGGGGATTACCACCGTGGCCAATTTCCGTTCGCGCGATATCGCCGCCGGGGGGCAAGGGGCTCCGCTGACGCCCGCCGCACACGCATTGCTCTTGAAGCATGCGCGTCGTGCGCGGTTGGTAGTGAATCTCGGAGGCATCAGCAATGTGACGTATGTGCCAAAGGGGGGCCATCTCAGCGGAGTGCAGGCGTTCGATACAGGGCCGGCCAATATGGTATTGGACGGTCTTATGGTGCGTGTGACCGACGGACGGCTCTTGATGGATCGTGACGGTAAACTGGCCATGAAAGGACAGGTTGACTCAAGACTATTGGGGAAGCTGCTCGCACATCCCTTTCTCTCCAAGAGGCCGCCTAAATCGACCGGACGGGAAGCCTTCGGCCCTGACCTCATCGAGGAACTGGTTGCGATTCAGCGGCAACGCGGCCTCACGATAGAAGATCTGTTAGCGACCTGCAGTATGTGGACGGCCAAAGCGGTAGGGGCCTCGAGACGGTGGATCAACGGTGATATTGACGAAGTGGTGGTGGGTGGCGGCGGCGTCCGTAACCGCTCGATCATGAGCCATCTCACGACGGTATTTGCCCCCGCTCCGGTGACCACGTTCGAAGCTCTGGGCTGGGACAGTAAGATGTTCGAGGCAGTGGCGTTTGCCGTTTTGGCCTATCAAACCGCAACTGGAAAGTGGGGTAACCTCCCATCTGTAACAGGCGCGAACCATCCTGTACTCCTCGGCACGATTGTTCCGAACGGGCCTCGCTGGCGTGAACTTCTTCCCGAGCGATAGGTTCACATGGAGAACATCTTCGTTGGCATGGCCATTGCGCTTCTGGCTTTTCTGGTTTGGCGGGTGAGCGCCTCGTCAAGTACAGGATCGGTCAGCAAAGAGATTTTTACCCTTCCCCCCGGTGTCACGGTGCACCCCAAGCCTTTGCTGAACGACACGGATCTCATGCTCTACAATCTGATACGTTTAGCCGTAGAAGACCGGTATCTTGTATTCGCGAGGGTTCCACTCTGGTCTGTCGTCAACATTGAAGCGGAGGGAAAGGCCCGGTCGCAGGTGTTGAGACAGATCGCGCTGAAGCAACTCGACTTTGTGTTGGTCCATCCGGGAACGAGTGCTGCCGAGCAGGTGGTCCTGCTTGAGGAAGGGTACCCTCCTCAGCCCTATGAGCTTAATCGGAGGCGGGAGATCCAGTCCGTCCTACAGGCTGCTGGCATAACTTTGACCACATTGAAATCTCCTACGTCCTATACGGTGCCTCAACTCGCTCAGCTGTTTGGTGTCGGCGATGACGAATAGTTGTCGCTGAGTACTGTTGAGACATCCTCCGCATGTCTTGACGAAGAACTACTCAGACGGGCTGTTGCCGGTCAGCTGAGGGGATGGCTCCTCGTCTCGATACGGGGCCGCGTCGAGAGCTTTCCGTGCCAACTCTGCTTCAGCGCTTTCAGGATATTCATCGACCAGACGCTCGTACATCATACGAGCTTTGTCATGATCCTTCAGCCTGGTGTAGGTTTGCCCGATTTTCAACGTAGAAGCCGCAAGCTTCGGACTGAGGGGGTAGTACGACACAACGTGGTAGAAGGATTTCAACGCTTCCTTGTATCGCCCTAATCGGTACTGGCATTCCCCCACCCAATATTGCGCATTGGCTGCGAGTGAGGACTGACCGTGCAGCTCGAGAAAGAAACGAAAGCCAGCCAGCGCGGCCTCATAGTCCCTGTGCTTAAACTCTTCCATCACTCGATCATAGAGGTGTCGAGAGGAATCCTGCATGCTAGAAGGCGCGGCAATAGCAAGATTGAGAGACAACAACACAGTAATCATTCCTAGGAACATGGCCATCAATAGTTTCATCAATAGTTTCATCGTGATACCTCCGTACTGCTCGGTATGGTCTCGGTACCCACCCGTCTCCGATGTCGCAATCGTCGTGCCATCATCGAACGAACCGTTAGAGCTAATATCCATGACAATCCACGAGCTTGGCGTTACTCGATGCCCGAAATCCTCGAGGGACTGTCCCGCGCCAGCGACAGTTTTGTACGATCTGTGCGTGGGTCTCCTGCTCGACAGAATGAAACCAAGCACTCCGAGAAGTGGCTTCAGTAAACGGTTTGGGGTGAACTTGACTTGCTTGCATGTGGCCGAAATAATGCCGCTCGTTCGCCGGACTCAACATGTTCTAAGTAGAATAGCGATTGCAAAAATAGAAAGACGCTATTAAGAGTGTTCGCAATGTTGACGGATCCGCCACCGAATCCATTTGGAGGAAAGACATTGATCGTCGATGCGAATAACGGCGACTCATACCCGAGACCCAGTGCGGCACTACTTGATGCTGGGGAGTATGACCAGATTTTTGTTCGGCCCGGGGTCTATGAAGACAAGGTCTTTATCACCGGGCGGCCGATCCATCTGGTAGGGGCCGGGCGTGATGAGGTACAGATGTTTTCCCGTCGCGGAGGGCCTCTCTACCTCCAGCAGGTCCCAGGCGGTCTCATTTCTGGCATCACGTTTCGATATGTCGGCAGCGATCAGAATTCAGCGATGAACCTGCTTGACTCCTCTTGCACTGTGACACGGTGTCGTGCCATGGAAGGCATTCTATCCGGTGTGGTGATCTATGGCCCGCAAGCCCGGCCGACCTTTGTCGAAAACGAAGTGTGTGGCAACCGCGAATCGGGGATTTTTGTGTTTGCCGGAGCCCAGCCGAGGATTGCCGATAATCTCTGTAAGGGCAACCACCATTTCGGTATTGCTGTACGAGATCCCGGGAGCCATCCGGAGCTGGTTAGGAACAGATGCCGGGAGAACATGCTAAGCGGGATTCTTCTCTTTCATCACGCAGAAGCGCTCCTTGTCGACAATACGTGCAGCGAGAATCAACACTGGGGGATGGTGATCACTCCGGACTGCCATCCGACTCCCGGTCGAGAGGCGCTCGGCGAGTCAAACATTCTTGATCCGAATCCTCGCGGGCCCATGATCGTGACGAACCAGCCGTTGGGTGACATCGGCCGATGATGAGACGGGATATCTGGCACACCGGCGATACGAGCATAGATGTGCGGTCAAAACGAAAGGAGGTTAGGTCGAGTGGATCCCGGAGGCTTCATGGAGGTGGAATGCGCTGCCACCTTGCTGCTTCGCTCGATACATGGCCATGTCGGCATGCTTCAGTAATTCGTCGACAGGATGATCGTCGTGAGGATAGATTGTAATTCCGATGCTAACGCCGACGGAGATGTGGTGTCCCTTTAACTCGAATGGTGTGGCGATCGACTCGGTGATCCGTTTTGCCACTACAAGGATGTTTTGTATCGAGGAGATCCCTTCTAGAATTATGGTAAACTCGTCCCCGCCCATCCGGGCAACAGTATCGATCTCTCTCACGCAGGCCTTGAGTCGTTCAGATACGGCCTTGAGTAACTCGTCACCCATGTCGTGCCCGAAGGTGTCGTTCACCGCCTTGAATCGATCGAGATCGAGGAGCATGAGACCGATCGGTTGTTGCAGGCGTTTGGTTCGAGCCATGGCTTGAACTAAGCGATCACGAAAGAGTGTTCGATTCACCAGGCCGGTCAAGTGATCGTACTGTGCGAGAAAAGTCAGATGCTCTTCAGAGCGTTTCCGCTCGATGGCATAACGGATGGCACGAGCTAATAGCTCGGGATGACCCTGACCTTTGACAAGGTAATCCTGCGCACCCTGTTGGACGGCCTGAAGCGCCAGTGTTTGGTCGCTCACTCCGCTCAGGACGACGACAGGGATCGTCGGAATGGTGGCATGGACCTGCCTGACCGTCGAGAGCCCGAACGCATCCGGGAGAGACAAATCCAAGAGCACGGCATCGAATCGCTCACGGTGCAGAAGCGCAAGTCCTTCTCCTAACGTCCTTGCACGAGTGACTTGGAACTCCTCGATACTCCATTCAGAGAGAAGATCCTGAGTGAGTTGAGCATCGGTGTCATTGTCCTCTACGAGGAGCGCTTTGATCATCTGACATCCTCGGTATCGCGCAAACTCTTGCGGAGGCTCCTGGTTTCCAGGCCAAGACCGAATGTCTGTTACGAGGCCGATCCTTTTGAGAGCATGATTATAGCGAAGAGATGAGGGAGGATAAAGTAAATGTGACAATATTGTGAGCGAAAGACATGAACCTCGAAGGGGGTTCTATGCGACGAACAAACGTGACGGCGCAGGACTCACCATGCCGCTCCTCCGGTGAAAGCCGTGATCACTTCTTGGGCAGGTGCAGACGAACGAGGTCCCCACGTAGGGCGAGAGAAACAACGACGGATGGTTCGGAGCACTGGGACTAAAGGCTCTTACCCAAAATGATGAGGAAAGTAGAAGTTGGCTATGGCCATAAGAGATTCGAGGCAGTTTCTTCCGTAGAAGTTGACCGCCCGATTGATTACTGGACGTGTGCGCGTATCGAGTTCTCGAAGAGAGATGCCACGACGATATCAGTGGCTTGCCTTGCGGGTGCGGTCGGCAAGTTTCTTTCGGAGGAGCGCTTTTTCGAGACTAATTTCGGCTTCTTTGACTTCAGAGGGCAGGCCACCGGCTTTCAGCCGCTGTTCGGCCTTTTCGACAGCTGCTTGGGCACGATTCACATCGATGTCTTCTGCCTTCTCGGCGACCTCGGCCATGATGGTGACCTTTGTCGGCGTGACTTCCGCAAAACCCCAGAGGACCGCCATCTCATTCGTCTGATCACCGATCCGATAACGAAGTTCACCAATACGCAAAGTTGACAGAAAATGGCAATGGCCAGGCAACACGCCGAATTCGCCCTCAGAACCTGGGGCGATGACCTCATCCACCTGCTGGCTCAGCAACTGCTTCTCCGGCGTCACCACCTCGAGTAAAATTTTCCCAGCCATGTTCTTCCTATCTTCCTCAATTCCCTCAGAAAGCGGGAGGACCGATGTGTCCTCTATTGCGCGCGTCCAACGAGGGTCTTCTGAAACCGCGCGTTGCGCGAGCAAAGAAGGCCATCGATTGGCACGCTTAGACCTTCACTCCCATCTTCTCCGCTTTCGCAATCACTTCCTCGACCGGGCCAACCATGTAGAAGGCTTGCTCCGGCAGGTGATCATACTTGCCTTCGAGTATCTCTTTGAAGCTACGGACCGTATCCTTGAGCTTCACATACTTCCCGGGCGCGCCGGTGAAGGCTTCTGCCACATGAAAGGGCTGTGACAAGAAACGCTGAATCTTCCGGGCGCGGGCGACGGCCATCTTGTCGTCCTCAGATAATTCGTCCATACCGAGAATTGCGATGATGTCTTGCAGATCCTTGTATCGCTGTAACACCGACTGCACGCCGCGTGCGACTTTGTAGTGGTCTTCGCCGATGACCTGCGGATCTAGAATCCGCGACGTCGAGTCCAACGGATCGACAGCCGGGTAGATGCCGAGCTCAGCCAACTGCCGCGACAATACGGTGGTAGCGTCCAGGTGGGCGAAAGCTGTGGCCGGAGCCGGGTCGGTCAAGTCGTCTGCCGGCACGTAAATGGCCTGCACCGAGGTAATCGACCCGCGCTTGGTGGACGTAATCCGCTCTTGAAGCGCACCCATCTCGGTCGAAAGGTTCGGCTGATAGCCGACCGCTGACGGCATACGACCGAGCAATGCGGACACCTCCGATCCGGCCTGCGTGAACCGGAAGATGTTGTCGACAAAGAGCAGCACGTCTTGGTTTTCTTCATCGCGGAAATATTCCGCAACCGTGAGTCCGGTAAGGCCGACACGGAGTCGGGCCCCCGGAGGTTCGTTCATCTGTCCATAGACCAGCGCGGCTTTGGACTTGGCAAAGTCGTCGGGATCGATGACCTTGGACTCCTGCATTTCGTGCCAGAGGTCATTGCCTTCACGGGTCCGCTCGCCGACACCGGCGAAAACGGAGAATCCGCCGTGGTGTAAGGCGATGTTGTTGATGAGCTCCATGATAATGACGGTCTTACCGACCCCGGCGCCGCCGAAAAGTCCGACCTTGCCGCCTTTGCTGTAGGGCTCGAGCAGGTCGACGACCTTGATGCCGGTTTCGAGCACTTCCGTCTTGGTCTCCTGATCTTCGAGCTTCGGCGCGGGTCGGTGAATCGGGTACGTCTTCTTCGTCTTGAGCGGACCTTTTTCATCAACCGGCTCGCCGAGCACGTTGATCAATCGTCCGAGGGTTTCGCGACCGACCGGCACAGAGATGGGCGCGCCGGTGTCCTCTACATTCATACCGCGGGTGAGGCCGTCCGTGGTAGACATGGCAACGCCACGCACGCGGTTTTCGCCGAGGTGCTGGGCGACTTCCAAGGTGATCTTGACAGCCGGCTTGCCGGCCGCCTTGTTTTCTTCTTGTGTGACGTTCAACGCATTGTAGATGTTCGGCAATTGGCCGGGAGGAAACTCAACGTCCACCACCGGTCCGATAACTTGAATGACTTTTCCCGTGCTCATCTTTCACCTTCACTGAAAATGTTGAATGTTAAATGATGAATTGTGAATGGAAGACGTTCAACGACGGTTCTTCCCACATTGAACATTAAAAATCCACCCTTCAACATCATTATTTGAGTGCTTCGGCGCCGCCGACGATGTCCATGAGCTCTTTGGTGATCGCTGCCTGTCTCGTCTTGTTGTAATAGAGCGTGACCTTCTTGATGAGCTGACCGGCATTGCGCGTGGCACCGTCCATCGCGGCCATGCGTGCCCCATGCTCTGCCGCAGCCGATTCAAGGAGAATGCGATAGGTCTGGACCTGAAAATGCTTCGGTACCAGGACATTCAAAAGTTCTGCCTCGTCCGGTTCATAGAGGTAGCTCCCGCCGGTCGTGCCTTCCGCTTGGACGGTCCCAAATTCTGCCGCAACATCGATCGGAAACAGCTTCTCGACAATAACGCGTTGCTGGATGGCCGACTTGAATTCATTGTATACGACGTACAGTTCATCGAAGGTGCTTTTAACGAAGTGGTCAGTCACGTCGCCGCCGATGTCGATCGCATGTTCAAAGCTGAGCTTGTCGAATACGCCGGTCCATTCTTGACGGATCGGCCACGTACGACGGCGGAAATAATCACGTCCCTTGCGTCCGACGATGCTCAGGCTGACGTGCAATCCGCGGGTTTCGCACTGTCGGACGAACTCCGAACTCTTACGAACAATATTGCCATTGAATCCGCCGCAGAGACCGCGATCACTCGTCACAACAAGGATCTCGATCTTTTTCCTTTCGCGCTTCTGGAGGAGGGGGTGAGCCCCTCGATTGACACGTTGGCTCAGGTTGCTCAAGACGCTGCGCATCTTGTGCGCGTAAGGGCGCGCCGCCAGTATGCGATCCTGCGAGCGCTTGAGTTTCGCCGCAGCCACCATCTTCATGGCCTTGGTAATTTTTTGTGTGTTCTTAAACGCCGCAATTTTGCGGCGCAGACTCTGCAAGCTAGGCATACCAGATCTCTTGGGTCTCAGCCGTCAGCTTATAGGCTCTTCGCCCACAGCTACTTGGTGCCATACCCCATCTTCTGTTTGAAGGTCGTGAGAATTTCTTTCAACCGGCCGCCGACCTTGTCGTCGATCTTGCCGATGCTGGTGACCTCTTTCTTCAGCTCAGGATGGTGTTGCTGAATGTAATGGAGCAAATCTCCCTCGAACTGCTGCACCTTGTCGACGGGTACGTCATCGAGAAAACCGTTGACTCCGGCGTAGATCGACAACACCTGATCCGCCACCGGCATCGGTTTGTACTGACCCTGCTTCAGCAATTCCACCATGCGCACGCCGCGCGCGAGCTGCATCTGTGTGGCCTTGTCAAGTTCGCTGCCGAATTGAGCGAAAGCCGCCATTTCGCGGTATTGCGCGAGGTCCAATCGGAGTGTACCGGCCACTTGCTTCATCGTCTTGATCTGGGCTGATCCTCCGACCCGGGACACAGACAGGCCGACATTGATCGCAGGACGGATCCCAGAATAGAAGAGGTCGTTGCCGAGATAGATCTGGCCGTCGGTAATAGAGATCACATTCGTTGGAATGTAGGCCGATACGTCGCCGGCTTGTGTTTCAATGATTGGCAACGCTGTGAGGCTCCCCCCGCCCAATGTATCGCTGAGCTTCGCCGCACGCTCCAGCAGTCTGGAATGGAGATAGAACACGTCGCCAGGATAGGCCTCGCGGCCTGGCGGTCTTCGAAGCAACAGCGAGAGCTGACGATACGCAACCGCGTGTTTCGAGAGGTCATCGTACACGATCAGTGCGTGCTTGCCGTTGTCGCGGAAATATTCACCGATGGCCGCGCCGGAAAACGGCGCCAAGAACTGCATCGGGGCCGGATCGCTGGCGCTCGCCGAAACCACCATACTGTATTCCATGGCCTGATTTTCTTCGAGAGTCTTCACCACACGAGCGACAGTCGAACGCTTCTGGCCGACCGCGACATAGATACAAAATACATTGAGACCTTTTTGATTGATAATGGTATCGACAGCAATGGCTGTCTTCCCGGTCTGACGGTCGCCGATGATTAACTCCCGTTGCCCGCGGCCGATGGGGATCATGGCGTCGATGGCCTTGATACCTGTTTGCAAAGGTTCGCGCACCGATTGGCGTGTAATTACCCCAGGCGCTACGACTTCGATACGGGACGAGAGCGTCGACTTGATCGAACCCTTACCGTCGATAGGCTGACCGATCGCGTTGACTACTCGCCCAATGAGGGCTTCTCCGACTGGAATCTCCGCAATGCGTCCCGTGCGCTTAACCGGGTCGCCTTCCTTGACTCCAACGTCATCGCCCATGAGCACGGCCCCGACATTGTCCTCTTCAAGGTTTAGCGCGATCCCGTAGAGGCCGCCTGGGAATTCGAGCATTTCCCCGGCCATGGCCCCGTCGAGGCCATAGACCTTGGCGATTCCGTCTCCGACCTGAATGACCGAGCCTGCCTCCTTGACATCAACTTGTGTGTCGAAGCCTTTGATTTTGTCTTTGATAATCGAACTGATTTCATCTGCCTTGATCTGCATGGCTACTCCTTAGTCAACAGATTCTGCATCGCGAGTAATCGTCCACGGACGGTGCTATCGACTACTGTGTTGCCGACATGGATCTGCACGCCGGCGAGATAGCTGGCATCCGTATGAAAGGTTACGTCAACCTGACGCTTGAGCATTTCGCGCAAGCGATTTCTGATTTGATTTTGTTCACTCGGGGAAATGGCTGTAGCGGAGGACACGGTGATTCGTTGGACACCTTTTGATGCGTCGGCGAGTTTTGCGAAAGCTTCGGATATTTCAGGAAGAAAGCCGACTCGATTGTTCTTCACCAAGTGTTCAAGAAATCTTTTTCCGACGGGAGGAAACCCCATGCGCGAAGCAAGCTCTGCAAGGACGGCGATCTTGTCATCGGCGCCGAAAGACGGCGACGCCACAACATGACGCAACGCGGCCGAATCCTTGATCGCTTGACCCAGCCCTGTTAAGGCGTCACGGGTTTGTTCGATGGCCGACGTATCGAGTAGCTCACAAAGCGCTTGTGCATAACGTCGCGCCACTGCTGTCTTAATCACTATACAGGTCCATTCGCTCTTTATTGTGGCAAAGGGAGGAGCCTTCGTGGCTCGCACAAAAAGCGGCGCGGTAAGGTAGCATTCGCGGACGAGGACTGTCAATATGATGACGTAGACTCTGGTGAGACTAGAGTCGTTGAATGATGCCGCCGCCGAGGACGCGATCGTTTCTATAGAAGACCGCGGATTGCCCGGGACTCAATGCACGCTGGGGCGCTTGGAAGAGAATACGAAGAGTATCTTTTGAAAGAGGCTCAATGGTTGCCGGCATGGAAGGAGTCGCGTATCGGACTTTGACCTCGATCTCTGTCGACTTGTTAAGTAGTGAGGGGTCGAAGAGGCTCAGATCTGCGACATCACATTGATAACGATGCAGAGACTCTTCTGTTCCAAGGACAACAGTATTCGTAGAGCGCTGCACTTCCTGGACATAGAGCCTGCGGCCTGTCGCAATACCGAGACCTCGTCGTTGACCTGGCGTATAAAAGGCGATCCCATCATGGTTGCCCAAATATCGTCCCGCATTATCCACAAAGCTCCCCGGCTTCTTCGCGGCAGGTGCCTCCTTCTGGATAAAGGTTCGATAATCACCGTGGCTGACGAAGCAGATTTCTTGGCTTTCTCTCAATTCGTCGGTGGGGAGACCCAAAGCTTCCGCCTCCATCCATACATCTGTCTTCTGCATAGTTCCTACAGGAAAGAGAAGTCGAGGGAGCCATGACTGGCGAATACGATAGAGGAAGTAGCTTTGATCCTTCCCGGGATCTGCTGCTCGGTGAAGAGTCGGGACTCCGTCAGATTCACCAATGCGAACATAATGTCCGGTAGCCACAAACTTGATTCCGCGCACGTCGGCAAGTTCGATGAGGCTTCGCAGTTTAACGCGCTCATTACACCGGACACAGGGATTGGGCGTTGTCCCTTCGAGATAGCCGGCAATAAAATCATCGATAACGCCGGCTCGAAAGGTGCTTCTGGTGTCGATGACCTCATAGGGAATCTTCAATGTCTGTGAAACATATCGGGCGATGCCGATCTTGCAGCACCCCCGTTCCTCCCAGCGCTTAGAGGTCACGACTGTTTCATCTTCGTGCTCCCAGACTTGAAGTGTGACGCCATGGACGTCGTAGCCTTGGCGAACTAGAAGCGCTGCAGCGACGGAGCTGTCCACTCCTCCGCTCATTCCAACTAGAACTGTAGGGCGTCCCATAGAATCGCTATTGTACTGAGGAGTTACGAGAAGGGCTAGAGGGTAGGTTCCCCGCAGTTAATGGGTGGATGCTACAAGGCCGGAAGGGACGTTGACCGATATGGCACGTTCGCTATTCCAATGATGGGGGCCCATGTCGCACATGCCGTGGAAGCGAGAACCCTCTTCGATTGCAATTATTGGAGTCCGGATATCGCCGACAAGAACGCCGGGGTTAAGAATGTGGACCTTTTCGACCGCTGTGATGGTGCCATTGATCTTACCGCTATTCATGAGCACCCCCGCTGACACGATTCCCTCGATTATGGCGTGCTCTCCTACTATTAAGGTTCCGGTCGTATGTATCTCACCTTCGACGCGTCCATCAACACGGACGGTGCCTTCGAAACTCACGATGCCCTTGAAGTCTACACCCTTTCCCAGGAGGGTAATGTTCTCGCTTCCCTGTTCGACTTGCTGAACCCGTTCTTTTGTAGCCCACATGATTGCCTCCTAAAATTTATTTCACATGTGCATGGCGGCTTGCCACATAAATGATATGAATGACAATACCTAGGTATTAATATTCCTCCTAGCCGTTGGCGCGCTTAATGCCAGGAGGCATGATCGTTCCGACGGAATGCAGGGAGGCTTCCCTGGGGAATTCACGCACCCCGTTATCCATTTCAAGCGCACCATTAAATAGCACCCCATCTTCCATTGAAACGATCGGCGCCTTGACACTCCCATTTATCACAGCCGGGGCGCGCAGCTTAACGCACTCTTTCGCAACGACATCCCCAGTAACTTTTCCTTTGCACACAACGGTTCCCGCAGTGATTTTTGCCTGAATAACGGCTTCCTCGCCAATCAGTACCACACCATCAGTATGAATTTCTCCATCGAGATAGCCGTCAATTCTTACCGTGCCGCTATAAGTGATGGTACCTTTAAACTCAACACCCTTTCCCACAAAGGCATTAATATCTCCGGTCCCTTCGCTAACCGCTGGGTTGCCAGTAACCATGGTAGCCTCTTTGCCTTCCTGCTCGCTAGAGCTTGGCAGTTCCCTTTTTTCCTGTCCCCACATAACAAACGAGTCTCCTTAGCCTATGCGTCCATCATATCCATCGCGGTTGACATTCTGTATGGAAAATAGTGGGTAAGAATGAACACCGCGAGATATACGTAGAAGCAACAAGTGTGCCTCTATCATTCGTGTTTTTACGAAGGAGTAAAGAGAGTGCCGATTAATTCAGAAGTGTCTCGAGAATTCCGTCAAGTTCCGGATCGGAAAAGTATTGAATGATGATTTTCCCGCCACGCTTCCCCTTTTGAATCATCACCTTCGTGCCTAATCGTTTTTGCAGTCGATCTTCAACATCAGACCAAGGTGTTCGCCGTATTTCCTTTATTCCGCGCTTCTTTCCGGCCAGTAATGATTCTACAAGCTTCTCCGTCTCTCTTACTGATAAAACTTTCGAGACGACAAGCTGGGCGACTCTAAGCTGTTCATTCTGTCCAGAAATGCCAAGAATCACCTTGGCATGTCCCATGGAGAGTTGATTCGATTCAACAAGCTGCTGGATCTCTGAAGGAAGCTGCATAAGACGGGCGACATTCGCAATTGATGATCGATCGCGACCGACTCGTCGCGCAATTATGTCCTGAGTCAGTCCAAATTCGTTCGTCATCCGATGATAGGCCCTGGCCATTTCCATCGGATTAAGATCGGCTCGCTGGAGATTTTCCACCAGCGCCAAGACGACAGATTCCTCATCTCCACAATTCCGAATGATTACTTGAATTGTCTCCATTCCGGCCTCTTTTGCTGCTCGCCAACGCCGCTCCCCGGAAATAAGTTCAAACATTCCGTCCCCTTTTCGGCGCACCAAAATTGGCTGTAGTAAACCACTTTGCTTTACCGAGGCGGTAAGTTCTGCCAATTCTTCAGGAGAAAACGATTGTCTCGGCTGATACCGATTCGGTACAATCGAATCGACCCGCAAATGTTGAATTTCATGGACCTCCGGTGTCGAGAAAGGCTTGGTGCCAGGCAGCAGAGCGTCGAGTCCTTTACCGAGTGCTTTCTTCTCCATGGCTCAAAAACTCCTTGGCTAAAGATAAATAGGCTTGAGATCCGGCCGATGCAACATTGTACAAAAGAGCTGGGCGTCCGTAGCTCGGTGCTTCTGCCAGTGTCACGTTGCGAGGGATCACGGTCTTGTAGACGATTTCTTTGAAATGCCCGCGGACTTGCTCAGCAACTTGACGGGCCAACGTATTCCTTGCATCAAACATAGTCAAGATGATCCCTTCGAACTTGATCTCCGGATTAAAGGACTGACGAACTCGATCAATACTCCCAACCAGTCGGCTTAACCCTTCCATTGCATAGTATTCACATTGAACTGGAACCAAGATACTTTGCGCTGCGACGAGCGCGTTCACCGTAAGAATTCCCAACGTAGGAGGACAGTCGAGAAATATTACATCGAATAACTGATCAATATCCCGCAAAAAATTCCGAAGCAGTTTTTCCCGTTCCTCAATATTTACCAGCTCTATTTCAGCTCCAGATAAGTCAGCATTTGCCGGCAAAAGTGACAAACCGTTCACTTCTGTAACAAGTGCAGCATCATGAAATTTCACATAATTGATCAGGCAATTGTACACAGTAGTTTGTAAAGAACGAGGGTCAATCCCCAATCCACTTGTAGCGTTTCCTTGTGGGTCCATATCCACAAGCAAGATGCGCTTGCCCATAAGAGCAACGCCAGCAGCAAGGTTCACGGCTGTCGTGGTCTTACCTACGCCACCCTTCTGATTTACGATCGCAACTATCTTTGCCATGTGTGATTAATCTGCAGCGTGTCCCGTTGAAGTATTTATGCGTAATGTTCCACGTGGAACATTACCGCGTGATAAGCGTTACGTTATGAGATCGTTTTTTCGATAACTGTGACAACCCGTTTGCCAGATTCTCCCGGCAGAGTAAGTGCCGTTTCGTTAAGTAGATGAAATTCTTCTCCGATTTCGTGACTTCGGACAGTTTCTGTTCGATACAAGACTACCTTCCCTTTCGAATTCAATAGCATAGGAATATGTTCCCTTATTCTTTCATATCTCAAAGCTCGCACTAAAACCGTATCAATCGAATGCTGAATTGAACAACCGGCATATTGTTCAATGGTGCCCCCAAACGTAGACGCCCCTTGAAGCTTCAACAAACCAATCACAGAATTAATAAAGGCACATTTTTTCTGAGTTGGCTCCAGTAAAATCAATCGGATATCAGATCTGACGATTTTAAGTGGAATGCCAGGAAACCCGGCCCCAGATCCCACGTCAAGCACCACGCAATTTTCCGGGAACCTTGTTGCGATAAGTGCCGTGAGCGAGTCAACAAAATGCTTGATGATTATTTCTTTAGGGTCGGTGATCGTCGTGAGATTGATCGTTTTATTCCACTCATTGAGGTGAGCGAGATAGCGAATGAAATGTCCTGCTTGGGCTTCTCCAATTGTCAACCCAAGTTTTCTTGCGGAACTAATCGTAAATTCGCATAATTCGCCGTCATGTTCCACGTAGAACAATTACGTGAATCAGCGTATGACGTCAAGACCTGCGAAACGGAAAAGAGAAAATATTCCTGCCCCTGTCTAAAATGAGACCTGTTTGCAACTATCTCGATCTGGCTCCTCTCTGAACCTTTCAAGCGCCACGAGCAGGAGCGAAATTGCTGCTGGTGTAACTCCTGAAATCCTCGATGCCTGGCCGATCGACGCTGGTCGAACATGTTTTAACTTTTCACTGACTTCTCGAGAAAAACCAAGAATGCCGTCGTAATCGAATGTACGAGGAATCGACCTTGATTCAAGACTTTTGAATCGATTTATCTCTTGCAGCTGACGTTTTATATAACCGGAGTATTTGATTTGCAACTCGACCTCATCCGTTGTTTCAGTGTCTCGCAAGTGATTGACTCCAAGTGCCTGCAACAGAGTTTTATAGTTAGTCCCCTGCCGCCGTAAAAGTTGAGCGGCAGTACAAGGCCCAGAAATTTCATCAATTTCAACACTGGCCAGACGTTTACGAAGCGCTTCAGTGAGTTTCGGTCGAAACTGTTCGAGACGGATGATCTCAGATTCAATCGCTTTTTGTTTTAACTGAAATCGTGAATAGACCTCGTCGCCAATCAGACCGACCCGTCTCCCTATATCGGTCAATCGAAGATCAGCATTCCCATGGCGCAACAATAGCCGGTACTCCGCCCGTGAGGTAAACATTCGATAGGGTTCATGCGCATCTTTCGTAATGAGATCATCAATGAGCACTCCAATGTAGGCCTGGGATCTGTCGAGCACTAATGGCGACTCGTCACGAAGCCGCAGAACTGCGTTGATCCCGGCCATGAGCCCCTGAGCCGCCGCCTCCTCATATCCAGATGTTCCATTGATCTGCCCCGCATGATACAGACCGTTCAAAAGTTTTGTCTCCAATGTGGGGTACAGTTGGCGTGGAGGAAAGTAATCGTACTCAATCGCATATCCGGGCTTGAGCAGTATGGCATTCTCCAGCCCTGGAATTGTCTTGAGCATTGAAGCCTGTACGTCAACTGGCAGACTTGTGGATATTCCGTTGGGGTAAAATTCACAGCTTTCCAACCCTTCCGGTTCGATAAAAATCTGATGCCGCTCTTTATCCGAGAAGCGCACGACCTTGTCTTCGATTGATGGGCAGTATCTTGGCCCTACTGACTCTATGATGCCGCTGTAGAGCGGTGACCGGTCCAGATTGTGCCGTATCAGCTCGTGAGTGGCGCGATTCGTGTGTGTCAAATGACAGGGGAGCTGACGATTCTCAATACGATAGGTCCGATAAGAAAATGGCGATGGCGGATCATCACCAGGCTGCGGGATCATCACTGAAAAGTCGATGCTCGACCCATCCAGTCGAGGAGGCGTGCCGGTTTTGAGCCTGCCGATTTCAAACCCCAGGTCTCGCATGCAGTCGGACAGGTGCTCCGCAGATGCCTCTCCGGCACGTCCTGCGGGAAAACGATTCAAGCCGATATGGATAAGACCCTTAAGGAATGTTCCTGATGTCAGAATGACGGCCTTCGCCTGTATGTGATCGCCGCAATCCGTCATCACGCCTGTAATTGAACCGGCATGCGTCAGTAAGCGATCGACAGTTCCCTCGATGATCGTCAGCCCATCCTGTACGCGCAGCGTTCGTTGCATGGCGTCCCGGTACAGTTTCTTGTCACATTGGACACGAAGCGCTCGTACCGCCGGGCCCTTGCTCGTATTGATGAAGCGGAACTGGATGCCGGCTTGATCCGTGTTCCTGGCCATCTCCCCACCCAGCGCATCAATTTCCTTTACCAAATGCCCTTTGGCGATCCCTCCGACCGCCGGGTTACACGACATCTGCGCGATACGGTCGCGGTCCATCGTGAGTAGCAGGGTGTGCGCACCCATGCGCGCTGCGGCCAAGGCGGCCTCACAACCCGCATGACCCCCACCCACTACAATGACGTCGACGGCCTGGCTCACGTCCAACCTTTCCTACTTGCCCACACAGAATTCTGAAAAGATCCGGCCAAGGATCTCGTCCGTCGTAATGGCGCCTGTAATTTCTCCCAGCGCATCAGCGGCGGCCCGCACATCGATCGAAACAAGTTCCCCCGCCATCCCGCACCGCACAGACTCAAAAGCCTGGCTCAAGGATTCACCGGCCCGGCGCAATGCATCACGATGTCGAACGTTCGTCACGGTGACACTCTCAGCCGCCTCAAACCCCCTGGAGATCAGCTGAGCACGAAGAGCCGACTTGACCGTATCAATTCCGAAGGCTGTTTTTGCAGAAATACGATAGGAACAATGGCCCGCCAGCGCACTATCGGACGCGACCTGATCAGCCAAATCGGCTTTATTCAACGCGACCATATGCTTGCGACCCATGACCGCCATCAAAAGATCCCGATCTTCGTGCGTGAGAGGCACGCTCCCATCCACTACCACGAGTATGAGATCCGCCGCCTCCTGGGCTACACGTGTCCGTTTGATCCCTTCCTGTTCGACAATATCGTCTGTTTCCCGAACTCCTGCTGTATCGATCAACCGAACCGTCACCCCCTCAAGATCGACGGGCTCCTCTATGATATCCCTCGTCGTCCCGGGAATGGGAGTGACAATCACCCGCTCTTCCTTCAGTAGACAGTTCATCAAACTGGATTTCCCGACATTCGGACGGCCGAGGATGACGACGCGTGCGCCTTCTCGTAAGATACGACCCTCCTCTGCCGTCGCTTCGAGTTTCTGAACGACCTCATACGCCTCCCTCACGATACGCAGCAGTTCATCACGTTGAAGAAAGGAGATATCTTCCTCCGCGAAATCGATCTCGGCCTCCACATGAGCCAGCACCGTCAGGAGCGAACTCCGAGCCTGCTCCACCTCTCGAGCGAGCTCTCCGCGTAACTGGCGTTGAGCGATGTTCAATCCTATGGATGATGTCGCTCTGATTGTATCGAGTACCGCTTCTGCCTGAGTGAGGTCTAGTCGTCCGTTGAGAAAAGCTCGTTTTGTAAATTCTCCCGGCTCCGCCATTCGGGCGCCGGACTCAACACATATCCTGCAGATCAGCCCCAGCACCAATGCCCCGCCGTGAGACTGAATCTCTACCACATCCTCTGCCGTAAACGACCGGGGAGCCTTCATATAGACTACGAGTGCCTCATCGAGGAGGCCTGAGAGAGGCGAGCGTTTAGAGCTATTTCTCGTTGGCTTCCACTTGTCCGATGCGGGAATCACAAGATCGGCAAGGTGCAATGTATGAGAAGGAACTGAAGAGAGAGGGTGACCGGACCGCAATCGAACAACTTGAGAAGCGACGGCAAGCGACTGCCGACCACTGAGACGGACAATCCCGACGCCGCTCTCGCCTGAGGGAGTGGCAACGGCACAGATCGTGTCTTCGAGTCCTCCCTGCATAACGCCTCTTTCACGAGCAGGATGCGGAACAACCATTTTGGCAGGCTGGATCGTCCCTCGTCTGAACATCCTGAGCCAAAGGGTACGGCCTCGCTGGGTAATCGAGCGAAACGGGCTGTAGGAGCGGGAAAGATATAAGAAGGTGGATATCCAATCGGTTCGCGTCGTGCGATGCCCGCATGTTTCGCGCTTTACGCAGCACGATCGGTGGTCGCTCCAACAGAGGAAGGTCTATCTCATAACGGGCGGCATACCCCAAACAATGCCTATGCGGTCGTGCTGCCGCTCTGTTCGGCTGCTGCCGGAGCCAGCGCCTTGTCGTGCAGGAAAAAACGGTCTGTGAGCACTTGTTGTGTGATGGTCAGGACATTGTTCGTCAGCCAATACAACACTAGGCCTGCAGGAAAATTTATGAACAGGAACGTTAGGCCCACCGGGAGTATCAACATAATCTTCGCCTGTGTCGGATCCATCGTGGTGGGTGTGATCTTCTGTTGGATGAACATCGACACCCCCATGAGCACAGGAAGCACATAGTAGGGATCCTGTAGCGATAAATCGGTAACCCAGAGCATGAAAGGGGCCTGGCGCAGATCAATGGTCATGTAGAGAACATTGAACAGGGCGATGAAGACCGGCATCTGCAAAAATATCGGGAGAAAGCTACCCAGCGGGTTCACTTTCTGCTCCCGATACAGTTTCATTAGTTCCTTGTTTAGCCGATCACGGTCGCCTTTATATTTCTCCTGGACCGCAACAATCTTGGGTTGGATCAGCTTCATCATTTTCATCGACTTATAACTCTTGTATTGCAACGGTACGAATAACAGCTTAATCCCCAGCGTGAGGATAATGATCGTGACCCCGTAGTTATAGGTGTATTCATTGATGAACCGCAGGACATAGAAAATCGGCTTGGCGACCGACTTTACAACCGACCAGCTGCCGAAGATGAACCACCCGAAATCGATCATATCTTCCAGGCCTACGTTCATCGAACGGAGCGTGTCGTATTCCTTTGGGCCCGCATAGAGCTGAAGGGCTACCGCGGTTGATACTCCTGCTCCGGCCATCCGGACCCCGGCCGCCACGATTTTTTCGCCTTCCGTCTTGGCGAGCGCGGACACAGCCCCTTTCGGCAGCAAGACAGAAATAAAGTACTTATCCTGCAAGGCGACCCACTGAACCGCCCCTTTCCACTCAAGTTCCTTTTCTGGCGTCTCCTTTTCTATTTTGTCGTCAACCCGCGAGGCTGATCCGATCACACCGATGAACCCGTCACCCCACTCCACGATGCCGAAATTTGTTCCTAATCCGACATCATAAGCTTCGGTGACACCTTCCACGGCGAACGACACATCCACTATGTAACTGTCGTGATGAAACGTCAGTCGTTTCTCCACGCCGACATGGGTGGCTGAATCGTGAAACTGCATCGTGACATGTCCAACAGGATGAGCAGCGTCGAGTTTCGTAAAATCTTTCTCGATGTTGTAAAGGCCTTCTCGGATCGTTCTGTCGAGATCGGCATTTGGGACCGTCAGCGAGAGCGGGCCCTTGAACTTCCCCCCATGATAGACGAGCTGGACGGGTTTCGATTCGGGAGGCGAGGTATGGTATCGTTTCAGTTCCCAACTTCGAATGACCCCGCCACGATTCGACAATTCAACACGAACGAGGTCTGTTTCAATCATTACGGTCTGTTCAGCTGTCGACGGCGAAATCGGCGATGAAGGAGCCCCGGGGGGTTGACTTGACTGATTTGGGACACTCAGATTGGTCGAACTGCCGTCTTTGCCTGTCGGAGGTGCGGGAGTTGGCTCCTGCTGCTGTAGAGAGCCTGTGGCAGAGCCGTCCTGAGCAGGAGGTGGTTCAGGAATCCACCCCATTTGCCTCATGAGCAGGTCAAATCCCAGGATGATACCCAATGACAATACAAGAAATACGACGACGCGTTTGTCCATAAAGCAGCCGCTAGAACGAGGTATACAATTGTGCTCCTACTGGTTCACAGCATTTTCTCTTCAGGCAAAACAGGTATCTTTTCGGCAGACGGCAAACCAAGGTCTTATGCTTACCCAGCCCCTCATATCGGATCGTGGCCCATTCATACTCAGGCAAGTCGCCTCAGAGAGGCTGGATGGCCGACGGAGGGGCCAGATCCACACACGGTACCAGGAAGTTGAGCCAAGCACCACTGGCAGACGCTAGTTTTCCTCAAACCGGAGCAGCCGTTGGCGCTGAAGCGCCGATAGCCACACTTCCTTCAAGACGGCAAAAGGCTGCGAAATGGAATCCCGTTTAGGGAAGACCACCAGAGCGTGTCCAGGGAGCAATTGACCGCGTAGTTGACGCGTAAGCTCCCGAAACAGCCGCTTTACTCGATTTCTACTGACGGCCCCCCCGAATCGCTTTCCGACCACAATACCGACCCGGCTGACATTCGTATCAGTCCGGCAAATCACCATATTAAATAGGGTGGTCGAGATACGATGACCATGCTGCTTGGCATACTCAATATCACCCCGACGTTTCAGGAACAGATCCCTGCCATCTCCACCCTGCGACTTCGCCATCATCCCTGGAGTGTGCCAGCTTGCACAGGACTTCTTCTTCGAGCCCAGGTTTCCGGACTCGCTCATGGTCGCATCCTGTCATCCTGTGATGGGAACTGCCTTGTCTGGGGCACATAACGGAGGGCGAAGATTCCTTCGTGCAGCCCTTGTCAGCGTCGTTCAATCTATACGGTTAAGCGGGCTCGCCCCTTCGCTCGACGACGAGCCAAGACTTTCCGGCCGTTCTTCGTGCTCATCCGCTTACGGAATCCATGCTCACGTTTTTTCTTGAGGTTCGACGGCTGTTGAAATGTAAACGACATGCAATCGCTCCTTGCCTAAGAAAACTCACAGCTGACAATGGCATTATAGGGAGGGGCTGATACCCTGTCAAACGGCCTGGTATCCATCCTTGAACAGTCATTTCATCCCAAAGCATTTTGGGTACACCCTCTCCCGCAGCAAGGTGAGGTCCCGCCGATGCCACCGACCGTCGTTTGTGGAGCGCGAGTCCTCTGGGAAGCCGACTCCGGTCATCTATTTTGCTACAGCGCACCCTTCTCTCAACGCCACGCAATCTCTGATCGGGCAGTCGCCGAAGACAAGGCCATTCTCATTCGTCGAGTTTTGTCCCCGATCAGTAAGATCTTCCGTTTGAGTTTCACTCGTCGGATATCTACAATGCATAGAAGGCGCACGATGATTCGTAAGATTGATCGACCATTTTCCTCCGAGCTCCACTCCTTGATCGCTGCGGGGATTGCACGACTCGAAGCGTCCCATGCGATCGAGCGATTGTGGGCCAAGGAGCATCGACTCTGGAAACAGGACCCTACGGACATCGTCAATCGCCTCGGCTGGCTGGAAATCGTCGAATACATGAAAGATCGGGCCGAGGAATTGCGGACCTTTGCGAAGTCTGCAAAAAGGCGCGGCATCCGTGACGTCGTCCTGCTCGGGATGGGTGGCAGCAGCTTGGGGCCGGAAGTATTGCGAGCATCGTTTGGATCGCTCAAAGGGTCTCCCCGTGTATGGGTTCTAGATTCCACTGTTCCAGGATGGGTTCAACAGGTTACGCGGTCGATCGACCCGGCGCGAAGCCTGTTCATTCTCGCCAGCAAATCGGGTGGGACGATCGAAGTCATGTCGCTCTTTGCCCATTTTTGGGAATATGTTCACGAGACTCCGGGCAATCTAGACGGGGCACAATTCCTGGCAATTACTGATCCCGGGACCGGGTTGGAAAAACTGGCGGCGGAGCATCAGTTTTGGCGCATCTTCACGAACCCGCCCGATATCGGCGGGCGGTATTCGGTTCTCTCCTATTTCGGATTGGTCCCTGCCGTTCTGATGGGGGTCGATGTCACACGATTGCTTACCCGTGCCACAGCCATGGCCCAGGCCTGTCGGAACCTGTCCCCTCTTGAACGCAATCCCGGCGCCAGCCTTGGAGCAGCGATGGCTTCACTGGCCCAAGCAGGACGCAACAAGGTCACTCTGATCGCATCGCCACAAATTGCCGCATTTGGTTTGTGGGCGGAACAGCTCCTCGCTGAAAGCACGGGCAAGGAAGGCACCGGCCTGATTCCCGTGGCAAATGAGCCAATTGTTTCACCGACCGCCTATGGCACGGACCGGCTCTTTGTCTATCTGAGGTTGAAAGGAGATCAGAACGGACAAATCGATCGACAGACCGCAGGGCTCATGCGAGAGGGCCATCCGGTCCTGACACTCACACTCCAAGATCGCTACGATCTCGCGGCGGAATTTTTCCGTTGGGAAGTCGCCACGGCCATCGCAGGCCATCTCCTGGGAATCCACCCGTTCGATCAACCGAACGTCCAAGAAAGCAAAGACAACACTTCCCGCGTTCTGGAAACTCTCCAGTCCACGGGCCGGTTGCCGAAGCAAACTACTGCAACTGCTGTACAAGCTGCCGCGCTACTCAAGCGACTCTGTCGCCCAGGCGGCTACGTCGCCATACTGGCCTACACGACACCATCCACCAAAATGGAACAGGCCATCCGTGCGCTACGAAAAGCGCTCGTCACTCATCACCATGTGACCACGACAGCAGGCTATGGCCCGCGCTATCTCCATTCAACAGGCCAACTCCATAAAGGAGGTCCCAAAATAGGCGTATTCCTGCAGCTCGTCGATCGGATGATCCCCGATCTTAGTATTCCCGGAAAACCATTCACCTTTCGTACCCTCGCACAGGCCCAGGCCGCCGGCGACATTCAGGCACTCCAAGCTCATGGGCAACAGGCAATAGCCCTGCCCTTGGGCAGGAGCCCCATCGCGACAATTCACTCACTGACGAAACTGCTAGTGCCTCGCTTGCCCGCCCGGGGTCCGAAGGCTCGGCGCATCCGGAAGAAATAGGATGTCCGTCGTACCAGACATCCGCATCCACAGCGACATTCAAGCAACAGCTGAAGCGGCGGCTGCATTCGTGCTGGAAGTGGGCGAAGCGGCCGTCCGCTCGATCAGTCGATTCTGTATCGCACTTTCAGGCGGCACGACACCGGAAGCCCTATACAAAACCCTGACCGCTCCTGCCGTCGTCAATCGCCTCGATTGGTCCAAGACCATCTTTTTCTTCAGCGATGAACGGTGTGTCCCGCCGGACGATCCGAGAAGTAACTACGCCTTGGCTGCCAAGACCCTGTTCACCCCTCTGAAAATTCCGCCTTCGCAGGTCTATCGTATGGCAGGGGAATCCAGTGACCCACAGGCGGCGGCTTCTGAATACGAACGGCAGCTCCGTCTGGCGACGAAGACCTCACCATCGGCTCAGCCATCCCTTGATCTCGTCCTCTTGGGGCTAGGAGAAGACGGGCACACGGCTTCGCTCTTTCCTGGAGCCTCAATCTTACGGGACCATCAACGCACGATCGCAGCGACGAAATCTCCGAAAGATCCGCCTGACCGGCTGACCATGACCCTAGCTGCGATCAACAGGGCGAGTGTGATACTGTTTCTCGTGACAGGAGCCGGGAAGGCACGAGTCGTAAGAAGCGTCCTCCATCCGCAGACTGAAGCGGATCAACAACTTCCAGCATCGTTGGTCAGGCCAAGGGAAGGCCGAGTCATTTGGTTCATCGACCGATCTGCAGCAGCCGAGCTCCCGATGCATCTACAGCGGACGAGCGCATGAGGGCGAGATGATTCTTGCCGGAGATATCGGCGGTACGAAGACTCACTTGGCCCTGTTCGACTGGAAGAAGGACCGCGTCGAGCCCGTCCGCCTGAAGACATTTCTCAGTGCCGAGTACTCCACACTCGATGACATGCTCACCGAATTTCTCGTCGCGCCGGAGCCTCCGACGCCCATCGACGAATTCGCATCCGAGAAGGCCGACGCTGCCGAGCCGGAATCGGAGCACCCAGCGGGAAAACCGCCGAAGGTCGCCGCGGCCTGTTTCGGCGTCGCCGGCCCAGTCGTTCGGAACCATTGCCATACAACCAACCTTCCGTGGGTAATCTATGGGGAAACGCTGGCGAAACAATTCGACATACCGAACGTTCGACTCCTCAACGATCTCGAAGCTATGGCCCACGGAATTCTCCTGCTCCGACCGGATGAGGTCGAGATCCTAAACACCGGAACGCCACCAGCGCACAACCAGGCACTCGCCCTGATTGCTGCGGGAACCGGGTTGGGCGAATCCATCCTTTTCTGGAACGGTTCGCGCTATCAACCTATTCCATCGGAAGGAGGTCATGCAGACTTTGCGCCGAACAATGACAACGAAATCGAGCTGCTGCGCCATCTTCGCAGCAACTACCTGCATGTGAGTTACGAACGTGTATTGTCCGGTCCCGGTCTCCACGCCATCTACGACTATGTCCGCGACAGCAAAAAGAATGAGCCCACATGGCTCTCGGAACAAATCAAAGCCGGCGACCCGGCGGCGGTTATTGCAGAAGCGGGGCTCAAGGGGCAGGCAGACATCGCCAAGCAGGCGCTCGATCTCTTCGCCTCTATTTACGGGGCCGAAGCCGGCAATCTTGCCCTGAAGGCCATGACCTTGAACGGCGTGTATCTGGGCGGCGGCATTGCGCCGAAGCTGCTGGCCAAACTGAAAGACGGAACATTTATGAAGGCCTTCACCAACAAGGGGCGCTACAAGAACTTAATGAGTTCAATTCCGGTCAAAGTGATCATGAATCAGCATACGGCCTTGCTCGGGGCCGCATCCAACGCCGCGTCCCTCGCTCATGACTCAGCATCATGATGCACAACCAGGACCTCGACAACTTGAAGAAAGCTGCGGCGTTGACCGCCGTTGAATTTGTCCGTGACGGCATGATCATCGGCCTCGGGACCGGCTCAACGGCTAAGTACATGGTTATCGCACTGGGGGAAAAGGTCCGTGCGGGCATGACACTTCGGGGAGTGCCCACATCGCAAGAAACGGCCATGCTCGCCAGGCAGCAGGGCATCACGCTCGTCGATACGGATAATGCCTGGGTGGCCGATCTTGCAATCGACGGGGCGGATCAGGTCGATCCTGACTTCAATCTCATCAAGGGCGGCGGAGGCGCCCTCCTAAAGGAAAAGATCGTCGCGGCCTCCGCCAAGCAGTTCATCGTCGTGATCGACCATACCAAACGGGTTCCCGTACTGGGGGGATCATTCCCCCTGCCGATCGAGGTCATCCCCTTCGGCTGGGGAAACACGGCACGAGATATCGAGTCTCTCACACGGAGCCGAGTCGTGCTCAGGGAACGGAACGGATCGCCATTCAAGACGGAGGTAGGCAACGTGATCCTGGATGTGCATTTTCCACGGATCGACAATCCGCGAGAACTCGAGATCGCCTTGCACCTGATTCCCGGAGTCGTTGAAACCGGCCTCTTTGTCGGTCGAGCAGATCTGCTCATTGTAGGCACTCCCACCGGGGTCGAGTCGTACCCTGTGACGAGGACATGACTGAGCCGATCAACAGGCGACAGACCCTACAGGCCCTCATTAAGCATGTCCGATTCATCCTTGCCATTCCGCTCACACCGTTCCTCGGCTCTTGGCTCCGGACTTCCCTCGTGCAAGCGGCGACCGAGCGACCGCAAGAGGAGAATATGAACCAGGGGTCTTTCTCCGACACGCTCGATCCATATCGGCTCCCAAGGCATGTGATACCGATCCGCTACGATCTGCGATTGGAGCCGGACCTGCCTGCCGCACGCGTTGCCGGAGAAGAGACCATCACGCTCACGATCCAGCAGTCCACATCAGAAATTGTTCTCAACGCCATCGAGCTCGACATCACGTCGGCACAGATCGAAGGGGATTTAGGTAGGGCACAAGGAGCCCAGATTGCATTAGATACGGCGCTGCAGCGCTGCCGTTTCACGTTCGCCGAGCCTCTCTCGCCGGGTGATTGGCAGCTGAGGATCGCATTCTCCGGCACGCTGAACGACCAACTCCGGGGTTTCTACCGGAGTACTTACAAAGACGAGCGAGGGGAAACCCACAGTATCGCCGCGACGCAGTTCGAAGCCACCGATGCCCGCCGCGCGTTTCCTTGCTGGGATGAGCCAGATTTCAAAGCCGTCTTTGGGGCGACGTTGATCATCGATCCCACATTGACCGCAGTCTCCAACACCATGATCACGTCAGAAACCCTTGCCGGCGGGAAGAAGGTGGTGCGCTTCGCCGATACGATCAAGATGTCCACTTACCTCGTCGCATTCATCGTCGGGCGCATCGAGGCCACTGAGCCGGTGATGGTCGGCCGGACCCCGCTTCGCCTGTGGGCCGTTCCCGGAAAGAAACACCTGGCAGAATTCGGCCAGGGTATCGCGGCGGCGTCACTCACCTTTTTCGAGAATTATTACGGAATACCGTACCCGGGTGACAAGCTGGACTTGCTTGCCATCCCTGACTTTGCGTCTGGCGCCATGGAAAATCTCGGTGCCATAACCTATCGTGAAACGGCCTTACTGGTCGATCGGTGGAACGCCACGCACGGTGAACTCGAACGCGTCGCCGATGTGGTCGCGCACGAGAATGCACACATGTGGTTCGGGGATTTGGTCACCATGTCCTGGTGGAACGGACTCTGGCTGAACGAAGCCTTTGCCACCTTCATGGAGATGCTGGCTGTAGATGACTGGAAGCCGGAATGGAAGCGATGGGAGACCTTCGGCGTAGCTCGCGCCGCGGCCTTTTCTGTCGACGGACTGCAGAGTACCAGGCCGATCGAATATCCGGTACAAGCCCCCAAGGATGCCGATGCAATGTTTGATGTCCTGACGTACGAAAAGGGCGCATCGGTGCTCCGTATGTTGGAACAGCACATAGGGCCAACGGTCTTCCGTGACGGCGTCCGCGACTACCTGCGGACGCATGCCTATGGGAACGCAGACACGAACGATCTCTGGGTCTCGCTGGGGAAGATCGCCAATCAGCCGGTGCCGGAACTCATGAACGGATGGATTTTCCGACCAGGGCATCCCCTCATTACGGCTGAGATCGATCAGTCGGGCCGGCTCGCCTTGTCCCAGCAGCGATTCACGTATCTGCCTCACCCCATACCCCGTACCCCTCACTCCTTACCAGCTACTTGGCAGATCCCGCTCCAAATACGAGTCGTCGCCGAAGGCAAGAGCAACACCTCGCGCATTTTGGTGGGGGAGAAGCGCACAACGATCCGGCTTCCCCACAACTGGGAGTCAGTACTGATTAACGAAGGAGGCCACGGCTTCTATCGGGTGCGGTACATGTCTGACCTGCTCTATCGGCTCCTGGACACCGGTATCGAAAGTCTCGCCGCCACCGAGCGGTTCAACCTCATCAACGACGCCTGGGCCACTGCTGTGGCTGGGCTCATGCCTCTCACGGACTATCTTGATCTGACAGCCCGGTTCATCGGAGATCGAGACAAGAATGTCTGGGCAGTGCTACTCGACTCCTTCACGTTTCTGAACCGAATTATCGCCATGGAAGACCGGCCGGCACTCCAAGCCTTCGTGCGCAGTCGAGTCGGTCCGGCTGTTGCAGATCTGGGCTGGGCTTCCCGAAACCGCGAGAACGAGCTGACAAAGCAATTGCGAGGTGAACTGATCGGCGCGCAGGGCAAGCTCGGCAACGATCCGGCTATTCAACGACGCGCAGTCGAGTTGTACAGGGCGTACCGCAACGACGCAACGGCCGTCGACCCGAATATCGTGCCTTCTCTCATCACAATCCTCGCGCATACTGGCGGCGAAACCAGATATGAAGAATTTGACCAGCGGTTTCGCACGGCTACCACCCCCCAAGAAGAACGGCGCTATCTCTTCTCGCTGGCGTCATTCCAGCCCAGGGCATTACTTGAGCGCACACTCGCTCGCACCATCAGCGGAGAAATCCGTACGCAGGATGCGCCGTTTCTCGTCAGCGCAGGTCTGGGTAATGTCTATGGCAGAGAACTGGCCTGGGGTTTTGTAAAAACGAACTGGGAAAAGATGGACCACATGTTCCCCAAGCAAGGGCTGCGACGCATGTGTGGTGGCATCGTCAACCTCGCCACACCTGAGCTCGAACGAGACGTGCGGGACTTTTTCACAACGCGCAAGATCGATCTCGGCGGGAAAACGCTGGAGCAGTATCTCGAACAACTACGGATCGCCGTCGCGGTCCGAGAGCGGGAAGGACAGCAGTTGGGCGCACATCTGAGGACTGCTGCCGGTCACGAACAGGGAGGAGGATCATCATAAGGAATGGTGAATAGATCGGTCGTTGGCACGACTTGAAGCGACTCACCGCTCTTTAGTAGGCTGACGGCGTAGAGCCTGGTATCCCGCGGGAGGGCTGATGCTAACGATCCGGCGCCTGTTGATCGCTGGTTTGATGCTTGTCGGCACTGGATGCCTGATCGGATGCTCCGACAATGAACCCAATCAAGGCTCTTCGCTGCTACAATCCAACGATCTAACGCTTCAATCGATCAGTGCAGATCTCAGTTCGCCGGTCTTCATGACCGTGCCTCCCAACGACTCCACCCGCCTCTTTATTGTGGAACAGGGCGGACGGATTCGAATTTTTGATGTGACAACCAATTCGCTGCTTGCGACGCCTTTCCTCAATATCAGTAACCTCCTGTCGACCGGCGGTGAACGGGGACTTCTCGGAATGGCATTCGACCCCCAGTATGCTTTCAACCGCCAACTCTACGTCCTTTACACCAACACAGGGGGTGACGTCGTTATCGCTCGCTACCTGAGAAGTGCCACGAACACAAACCTCGCCGATTCCACTTCGGCCACCCAGTTTCTTACCGTGGAACACTCGGCCTTTTCAAATCACAACGGCGGCATGCTGGCGTTCGGCCCAGATGACTGTCTGTATGCCGGGGTCGGCGATGGAGGAAGCGGAGGCGATCCGAATAACAACGGACAGAATACATTTTCGCTGCTTGGGAAACTGCTTCGACTCAATCCCGATTCAGGGGCCGCCTGCAGTAATGTCATCGTCAATCCGTTCCTCCTCGGAGGCGGCGCGCCGCAGGTCTGGAGCCTGGGTTTAAGGAATCCGTGGCGTTTCTCCTTTGACAGCCAAACCGGAGATCTCTACATCGGCGATGTCGGACAAGATGCGAGGGAAGAGATCGACGTCTCCGTTGCGCCCAACGCAGGCCGTCAGCTCAACTATGGCTGGCGATTGATGGAAGGGTTTCTCTGTTTCAATCCGGCCAGCAGTTGCAACTCCGGCAACCTGACATTGCCGGTGCTCGATTACGACCACTCCAACGGTGCCTGTTCAGTGACGGGCGGGTATGTCTATCGCGGGTCCGCCAAGGCGGACCGGCAAGGTACGTACTTTTATGCGGATTTTTGTGCGGGATTCGTAAGGAGCTTCCGCCATCAGAACGGGCAAGCCACAGAACAGACTGAATGGCCGTTACTCAGTCCGCCGGGCGGCTCCATTACCAGCTTTGGTGAAGATGCCTCAGGCGAACTCTACCTGATGACTCGAGGAGGCAGTCTGTTTAAGCTCGTTCCAAATTGATGCGGTGCGTGCCACACTCGAAGGGAATTGCCGATAGTCTTCCACTGCGCGCAACTTTCTCACCCACCCATCCACTGGCAGATATTTGTCAGCCACCCTACCCTCCAATTGCTTAGCAATCGATTTCCCGGGACGTGCCATTAGCCCTGGCGAGGGCTTTCTTCAAGGTAGCCGGTGCATCTACGCCTGAGGGTGGCCAGGAAAAAGCTCTATTGGTTGATACACCGGAAGTGGATTAGCCTGTACATCGGAGACAGTACGTGCACGCCATGCAAGATGCTCAAAAAGGCCGTCAGCAAGGCCGCAGCGAATCGAAACCGGAGGCGTACCCTCAGGGGCGCACGGTGCGACGAATAAGGAGCACCACGTCTGTGCGCGCCGCCGAGTGGTGAGGCGGCCTGGTCCCCGTTGAGGATTTCCGATGAGTCGAGAACGAAGCTGGCGGCCTTTTTCAGCATCTTGCCAGGTGCATCCTTTACTCGTGCCGTAGCACAGCCAGCGGCCGTTGCCCGAGAATCCGATAGGTGCTTGCAAACCCAACGATCAGTGTCAGCGCCATCGTGAGGAAAAGCCCGACCCCGAGCACTCGCGGGTGCATGCTCCAGGGAAGATCGAAGACAAGCCGCAGGACAGCCCAGGACAAACCGCTCCCGAGGATGAGTCCGATCAGTCCGGCGACGGCGCCCAGCAGGACATACTCCATGGCAAAGGCGCGTGCGATCAAGCCACGGGTCGCGCCGAGCGCCTTCAGAATCACCGACTCGTAGAGACGCCGGTAACGTGTTGCGGCGAGTGCTGCTGCCATGACCAACCCGCCTGCAGCGACACAAAATAACGCGACCGCCCTGATAACCAACGACAAGCGATCGAGAACCCGTGCAAATCCCTCGAGGACGTCGCCGATATTGATTGCGGTGACGTTCGGAAATGAAGCCACGACCGCCTCCTGCAACGGGACCTCTTGCTGTGGCAGGACCTGCACCGTGGCCACATAGGTAAACGGCACTCCGGCGATCGCGCCCGGAGACAGGATCATGTAGAAGTTCGTCGAGAAATTCCCCCACTCGACTTTGCGAATGCTGCTCACCTCCGCCGCCACCGTGGTTCCCTGAATATCGAACTCGACGGTCGAGCCGATGTGAAGACCTAAATTCGTGGCAGCCTCTTCTTCCACCGAAACCTGTGGGGTTGGGAAGGTCTGCCCGGGCTTCCACCATTCTCCTTTGACCAACGTATTGTCTTTCGGCAGGTGGTCGAGGAAGGTCAGCACATACTCACGGGTGAAATACCATTGCTTCCCCCTCGCCTCCTTCCCGTCCGCACGCTTGTCGTTCTTCTCCACTTCCTCTTCTACCTTGATGACACGTCCGTTTATCGAATGAAGCCTGGAACGCACCAGCGGTGTGAGCTCCGGGCGGCCATGACCGACCTCTCGGTTGACCAACGACACGAACTCCTTCGCCTGATCCGCTTGAATATCGATAAAGAAAAACGTCGGAGCGTCCGCCGGCCTGTTCTCCTGTACCTGATTGAGTAAGGCACGTTCCACCAGCGACACGGTGACGATCACCATTACGCCGATACCGATGGCGACCATGATCCCGGTCGCTTGACTTCCCGGCCGGACGACATTGCCCAGGGCATAGCGAAGGCTCAAGACCGGAGGTAATGGCGCTCCGACCAGCCCTCGCACGAGCACCCGCGCGCAGACGAAGAGGACCGCGATGGCGAGAGATAACGCACCGAGAAAGAGGAGGCCGATCGACCAAGAACCGGCTTGCCACACTGAAAGTGCGCAAAGCCCTAGGATGATCCCTCCAGCCGTGCCGACATTCCAGCGATCGGCCAGTCCCCATGTCACCCACCATCGTGAGGGGGCAGCTTCCTGCTCGATCACTGTCTGCTCTGCTTCGCGGCGGAAGATTGTCCCAGGGTGGACGTTTCGAATTTTGAGTAACGGCCATATGGTAAACAGCAACGTGGACAAGAGTCCCAGTATCGCCCCCTTCATCAAGGGCCAGAACGAGGACCAGGACAATTCTGAGGAGAGGCCTACTTGATCGAGGAGGTCGGAGACAAAGAACGCAGCCATGAGGTGGGGTAGCCCTCGTTGGAGCGCTATCCCCAAGAAGATCCCCGCCAGGCTCCCGATACATCCTAAGAAGATCGCTTGCGCCACATAGGTTGAAACGACCGTGGCCGAATCTGCGCCGACCGCCTTCAAGATCGCGATTGTCCGCAACTTGTCCCGCAAGAACGCATGGATCGAAGTCCCGACACCCAATCCTCCGATGAACAACGCGGTGAGGCCGATCAGACCGAGATAACGGGAGAGTTGTTCGAGAAATTGCCGTAACTGAGACTGGGCTGTGCGATAGCTGGATATCCGCGCGGAATCCGCTTCCAGCCGGTCGCGCAACTCGGAGAGAAGCGGCTCCAGTGGCATATCGAGCGGTGTCTTTATCAGATACCGTTCCCGCACCCTGCTTCCCGGTTTGATCAGCTGCGCCGCCTGTAATCCTTCCTGCGTAATCATCACCCGTGGGCCCAGGGTGAAGGCATTGGCCATTCGATCCGGCTCCGTCCGCACGACGCCGGTGATCAGAAACATCGCCTGACCGATCTTCAATCGATCTCCGACCGAAAGGCCCATCCGAATCAGCAGCGACTCCTGCACCACCGCCCCGAAACAGGAACGTCTGCCACAGCGGTGCGTATCCGGGTGGAGCAGAACGTCCGGCGATTGTGCCGGTTCGAGTCGGAGCGCTCCGTACAGGGGATACGCCGATTCGACCGCTTTGAGTTCGATGATCTGGGTAGGTTGTGCGCGGGTAGGCCTGGAAGTCGCCTGCGCGGCCATGGCGACAAGCTCGCTGACATGGGTGAAGGCGATATCTCGGTTGTTCAACGAGGCCAGAACCGCCTGTCCTGCGAGACTCAGAGGACGTGCCAGACGAATTTCGAGATCGCCGCCTAACAACCCTCTCGCTTCTTTCGTGACGGCTCGCTCCATATTCGCGCCAAAGAGGGAAACTCCCACCAGTGCTCCGACACCGATTGCGATACAGGCAAAGAAATACAGAAAGTGCCGCCAGGCTCCCCTGGTTTCACGCCAGGCCATTTTGAAGATGAAGGGGTTCACGCGAGGATCACTCCGTAACCCGACTATCCGGGTCGGTGAGGGTATCGGATTCGATGCGGCCGTCGCGCAACGCAATCACGCGCTCCATCGAAGACGCAATGGCGCGGTCATGCGTAACGAGGACCAACGTCGTGCCGTAATCGCGATGGAGCGAATGGAGCAACTGCAACACGTGCTGCCCCGTGGCCGAATCCAAGTTGCCGGTCGGTTCGTCTGCCAATAGGATCGGCGGGTGACAGGCGAATGCTCGAGCCACAGCCACCCGCTGTTGCTCGCCTCCAGACAGTTGGACGGGGTAATGATGCAGCCGTTCTCCAAGATCGACCGTGCGTAACAGGTCCGTCGCACGATCCCGTGCCGTGGGTATCCCTGCCAACTCCAGCGGTACCAGCACGTTTTCCAGGGCGGTGAGAGTGGGAATGAGATGAAAAGATTGGAAGATGTAGCCGATCTGTTCTCGGCGATACCGGGCCAGGGCACTCTCGCGCATCGTCGAGATTTCCACGCCGTTCAACGTTATGGCCCCGGATGTCGGGCGATCCAGACCTGCGATCAGGCCCAGCAAGGTTGACTTCCCGCTCCCGGAAGGACCGACGATGGCGACGCGCTGCTTATCGGGAATCTCGAGAGTGATATCGTCGAGGATTGTAATCTCATGGCCTCCACCGGCCAACCGCATCGTCAGATGAGAGAGGGTAATCATGTTGTCGGTCAGCTCTCCACGGTATCGTCCACGTCCGGCCTATATTATACTGAATGACGATGCACCGCTCATGGTTTCTCACAAAACTATTTTCCTGTTTCTGCCTCTTCTCGGTTCTCCTTTTTGGGCATATCTCCGGGAAGGCACATGCCGCTCCGCCTTCGTCATCGAGTCCCCAGAAGACTCAGGTGCCGGCAGAACGCCCAACCATTGTTGCGTTCGGCAACAGTCTGACGGCAGGCTTAGGTGTCGCACCGGATGCATCGTACCCCGTTCAATTGCAGAAGAAACTCGACCTGGCCGGCTATGCCTATCGGGTCGTGAACGCCGGGGTCAGCGGTGATACGACAGCCGGTGGAGTGCGGAGGGTCTCATGGGTCCTGAACAGCAGACCGTCGATCGTCATTCTCGAGCTCGGCGCTAACGACGGGCTTCGTGGTCTCAGCCTTCAGGAAACGAAGGCCAATCTCGAACGGATCATCCAACAATTTCAACAGGCCTCGGTTACTGTTGTGCTGGCCGGAATGAAACTCCCGCCGAATTACGGACAGGACTATACCGCAGAATTTGAAGCGCTCTATCAGGCCTTAGCCAAGCAATATCGGCTGACGATGATTCCGTTTTTTCTCGATGGCGTGGCGGCCTCATCCTCGCTCAACCAGGCCGATGGCATTCATCCGACTGGAGCAGGCTATCGGATTATCGTCGAGAAGATTTTCCCGACACTTGAGCCGCTGTTGGAGAGAAATCGCTGAAGCCGTTCAGGGGCATGAAGGGGGCAGGCTATCCTGCCCCCTTCGATACGGATTGAAAAAGATACGCGAGGGCCCTTTCTACTGCGGCATGCCGTGATCGTCGAGCCGCTCAGGCAACACAGACGGCTTGGCTTTTGACCCTCCCGTGAGCGACGACGTGGCTTGGTTGCCCGCCGCTGCTGCGCCGGGATAATAGACTAGGACCGCGCCGGGTGTCAGTCCCACCGGCACGGTTTGCTTGATCCGATTATCCGTGGCATTGATGACCGACACGGAATTGTCCAGCCTGTTTGACACAACGATGTACTTGGCTTCCCCGGCTCCTGGGGCTCCTTGCACAAAGACGTCCATGTTATGGGCCGCGTTAAATCCCACGCTATTTCCACCCGCGATCAACGGGATCTCCCTGAGGAGATTGAGCGCGGGAGTTGCTGCCGTGAGTGTTGACGCGTCGAATGCGAACAGGCGATCTTGTATCGTTCCGGCGGCATTTCCCGCCAGAATGTAAAATCGCTTCCCATCCGGAGAGAACTTGAACGACCCAGGCGAGGTGCCATCTAGCTCAGGGATAACGAAATCGTTCCGTGGAGTCCCGGCGGTGCCGAGATCGATGACCCCAAGTTTGGTCCCTGTTGCTGGAGTCGTATCGCCTTGCAACAAGAGGAAGCGACCGTCTGGACTGATCCCAAAAGCCGTATATGGCAAGCCAGTCAGGTCGAACGTGTTCGTAATCGCCAATGTCGTCGGATCCACTTCGGCAATTTCTCCATATCCTTCCTGAATGCTGTAGACTTTCTGCGTGAACTTTGACCAGCGGATCCCGTGGGGGTGAGCATTGTTAGGAGTGAACGCAGTTGCACCAGTCGGATTTTCTGCGTTGCATGTGAGCGGGTCGGCTTCCTTTGCTGGATTACACAGGTCGATTCGGTGGGTCATCGTCCATTTGGTCGGGGACGCAGGCTCATTGTCGATGACAGCGATCTCGCCACCAGTTTCGCTGGAGACAAATGCTCGCTTGAGGACTCCGGCACCGGATGAAAACGCAGCTACATGGTGGCCGTCAGCGAGAAGACAGACAGTCCCCTCAACAGTCGGTGGGTTGGCACCGGGACCTTGGTGGGAGTTGTGAAGGATCGTGACTGAACTCCCTGTTTGCGCCGCGCAGTTAATGAGATCGTCCCCGGGCGTAAGGGATCCAACGGTATTATCGCCGTCGTTCATTGACCAGATCACTTCGCCATCGGTTGGGTCTCGGTAGATATGGACGGGACGGGTTCCTGTGACAAGATTCTCTTCATGGACCGGAGTTGCGCTGGTCAAAGGATCGATCGTTGCTACTTTGTGAACTGGCTGGTTGAGAGAATCTGTTCCAGTAATATTGACAAATAGCCATTCACCTTCCGAAAACTGCATGTCGCCCAACGCCACATTCTCGAACTCGGCGGCAGGAATCGTTCCGACTACCGCGTTCCCTGAATCACCCCTGAGCGCCACACTGGTTAGAGTCTTGTCTCCTGTATTGTTAACAAAGACCAACGGGCCTGACAACGCCGCGCTACCACCTTGTGTGACTTGTCCTGAGGTTGACTCTCCCGAACTGCAGCTCATAAGCCCCATCACCGCCAATCCCAGCATCGCGGTTCCTGCCCCCGTGATAATTGTTGTCCGATTCATAATGGATTTCATGTGCACATCCCTTCTAATGTTTCTGGTTCCTTCCTCGCGCAATCCTGTGTTCTTCGCAGATCACGACATGGCTATGACAATGTGATACGAGGTGGCCCTCGAGAGGTGATACCCCCGTGAAGAATGGTGTCATCCGATGTGGCGCCGAAATACCCGCTGAGGAATCCGGTCGGAATAACGGCAGGCCGCCATGATCGGCCTGAGAATGATTGGGTATCGATGCCGTCGCAGTGCCATGCGCATGACCCAGAGGTATGATGCGCGGCTTTCGAATGAGATTGCGGACAATGAGGCGTCGTCCATTGCGGAGAGAGATTTCCATAGAGCGTGGAGATGGATCCGGCTACCCAGAGGACGACACAGACCCCCGCTATCGCACGGGAGAATGTGCTTCGTCGATTAGCTATCCCCATCTGTAAGAACCTGCCGATCATGTATTCTTCGCCTTACGACCCACCGAATAGCTGAAACGATTTGGTGAGTCCAAAGACATAACTGATCTGCTGTTCGACGTTGCCGTTGAAATCCCTGTACACTGGAATCTGCGCGATGAAGTAGAACGATGCATAGTTCCACAGATTCAGCATGATGCCGGGAGAATAGGCAACGTAGTCTGACCCTGTAGTAGGCACTGCGCGAAATTTGACGGTCGGATCGAGCAAGATCGAAGTTCCCGTCGCAGGATTAAACTGGAAAAGCGAGGCGTCCATTGCGTCGTTCTGCATCCAGCGATAATTCACTTGTTGAGTCAGTACTAACCACTGGGCCTGTTCAAGCGGGATAATATTGAGTCCGAGGCCGAGATTCACTTCGTCGCCGAATTTATACCCGTCGCTGTTCTTAAACGTGTGCCGATAGCTGGCCAGCGCAAATTGATTGAGCCGGTGCGGAATCAATTCGTAGCTTTGGTAAATGGTCGGGACCAGGCCGACATTGCCTCGGCCGAGTTGCAGCGTCGATTCGGCCAGCACCCCGGGCTGCACCTCTTGCTTATAGTCGCCGGTGGGCAGATCGACGCCAAACCCCAGCACGATCATGCTCCGCAGGGTCGGCAGAACGTTGTACTTCAGCGCCACGCGCATATCCCCGAGACCCTTGTCGCTGTATGGAACAGGGTTAACTCCTCCAATCTGAGCATCGGAGTTCACGTGCTTGAAGGGGAGCGTGACCTGAAGGCCGAATCGTTCCGTCAATCCGTAGTTCATGTCCAGCGTCGCCGTTTGCGTGCGGGTCTTGATTTGATTGACGTTCAGATTTGCGAGGGTCAATGTCTGATCGCCTTGATTGGCAAAAGGAATGCTGCCGCCTTCCCCCGAAGGGGCTTCCATCGGTGTGTTGTTGTAAATGGCATTCAGGGTCAATACGCCGGCCATCGGCACCTGCTGCTGGGAGCCGATCACTACGAAGCAGCTCACGGAGCCGCAAGACGCTTCAACAGGCGGCGCGATGACGCCGAACAACCACCCGGAGGCCACGAGGCTGACGATGAATCGCCTGACATGAACACGCATGAAACATCCTTTCTCCTGCCGAGGGCGGTGGTCGTAAGAGTAAAGTCCATACGCACCAAGAATCATCGGGATTTCCGGCCGATTTCCTCAGATCAATGACGGAAGTCGGTCAGAACGACCCAATGATGACGATGAGTACAGGGATGAGGAGACTAGAGAAGAGGAGGTGCGCGCGAAGGTGGCTGCGATTTGTGGGAGAGATGGTGTCGGGCAGCGGGAAATGTTTGTTCGAGGAAAGTCGAGTATTGAACAGGTGCAATATCGACCACGGTGCCTTCGACGGCGTCGGCCGCCACGCAGAGCCATGAACACAGCGCTGTAGCATGCGTTGCCGCATTGTGATGTTCATGCTGCCCCATATGGGCGGTCAGCTGTGGGTACACGGTCCCGCTGAGCGTCACAAGCCAAAGCGCGAACCCTGCGACTGCACATTGTCGAAGCCTGCGGTTCATAGGTCCTTATCGAAGGGCCGCTACCGGTTCCTGCTTCTGAATTCTTGAAACGACATCATTGATCTTCTCTTCGGTCAGCAGTCCGCCCTTGATGTATTCCTGTACCCGTCCCTCTTGATCGATGAAGACGCTCACAGGCAGTCCGAAGACACCGAACTGATTGGCCACTTTGTTGTCACGATCCATGAGAACCGGGAAAGTGTGGCCGTACTGCTTGATGTGATCGCGCACTTTGGCGTCGTCCTCCAATTCGTTGACGGCCAGCACAACGAACCCCTTGTCGCGCAGCTTGTCATACGCTGTTTGCATCGCAGGCATTTCCGTCGTGCAGGGCTTGCACCAGGTAGCCCAGAAGTTTACGAGCACGATCTTGCCTCGATACTGGCTGAGGCTCTGTTCCTTGCCTGCCAAATCGGACAAACGAAAATCCTCGACCTGCATTCCGACCGCGGGAACTCGCGAGCCCATGCTCCAGGCCTGCGGCACCTGCATCATGCCGTAAGCGCAGGCAACCAGCGCCAATCCCATTACGACAAATTTGGCCGTTTTTCTCATCGGCTTCTCCATATAGAAATGGCTATTCTACGAAACTCGAACTCTCTTGCATTAGACAACGAAGTGCGTACACGACCGCTGAGGCAAGAGCGACGGAAACTACAGGGAGAAAGACGGAGGAGCTCGGCTGGAAGATGTCCGGCACGTTTCTAGTGTGGGCTGAGAAGCAGGAAGAAGCGCGATGTGCGCAATCGGACCGAACTCGGATTGAAACGTGACCACTGCAGTATCGAGAATTGTCCCGGCAGCGCACATCCAGGAGCAGAGTAGAGTGCCATGTGTGGCAGCCTGATGGTGGGCGTGGTGTCCGGCATGTTCAACTGATTGCGCCTGTGCCAATCCACCGATGGAAAGGACGCAGAGTACCAGGACGATCGCCGAGAACTTGAGAAACGTGTGGTTCATCAGATAATGCCCCGGAAACTCGCCAAGATCCTAATGGAGGTCCCGACGGCCTGTCAAGCATGGCGCAACTGCTTATTATAGGATTCACCGGAAGGATGTTGTATACTGCGCAAAGTATTTTCGGGATCATCGACGGTCCTTCTGAGCGGCACTATCATGGTCATGCAACTACTCAACCAGATCTTCGGCAGTAAAAACGATCGTGAAATCAAGGCCATCTACCCTATTGTGGAGCGGATCAATAGCCTTGAATCAGGCCTGACGCCGCTCTCCGATCAGGCCCTGGCGGACAAGACGGAGGAATTCAAGAAGCGCCATGAAGCCGGGGAGACCTTGGACGACATATTGCCTGAGGCCTACGCGGTCTGCCGTGAGATGTCCCGCCGCAAGCTGAACATGCGTCATTTCGATGTGCAGATGATCGGCGGCACCATTCTCCATCGAGGCCGCATTGCCGAAATGAAGACCGGTGAGGGGAAAACCCTGGTGGCCACTTTGCCGGTGTATCTGAATGCGCTCGAAGGGAAGGGTGCGCATCTCGTTACTGTCAATGACTACCTCGCCAAACGCGATGCGCAGTGGATGGGCGTGCTCTATCACGCCTTGGGACTGTCAGTGGGCATCATTCAGCATGATGCTTCCTTCCTCTTCGATCCCACGTATATCGCTTCCGATAAACGGCTCCAGTCTCTCCGTCCCTGTACGAGGTCTGAAGCCTATCGGGCGGACATCACCTACGGCACCAACAACGAATACGGGTTCGATTACCTTCGCGACAACCTAGTGGTCAACGACCTCGCCCAGTGTGTGCAGCGCGAGTTGAATTTCGCCATCGTGGACGAAGTCGACAGTATCCTCATCGACGAGGCCCGCACGCCTTTGATTATCTCAGGCCCGACGGATGAAACGACCGATCTGTACTACCGCATCAACGCGATCATCCCGCAGCTCAAACCCGAGCGCGACTACACGGTCGAGGAAAAAACGAAGACCGCGTCGCTGACCGAGGATGGCAATGTCCGGGTCGAGAAGTTGCTCGGCGTGGAGAATCTCTACGACCCCAATCATATGGATCTTGTTCACCACGTCGTCAAAGCGCTCCAAGCCCATGCTCTTTACAAACGCGACGTGGACTATGTCGTGAAGGATGGCGAAGTCATCATCGTCGATGAATTCACCGGACGACTCATGCCGGGACGCCGCTGGAGCGACGGCCTGCACCAGGCCGTCGAAGCCAAGGAAGGCGTGAAAATCGCCAACGAGAACCAGACGCTGGCATCGGTCACCTTCCAGAACTATTTCCGGATGTACAAGAAACTCAGTGGGATGACCGGCACGGCGGACACGGAAGCGGCGGAGTTTGCCAAGATCTATAATCTCGACGTCAACGTGGTTCCGACTAATCGAACCATGATCCGCCTTGATTACGCGGATGTCGTCTACCGAACCGAGAAAGAAAAGTTCGCCGCGATCGTCGAAGAGATCAAGGAATGCCACGAGCGAGGCCAGCCGGTTTTGGTCGGCACGATTTCCATCGAAAAGTCGGAGCGACTCGCCGGCTATTTAAGCCGGAACGGCGTGAAACACAACGTGCTCAACGCCAAGCAGCATGAGCGAGAAGCCGAGATCGTCGCCCAGGCCGGACGTAAGGGCGCCGTGACCATCGCCACGAACATGGCGGGCCGCGGGACCGATATTCTTCTGGGCGGCAACCCGGACTTCACGTTCAAGCAAATTTTGTATCGGGAAGAAAACCTGCCGGATGCGCGCAAGCTGGAAATCTTCGAACAGATTCGCGCCGACTGCGAGAAGGATAAACAAGAGGTCATCGCAGCAGGCGGACTGCACATTCTAGGAACTGAGCGTCACGAAAGCCGCCGGATCGACAACCAGCTCCGCGGCCGGGCCGGTCGTCAGGGCGATCCCGGTTCGTCACGCTTTTACCTATCGTTGGAAGACGACCTGATGCGCATCTTCGCCTCCGAACGGGTCTCCCAGCTGATGCTCAAGCTCGGCATGGAAGAAGGCGTCCCGATTGAGCACGGCATGGTCACACGAGCGATCGCGAATGCCCAAAAGAAAGTCGAGGCCCACCACTTCGATATCCGGAAACACCTCCTGGAGTACGACGACGTGATGAACAAGCAGCGCGAAGTGGTGTATCAACACCGTCGCGCCGTCTTGAGCGGAACGAATCTGAAAGATGATTTGCGCGGCATGATAGACAGCCTGGTGGAGTCCGCCTTGAACATCTATTGCCCGGCGGAACAATACTCCGAAGAGTGGGATATCAAAGGACTTGCCGAAATCATGCATGGCCAGTTCGGTTTCGACATCGCCCAGGGCAAGGACGATGGCGGAGAATCGCTCCGAGGCCTAGGGCGTGATGCGTTGCTCCAGGACCTGCGCGCACAGGTGCGGGACGCCTATGATCGGAGAGAACAGGAACTGAGTCCGGACTTAATGCGCTTCCTGGAGAAGAACTTCATGCTCCAGGTCATCGACCACCACTGGAAAGACCATCTCCTCGGAATGGATCACCTGCGAGATGGAATTGGACTGCGCGGCTACGGCCAGAAGGATCCACTCATCGAATACAAGCGAGAAGGCTACGATCTCTTTGCCAGTATGATGGAACGAATCAAATCTGACACCCTCGATCGGCTGTTTCACGTCCAGGCAGTTCGACATGAGGAGCGTCCTGCGGCTCCACCACCCCCACCCGTCATCTCGCGCCCCCAACCCACACTCACGCTCAATCGCGGAGAAGAACCGGCCGCACCTCAGACTGTTCAGCGAAGCGATGAAAAAGTGGGTCGCAACGATCCCTGCCCCTGCGGAAGCGGGAAAAAATACAAGAAGTGCCACGGGGCCTAAAGAGTGGGGATCGCAATCCCTCCTTTGCTCCGGGAGCAAGGGGTCGAATCGGAGGGATTCGCCTGAGTTTCCAATAGCCTCCGCCTTGACTTAGCAACAAACTGGAGGCTAATCTACACCAAGTTCGGACCTATCTTGTCCCTCCAAGGGAAAGCGGTGGGGTGTCTCATCGTCAGCAAGTCTTATTTTTCTTGTGTTGTCGATGGGATAAGAGGAGTTGCTCGTGATAGCCGGACACTCTGAACTCGTAGCTGCGATTTCGTCCGAGATCATTCGAAGCGGACCAATTCCCTTCGTCCGTTTCATGGAACTCGCACTCTATCATCCTCATTTCGGTTACTACATGCGTCAACCCGACGATGTAAACCATGAACGTATTGGTTGGTCCGGCGATTTCTATACTAGCTCCGATGTCCATCCGATACTAGGGGAGGCCCTAGCCAAACAAGCGATTCAAATCGATGCCATGATGGGCTCTCCTGAGCCCTTTACTGTCGTGGAGATGGGGCCCGGAAAAGGCTTACTAGCCCAGCACTTCTTGTCAGCCTGTCAGCGTGGCTCGGATGTGTTCTGTCAGCGTCTTCGCTACGTCCTCATCGAACGGAGTCCGGTGATGTGGGAAATTCAGCGCCGGAATCTGGCACCCTGGTCCGGCAAACCCGGATTCGTTACTTGGATGGAAACCCTTGATGAACTGCCTCCGCAGAGCGTGGAAGGGCTGTTCTTGAGCAATGAGTTGATCGATGCTTTTCCCGTGCACCGGATTCAAGTTACGGGCGGGCGGACCGAAGAGCTTTTTGTGGAATATCGAGACGGAAGGTTTGTGGGCTGTTTCAAGCCCCTATCAACTGCCTCGCTCGCGCATTATCTTCGACACCTGAATGCGAAGTGGCCAGACGGCTACCGAACAGAGGTCAATCTTCTGGCGATAGATTGGATGCAGCAGGTCGCTCTGCGGATGGATCGAGGATTCGTCGTGACGATCGATTATGGGCATACAGCGCAAGATCTCTACATGCCTGAGCGCAAAGACGGCACGTTTCTCTGCTACTACCGGCAGCAGACGAACGACGATCCATTCATTCGAGTCGGTGAGCAGGATATGACCGCTCATGTGGATTTTTCGAGCCTGGCCGCTGCCGGCGAAACGCAGGGGCTCCATGTAACAGGGTTCACGAACCAAATGAGTTTTCTGACGGGGCTCGGCGTTGAAGAGATGATCGAGCAGTTGGAACCGGAGAGTCCGGCATTTCGCGCCGCGATTCATCTCCTAAAGCCGGACGGCATGGGCAGCACGTTCAAGGTGCTCGTACAACACAAGGGGATTAGCCGACCGGAACTGGACGGCTTGAAATTCAGACCCTTCTTCGGTTCAGCACTAACGCGAAGCGAGTCGCACGTCCTCACGTCATGAAGTCATCATGTCTTTTGACTTGAAGCCGTTTCGGGCCTTTTAACTTTTTCGACCGGTTGGAACATGGGTAGCGCAGGATTTCCTGAAAACTACATACCGATCCTCTTGTTTATCGGCGTCGGCATTGCCTTCGGCATCTTCGCACTGTTCGCGGGCTCGCTCATACGTCCGAGCCGTCCCTATCGGGTCAAGCTGACCCCTTACGAAAGCGGAAGTCCGCTGTTTTCCGATGCACGCACCCAGTTTCCGATGCGGTACTACATCATCGCGATGCTGTTCGTCATTTTCGATATCGAGGTCATTTTTATGATCCCATGGGCCGTCCGGTTTCAGTCGCTCGGCCTGCTGGGCCTCGTCGAGATGTTCGTGTTTATCGCCATCCTGCTGGCCGGGTTCTGGTATGCCTGGAAGAAAGGGGGGTTGGAGTGGGACTAGGTCGCGTAAAACGTGAAACGTCAGACGTGAAAGAGAAAACAAGAAGCGTTCGTATCTCATTTCACGTTTCACGGTTCACCTTTCACGGGGTTGCTCATGAGCTTTTTTGAGCGACAGTTTGAGGCGAATATTCTGACGACCAATCTGGACGCAGTTGTGAACTGGTCTCGGAAGTCAGCTTTGTGGCCGATGACGTTCGGCCTTGCCTGCTGCGCCATCGAAATGATCGCGACTGTGTCGTCTCGGTACGACATGGATCGTTTCGGTGCCGGTGTCTTTCGAGCCTCGCCACGGCAGGCCGACCTCATGATCATCGCCGGCACCGTGACGCGCAAGATGGCGCCGGTGATTCGCCGCATCTACGATCAGATGCCGGAACCACGCTATGTCATTTCCATGGGGTCCTGCGCCACCTCGGGCAATCACTACAATAGTTATGCGGTGGTCCAAGGAGTCGACCAGGTTATTCCAGTGGATGTCTATGTGCCGGGCTGTCCGCCCCGCCCGGAAGCGTTGCTCGATGGATTGCTGAAACTGCAGGAAAAGATTCAGCGGGAGAAAGTGTTCGTGAAATGAGCCGCGAGACGAGCGAGAAAAGCGAGACATGCGTGACGGGCAAGTCGCGCATTGCTCGCGAGTGCCGTCAGTCTCGCAATCAAGAACTATGCAAGCATTGCTCGACAGCCTGAGAGCGAAATTCCCGGACGCGATCCTCGGGACACGCATCGACGCCTCACGCGCCGAGACCTCTGTCGCTGTGGCTGCTGCTCATCTGCCGGAGATTGCGCGCTACTTGCATGATGCACCGGAAGCAGCCTTCGACCATCTCACCGATATCTGCTCGGTGGACTATCCCGAAGATCAGCTGAGATTCGAAGTCGTCTATCACTTGCACTCGCTCCCCCTTCGGCAGCGTCTTCGCCTCAAGGCGCGAGTGACGGAGGACGACCCGACGATTGCGTCAGTGACCGGAATCTGGAAGGGAGCCGAGTTCCTGGAACGCGAAGTGTACGACATGATGGGCATTCACTTTTCCGGCCACCCGGATCTCCGGCGTATCTTGTTGCCGGAGGATTATGCGGAGGGGTACCCATTGCGAAAAGACTTCCCGACCGAAGGTCGCGGGTGGCGCAGCCAGTTCGATTTTATCCCGAGATTGGACGAGTCCCCTGTCAGCGTCGTTGAGAGCGAAATCCCGGAAGAACAGAAAGACGCCTTTCGGGCTGAGACCGACCTGCCTGGTTCCCAACGGAAGGAAGAATTGTTGCTGAACATGGGGCCGCAACATCCGAGCACCCACGGGGTGTTGCGTGTCGTGCTCATGCTGGACGGTGAACGGATTGTGAAAGCCACGCCGGACCTGGGCTACCTGCATCGAGGCGTCGAAAAATTGTCCGAAGGTCTGACCTACATGCAGATCGTCCCGCACACGGACCGGCTCGATTATGTGTGTGCGATGTCCAACAACTACGCGTATGTGCGTGCCGTGGAAAAACTCCTCGAGATCGAGGTGCCGATCCGGGCCGAGTATATCCGGACCATCGTGGCTGAGATGCAACGTATCATCGGGCACCTCTTCTGGCTCGGCACGCAGGCTCTCGATATCGGAGCGATGACCGTGTTCTTCTGGACATTTCGGGAACGCGAAGTCCTGCTCGACATGTTCGAAAAACTCTGCGGGGCCCGCCTGACCTTGAACTATTATCGCATCGGCGGTGTCGATAGTGATTTCACACCTGAGCTGGCCCAACGGATGAAAGCGTTTCTCGATATCTTTCCTGAGAAAGTCAAGGAATATGATTCGCTCATCGCATCGAACCGCATTTGGCTCAACCGCACAAAGAACGTAGCCGTGCTCTCAGCCGAAGATGCGATTAGCTTCGGCTGTACCGGGCCGGTGTTGCGAGGGTCTGGTGTCGCCTACGATGTCCGAAAGGCCGAGCCCTATGGTGTGTACGACAAAGTCGATTGGGAGGTGCCGATCGGCAAGAACGGCGACACTTACGACCGGTACTGGATACGGATGGAAGAAATGCGGCAGAGCGCCAGAATCATTGCACAATGCCTCGATCAGCTGCCGCCCGGGCCGATCATAGCCGAGTCCCCGCAGCATATCCCTCCGCCCAAGGAACTGGTCATGCGGGACATGGAAAGCTTAATCCACCATTTCATCATATACACCCAGGGCATTAAGCCACCGAAGGCCGAGACGTATTGTGCGACAGAGGCGCCGAAAGGGGAATTGGGATTTTTCATCGTCAGCGACGGGAGTCCCCGCCCCTACCGGCTGAAGATTCGGGCACCTTCGTTTGTTCACATGGGCGCTTTTGACCATATGGCGCGTGGCTATCTGATCTCCGACATCATCACGATCTTCGGGACCTATGATGTTGTGATGGGGGAATGTGATAGGTGATCGTGACTTGAGAGGCCTCCCGGCTCGCAGACCGCGCACGGTCCAGAATTTATTCGGACGATGCGCGCAATAGAGGCTCCCTCAAGCCACAGTCACAGCGAGAGTGTAATGCTGAAAGAAAAGTACCAGAAAGAAATTGACGACATCATGAGCCGGTATCCGGTGAGGCGGTCGGCTTTGATTCCATTGCTATACCTGGCGCAACGGGATGAAGGTTTCGTATCCGAGGCGGCAATGAAGGAGATTGCAGGAATCCTGCGCCTGACTCCGCCCCAAGTCTATGAGACGGCTACGTTTTATACGATGCTCAATCTCAAGCCTGTAGGGAAATTCCATCTTCAGATTTGCAAGTCTCTGATGTGCGGACTGGCCGGATCGGATACGGTCATCGGGTGGGTCAAGACGAAGCTTGGAATCGGACCGGGTGAAACCACAGCCGACGGACTCTTTACTCTCAGTCCGGTTGAATGTCTTGCCGCCTGCGGCACCGCTCCGATGATGCAGGTCAACGAAGACTATTACGAACGCCTCACGGAGGAAGCCTTCGACCGAATTCTGGCCGATCTCAAACAACACGGAACCAGCGCGCTTAAGACCGGCCCGTTCATGTGGCCTGAACCAGTGAACGTTAAGCGTTAAACGTTATTCGTTAAGCGCGGGAGACTCGTATGTCGAAGGGCAACCCTATAACGGTCCGAACCTTCGAGGATTTGGATGTCTATAAGGTTTGTCGGGAGCTAAGGACTCAGCTCTCAAATCTGGCTGGAACTTTTCCAAAAAATGAAAAATATAGGCTTGCTGATCAGCTTATACGCGCATCTCGTTCTGTCACAGCTAACCTGGCAGAAGGATATGGTCGGTTCCATTATGCTGAGAATGCTCAGTATGCAAGACAGGATCGAGGATCATTGTACGAAGTCCTGGATCACTTAACCGTGTGCAAAGATGAAAAGATTGTGGACAATGAAACGTTTGTTCGGGTTAGAGATGACATAGTGAGAGCGATTACCATTGTGAACGGCTTCATCAGGTACCTTAGATCGGCAAAAGACAGCCGAATTCTTGCGATTAACGATTCACGTTTAACGGTTAACGATTTATGTCCAACCATGAATTGATATTGCTCAAAAACATGATGCAACCCGGCTATACCGGCTCGCTCGAAGAATATGAGCGTGCCGGCGGCTATCAGTCCCTCCGCAAGGTCGTGGGGAACGTGCCACCGGCCGAGGTCACCGCCATGGTGATGAAATCAGGGCTCCGGGGGCGCGGCGGCGCAGGCTTCCCGACCGGTTTGAAGTGGAATTTTCTCCCGAAGGATTACACAGGCCCGAAATTTCTCTGTTGTAACGCCGATGAAAGTGAACCGGGCACGTTCAAGGACCGCCAGCTCATTGAGCGAGATCCTCATCAGATCTTGGAAGGCATCGTGCTCGCCTGCTATGCGATCGGGGCGGAAACGGCTTATATTTATATTCGGGGCGAATTCGCCCTCGGCGCCAAAATCTTGGAACGGGCAATTGCCGAAGCTCGGAGCGCCGGCTATATCGGAACAAAGATCCTGGGCACAGGAATTACCGCCAATGTGTGGGTCCATCGAGGTGCGGGCGCCTATATCTGCGGAGAAGAAACGGCACTGCTGGAGTCGCTCGAAGGCAAGCGGGGTCTACCGCGCTTCAAGCCCCCCTTTCCGGCAACAAATGGTCTCTACAACAAACCCACTGTGGTGAACAACGTCGAGACCCTGGCCAACCTTCCTTACATCGTCGGCCGGGGGCCCGGCTGGTTCGCATCGATCGGTTCTCCACCGAAGAGCACCGGCACCAGGGTCTTCTGCGTGAGCGGCCACGTGAAATGGCCGGGGAATTATGAAGTACCGATGGGAGTTACGTTCCGAGAATTGATCTATGAGCAGGCCGGAGGCATGCGCTCCGACAAACCGCTCAAGGCTTTTATCCCTGGAGGGGCATCAGCGCCGTTCCTAACGCCGAACCACCTCGACGTTAAACTCGACTTTGAATCCGTTGCCGCTGCCGGTTCCATGCTTGGTTCCGGCGGGGTGACCGTGATGGAAGAGGGCACGGACATGGTGTGGGCCGCGCTCCGTCTCATGGAGTTTTTCTATCATGAGTCCTGCGGCAAGTGCAGTCCCTGCCGTGAGGGAAGTTCCTGGCTGGTGCAAACCATGCGTCGAATCGTCGCCAGGCGTGGGCGGATGGAGGATCTTGAAACCTTGGTCGATCTATGCAAGAACATCGAGGGACGCACGGTGTGCGCATTCGGCGATGCGTCCGTGGCGCCCATTATGAGCACGCTCAAACATTGGCGCTCTGAATACGTGACGCTGATTCAAGAAGCGGAGGCGGCGAATCTGATCAAGCTGGAGCCGGTCGCAGCGAGGCATTGAGAATGGTCGAATGTCGTAAAGTCGTCAAGTCACAACGTCTAGGGCGTCGGACGTTTCGACTCGAAGACTTTCTGACTTGAAGACGCACTATGGCAACTACCACAACAGAAACTGTCCGCTTGACGATTGACGGTATTTCCGTCTCGGTGCCGAAAGGCACACTCGTGATCGAGGCTGCTCGCCGGGTCGGCGTGATGATCCCGCACTTCTGTTACCACCCGAAACTCAAGCCGGATGCGAACTGTCGCATGTGCCTGGTCGAAGTTGAAAAGATGCCGAAGCTCCAGACCTCGTGCAGTACCGTGGCGACCGAAGGCATGTCAGTTCGAACCGCGACGACGGTCGTGAACAACGCTCACAAGTCGGTACTCGAGTTTATCCTGGCCAATCATCCGTTGGATTGCCCGGTCTGCGATCAGGGGGGGAAGTGCGACCTTCAGGATTTCTCGCATCAATACACGGCTACCAGCCGGTTTGAGGAAACCAAGCGCATTTTCCAGAAGGAATACTTCAGTCCCCTGATCGAAACGCAAATGAACCGGTGCGTGCAATGTTTGCGCTGCGTCCGCTACTGCGACGAGGTCATGGACGTTAAGGCTCTGGCCCCGGTCGGACGAGGCACAATGACCGAGATCAAATCCTTCGGCTCCCATCCCTTGGACTGTGAATTCTGCGGTGGTTGTGTGCAGATTTGCCCGGTCGGCGCCATCGTCAGCCGGCTTTCAATGTACGAATATCGCCCGTGGATGCTCAAACGCGCCCGCACGGTCTGCGCCTTTTGCGGCGATGGTTGCCAGATGACGGTCCAAACCAAGGATCAGGAGTTGATCGAGGTGAACAGCGCTGAGGGCGACGGTCGGAATAACGGCGACCTGTGCGCGCGCGGGTTTTTCGGGTTTCACGCGGCGAGCCATCCCAGTCGAGTCACCCATCCGCTGATCAGGCGGAACGGCGCGTTGGTCGAAGCTACGTGGGAAGAAGTGCTGGAGTTTGTCGCCGAACAGACCAAGCGGCTCAAGTTATCGCATGGTCCGCAGGCCTTCGGCGGACTGATTTCGGGGCGTTGTACCAACGAAGAACTGTATCTGTTCCAGAAGTTCATGCGCGTCGCGATCGGGACCAATAACCTCGACAGCAGTGCGCGATACGGCCATGTCAACGGGGTACAGGCCATGCGGCTGGTCCAAGGCACGCATCGATGGACAGTGACGTTCGAGGATATCACGCACGCGGACGTCCTCCTCCTGGTCGGCACCAATATCACCGAAACCAATCCGATTACCGGCCTTAAGGTAAAGGAAGCCGTTAAGAAACACGACGCGACATTGTTGACGATCGAGGCTATCCAATCTGCGGTCGGCACGATCAGCAACATTTCCAACCTGTCGAAGCAACATTGCTGTGTCGCACCGTCCCAGTTCGGTGCAGCTGTCCTGGGTCTACTGAAGGCGGTGGTTGAGGACAACCATATTGACAAAGCAATGCTGCAACGGGCGCCGGGCTATGTTTCTGCTGTCTCTCAAGCGGTTCAGAGGCTTTCCTGGGACGATCTGACTCTTGGTACCGGGGTGACGCGCGAGTCGTTCGCGCAAATGGCTGCATCTCTGGCCAGAGGACGCCGCGTCATCGTGCTTGCCGGGCAGGGGCTGCTCCGCAGCTCGGGAGGGTATGGCTCCTGTCTCAATCTTCTGGATCTGCTTCTCCTGATCGGGAAGTTGACTGCACGGGGCTGCGGTTTCGCTCCCCTGGCGGAGGAGAATAACGATCAAGGGGCAGTGGAAATGGGTGCGGTCGCGTCATTGTTACCGGGGGCACTCGAGGTGACTGAACAGGCCGCGCGCGCGCAAATGACTCGTGCCTGGAAAGAGGATCTTCCTGTAGCGGCAGGCGCCACACTCATCGAGATGATCGACCGAGCGCGAGCCGGGACCATCAAGGGCCTCTTCATCGTCGGAGAAAATCCGGTCGGGAGTCTTCCACCCCAGACCGGAGTAAAAGAGGCGCTGGGAAAACTCGATCTCCTCGTTTGTCAGGAGCTCTTTCTCACGGAAACGGCTGAGCTCGCCCATGTGGTGTTTCCTGCCGCCTCGGCCATGGAGAAGGCTGGAACATTCACCAATACCGAAGGCCATGTCCAGGCCGTTCGGCCAGCTATTGACCCGGTGGGGGACAGCAGGCCCGACTGGGAAATCCTGTCGGCCCTTTCGGTATTTCTCGGCGTGCCCTTGGAGTATGGCGAGGCCAAGGAGATTCTTAAAGAAATCCGGGCGGTGGTTTCCGTTTATGGATCGCTAGGCCCTTCGCCGACCTCTCCCGCTGTGGATCCTGCCGCCGTCGACCGATATGTGAACGAAGGATATCGTCGGGACCTTGAGACCCGGTATACTCTGCCCGCGCCAGTTGTGGCTCAGGAGGGAACGGTCCAGTTGGGGTTGGTCCAGAGCCTATTCCATTCAGGGAAATTGTCGACTCGTTCGAAGGGGCTACTGCAGATTGAATCGAGCGGGTTATTGCAGATGAATCCTGTGGATGCCGCCCGATGTGCCATCGGCACAGGGGATCGAGTTCGCCTCTCGAACAGCCTGGGCGAGTTTACGACGACGGCAAAAGTTTTGGATCGCGTACCCGAAGGTTTGGCCTGGCTCCCCGATCATTTCACACAGGACGCCTTGAGACTCTTTAATTGCGTCGTCGATCCGGACACCAAAGTCCCATCCTTCAGGACGACATCCGTGTCAGTGGCGAAATCAACGTGAACACAGAAGAACTGATGGTAGATTTCTGTTCTCGTCCTGGAGTGTTGTCGTGACCGAGCTAAGTTTGCGACTCGCGGTTTCGTTTGCCCAGATACTGGCGGAGATGAGCATTGTGATGGTCACGGTCGCAACCATGACCTACTTCGAGCGGAAGGTGCTCGGCTGGATGCAGGATCGCATGGGCCCGATGGAAGTCGGTCCCTATGGACTTCTTCAGCCGGTCGCTGACGGCATCAAATTGTTCTTTAAAGAGGACATCGTGCCTGCAGGCGCGAACAAGGCGATGTTCGCCCTGGCCCCGATGCTGACCATGGTCGTTTCCTTGATTGGATTCGCCGTCATCCCCTTCGGTCCGAATCTCACCCTGGACATCTTCGGGCTCACGATCAAGCCCTTTGTCGTCGCCGACATCAATATTGGTATCTTATACATTCTGGCGATTGCGTCGATCGGCGCCTACGGCATTATTCTTGGTGGTTGGGCGTCCAACAGCAAATACTCACTGCTGGGAGGGTTGCGCGCCGCCGCTCAGGTCATCAGCTACGAGTTGAACGTTGGGCTGGCGCTCGTCGGTGTGCTGTTGTTGGCGGGAACCTTGAGCCTCGTGGAAATCACGGAAGCCCAGTCTGGCGGCTTCTGGCATTGGTTCATCTGGGGGGCACGCCCCGACGGGTTCTTTCCTATCCATACCCAAATCTTTGCTTTTGTCGTCTTCCTTATTTCAGCAGTGGCCGAGACTAATCGAATCCCGTTCGATCTACCGGAAGCAGAAAGTGAGCTCGTGGCAGGATTCTTTACGGAATATAGCGGGATGCGGTTTGCGTTCTTCGTCAGCGCTGAATACGCTAATATGACGCTCGTGTCCTGCGTTGCCGCCTCGCTGTTCTTGGGTGGCTGGAATGCCCCCTATCCCGGGACGATTTTCGAGTATGTCGGTCTCCAAGAGCTGGCCTGGGTGGAACACATCGCCTGGTTTGCAGCGAAAGTCTATTTTTTCCTCTTTCTGTTCATCTGGCTTCGGGCGACGTTGCCCAGGCTGCGCTATGATCAATTGATGCGGTTCGGCTGGAAGGTCATGTTGCCGATCGCATTGGTGAACATCATCGTCACGTCCCTCACCGTGTATTTTTTCCCGAGAGGTTGAAATGGGTTCGCAGATAAGAGGAACGGACATCGAAATCAACTAGTTAAACCAGACAGGCCAGACCAACATGACGTTCAAAGCTTGGCTCAAAACCATTACCTTCTATGACATCTTCGTCGGGATGAAGGTGACGATGTCGCACATGTTGCGTTACCGGCCAGTCACTCTGCAGTACCCTCACGAAAAGCGGGCGCTACCGGACAACTATCGGGGAATGCTGTCGTTGTTGCGGTACGACGACGGGACGGAAAAATGTGTCGGCTGCGATCTATGCGAAGCCGCCTGCCCTTCACGGGTGATTCGTGTGGTCAGCGCGGAAGTGCCGGAGGAGCCGACGAAACGCTACGCGAAAGAGTATTACATGGACATGACCCGCTGTCTGTTTTGCGGGCTTTGTGTCGATGCCTGTCCGGTGGATGCCCTCGGGATGACGCGCGAATTCGAGTGGTCGGTGTACGACAAGCGGCAACTGCATCTCAACAAGGAACAATTGCTCGCTATCGGCGACCGGTCGTTCCCGGTTCGGGAGAAGCAGTTGGAGCTCCAGCACCCGAATGTGGCGTTCTTCAACGTTGCGTTCAAGCACCTGCCGCAAAAACCCAGCTGAATCGCCCGCGTTTCACATGCGATGGTCTGTTGGGCCGGGCAGACTGTGGCGGCATCCTGCTAGCGCCGCAGAGGGAGACGTGTGATGGAGCAAGTATTCTTTTTCTATTTTGCATTCGCGATCGCCGCAGCATCGGTGTTTGTTGTCGCGGTGCGCAATCCCATCTACAGCGCACTGGCGCTACTCATCATGTTTTTTCACGTGGCAGGGCTTTACGTCACACTCCATGCAGAATTTCTCGCAGCCGTTCAAATCATCGTCTATGCCGGCGCCATCCTGGTCCTGTACCTCTTCGTCGTCATGCTGCTCAATCTGAAACAAGATGACCGCTATCATCGGCAATGGCCCATGGCCGCTGCGGTGGGAGTGACGCTGATCATTGAGGCTATTATCCTTACGGCGATGAAGGGGTGGACAACCCCTGTCGTACCCATCGGCGCAGAGACTGCCGTCGAAGAAACCAGCAATACCGGGGCAATCGGTGACGTGCTCTATTCCACCTACTTGTTTCCTTTCGAAGTGGCGTCCTTGATTCTACTCGTGGCGATGATCGGTGCGATCATTCTGGCCAAGAAAGACATCGGAGAACGTGAAACGTGAATCGTTATTTGTTAGACGCTTCACATCGGCCTCTGTTCAATGATTTCGCTCGTTTCGCGTTTCACGTTCCACGTGTAGCGAGGCACCGATGATCCCTCTCTCGTACTACGTGATCCTGAGCGGCACAATGTTCCTGACCGGAGTCGTCGGTGTGCTGCTACGCCGGAACATTATCATTATCTTGCTGTCGGTCGAATTGATGTTAAACGCGACGAATATCAACTTCGTCGCGTTTTCGCAGTACTTCCACAATGTCGTGGGGCAAGTTTTCGTCTTCTTCGCCCTCACGGTCGCCGCGGCAGAAGTCGCGGTCGGATTGGCAATCATCATTGCCTTGTATCGAGCCAAGTCCGCGATCAACATCGACGAATTTCAGCTGCTGAAATGGTAGACCTGACCACAATGTGTAATGATGAATGTTCAATGGTGAATTGTGCGATGAAGGCTGCTGACGCTCTGACATTCCACCTTCCAGATTCCACCTTCCACATTTGCCAGCGATGACCTACGAATTCATTCCGCTCCTTCCTCTGGTCTCGTTCCTGATTCTCGGGCTCTTCGGACATTGGATCAAGGAGAAGGCTCACTTCGTCGCAGTCCCGGCTGTCCTCGTGTCGTGGCTGCTCTCGCTCCTGGTCTTCTTCGACGTGGCAAACGGCCACCAGACGAGTTTCCCTCTCTACACCTGGCTGACCTCGGGCGCGCTGGACATTCACATCGGCTTCTCCATCGACCGTCTCACCGCCGTCATGCTGCTGCTCATCACCACCGTGAGTTCGCTCGTCCACATCTATACCATCGGATACATGCGCGGAGACGCGGGCTATGCCCGTTTCTTCGGCTACATCGCCCTCTTTACCTTTTCGATGTTGATGTTGGTCATGGCGGACAATCTGCTGCAACTCTTTATTTTCTGGGAAGCCGTCGGTCTCTGTTCCTATTTGCTTATCGGCCACTGGTATGAACGTCCGACTGCCTGCTCCGCAGCCACGAAGGCCTTCATCGTCAACCGCGTCGGCGACTTCGGATTTATGCTCGGTCTCTTATTGGTCTGGTATAGCTTCGGCTCGCTCGACTATCACGAAGTATTTTCCCGCGCGCACGAGTCCGCGGGCGATGTCATGAATCTCCTCGGCCCGTTCGGTGGAACGTGGGATGTCTCCGTGCTCACCCTCATCTGCATCTTATTGTTCACCGGCGCGGTCGGGAAATCGGCCCAAGTGCCGCTCCATGTCTGGTTGCCGGACGCAATGGAAGGACCCACTCCCATCTCGGCGCTCATTCATGCTGCCACGATGGTGACGGCGGGTGTGTTTATGGTCGCTCGATTGGCTCCGCTCTATAACTTGTCTCCCACCGCTATGACGGTCGTGGCGATCACCGGTGGAGTGACCATGGTCGTGGGGGCGACAATCGCCTTGACCCAGACCGACATCAAGCGTGTCGTGGCTTATTCGACCGTCAGTCAGCTCGGCTACATGATTATGGCGTGTGGTCTGGGCGCCTATGCAGCAGGCATGTACCATCTCCTGACCCACGGCGCGTTCAAGGCCCTCCTGTTCCTTGGGTGTGGGTCCGTCATCATCGCCCTGCATCATGAGCAGGACATGCGGCGCATGGGAGGCTTGAAGGATAAATTACCGGTCACTTATTGGACGTTCGTGGTAGGCTCGCTCGCGCTTGCAGGGTTCCCTTTGACGTCAGGGTTCTTCAGCAAGGACGATCTGCTTATTTCGGCCTGGTCGGCCGGACCCCTCGGTCAGTTCCTCACGGTCATCGGTCTCGTGACGGCGTTGATGACGGCGTTCTACAGCTTCCGGTTGGTCTTCGTCACGTTTTGGGGCCCGTCGCACGTCGATCCTCATCACGCAGGCCATGTACACGAACCTTCGCAAACCATGACCATGCCGCTGATTGTCCTGGCCGTGCTCAGCATCGTCACAGGTTATCTGGGCATTTCCGAGTTTCTCGGACCGACATTCGAGACCGCTGCCGGAGGCGTTGAGCACAGGGGAGAAGTTGCCGTCGGCATCATGGTAGCGGCCACGGGAATGGGATTACTCGGGATCGCAGGCGCCTATTATGTCTATGTCCTCAACCCATCAATTCCGGAGCGATTCTCCCAACGCTGGCAGTCGCTGTATCGGGCCTCCCTGAACAAGTGGTATGTCGACGAAGCGTACGATCGAACGATTGTCCGTTTCACCTTCTTTGCTGCAAGCGAACTGTGGAAACGTGTGGATATCAACATAATCGATGGGGCAGTAAATGGCACGGCGCGCGCGATTGCCTGGGGAGGTTGGCTCCTGAGATTCATGCAAAGCGGGCAGGCGCAACATTATGCGCTCGGTATGGCGTTGGGGGTAGTGGTTCTTATTACGATGTATTTCTTCCTGTAAGGAACGTTAACGGTCAGCGGCCGCTGGTTCATGGAAACAACGAACAGCAGTTTCTTTGCCCATGCCGAATGACGGTTGATTCATAACCGATGAGCAGTTCCTTCCCTTGGCTCTCACTCCTCCTCGTGATTCCCCTTGCGGGAGCTGTCGCGATGTATCTGGCGACAGAATCGGCTGCGAAATGGATCGCGCTGGCAGCAACTTTAGCCGATCTGTTCGTCGCGCTTCCGCTCTGGTGGCTCTTTGATCCGCAGGCCAGTCAGATGCAGTTCACCGAGCATGTCGCATGGATCACATCTCCTCCCATTTATTATAGTCTGGGTCTCGACGGAATCAGTCTCCCGCTGGTCTTGATGACCGCCGGGATCATGCCCCTCTGCGTTTTGGCATCCTGGAACTCGATCACGACAAAAGTCCGGGGATTCATGGCCTCTTTGCTGGTTATGGAAACGGCTATGGTCGGGGTATTCGTCGCAATGGATTTTGTACTGTTCTATGTGTTTTGGGAGGCCATGCTGATCCCGATGTACCTCCTCATCGGGGTCTGGGGAGGAGCCAACCGGCTCTATGCGGCCATCAAGTTCTTTCTGTATACGCTCGCAGGAAGTGTGCTTCTGCTTGTGGCCATCCTCGTCCTGTACTTTTATGGAGGGCACACGTTCGACATTCTCGCATTAAGTCAGGGGACGTACCCTGCTTCGCTGCAAACATGGCTCTTCCTGGCATTCTTTGCCGCCTTTGCGGTAAAGGTTCCGATGTTTCCGCTTCACACATGGCTCCCGGACGCCCACGTCGAGGCCCCGACCGCCGGGAGCGTTATTCTTGCCAGCATTCTTCTGAAAATGGGCACCTACGGGTTTCTGCGATTCAGTTTGCCGATGCTGCCTGACGCCAGCCGATATTTCACCCCCATGATGGTCGTTCTCTCGATCATTGCGATCATTTACGGCGCCTATATGGCGCTGGCCCAGATCGATCTCAAGAAGCTGATCGCTTATTCGAGCGTGAGCCACATGGGATTCGTCACCCTGGGCTTGTTTGTATTGAACCAACAGGGTATCGAAGGGGCGGTTCTCCAGATGGTCAACCATGGCATTACGACCGGCGGACTGTTTCTCTGCGTCGGGGTGATCTATGAGCGCACCCATAGCCGGTTGATCGCCGATAATGCCGGGTTAGCCGCGCCGATGCCGTTGTATGCCGCCCTGTTGGTGATATTCGCCTTATCTTCGCTCGGGTTGCCAGGCACGAACAGTTTTGTCGGAGAATTTCTTGTGCTCGTCGGCACGTTCCTCTGGAGCAAGGTCGCGACCGCCTTGGCGTCCCTGGGCATCATTCTCGCCGCCGTGTATCTCCTCTGGATGACTCAGCGAGTGGTCTTCGGGGTCCCGTCCCCCCACCATTTCCCGAAACTCAAGGATCTCACCCAGCGAGAATTCGCCATGCTGGCGCCGCTGGTCATATTGATATTCTGGATCGGGCTCTATCCCAATCCGTTCGTGAGTCGGATGCACCAGAGTGTAGCCAACACGATCGACTCCATGTCCCGCGCGAAAGTTGCCCCAACCGCCCATCCCTCTGCGAGAAGGGCAGTGCCACTGCTCGCGGACAGCGGAGAGCAACCGAAGACTCAGGACCCATCGCAATGAGTCTGTACGGCCCGGACCTCTTAGCCCTGCTCCCCGAACTCATAATCGTCGCCACCGCTTGTCTCGTCATCGTGCTGGACCCCGTCACCTCCGCCTCACGGCGAGATCTCCTGGCCTGGCTGAGTGTGGGAGCCCTCGCCGTCTGTCTTGGATTGACCGGGGGACAAATCACTACGCTGAATGTGCGGGTGTTAGCCTTTAGCGACTTGGTCGTAATCGATGCCTACGCCAGATTCTGGAAAATTCTCCTCTATGGTGTAGCCAGTCTGACCATCTTTATGTCGCTGCCCTATCTGAAAATCGAGCGCGTGCACCTCGGTGAGTACTACGGGTTTATCCTCCTCGCCTTGTCCGGCATGATGGTGATGGTTTCCGGCGCCGACTTACTCACGATTTACCTCGGCACCGAGCTCATGTCTCTTTCGCTCTATGTCATGACCGGGTTCAATCGGTCCAAGCCTCGGTCGCTGGAGGCCGCAGCCAAATACTTCGTCCTGGGAGCGTTCTCCTCGGGGATCCTGCTGTACGGCATCTCGTTGCTCTACGGCCTGGCCGGGAGCACGAAACTGGTATCGATCGCGAACGCCGTCGGCGCCCGCGGGGCAGACGATCCTCTGGTGTTGATCTCCACGATTCTGATTGCGGTCGGCTTCGGTTTTAAGCTTGCCGCGGTGCCGTTCCATATGTGGACGCCGGACGTCTATCAGGGCGCCCCGACCTCCGTCACGGCCTTCATGGCCGTAGGAGCAAAAGCCGCCAGCTTTGCCGCGTTCATGCGTGTCTTTGTCGAAGGGCTCGGAGGGCTCAAAGCGGATTGGTCGTTCCTGTTTCTGCTCATTTCCGTTGCCACTCTGGTGCTCGGCAACGTCGTTGCCATTGTGCAGACCAACATCAAGCGGATGCTGGCCTACTCCAGCATCGCGCATGCCGGCTACGCATTGATCGGGTTTGTGGCTGCGGGCAGGAGTGTCGGTGCATCAGGAGGAACGCCCGGCCTCGCCAGCATCATGATTTACCTCGCCCTCTATTCGTTCATGACGCTCGGCGCCTTCGCCGTCATCGGCATGTTGAGAAAGGGGGGGATTGAAGGAGAAGAGATCGAAGATTTCACTGGTCTCGCGAAGCGCCAGCCCGTCGCAGCTTTTCTCATGCTGATCTTCATGGCGTCGCTCGCAGGCATCCCGCCGACCGCAGGGTTTATTGGAAAATTCTACGTGTTCATGGCGGCAGTCGAAGCAGGGTTGGCGTGGCTCGCCGCCATTGCCCTGATCTTTGCCGTAGTGTCGGCCTACTACTACATGCGGGTGGTGATGGTGATGTATATGCGCGATCCGAATCCTTCTTCTGCCGCACCGTCATGCCTTGTAAACTCACCGGCCTTATCCTTCGTATTGGCCTGTGCCGTAGCGGGCGTGATTCTGTTCGGTGTCTTTCCCAATCCTCTTGTCGGGTTTGCGCTCCAATCTGTCCTTACGCTGAAATAATTCTCTGGCAGGATGCTGAAAAAGCCGCCAGCATCGTTCTCGCCTCGAAAGCATCCTCAACGTAGCCCCAGGGGCTACGTCTCCGGAGCTTCCGTCGGCAGCGGCCTTGCTGAGCAGGCTTTTTGAGCATCCTGCGAACCCAATGTCCTTCTCCTGAACATTGTCCATTGAGTAGAAGCTTGTGTGAATGACGTGGGTTGAGCAGGTGCACGAGAGGGCAACTCGTGCTACGTTGGTGACAAGCCCACTACCCATCACGGCGTATGCAGCTCTTTCGCTTTCTCCGAGATCTCTTCCGGTCATTTTTGCGCCATGGGTGCGCGAGCCTAGCGGCCTCGCTCGCATTTTTCTCCTTGCTCTCTCTTTTCCCGGTGGTCTTCCTCTTGCTGTACGGTCTGAGTTTCGTGGTGAGTCAGGACGTGATCGGGGAAAAAGCCCTTCTCAGCTTCCTTCAGGGCTTCCTCCCCTCGCTGGGAGAGCATGCCGTACAGGAATTGCATCGAGTGAGTGTGTTAGAAACTGTTCGATGGGCCGTGTTCCTGGCGTTTGCCTGGTTCGGCACGTTGGTGTTCTACGAGCTCGACTACGCATTGAATGTCGCATTTGAGAGCACCTGGCGCCGCCATCCCCTCATCTCTACCGGCATCGCCGTGGCGTTGCTCGCTGTCACCGGGTTCGTCCTGCTGCTCTCCTACGGTGCGACTCAAATCGTCAACTTCTTAACGGGCTACGCGCCAAGGCTCTGGGGGCTCGACCTTCTGGCCCTTGCAGCCCATGATCTCTTCCTCACCTATACACTTCCCTTCGCGTTGGCCTTCTTCACGGTCACGGGCTTATATCGTTTCGTCCCACGCCGTCGACCACAGTGGCGTGAAGCGATGATCGGGGCTCTCACTTTTAGCCTGCTGTGGATTGCAGCCAAAGTCCTGTTTGTGACTTACAGCACGTATGCCGCTGTGTACGCCAATCTCTACGGATCTCTTCTGGAAATCATTCTTCTACTCTTATGGGTCTACTACTCCGCTGCGCTCCTACTGCTCGGTGCGGAGGTCGCTCACCATCTTCAACAGCAGGCGGTCGTGCGATCGACCGCAGCCATGAGGGCCCCTCAGTCGGATCCGGTCTTGCCGAATGGCCCGCCAGTGTAAAAAGGCTGGTCTGTCTGGTCTATCTCGTCTGTCTCGTCTATTTGGTTGAACCAGACCTACGAGATAGACCAAATAAACGAGACAGACGAGACCGGCCTGTCTGGTTCTGGACATTTGCTGGCGAGGATTTTCCTTCATGGGTAGAATGGCAACCGACACTCCAAAAATTCGGGAACCGCTTTATGCCTGAAGATTTCGGCAAAGATATGCTTATGCTCGGCGGGACGGTACTGGGCTTCATCGCAGCGGTACTGACACTCATGGAAAAAGTGCTGGATGTCAAAACTCGGCTGACGTCGCTGACATCGAGAAAAGAGCGAAAATCGTCGCCTCCGGTCGATCGTCCGATCGCTGAATCCCCTTCCACAGCCGGTTTTCTTTCATCAAAGCCGCTCCGCGGGGTTTCCTATCTCCTCTTGTACGAGACCGGCGTGATCGTCGCAGCAGGCTTGCTGCTCAATTACATCGGGCTGACCTTAAGCCACCATCTGGAAAGCATCTTGTTTCTCGATATGACAGGAACGGCGCTGGTTGCGTTCCTCCTTGGCCCCTGGTGGGGAGCCATCGTAGCGCTTCTCTCAAACTCCGTTGTGAATTGGTTATTGTTCCCGGAAACCGGCGGAGATGTGGTCATTTTCCCCTGGTCGCTGGTCAACATCGCCGGCGCACTTTATTGGGGTTGGATGGCCAGGCAGGCAGGTTTTTTAAAATATCTCCGCGCAGGCCGCAATTCCGCCCTGGCCCATTCCTGGTTCCTGTACATCTTTGGAGTCGGAGGCGCGATCGTCATGAGTCTGCCGGGAACCTTTATTCAAGCGGCCCTGCACGTGCAAACGACTTTTGCCTTGAACCCGGATGTCGCCGAATCGGTGAGTCAGCGAGTGCTCAAATGGGAGCAGATGGCGCATCTCTACCTCGAATCTCTCTTCGGGTTAACTTGGGGTGAAAGTGTGAGCTGGTGGATCGTAAATTGGTTCCAGAATTGGATTCGCTATATTCCGGACAAAACGATGAGCGCCGCCATCGCGCTCGTTGTCCTCAAATACGGCTACCCCCTCTTCGAGCGGGAGCTGATTCATGGAGGGCCGGAGGGCGAACGTCCAACCGATGAACGTGTCCTGCCGCTGGTGTTGGGGTTGCTGTATGCGCCTTCCTTCGCTGCCCTGCTCAGTAGCGAGACCTACGGAGGAATGACCTATTGGCCGTTATGGGCATTGCCTTGGCTGTTGATTGTTGGTGGCTATTGCTATCTGCGGTACTGGGGCACAGGTGAGGCCGCTGTGCATGCGGCCAAACTTCAACGAGCTGATCGCTATGCCAGGGCCTTGAAGCAAATCGGACGGGAAACCTCCCATGAGTTCTGTAAGCGACTCACGTTCGTGACGCTGATTGCAAGTCTTGTCTTTGCTCTCTGTCTCCCCGTGCTCTTGACGGATTTTTATCGTGCCACCTTCAAGTTTTTCTGCGTCGTGTACGGATTCCTCCTCGTGGTCCACCTCGTGCGCATCTCTATTGCGCAGAACATTTCTATCGCCCGTGCCGACAACTAATCGTACCATGTGACCCGCCTCTCACATTTCACGTCTCACGCCCTATGAAGCTGTAAGAAACGCGCGATTGCTGACCGAGTAACGAGCCCTACGATCCTCTCATTCTCCATCACCACGAGACGGTCCCATCCGCCCTGGGCCATGCGTTCCATGGCCTGCATGGCTGACCAGTCCGGGGGAATACAGAAATCAGGAGATGCCGGGCGCATGATCTCGCGAATACGGCGCCACGGCCAGAGTGCGGTGGAAAGCGATCGCACATCCTGCACCGTGACTACTCCGAGAACCTGCCCCTCTTCGCATACGGGGAATCCTCCGAATCCATGCACGACAAAGCAACGATCGACTGCGTCCTGCACGCTCATATCCGGTAACAGAGTCACAACGTGGTGGACCATAATCTGGCGAACCGACAACGATGCCAACAACAACCGCGGGGCCGCCTGCCGCCTGCTCGCCAACGCCGCAGCAAAAAGGAATGCGCCGATAAAGATGAGCCAACCCCCGTTCGTCGCGATGGCATGTCCCGGGCTGCCCGACCAAGCTCCCGCCATCAAGACCGCGCCGACCAACCCAAGAGCGACACCGAACCCTATTCCCACGAGTGCTGCCTGACTGGTTGCTCGATTAAAATCTTTGTTCCTGGCCCATAGCCCGGCTCGGAGGACGCGTCCGCCATCCAAAGGGAACCCAGGAATCAGGTTAAATAATCCGAGCTGCACGTTCACGATACCAAGCAAGCTCCCGAGGACAACCAGTCCTTGTACCCCCGAATGCTCGAAGAGTGACTCCACTGCCATCGTTCCGCCGAGACAGCCGGCTCCCAGGATCAAGCTCACAAGCGGTCCCGCCATTGCGATCAAAAACTCAGCTCGCGGACTGGGAGGCTCCTTCCTCATGTGCGCTATCCCTCCGAAAATGAACAAGGTGATCTGCCTGATGGGGATCTGGTAGCGCAGTGCCACATAGGAATGTCCCAGTTCATGCAGAAGGACGGAGAGGAACAACAAGAGGGCGGCAATGCCACCCATCCCCCAATAACGTAGACGAGACAGCCCAGGTAACGCCTCAGGCAGGTAGCCGGTCGCCAATGACCAGGTCACAAAGAAGAACACCGCAAACCAGGAGGCATGTAGATATATCGGTATCCCGAGCGCCCGGCCGATTTTCCAATTGGACAAGGACATACATTCACCGTAACAGCGGGGAATCCCAGCGTCAACTCGGCTTCACGTACCGGATCGGGTATACTCATGACCATGCGATTGCGCTGTGCTTCGAGAATACTGTACCTGGCCTTCACGGTGTCGCTTGCCTCAGCGATGCCTTCACTCTCAGAAGCTCAAGTGATTACGTCAGGCCCGCCCTCTTGTCCCGGAGTTGCCTTGACGTTCGACCTCTGCCCGGTGGGGAAAGGAACAGGCTACGACCAGGCGCTGATCGATTATTTGATTGATCAGCAGATCCCCGCCACCTTCTTCATGTCGGGAAAATGGATAAAGAAACACGATGAGCATGTACGGGCACTGCTCCGGATCCCATTTTTTGAAATCGGCACCCACGGGGATGTCCACGCTCATCTGCCACTCCATTCAGCGGATGATCAAAAACAGGAAATTCTCGGACCGGTTCGCCTGCTCAAGACCAATTACGGGCATCACGCGACGCTGTTTCGCCCCCCCTATGGGGAATTCAATGACGACACCGTCAATGTGGCCCGCGCACTCGGCCTTCGATTTATTCTTTGGAATGTCGTGTCCGGTGATCCCGACCCAACACTCACAGCAATGCAGATCGAAGACCAGCTGAAGCGCTTCGTCAGGAAGGGTAGTGTCATCGGAATGCACGCCAATGGGAAGGGCAGGCATACGCACGAAGTGGTGCAAGCCCTCCATCAACACCTCTTGCCGAACCGAAACCTCACTCCTATGACCATAAGCGATCTCTTAATCTGCAATGGGCAGGCCGCTCCATGACTGACTCGCCCGTTCGGCTCATGACAGCGGAAGATCGAGCAGCCGTCATTGAATTGCTTGCCGACGCCGACCCGTGGAAGCGGCTGGGCTACCAGATCAGTGACTGGGATAACTATTTCACACCGCTCCCGCAGGGGCGGGAGAGTTACGTTGTGGACCAGAACGGGAAAGTAGCCGGCATTGCGGTCATCCGCCAGAACTTCTTGCTCGGCGACTATGTAGAATTGCTTGGAGTGGCGAACTGGGCAAGAGGCCAAGGCCTAGGATGCCGGTTGCTGGCTCATGTCGAACAGGCTGTCTTTGCGAGGGCGAAGAATCTCTTTGCCTGTGTATCGGATTTCAACGATCAAGCCCGGCGCTTTTACAAGCAGCAGGGCTACCAAGAGATCGGCTCCATGTCGAACTTTTTAATCCCTGGAAGTGCTGAAATCCTGTTGCGCAAGACAATCGGGCCGGCAAGGTCGAGATAAGCACGGCTATCAGCCTCACGAGTTTTATACGGACTGCGTATAGTCAACATCATGAAGGTCAAAAAACTACTCCACACCCGCATGCGCGTCAGTGACTTGAACCGAACGATCCGGTTTTATACGGATGTGCTCGGGCTTGAGGTGCTGGAGCGGAAGACGTCGCCGCGAGGATCGCAGCTTGCCTTCCTCAAGGTCCCTAACAGCGATGAGCTGATTGAGTTGACCAGTTTTCCTCCGAGCGGACCCGTGACCGTGCAGGACGATCTTGTCCATTTGGCATTCCAGGTGGATAGTCTTGATGAAACCGTTGCGTCGCTCCAGTCGAAGGGAATCAAGATCACGGACGGCCCGACGCGGACATCCTCCGGTAGCCGGTTTATTTTCATTGATGCCCCGGATGGATATGAAGTCGAACTCATCGAACGCCCGCCCGGCGTCAGGATCGTCTGAGTCCCGAACCATGCTCCTCTTTCCCTCCCCGCACCGTTCATGCTAGGTATCTCTCTCTGTTTCCCTCTCTGCGCAAGGAGTTGGACATGAAGAATGGATTCTTTCGCGGGCATGGGCTGGGTAATGACTACATTGTGATCGACCCGAAGGAACTGTCGTTCTCGCTCACCCCGTCTAGAGTCACTGCCATCTGTGATCGCAATTGGGGCCTCGGCAGCGACGGGATACTCGCGTTGGCTCCTTCGAAGAAAGCGGATTTCGGCCTGCGCATCTTCAACCCGGACGGCAGCGAAGCGGAAAAATCCGGCAACGGCCTGCGTATCTTCGCCCGCTATCTTCACGCGACCGGCAAAACGAAAAAGAAGCGCTTCAGCGTCGAGACCAAAGGCGGGCTGGTCACGATTGCCTTGCATGTGGACCGGCATGGAGATGCGAGCGCTGTCACCGTGGAGATGGGCCGGGCAACGTTCAGGCCGGCTGCACTTCCATGTACGCTTACAACCGGTGAATTGATTGAACAGCCCATTGACCTCGTCGGCCAGTCCCTCACGTTTACCGGGGTCAGCGTCGGCAATCCGCACTGTGTCGTCTTCAAGCCTGCCGGGCAGTCCTGGTCGCGAGAGGATCTCCTAAGATTGGGACCGGCGTTAGAGAACCACGACATCTTCCCGAAGCGGACGAATGTTCAACTTGCCGTGCCGACAGGCCCGCGGGAGCTCTTCATACAGATCTGGGAGCGCGGGGCCGGTGAAACCCAGGCCTCCGGGTCCTCGTCCTGCGCCGCTGCGAGTGCGGCGGTCCGGCTTGGCCTGGTGAAAAGTCCGGTCACGGTGAAAATGCCCGGGGGTGAACTCAACATCGAGGTCACGGCAGACTTCAGTCTCACCATGAAGGGCCCGGTTATGGAAGTTGCCAGAGGAACACTGAGTCAGTCCTTTGTGCGATCGTTAAAAGGATAACTCATTGGTCACCGGTCATTCGTCAACAGTGAAGAAACAGTCAATGGTCATGGGTCAATAGTCAATGGTGGAAGAGATCAGCAGGAAAAGGGTTCGAACATTCCAAGACCTGGAGGTCTGGAGGGTTGGCAGAGCCATTCGAAATCGCAGCTACGAGATAGCCGACAACCTCCCGCAGCATGAGCGTTACAATCTAGCTTCTCAGATTCGAAGAGCCGCCATATCGGTCACGGCAAACGTGGCGGAGGGATATGGACGATTTCACTTCAAAGAAAACATTCAGTGCTGCCGTATCTCGCGCGGATCTGCGTACGAACTCATCGACCACCTGATACATGTCACGATCTTGAATATCTCGCCAACTCGCATGTCGAGTTGATTCAAGAAGAGCTGCTGACGTTCATCCGACTCCTAAACGGCTATATACGCAGTACCGGCACCTCTAGGCAGACGGACAATAGTCAATAGTCATAGGTCATTAGTTATTGATAAGATGGCGCGTGGTTTGTGAGTTTTGCCATTGACGATTGACTAATGACTATTGACCTCCGTGCTTGACCACTGACTATTGACCAATGACCAATACCCTTCAATCGAAACTCGACCACTTGCCAGACCAGCCTGGGGTCTATCTATTTAGAGACGGGCAAGGCGATTTGCTCTACGTGGGGAAAGCTGCGGTCTTGTCCAACCGTGTACGATCCTATTTTCAAAAAGGGGCTGACCACTCTCCGAAAACCACTGTCCTGGTCAACCACACTGCAGACATCGAAACGATCGTCACTCGCTCAGAACTTGAAGCGCTTATCCTTGAAAGCAATTTGATTAAGCAGCACCGGCCCCGGTTCAACGTAGTCTTGCGTGATGACAAGCAGTACCCCTACCTTCGCTTACCGATCAAAGAGGACTTCCCACGCCTCTCCATCGTCCGCCGCGTGCAGCAGGACGGCGCACTCTACTATGGTCCCTACACGCCGGCTGGAGCCTTGCGGGAAACACTGAAAGTCATCAAGAAAGCCTTCCCTTTGGCTACCTGCACTATTGAGATTGACGGAAGGGCGGAGCGCGCCTGCATCGAGTTCGAGATCAAGCGGTGTATGGCGCCCTGTACCGGCAATCAGTCGAAAGGGGACTACCGACGCATCGTCGCGCAGGTCCGCCAGTTTCTCGAAGGCCGCGACCATGAATTGCTGGATGATTTGCGCAGCCAGATGGAAATGGCGGCGGAACGTGAGGAATTCGAGGAGGCGGCGCGCTTGCGCGATCGGCTCTTCAACATCGAGCGCACGCTCGAAAAACAGCGTATCACTCAAACGGCGACAACTGACCAGGATGTGATTGGTCTGGCGCGGCAGGGCACAGCGGTCGATCTTCAGATTCTCTTCGTGCGCGGCGGCCTCCTGATCGGACGCAAAGACTTTTTCTGGCCCCACTCAGCCGATGCCGGCGACGAAGAGCTCGTTCGATCAGCCATCGAACAAGTTTACAACAAAGACGGTCAGCCGCCCAAGGAACTGCTGATCCCTACAGACCTCGACGATGCCATGGTCATCGAAGAGTGGCTCTCAGCCAAGCGCGGGAACAACGTCCGCATCGTGGCGCCTGAGCGGGGAGTAAAGCATCAATTGCTTCTCCTGGCGGAAGAAAACGCCGGGGCCGCTGTCGCCAATCACCTCCGTGACGAAGAAATCGGACGGCAAGCCGTTGAAGAGCTGAAGCGGCTGGTGCGACTGGACATTGTGCCTCGCCGCATCGAAGGGTTCGACATTTCGAACACGATGGGTAATCAGTCCGTCGCGTCCATGGTCGTCTGGGAAGACGGCCAGATGAAGAAAGCCGACTACCGCCGGTTCAAGATCCAAACCGTTTCAGGGGCTAACGATTTCGCCAGCATGCACGAAGTCGTTGTCCGTCGCTATGGAGACATCGAAAACCTGGCGCACCCGGATCTCATTCTTATCGATGGAGGATTGGGGCAGCTCGCCGCAGCGATGGAAGGTCTAAAACAGGTCGGTCACCAAAATCTAGCCATTATAGGACTGGCCAAGGCACGCGGTGAGAAGGAGGAGAGAATTTTCCTGCCCGGCCGAAAAAATCCCGTGGTACTTCGCGCGAACTCTCCGGCCACCCATCTCGTGCAACGTATTCGCGACGAAGCCCATCGATTTGCCATCACATTCCATCGTAAACTGCGCGGCAGAGCCCTCCTGGCTTCCCCGCTCGATCAAGTGAGCGGCGTGGGCGAAATGACACGGGCCCGCTTGCTCAAACAATACGGCAGCCTGGCGAACATCGCCGCCGCTACAGACAGCGAGTTAGCGGCGACCGGCCTTGATGCGAAAACTGTCTCAGAGATGCGGAAAGCTCTCGCGAAACCGACTCCGTCACACCGTTAAACGGGGTCATCTGCGAGGTCAGTCTGGTTCATCTGGTTTATTTCGTGGGCTGGTTCAACCAATATAAACAAGACAAACCAAGCAAACAAAGTGAACAAGACGGGCTGCCGGAGCTTTTCAGCATCCTGCTAAAACATGAACGTGAAGCTGAAGGTCCCTAGGTGAACGTAGGTACGATAGGTCCCATCGACGGTGGGGTTGAGATTTCCAGTGACCGTGCGCGGCTCATAAAACCATTCCTGAAATACCACATCCAGTCCAATCGCTTTCGGCCAGAGAGCGGACGTTCCTCCGCAGGGTATCATCCCCAGAAACCGGCCCTGGCCTTGGCACAATAACCCGGCTCCAAATGATAGCGCATTGGAAGTTAAAGAAATGATCCCGGGGTTGAACGTTCTATCAGGAACGGGATCCTCGGTCCTGGTATATCCAGATCGCAAGGCCAGATCCCAATGAGGCAACCACACGGGATTGAACCATTTGTACTCGGTGCCGACCGCTATGACGGGCACAGATTTCCACTGTTGCGGCTGGGGAATGACCGCGCCAGAGGAGAGTTGAACGTCGAGGTCACGCATTGATTTCCACCCGACGTATTCGACATCGAGCTCCAACTTCCATTCACGCTCATTGGTACGGACCGGCCAGATCGCAACGCCGCCGGAATAAATCTGAGGGAGCACGAGATCAGTGGACGCATCGGCGACTTTCGCGCCATTGATCAACAACGATCCGTTCAACGGCACCACAGCCTGGGTGCGATAGACCAGTCCGATGGAGGCGAGCGGCTTGCCATCGCCGTTTCTGAGGGGGGTATAGAGCAGACTGGCGGTTGCACCTGCCCCAGTTCCATTGCCATTGAGTTCGATTGAGGCGCCGGCGAGAGCCCCGGAGCCCACCTGCTTCTGTTCCGCGTGACCCTCTCCAATAAAACTTGCGAAGGTGTAAATGTCTGCACTCACCCCGATGGCCAACTGATCGTTAAACCGATACGCCATGGTTGGCTTGATATCCATGAGCGGAAGTGCCGCGGAAGTGATGGCAGTATTGAAAGGCCCATCGACCGGATAGCGGGTGTTCAAGCCGAACGGCGAGGTGAGACCGAGACCGATCGTGACATTGGACAGACTGTCCCAGCCAAGAGAGCCCAGATTCGCACTCACGTAGGAATGGCTCGGTGGGGGGAACGCGATAGTTCCTCCAAAGTCCCCCTGGGTCTCTACCCCCGTTGGACTCTTGAACTTGATGGATCCTCCAACCAGGGTTGTTCCTGTGACTATTTGGATCCCTTTGACTTGAGTCAGTCCGGCGGGATTGTAGTGAATGGCAGAGGCATCATCGGCCTGAGCGACGAAGGCATTCCCTTGTCCAGCAGCGGTCGCCCCCTGCGGCTGAAATCGAAGTGCCTGGGCGGAAGCCTCAGAGAGTTGCAAGAGAAACCACCCCACGAGGTTGAGGATAAAGAAGAAGCGCATGCTAGGCGAAGGCGTCCAAGGAACGGCACCGATACTGGGCGATGAGCCTCAGAAGGCCCTAAAAGTACGGCCATATAAGCAAAGACCGCATGCCTATGCAATAGGATTATGTGGATTTACCGGGTGAAAATGTATGTCCCTACCAGCCAGTTCAGGATTTGGGGCGTGCGATTCGTCTTGTATACAGATGTATATTGATTTCATTAATGATCTTATATAGACTTTCGCAGGTCGGGCTTCATCGCCATGACCGGGCGTGGTTGGTTGAGGATCAACGACCATGATGCGCGGGCCTCTTCGACAACAACAAACCGTTTCCGACGATGCGCTATGCGGGGAGTTTCCTTTTATTCAGCGCGGAGGGCACGATCATACCTCTTCACTTCCAACGCACCGAAATCTTGGCCACGGTTCTTCCCTACCGTCACCGCAGCAACATCTCGCCAAGCAGCCGCGCCGTTTTCCTGCTGAGATTTTTGAAGACCTGACAAAAAGAGAGATTCAAGCTGTCGTTGAGATTCTGCATTACTCCGCGGATGCAACGACAGGCGATGATGTGTACCACATCTTACAACTCATTCAGCGGGCTGTGGCATGCCCAAAAGTGATTGGCGGAGTCGCGCAACTCACGGACACCGGCGGCTTTAAGGAATTCAATAGCGTAATCAACGTGAGCTATTCCAACGACTGGCTGTATACCTACGGCAAAAACAGGTATGCCAGCGTTGATCCTGTGTTGCAATCGCTATTATCATCCTTCAAAACACAAGTGTGGAAACAAACGTACGCTAAGACCGTGTCTCCGAAGCAGCTCGAATTCATCGAGGAAGCTCGCTCGGTCGGACTGACTCACGGAATTACCACAGGGATGCTCGAACGTGACAAGGGTTTTGCGACGTTCTTTTCATTTGCCGGAGGTGACGCCGAAAGCACCCGGCGGTATACAGGATTGCTAGAATACCTTCTTCCCTCTATTCATCGGGTTCTGATTGCGAATACGCACACGCCCTTATTCAATCGTGTGAAGGGCCTCTCGCCGCGAGAAATAACTGTGCTGCTCTGGATGAAAGAAGGGAAAACCAATTGGGAAATCGCTCAAATTATGGGAGTGACCGAACGGACTGTGCGTTTCCACATTGAAGGCATTTTCATGAAGTTGGAGGTCAGTTCCCGCACCCAGGCGGTGGCAGTTGCCATAGAACATGGCCTGCTTGTCACCGAGTAGCTACTCGCCATGAACAGCTAAATATCTTCTTCGACTAGGCTGCGGCCAACCTTCTTACTATCTCGTCCGATGGGTATTGATTTTGACGGAGGGCCACGCCAACCTCGGCGGACTGCTCCCTGGGATCCCTTGCGAGAAACCCGCTTTTCTCAAACGAAGTAGAGCCGTCTACAGCGTTCATCCACTGAAAGAAAGACGGTTGATTTTGCGGGCATGTTTCGTGAAATCGCTGCCAGTCCAGCACTGCGGCGATAGAGAGCGCCCCAGCCGGCGGAAGCGACACAGCCGGGCTAATGGCCTCGCAGGGGAAACCCATTCCGCGGAGCACTCGAAGAAATCGCTTTTCAATCACCATGTATAAGTATCGCACGTCATTTTGCATTGACCATTGATACACCCCCTTGAATAGGACTTGCATGAGGCGGATGGAGAGTCCTTTATCCGTCAACGTGGGGTCTAACGCCAGCCTCGTGATCTCTACAGTGTCACGCTCTTTTCTAATCGCATAATCTGGAAGCAGGCACGGACTAAATTCGCTCTCGATCATGAACCGGTAAGGAGGACTCACTATACGAAAGACTCCTCTGAGCTTCCGCTCGTCGTCAAAGAGGCCAACCGATGTAGCAAATGCATCGTACGCATCAACTTCAAGGCCAGCGTCGTTTTTCTCAACCCACTGAAGCCGGTCGGAAAACACGTGGTGGCGCAAACGATACGATGCTCTGAGGTCTTGTTCGTCTGACAATGTTTTCACGAGCAATCTGTCTTCTAGAAACTCGACCGACCGGGCTTGCTCCACCACCAGCATAAGCACCTCCTATTGTCCTTCCGTGAACCACGAATTCTTGCTGCGCAAGAAATGCATTAAATGATGGTATTTCGTCACCTGGCGGAATCGCCAGGTGACGAAACGCATGGCAGGCGTATATTCCTAGTGGTCCCTCGAACTGAGAAATCTCGCGTGGAGAAACTCCGCAGACGGTCTGCGGCACATCACATGAATAGAAGGGAGCGTTCAAACTGATGAAAGATCGGCGGGGGTTTCGGATCATAGACGGGCTTCGGTACTCCTCCGGCAAGCCGGAGAGTCAGCGTGCAACACACGCGCAGGGAATTCCTAGCGACGCAGCCGCGGCTATGCCTTGCCTGCTGCATGGACATATCGAAAACAGTCTTGCCGCGGCCCTTACGGCATCCGAGCAACGCTTGAGCGCACTACTTCACGATCGCAGCCGCATCGGACGGGAATTGCACGATTCCGTGTTGCAAGCGCTCTATGCAATCGGATTGACCCTTGCGCAATCCCCTGAATTGTGCAGGGGTGCGACACCGACCTTGTCGAGTTCCCACGGTCAGGTCGCTGATCAGATCCAGAAACTCATACAGGACATTCGACGGATGATCCGGAGTGTGGAATCCGAGAGTGTGGATCCTTTTAGATTGATTTCCGAGCTACAGGTTCTCGCAGAGACCTTTGAGCGGGTAAGCGGACTACGAGTTCGCGTGGAGGTCGATCCGGCGGCCGAGGAGATTCTGACCGGCGAAGAAGCGCGTGAACTCGTGACGATTGCCAGAGAGGCTTTGAGCAATTGTGTCCGTCACGCCCAGGCAACGCGTATCGTGATCGCGCTCCGCCACATCGGCTCACGAGTACGACTCAGCATTCGCGACAATGGATCAGGCTTCGACGTCGGGCATGAAACGGGTAAGGGAATTGGGTTCGCGTACATGGAAAGTCGCGTACGGAAGATCGGGGGCCGGCTCGACATCCAGTCCGTGACGGGCCGGGGCACGTGCATCACCGCTGACGTATACCTAGAACCGATCCTCAGGCCGATATGAACCACTCACGTACCCGTCTCGCGGAGGTGTCATCGTCCAACGCTCTCAAGCGGGGCATGGGCAGGCACGATACAACCAGGATACAGGCTTCTCAGAAGCCGGCCGTTCTCCCTCAGAGGTCGATTGGCCATAGCGATTGTGCACTATCGAGTAGATCCAACGGAGCGTTCCTGTTTTTCTTGTGCGAGTCCATTGTTCCGGGACGGAGCTGAGCGACGAAACAGTCTTGGGCTGGGGAAACCGACGGACCGGCCGGAATGTCAGTACTGAGGCCACGTGCGTTGCCTCCGTGCCGGCACACTGCCCCAACGATGTGGACGATTGGCCGTTTGCGGAGGGGATTATTCCGTGATTGGGGCCCAACTTTTGAAGATTCTCGTCGTCGGCGATCACGAAGTGGCGCGCCGGGGCATGAAACAAATTCTTGAAGACATCTTTCCTCACGTTGAAGTGGGAGAGGCTGACAGCGGTCCGAAGGCAATTGCAGCGGTCCAGCAAGAGCCTTGGGATTTGGGGGTGGTGGATATCAACCCTCCTGATCAACGTGGATTGGAGCTGCTCACCAAGTTACACAACACGGCTCCCAGGCTCCCTCTGGTGGTTGTGAGCCGGCATACCGAAGAGCAATACGCCATACGGGCCTTTCGAGCGGGAGCGATGGCCTATCTCACGAAACAAACCGGGCTGGAGGAGTTGGCAGGAGCAGTGAAACAAGTCCTGACCGGCCGCATGTATGTCACCGCCTTTCTCGGAGAACATATGCCCAGCAGCCGGGGAACAAATACTACCGTTCATGGCCAGCACTCTTTGTCAGAGCGAGAGATCGAAGTCCTTGTCTTGTTAGCCCGGGGCCGGTCTGTCAAGAGCATTGCACAGTCCCTCGCGCTCAGCTTCAAGACCGTCAATACGTATCGGGCCCGTCTTCTCGACAAACTGCAACTCAGGACTACCAGCGAACTGATTCGCTACGCCTTGGACCATCATTTGGTTGAATCGCCACCACGATAAGACCGCCACCCTCTCGCCGGTTCAGATTTCGCTTCTAACAAGGCCACGCGGGATCACACGATGATTGACGTCGTCCTTCCTTTTCATGCATCTCACAGCCGATACGAAACAGAGGACTCCTCCATTGCGATGCTCAACGATTGATCATCCTTCCACGAAATTCGACGTTCCATCTCTCATGAGCGCAGCGCCGTTGTTCGAATTGACAGGCTGCACCCTCCCCGAATAGGATAGCGCCCCGTGAGTCATTCCGATCATTTAGAGCCTACCGCAGCGAAGCATCCACACGCTCCTATCAATCGCGCCGAGCACCTGTTTGAAACCGTCGTGTTCGGCAGCCGGTGGATTCAAGCCCCACTCTACGGCGGCCTCATCGTGGCGGAGTTACTGTACGCGTACAAATTTCTCGTCGAACTGTGGGAAATGATCCGACATATTGATCAGCAGCAGGAGACCATATTCATGCTGGGTGTCCTGGGGTTGATCGATGTCACAATGGTGGCAAATTTGCTCACGATGGTGATCATCGGCGGATATGCAACATTCGTGAGCAAATTGGATTTGGAGGGCCACGCCGATCGACCAGACTGGCTGACGCATATCGATCCCGGCACCATTAAGATTAAGCTCGCAGCCTCACTGATCGGCATCTCCAGCATTCATCTCCTGAAATCGTTCGTTAACATCGCGCACGAAGATCTCGAGCACGTCAAGTGGAAGATCTTCATCCATCTGACCTTCATCGGATCGGCTATCCTATTAGCCTGGACCGACAAGATCATGCAGAAGGAACGCAAGCACTGACCCAATGTGTCAATGCCCAGGTGTTCAGGCTGAATGCAGAGGTTGGTTTCTGCCTCTAACAGCCTTCAGCCTATCAACCTGCACGAGGCGACGATGAAGCGATTACCACATCTCTTGTTCGCTCTTCCGATCATGCTACTCATGCAGGCGGGCTGCAGTTCCTCAGTTCTGCAACTCGGCGACGGGCTGTACCTCCACCGTGGAGAGTTTCAGCAGAAGTTGGCCGATAACAAAGAGCTCGCGGCGAAGTTCTTGATCTGCACCGGGCAGGCTCACGGCGAGCTGCCGAACACGCGACGCGACGGCGGCGCATCGAGAGAGCCACCGTCTCAGTCGACTCGAGAGATATACACGATGAGCGTGAGGCCCTTGACGGAGGTTATCGATACTGTTCGCCGGAGTCATGCCGCTAACGGAATCTCCCTTTCCATCCTCGCCGATGTCCTCGCCGACATGGTTGACGATGCGAATGCACATATAGACTTGGACAAACTCAAGCAGATCATCGAAACGGCGCAACAATGGGATAGGGATCCCGGGTTGGATGAAGAGCGACTCGAACAGGGCTCGTCCCGCTTCGTTCGTACGTTGCTGACATACAATAAGGCGTATTTCGGCGATCTGAGTTTTACGCCGAGATCAGGCCCTGCGGAGGCTGGCCTTCGAGGGGTCGTCAAAACAACCTCGAAGGGGTTTGTCGATCGAAGCGGCAACGTCTGGCTGTTTCCTGGAATCTCAGCGGAAATTGAGGAGGGTCCTGTCAATTCAGCTCGCCCCTTGCCCCCTCCGGTCGACTCCCAACGTATCAGCTCCGATCTGATACGCATCTTCCTAGAAGCCTTCTTCGATACGGCCTATCGAGTTCCGGCCGTACATGGGGCAACGGCATTGCGAGTGAGACTGGGCCCCCAGGAATCGTCCTACCCCGAGTTCGATGCGGATCACCCTGCGATTTCCCTGGAGGCCCTGGGCCGAGTAACCCGTCATGCCATGCGTGCCGAAGCCGTTGTGACATCACTCGTGGGGAAAACGGTTCGCGGCGGAAGTGTGATCGGTACTCAGAACGAGACGCTTGCCGCCACGCTCGAAACAGCCGCAGGGGTCATCGCGAAGAAGCTTACCGAGCATGAAGGATTCTGCTATTACCAGGTCATCGCGAATCAGCCGGCCATTGCTGCGCGTGACCGGAATGGGACAGCGTATGAACCGGTCTCGAGCGGGTTCGGCACACCGTTTTCACAGCGCCTGTCATCGCCATGAAGGGGTCAGAGCCCCTTTCCCGTCCCGCCAGTACGGCGTCCAGGCGAGAGAGACAAGTTTCACGGCAATGTTGGCTTTGGAAGGCTTGAGAGAGACGTTCTCAAGCCTTTCATGGAGGGGATCGGTCGTGGCTGCGAAGGCATCGGCCTCTTTCTTGAACTGCGCTTCAAGATCGATCAACTGCTGCTGCAATGCCGCTACATTCTCCTCGGCTTGCCCTACGTCCTTCGATTCCTTGATCGCACGTCCGGCTCCGCGAATTGCGGTTGTCGCTCGTCCTATATTTGTCGCGCTGATGGTCTTCCGCCCGAGGAATGCGCCCAGGATAGAGGCGCCGACCGAAATGGTCGCCTGCATTTGACTCGATCGAGATTCGGCTTCCTGCCGTTCGACCATTTGCCCCGCACGCCTGATCCGATCTTGAAGAGCTGCAATCTTCGGTGCGTATTTCTTGCGTAACCCGTCCGATTGTCTGTCCCGGGCTTCGCGGCCGGCTTGTTGCAGCCGCACGCGGAAGTCCAGTTCGGGTTCACCCGGGGTCGAGAATTCTTTCGTGCTGGGGCTCTTGAAGAGATCGATTTTCCGAGTTCGAAATAGCCACCCGGAAAACTCCTTGCTCCAGGCATCAAAACTCTTTGCCTTGCTCGCTGCACTGGGAACCGATCCGAACTGGGCATTGTCCATTGGTGTGGACTCCAGGTCGGCCAGAGCCACGTCCGCTTCCACGGCATGATCCCAGTCCACCGCTACCGGTCCGTCTGAGATCGGCGCAAGCACAGTTACATCCCGGGTGACATCGAGGCCGGTTTTGCTGTCCGATACGCGCACTTGCGAGGAGCCGAGCAGCATCGGCTGGTAGATCAACATACTTCCGCTCGGCGATGTGCCACGGATAGGAATGAACTGCTGCGGCACATCGGGCGGAAGTATGGGGCGTGCGTTCAGTGCTGAGAACTGAGTACTGAGTGCTGAGCGCGAGGTCCCGGACATCTCACGTTTCACGTTTAACGTTTCACGCTTCACGGGCTCCATCAGTGTCTTAATCTGCATTCGCGTCAACGGGCCTCGGAGGTAGGAGAGTGTCCATCTCGTCTGAAAGATCTCCGGCGCGTCTTCATGCACGTTGTTCATGAGAAAAACCCGGTTCCCGAGTCCTGCGAGCAACTGTTCCATCTGTTGTGCATTGAACTTTTTGCCCGAGCTGGCCACGGCACCTTCGAGCCCTTCAAGAACCCGTGCCTTGTCCCTCTCCGTTTGCAGCCGCCCGATAAACCAGGTGCCGGTATTTGCCAGCCCTTTGTAATCGAGATCGACAGGGTTCTGTGTCGCCAACACCACGCCCAGACCGAATGCGCGAGCCTGCTTCAGCAATGTCAGCAACGGTTGTTTCGACGGAGGGTTGGCGACGGGAGGGAAGTAGCCGAAGATTTCGTCCATGTAGAGGATGGCGCGGAGGCTGGTCGTACCGGATTGCGACCGCACCCAGCCGAGTGTTTGACTCAGCAGTAAGGTGACAAAAAACATGCGCTCCGCGTCGTTGAGATGGGCGATCGAGAAAATGGCAAGCCGAGGCTTGCCCCCTGGTGCATGGAGCATCTGGCCGACATCGAGCGCTTCGCCTTCCAACCAGACTGAGAATCCCGGGGCGGCCAGCAGGTTGTTTAACTGCATGGCGAGGCCAAAGCGTTCCTTCGAGGGATAGAACGAGTCCAAATCCAACACACCGATTTTCGTTGCGGGTGGAGTTTGGATCTGCTGGATCAACATGGCCAAATCCAGATCCCGGCCTGCCTTCCATGTGTGGTCGAGAATCGTCGACAGAAGAATGTGCTCGCGACTCTTGATGGGATCGGCCTCGACGCCGACGAGACCCAACAGACTCGTCACCGTTGTGCCGATCCGCTCGCGCAGCAGCTCGGGATCGTCCACGATCTCCTGCGACGGAGCCGCGAACGATTTGAGTATGGACACCGGAATACCTGCCGTGCTGCCGGGTGTATATACGGCTATATCAGCGGCATCGCGGAGCTTTTGAATCCGCTCACCGCTCTGGCCCCAATCCCCCAAGCCTTTCCTCCACATCTCGGATTGCTGGGTCGCATAATCCGCCGGAGAGAGCCCCTTCTTGCGCGCATCGTCCGCATTGACCCACGGCGCAAAATCTTCTCCCCGCAGCTGGGGAAAATTCAGCATCAAATTGGCAAGATCCCCCTTGGGGTCGATGATCAGAGCAGGGATGCCGTCGATCGCCGCTTCTTCGAGCAGACCAATACACAGGCCGGTCTTGCCGCTCCCCGTCATCCCGACGCAGACCGCATGGGTAACCAGATCTTTCGAGTCATAGAGCAGCCAACCAGGCTTCGATTGTTTGGCTGCCAGATCGTAGGGCCGGCCTAGATAGAAGAGGCCGAGCTTTTCAAAGTCTTCTGCGGTGGATGGGACAGGCACTGGTGGCGGCGTGGATTTCTTGGTGGCAGCTTCGCCCTTAATGCTCAAGTCGGTCTTCCTCAACTTCGGCATACCGATGTCTCCCTTCGATCAACGGTCGGGATGAATTGCGCGGTATTGTAGTGACCTACAGAATGAGCTGCAAGCAGGTGTGGAACGACTTGATCAACTGGAAGGGCGGGGGGAAAGCAAATGATTAACTGCCGGAACGACGGCCTCTTCCTTCGTCCACGAGAAACCCCTCCCACAATCGGCCAGAAAGTCCTGCCAAGGAAAGCCTCAATCCCGTCTACCCGGCGCGAATTCTGATATTAGACAGCTCCGATGGCAATTATCATGATAATTGCCATCACCGTTGGCACATATGGCACATATCATCACGACGCAGTTATTCTTCTGGTGTCGAGAAGTCAGGAGGACGGCGAATCCTTGTGCTGCGAATGCCAGTACCGGGTGCAGGGCATGAAGATGTTCGAGATGTTCAGAAACAAGAGCGTATGCACGGGGATCTTTCAATACGTGCCCAGAGTTGGTGTTTCACAGCTTATATATCGCTTCCTACATCCGCCCCGCGCTTAGTACTCGGCAAATCTGCACATCGTCAGACCGAAGAGCTATAAGCATCAAAGTAGGCGAGCAGCTGGGTATAGCGGAATGCGAGCTTGCTGTTTCGCAGTCTCTTGTGCTCCTCCAACTGTTGGACAACAAATGTGCGCGCCTTCTGATACAAGTTATCGTGATGCGTATGCGTCACCGCCTGTCGGAAGGCATCGCCAAGATAGTGAACAATCCAATAACCATCATCATCTTGAGCAAGCAGGTCCAAGCATTTTTGTGCAAAACTTCGGTTGACTCTGTTGGCTAGCTCATCTCCCGGATTGCTTTTATGAGCCTCCAAGAATCTTACAGCTTCTTGGCCGATTACGATTCTTGGATACTGAGCCACTTCGCTTTCGAGTTCGTATGCCCTAACAATTGCCGGACCGTATAACTCGCCTGGGCGAATTTCCGAAGCCCAAGCAATATCAATAGCACCCCGAACAGGACGGCGTCGGACTAGACCCAGCAGACAAAAATATCCTGCCGTGCAATAGAGCTCAAAAACTCCCTTTGCTGGGTACTTGTTCTCCTGGTCCCCTAAGCATACAAATTTGACGAAGCCGTCTGACCAATACTGGGTCTTTACAGATTCAAATTGGATCTCGTCCCAAGTAGTTCTTTCCTCATCACTTAACTCTTGGCGAAATGGCGAGTTGGGATCCGGAGACAAGACCTCCTTCAACTCCTCGACATCCTGCTGAAGCTGGAGGATGCCTCCTATGTTATTCGACAAGACTTTCTGAAAAGCCTCATCCTCTGCTTCCGAACTAATGTGAGGCAACAGGCCTTGACCTTGAGCAGCGTTTCGTTGACCTAACAAATCAATGAAACACACGCAATAATTAAAAGCCATGCGTTTTCCTGACTCGCCATTCAGCATAATGGTTGGATTCTCTGCTATCAGGCTCAGCTTATACACATCAAGCAGCTGAAGGCCATTAGCGCCATCAGCCACCACTTCCCCCTCTTCCTTCTCTCAGCGGGGAGGGGCGAAGATCCATCTTGGCGGGTGGCGCTGACCTGGGAGCCCGACCGCCCGCAGCGGGGTCCCTACACCGGGCGGGGTGCGAGGACGGGCGGGCTGGTCAGCGACAGGACCCGCCTCCTTAATCACACCCCTCCGTCACCCCTCCCCCCGCCTCCCTCAGCACCTGCCCCGTATACGATCGCTTCGACCTGGCTATTTCCTTCGGCGGCCCTTCCGCCACGATCTCACCACCTCGATCGCCACCCTCCGGTCCGAGGTCGATGACCCAATCGGCATTCCTGACCACATCGAGATTATGTTCGATCACGACCACGGTATTTCCGGCTTCGACAAGCCGATCAAGCACGTCGAGCAACCGTTGTACATCGGCGAAATGAAGCCCGGTCGTCGGCTCATCCAAAATATACATCGTGCGGCCGGTCGGTCGTTTCGACAGTTCGCGCGAGAGTTTGACCCGCTGCGCTTCGCCTCCGGATAGCGTCGTAGCTGACTGGCCCAGCTTCACGTAGTGCAGCCCGACATCGTGTAAGGTGTCGAGCTTCCGCTTGATGAATGGAATGTGCTCGAAGAATTGCACGGCGTCGTCTACGGTCATATTCAACACATCGGCGATACTCTTTCCCTTATGATAAATCTCCATCGTCTCCCGGTTGTATCGCTGGCCTTTGCAGACTTCACAGGTGACATAGATATCCGGCAGGAAATGCATCTCAATCTTGATCAACCCATCGCCCTGGCAGGCCTCACAGCGCCCCCCCTTCACATTGAAACTATAGCGGCCCGGCTTATATCCCCGTACTCGGGACTCGGGCAGATTTGAATAGAGATCCCGGATGAAACTGAACAGACCTGTGTAGGTCGCCGGGTTTGAACGCGGAGTCCGACCGATCGGAGACTGGTCGATGTCGATCACTTTATCCAGCGCTTCGACACCCAGCAGTTGCTTGCAACCGTCGATCTTCGGTTTCTTGTGATAGAGCAACTGAGAGAGGGAATGGAACAGCACTTCGAGCACCAGCGTACTCTTTCCCGACCCGGACACGCCGGTCACACAGGTGAGCAGACCGAGGGGAATCTTGGCTGTCATTCCCTTCAGGTTGTGTTTCGTAGCTCCTACGATGGACAAGAGCCCCTTAGCCTTGCGTTGGTGGCGAGGAAGGCTGACCATGTGCGTGCCGCGGAGATATTGGCCTGTCAGCGAGTCGGGATTTCCCATGACGTCGGTAGGCGTACCTTGGGCGATGATCCGGCCCCCCTGTGTTCCGGCGCCAGGTCCCATATCCAAGAGATAGTCCGCCGCCATCATGGTTTCCGCATCGTGCTCGACCACGACCACCGTGTTACCTAGGTCGCGCAGGCGCAGCAAAGTTTGAAGCAGGCGCCGATTATCTCGCTGATGGAGGCCGATCGATGGTTCGTCGAGTATGTAGAGAACGCCGACGAGACCGGAACCGATTTGCGTGGCGAGCCTGATGCGCTGGCCTTCTCCACCGGACAAGGTCGCGGCTGCCCGATCCAACGTCAAGTAATCCAGGCCGACGTTGACTAGAAATCCGAGGCGTTCGCGAAGTTCTTTCAAAATGCGATGGGCAATCATCAATTCGCGCTCGGTGAATTTCAACGAATTGAAAAAGTCAGCCGCCGCTCGCACGGAGAGATGTGTCACCTCCGCGATCGACTGAGAGGCCACCTTGACGGACAGACTCTCAGGCCGCAGTCTCGCGCCGTTGCAGACCTCGCAGGGTTCCAGCAACGTGAAATCTTCATCGTCGGGACCGTCGGGCGTCATGGCATAGCCGATGCCGTCGCAAGCCGGACAGGCTCCATGCGGGCTGTTGAACGAAAATACACGTGGCGTAATTTCCGGATAACTGACGCCGCAGCGGATGCAGGCGAGCTTCTCGCTAAAGAGAGACACCTTGCCATTATCCGCCAGCACCCCGACAAGTCCACCTGCGAGTTTCAGCGAGGTCTCTACCGAATCGGCCAGGCGCCGCGTCAACGCCTCGCCCGGTTTCATCACCAGCCGATCGACGACGATTTCGATCGTATGTTTTTTCTGCTTATCGAGCGCAATGTCCTCGCCCAGGTCAACCGGTTGACCATCTACTCTGGCCCGGACATACCCGGCCCGACGCATATCGAGGAGTTCCTTGCGATACTCTCCCTTTCTACCGCGGACGATCGGGGCCAATATCTGAAATCTGCTCCCTTCCGGCAGCAGGCTGATAGCGTCAACCATCTGCTGCACCGTCTGCGCCGTGATTTCTTCGCCACATTGGAAACAGAAGGGGTGTCCGATACGGGCAAAAAGAAGGCGAAGATAATCGTAGATTTCCGTCACGGTGCCGACGGTGGATCGGGGATTGTGACTGGCACTCTTTTGCTCGATGGAAATGGCAGGCGAGAGCCCTTCGATCGAATCCACGTCGGGCTTACCCATTTGTTCGAGGAACTGACGGGCATAGGCCGAGAGCGATTCGACGTAGCGACGTTGCCCCTCGGCATAGATCGTGTCGAAGGCCAGCGATGACTTGCCGGACCCGCTCAGGCCGGTGATCACGACGAGCTTGTCGCGGGGGATCGTGACATCGATGTTCTTGAGATTGTGCTCGCGAGCCCCTTTGATGACGATCGAGTTATGCATGAGGGCGGGATTATAGCATGGGGACTAGGCCACCTTGACAAACCAGGAAGGCCGGTGCTACCACGCTCTCATGGTGCATGTGGATACACCCCCCGTTCAGAAGGGGACAGACTCTCCAGCGGCTCCGGTCGCTGTCTCGACCTGGACTGGCTCGGCCCGTGAACAGGCCGTTCAGCGGATGTTTACGTCAATAGCCGAGGCCTACGATCTCAACAACACGCTTCTGAGCTTCGGATTGCACCATAGGTGGAAGGAGATAACCGCCTCGTACGTCCCTATCACCACAGAAGGCTTGGCACTCGATGTCGGTTCCGGCACAGCCGATCTCGCACTCTTGGTCGAACCGCGTATGGGAGTCGGCGGTCGCGTCATTGCGTCCGACCTCAACCACGCCATGCTTGTCGAGGGGCTGAAGAAAGTGACCGCGCGGGGATTGGGACAGCGGATCACCTGTCTTGAAGCCAATGCTGAGCATCTGGGGTTTCCCGATCGGACGTTCCATGCCGTGACTACGGGGTTTTGCATGAGGAACGTCGGGGATCTCCGTCAAGCGCTCTCGGACATTCACCGTATTGTGCAGCCAGGTGGGCGATTTGTGTGTTTGGAGTTTTCCCGGCCTGTCTTCGGTTGGCTCCGGGCACTGTACAATTGGTACTCGTTCCGGCTCCTTCCCTGGATTGGCACGAAAGTGGCGCATGACACGACCGGCGTCTATGAATATCTCCCTGCCTCCATTCGGAACTTCCCGGACCAGGAACGCTTGAAACAGATGCTCCTCGACGTAGGCTATCGGCAAGTCACGTATCGCAACCTGAGCGGCGGGATCGTGGCGATTCATATTGCGACCAAATGAAGTGCTGAGTCCTGAGTGCTAGGTGCTGAGCATGGTGAAAAAAGTTGAATGCTTTGAAGATCTCATTGCATGGCAGAAAGCAAGGCTGTTGACGAAAACCAACTATAAGATAACCAGGGAACGTGTGTTTGTGAAAGACATCGGCTTATCCAGTCAAGTCCAACGTGCCGCAGTATCCATCGTGGCAAATATTGCAGAGGGCTTTGAACGAAATCGCTCCGGAGAATTCCATCAGTTCTTGTCTGTTGCCAAAGGCTCCTGTGCCGAGGTTCGATCCCACCTCTATGCTGCACATGATGCTGGATACCTTGAGCGAGATCGTTTTATTGAATTACTTCCTCAAGCTGAAGAAGTGGGACGGATTATCGGAGGGCTAAGAGTTTCTGTCGCGAGCCAAAAGAGGCAGCTCCGCGACAGCAATGGCTCTTCTTCATCAACTCAGCACTCAGCACAAAGCACTCAGCAATAAATGGAATCAATTCTGTATATTTTTATGCCTTGCAAGAAGGTCTACCCCATCGGGGCAACCTATCTTGCTGATTTTATTCACCGACGCAAGCCGGACGTGCGGCAGCGCATTATCGACCTGTCGCTCTTTCCCGATGCCCAGCGGCTCAGTGCGGTCCGCGATGCGACTGCTGAGTTCAAACCGGACCTCGTTTGTTTTTCCTGGCGCGACATTCAAATCTTTTCCCCGCACGAGGGAGACTCCTCCCTGGAACACGCGTTTAATTTCTACTTTGCGAGCAACCCGCTCAAACGTGTTGCCGCCTCGTTTGCGGGAGTGAAGCAGCTCTACCGCTACTACAGCCATATCAGGGCAGCGCTCTCCTACCCCTGGTTGATCGCGAAGGAGTTCCCGAAGGCGCAAATCATGATCGGTGGCGGGGCCTTTACCGCTTTTGCCGATCAGCTCATTCTGAAGCTTCCGGAAGGTACCATTGGGATTCTTGGTGAGGGAGAAGACGCAATTCTCAAAGTCATAGAAGGCCAGTCGCTGGAGAACGAGCGCTACATTCTTCGGGAGGGGAAGACCATTCGAAAGGGCCAGCAGGGCTCGCCGGCTCTGCTCGATGCGCTGACCGTCGACTTACCCTACCTGACCTCGATTTTCCCGCAACATCGAGAGTATCTGGACGAATCCATCGGGGTCCAGTCGAAGCGGGGCTGCCCATACGACTGCGCGTTCTGTCTCTATCCCTACATTGAAGGAAAGCGGGTGCGCTATCGGCCACCTGCCATGGTCGTGAAGGATATCTCTCAGCACTATCATCAATGGAGCGCCCGGCGCTTTTGGTTTACGGATGCCCAATTCATTACCGGTAAAGAAGCCTATCCCCAATGCACCGAGATCCTAGAACGGATTCTTGCGGAGAAGCTGGAGATCGAATGGTCCGGCTATATCCGAACATCGCTCATCACCTCAGAGCTTGCCAAACTCATGGTTCGGTCCGGCGTCGGCGATCTCGAGGTCGCTATTACGTCGGGCTCTCAAGAGGTGTTGAACGACCTCCATATGGGGTTCAAGCTTGAACGGCTGTACGATGGTTGTCGTTATCTAGCGGAAGCAGGATTCAAAGGAAAGGTCATTCTCAACTATTCACTGAACAGTCCAAAAGAAACCGAAGCGTCCTTACTCCAAAGCGTGGAGTCCTATAAGAAGGTCGCTTCGATCCTGGGTGAAGAGCGAGTTTTCCCTCTCATGTTCTTTTTAGGCATTCAGCCGAACACTGATCTGGAGCAACGGCTGCTGGAGGAGGGATACCTTTCGGCCGGGTACAACCCGTTAATGTTGACCCCGACGAGTATTAGAAAGCTCCTCTATAACCCGGCACCGCTGAATTCGTTTATCGCCAAGGCTTGCCTTCGAGCCTGGGAACGAAAAGAGGGAAGCCGGGACCCGCGAAAATGGACAGGATCCCTGTCCCAAGCTTCAGGGGAATCAGCTCCCTATGCGGATAAGAACTTGATTCGAGGGATTGAGGGGAACTCCGGACGTGATGCCCTTCTGTCCCTGGAAGAGATCCTTCGATCCCGTCAATCGATTCGCTCCACGAAGGACTCAGGTGAAAGACCGGTAGTAACCCCGGCATCCTAGGCCCCTCTCACCAACCAGCGTCGATGCCTTGCTTTCGAATTCAGGCCGGTGCTATCATCCACATTCTTTGATGGTGTGAAAGTTCGTCAACCAATTGGAAATTTTGACAAATACTCCTGCTCGCCTTGGTCTGGATGGCACCTTGAGGAGACCTCTCGATGTATAAGACGATCTATGTCCCGGTCGACAACTCTGACCATTCCAACACAGCGGTCGACATCGGTGTTCACTTCGCCAAAGCCTTCGGCTCGAAAATTGTGGGCAGCCATGTCTATGCGGCCAAGATGCACGACAAACGATTCAAACAGATGGAAGCGGGCTTGCCAGAAGAATACCATGATGAGAAAGAACTCGACCGGCAGCGCCAAATCCATGATTCGTTGATTACCCGCGGACTCCAGATCATCACCGACTCCTACCTCGACTACGTCGATAAGAAATGCGCCGAAAACAACCTGCCGATTGAACGTCGCTCGCTCGAAGGCCGAAACTGGAAAGTCCTCGCCGAGGATATCAATACCAATGCCTACGACCTGGTCATTATGGGCGCTTTGGGTGTCGGCGCGGTGAAGGACAGCGTGATCGGCAGCAACACCGAGCGCGTGCTTCGTCGCGTGCGGAATTCGGACATGCTGATCATCAAACAAACCCAGCCCATGAGCGGTGGAAAAATTGTAGTGGCAGTCGACGGAAGCCCGTATTCCTTCGGCGGGCTCATGACCGGCCTGACACTCGGCAAGGCCTTCAACATGCCTGTCGAGGCGATCTCGGCCTTCGATCCCTATTTCCACTATGCAGCCTTTCACAGCATATCCGGTGTGCTTAACGAAGAAGCCGGGAAAGTGTTTCGCTTCAAGGAGCAGGAAAAATTACATGAGGAAATCATCGACAGCGGTCTCGCGAAGATCTATCAGTCGCATCTCGACATCTGTCGCGAGATCGCTCAGACCGAGCGAACTGACGTGAAGACCACCCTGCTGGACGGCAAGGCCTTCGAGAAAATCATTCAATACGTACGCAAGGATATACCGGCCTTGCTCATTGTTGGGCGGATTGGCGTGCACAGCGACGAGGATATGGACATCGGCAGCAACACGGAAAATCTCTTGCGATCCGCACCCTGTAACATCCTGGTCTCGAACAGGAAGTACGTGCCGCCGATCGATACGTTGGCGGAATACACCATCGCCTGGACGGAGGAGGCTCTCCGCAGGATGGAAAAAATCCCGATATTCGCGAGAGGCGTAGCCAAGACGGCTATTCATCGCTATGCCATTGAAAAGGGCCACACCATCATCAGCAACACGGTGGTCGATGCGGCCGTAGGGCATATCCTGCCCAAGGGCGCGATGGACGCCATGCGCGCATTGGGGGGTAGCCTGGATGCGGCTGGTATCGATCGCGACAAGATGCAGGCAGACGAGCTTGTTGTGAAGGATCTCATGGGTTCCACGCTCAGCGGCATGATGACCGAAGTTGTGGATGAAAAACCGAAAGTAAGCGCTGACACCCAGGCGTATTTGGACCGGATGACCCAAAATTACTTCGTCTGTGACGGCTGTGGCTACATCGGTAAGGGCGAGACTCCCGTGAAATGCCCTGTCTGCGCCGCCGGAGGCGATCGCTTCAAACTGGTGGATAAAAAGATTTTCGAGGCAGCAGCGCACGCTGAAGGGGTCCTGGAGACCGACCTGGCCTACGATGATGTTCCCATGCAGTGGACGAAAGATGCCAAGGAAGGAATTCGTGCAGTTCCGGCCGGATTCCAACGCCGGCGTGCCAAGGCCAAAATCGAGAAGACTGCCCGCAAACTCGGTATGACTACGATCACGTTTGAATATGCCGCGCCTATGATTCAGGAGGCCGCTTCCGAAGAGTACACGCCGATCTTTGCTAACAAGGGAACTGGTGCGTCCGCCGAGTCCCAAGCGTCTGTTGCCGCTGCAACAGATTCCACCAATGATGGAATTGCTTCGTACGAGGGTGGCCGGGGGAACGAGAACAACGGCACGACGGAACCTGTCCCCGCTTCTCCCTACACCTGGATGCCGGAGGCTCGATCACGGCTCGAACGGGCTCCTGAAGGGTTCATGCGCGACTGTACGCGTGCCCTCATCGAAAAACATGCTGATAAGATCGGTGTCATGGTCATCACAGCCGAAGTGGCTCACGAAGGCATTGAACAAGCCAAGGACTACATGGCGGAAGCTATGAAGACCGGCAACCTGAAGGACATGATCGCGAACCTCACTGGAAAGGGAAGTGCGTAGTGCACAGTGCTGAGTACTGAGTTTCAGCCGATTCGGTCGAGACTTTTCCGCGACTCAGCACTTCCGCGACTCAGCACTCAGCACTCACACACATGGCTAAGCCTCTCCCAATCGTCAATATCCCGTCTGTTGCGGGCGCGTTCGGAAACATCCAACAACAGGTGACAGAGTTCTTTAGTCCGTCTTCCACTTCTCCTGCACCGTACGATGGTCGGACCGTCGATGATTTCAAGCCCTATCTCATCGCGCTGAACCTCACGAAGCGATGTAATCTCAAGTGCGATCATTGCTATCTCGATGCGACGACGAAGTCTGCCGGGGCGGATGACGAACTCTCGACAGAAGAATGCTATAAGCTCATTGATCAGATTGCTCAGGTCAACAAGGGCTGCCTTCTCGTCATCACGGGCGGCGAGCCGCTCGTCCGTCCTGATATCCTCGACATTGCGCGCCATGCCGTGAAGGTGGGTTTCATGGTGGTATTCGGAACCAATGGGATGTTGATCGATGACCGGCTAGCGAAAGAACTGGTCGAGGTCGGTGTGATGGGCGTGGGGGTTAGCATCGATTCGCTCGTTCCTCAGAAACACAATCGTTTTCGCGGCGTACCTGGTGCGTGGGAGGCCGCCCTCGCAGGCATCGAAGCCTGTAAACGGAACGGATTGGCGTTCCAAGTGCACTTCAGCGCGCAACCCATGAATTATCAGGAACTGCCTGAGGTGATCGATTGGGCGCACCAGCTTGGCGCCAAAGTGCTCAATGTCTTCTTCATGGTCTGTACCGGGCGCGGTGAAGAACTGACCGACATCACCCCTACGCAATACGAAGAAGTACTCGGGTACCTGGTCAACTGTCAGGACAATTACAAGGGCATGCTCGTCCGGGCCCGGTGTGCGCCGCATTTTAAACGGCTAGCCTACGAGAAGGATCCGAATTCTCCTATTACCAAAGCGACGGGTTACATGGGAGGCGGCTGCCTTGCCGGCACAAACTATGCGCGAGTGACTCCCAACGGCGAATTGACCCCATGTCCCTACATGCCCCTGTCTGCCGGAAATATTAGAGAGACCAGCTTCGTTGATCTCTGGGAAACATCCGATGTCTTCAATTCCTTCCGTTATCCACACCTGAAAGGGAAATGTGGCGACTGCGAATACACCGACATCTGCGGCGGCTGTCGCGCACGTCCCTACGTCGATCATGGTGATTGGCTCGACGAGGACCAGTGGTGTCTCTATACACCGAAGGGCGGCGAGAAGATTAAGGTTGCGTTTAATACGACGGAAGAGAGCCTTGTGACGTGGGATGAAGAATCCGAAAAACGACTGACCAGGATTCCCTATTTTTTGCGCGCCATGGTGAAAAAAGGGGTAGAAAAACATGCGCGCGAACATAGTATCCCCCTGATTACCATCGAGTTGATGGAAGAACTCCGCAAGAAACGATTCGGCAACGATACCCCGGTCTTCAAATTTTGACGTTAATCGTGAAACGTTAATCGTGAAACGCGTTATTATTCAAGTCCGATTTGATTCAGATTTTCGGTTAACGGTCAACGAATAACGATTAACGATCTTCAGAATGGATGCTCTTCAAAGCCTCGTCATCGACCTTAATACACTGATCCCGATCATCAATCATTGGATTCACTTGTTGTCGGCGGTCGTTTGGATCGGCGGACTTGCGTTCCTTGTCATGGCTGTGACCCCTGGGCTAAGGAAGGCAGTTGCGAAGGAGCAGATTAAGCCGATTACTGATGCGTTTTATCAGCATTACAAGAAAGTCGCGGGAATTCTACTCATCATCCTACTGTTTACCGGTGGCATCAATTTCCACTACGTTAATCAGGTCATCACTTCACAAACCGGTAGCGGGATCCAACATCACGCAAAATATTTAGCCGTCTTCTTTATCAAGCTGTTTCTCGTGCTCTGTCTTCTCACGCTGTTCCTTTACACTGTGCTTTTCAAATCCGATGACGCAGAGGAAGGCGGAGAAGAATCTTACGAAGCGATCCCCTTCCAGCGAGTTGCCCTCTGGATTGGGCTCTTCATCCTCCTCTGTGCCGCAGCGATGAAACATCTTCATCAATAGCTCGCGCTCCATCTCCGGCTCTCAGTGGCTTTTATCCGCCGCGGTCTCCCTCCGCGCGTATCTCTCAGGATAAGGACTGTACTGAATCAGATACGCCCGTATGGAATGCCACGACGTTTACCATCATTCCTCAAACTACACTCCCTCAATGACTTACGCCTGATGTTCGGGAACGTTTGTGATGAAAACGATCTGGTACAAGGGTTGCTGTACCCCCGTGGTTTGTCATCACGGGACATGAGAGTACGGAGCTGATGGGCTGAAGATGGAAGTTTCTTGGCGAAGCGAAACGCCGGTGGGCCCCCACTCATGAGGTCAATGCTTCTCAAGCAGGGGGGGCCACCTCTGGATTATGCCCATCCGGAGATCTCCCACCGCCATGCGCCTTCGCCATTAAGGCCGCGCCCTGCCATTTAGCAGCGGCGCGGCCATCCAATCTGACAGGGGTCCCATTAAGCAAGAAGCAAGAAACTAGGACCATGGCAGGGGAACTCATTCCCTTTCAAATAACCGAGAGAGGTATACCTATGTCGTCGACTGATCCGGCTGCTCCACATCACTCGAACAAGAATGGACATGGCGAGACATCTAGCCCTTCAGTAAGATCGAACAAAGCCGGACGGCAACAGTCTCGAATGGTCAGACTCACTGTCGGCCTCCCTGGGGACCTAGTCGATCGTCTGCGCGACGCGGTCTATTGGAGCCCCAGTTTGACGCTGGCCTGGTTGATTGCTCAGTCATTACGGGATTCCCTGATCCAAATGGAGTCCTTGCGTCAGGGCCCTTTCCCAAAGCGACCGAACGCGCTCCGGGCGGGGCGACCGCGATTGGTCGGGCAAACAATGAACGTGCCCACTCGCGCCAGGACTCTCGACAAGGGGGTCACCGCTCCAACTGAGGGAATCACTCAGCCCATTCTCACCTCGCACCCACCCATCGGATAAAGGCATTGTCAATTTGTCGACGCGGCAATTCACATCCCTTCAATCAGGATGTCAAGGAGGCTGCATTGCATGCTGTCGCACCGCAATTTAAAGGCAACGGATTTTAGGAAATACTTTTGATGTTTCCTTGCTCACAGAAGATTCTAATGCTGACCGACAGCAGCCTCGATTTCGGAACTAATGGATTCGGGCTTTCCGAATTCGAGACTTTCATCGCGAACGCGGGTATATAGTGGCTACCGCGCATCAAACGGAAGCGGCCCAAATTTGACCATCGCCGACGCTATCGATTAAGTACCGCGGCAAGAGCGGTGCCGACGGTAGACCATGCCCAGATTTGACTAGGTGCGCTTAACACGCCGGGGCTTTCTGTTATGGAATACTAGAGGGTTTATTGAGGACGGGTACGAGGAAATTGCTGGAGAATCTCTTTGGGAAGAAAGAAGCGGCGCCCAGGATGCTATTACCGATTACCCCTAACGGAGGCTTGATCAAACGACTGCTTTCGCCAAAAGGATTCAGTCCGGGAAATAGTCGGGCGAGTGTGTAGGCAGAAACACAGCGTTGTCCACAGCCACCCACGAATCACATCGACTCGAATCGTCCACCACCCTGGGCTGGCAGGCAGCCGGTGATGCGACACGATGCAACGGTGTCGATAGATCAGCCATCGACAAAATCCTGTTCCCCGCTCCCCCTTGAATATCCATCTCCGACGTCCTGCAAAGGCGGGGGTTGCCGTTGCGACAATCCCGGCATAGTTTTCACGGCTCCATTAGACAGATTCGCCGCTCGGTACACTGTAACGAGTATGTCTCTATCCCATACGTGTGTTTCGCCCGTCGACAGTGCGACTCTTCGGCAACCCATCATCAATAAGGCGGGCTAGAGTTTCTTGAAGAACGAATCGTAGACGCCGTAGGCTAGAATCAACCCGATCAAGACGTAATACAAAGTGGAGATCCCGCTATAGTCAGGTGCGCCCCCACCGCCCGGCTCGTTCGCTAGGACGTAAGACGCACCAGCCAGTAGGATCGTACTTGACACTGCGACAACCCTCGCACATCTCCTTTTCATGTCCCAATCCTCCCTGTCTCTGGTCAACGAGATAAACGAAAATCCTATATTACTCAAGTTATCAGACCAGACGCAATACCTCCCAAGTTACATATGCAGGCAGGGAATAGAAGCGGGGAGGGCTCGGCTAGGAGGTGGTGGGATTTCTGGTAAACGCTTTCAATGCAGTCGAAACTTCCCTGAAAGAATGAGCGAGTTTGTCGAGTTGCGCCCCTTTAGCCAACACTTCACCTGCGAGGGATTTAAGTTGACTATCATAGTTTCCGATTTCTGAGGCAACCTCGGAGACCTTTCCAAGTATGTCTTTACAAGCGTTCAATTCTTGTTTCAGCTGCTGAGAAATGGTTTGGGTAGCCTTGATCTCTTCCATGGAAGCTTGCAGTTGTTGCGTCAATCGTCCGACGTAGGCCTCTCGGTCTCGCATGTCGGACTCCAGGTTAATCCGTATTTCTTCGCTCTCGCGTCGGCGATCCTCAAAATTCTGGATTACATGGATCAAGGAGGCGAGATCCCCTCCGATCTTTGGCGAACCAGGCAACGGTTGCCCGCACTCCAACGCTCTGATTGCAGGTTGCAGCCATTCGATGAAAGCCATCACGTCGCCCAGTTTCAGATCGGTCATTGTTGAAGTGGGATTGGCCGGAGGCAGGCTGTCGCGGCTCTGGGGCGCTTGCGGCGGCTGCGAAGTTACGGACTGTTTCATTTTCTTCTGTTGGCTATTTCTCGGCTGCGCCCAACGATGATACTCCAACAAGACCGCGATACAATGACGACACATCGGCTCTTCCGGCAGCGCGCAACTGCACTTTGAGATGAGATGCCCCTCCTTGAGACGGATGGTCTGCTCGTAAAGACCGGAATTTCCGATGACGGCTGACGAAATCTGGGCGTCGTCTGCTTCAACGATGCGAACGCGATTTTCTGAGAGATACTGGTTACCGATGTGGAAGGCATTGCGATCCACCACGGCCTGAATCATCGGTGGATCTAGGAGGCTTAGCCGCTCTGCCGAACAGGGGATCTTATTTCGCATACGTTGTGCCCCCAACCTCGACTACTCCAATCTCGTTCTGCTGTCAAGTCTGAAACAGACGGAGGAGACTGTCAAGGGACCACAGCTTTTCGGCAGGTAGCTGCCTCTCAGCCAATTACTTCCTTCGACATCAAACAGAGGTGCCTTGTGAGCGCACGGCACCGGTTAAATGGAGTCGTGTAGAGATATTCGGCCATGCCACAGAATCGCTCGCACGCGATGCAGAGGGGGGCGCGATGAACATCACAGGATTGTCAGGTTGCGGAACAATTGTGTGCGAGAGTCAAACTTCTCCGGTCTGCGACCACAATCACACAGGCGTTCATATTCTTCGCGAATCTTTCAGCAGCGACGAGGGGGGCCCTGCTCGCTGACCGGTGTCAACCAGAGATAGTCAGCGATCTTTTCTCGGATCATGTCTTGAAACTCCTTAACGCGCCCTATCTCGAAGGACGTCATATAGACGCTAACCTGGCGGACTTGATTGGCCAGGCGGCGGGCCACTCGCTTGGGAACCGGAAGGTTGAACTGAATGTGTCCGCTCCCGGTATAGCTGACCAGCGGTCCGGCCCTGTCATCGCTTCCCGAGCGAATCTGATTGAGACGACGGACCAACGTCTTGGCCATCCCTTCATCGCGAACCATGGAGGCTTCTAGCATCGTTTGATAGAGGTTGTCGCTCCTCTTACCATGACAGGCCTGGAGTTGCTGAAGAATACGTGTCCGATAAATCGGATCATCGACAATAACTTCATTCTTCATGCCCCACTCTGCCATCATCGGGTCGGATTCTGCCTGAACCAAACCGTTCTTCGCCACGATTCTCACCAAGGGCTTCGGGGGATTCATCGCGTCCAAAGTCCAATGCTCTTCTTTTGCTAACTGGACCAGGGGCTCATACTCCTCATACGAACCGCCCCAGTTCTGTTGCCACCGCGCGGCCACCAGAAATTCCTGACGGCTCAGATCAGAACCAAGAAGGTATTGATCCAGTGCCGCCTGGCCGTCCCAGCCGAACATTTCCATCGCCAGGGCCGGCGTGCGTCCCTCGGTCTGAAGCTTCCGTAGTACCGTCAGCGCCGCATCGATATGAAACCGATTGTGATGTTCCTCTCCTAGGTAGATAATCTCTTGCTGGAGCAACAAAGTTATCCACTGGTCGAGTGATACCGGTTGCTCCGTCGCCGTATCGATGATCTGCCATTCGTTGAAGAGGGTCTGTTGACCCTCTTGTGAGATAGTAGAGGTTTTCGCACCTCCTCCACTCGTGCAGCCTGCGGTGAGCCACACTGCTCCGACGAACAATAGCACCTGAAATGTAACGAAGATCACTCGGATAGCACACATCGCTTCTACCTAGCACAGGTTTCTGGAATTGAGCAAGGCAGCAACCTTGACCCGTATGGGCCAGGTCGATATCCTGCATCAACTTAATCAACCGACCTCGACCGATTCGTTTTCACGCTCAGCGCCAAGCACACTATGGTTTCTACCGAACAGGTTCTTGCAGACTTCCGTTCACAGGTGACTCAACTCCTGCAGGAGCGAGACAGGGAATGGGAAGCCTCACGCAAGCTGGTCGGGTCAACGCAGATCGCTGTCACGCTGAGGCGCCTGATCGAGGAGGCTCACCGTGTCGAACTTCCTGTCATCATTCGTGATGCGATTACTCTCGCGTTGGGCAACTCAGAGGCAACCAGCATTCAGAACCTGTCCGGTCCCCGACTGAAAGAGCTCACAGGGCTCCCTCCGACCAAAGCTGTACGCGCCCTCTGTGTATGGTTTGGCATCTTCGAGGGAGAGATCTTTCAGTGGCCTGTGACTTCCTTGGGGAGCGAAGAGATTCAGGTCTTTGCTCAATCCCATTTTAATCCTTTCGATCTATTGCTTGAGGCAGGCGTAGCTTCCTTGCTTGATCTGGGGGCCGGCGACCTATCCTTTGCCACAGAAATTGTCGAGCTATACGTGCCTTCCCTTGAACAGCGAAAGCAGGAGTTAATTCTACATGGCATCGATCGGCTTCAGCCGGGCTCAAGACTGGGTGGTCCGCTTCATCCGGAACGGGAGAGACTTAAGGGCCTGCGATCTCGGACAGGGCTTTCGTTTCAATTCTACGGAAATCAGGACATGTTCGAATTGAGTGCTCTCGACCAGGCCGGAAAACTTGCGTCGCGCTACACGATTGCGACCTGCTGGGCTCCCGCTACACCCACGTTTGCCTACGAGCCGACCAGACTGTCAGACCGCATTATCACCCAAGAGCTCTATCGAACCAAAGGCGCGTTCCGTCAGATCTATTACTCCGGTGAACCGGCCCTGGAAGTTCGGCACGGGGACCGCGCACTTCTCTTTCCCCCTTGGAAATTCGAGATTCGAGGCCCCCTCACCTTGCTTGATCTACTAACGCGCCGAGGCCTCCTCTGTGTTCTAGGAGCAGTTGATACTCAGGTTTTCTGGGAGACCCTGGCACAACTTCTCGAAGATGTCCGCTTTCGTCCAAACAATCAGGTGTTTACATCAGAAAACCTCCCGACGATTTTCGGCGAGATCTTTGAGCGCATCTCTTCTCTCGCTCTGGGCGAGACCCTAAACCTCTCGGACTACTGTCTATTACGCCGGCAGATTCCACGAATACTCTCCTCTCTTCCGACACAAGATTCATTCTACCGCTTCCGTTCTGTTCAGATTCGTCGCGGAGCCGTTTTCCACGGAGTCCCCGCCAGCAGCACGGCTCGACGGTTCTCTGACATGGTCGAAGAAAGCCCTCCTTGGATGCTGATTCTTGTGCCGGAGTAAACTCGCGTTGAAATGACCCTTTCGGTGCAAAACCGTACGAGTCGTCCTCTCCAGGCTTGTCGATGCAAGAACTCGTGCGAAAATTGACCATCTACAGACCCTTTGTTAGACTTCGAACGTGTCAGATCACCATGCATTTGTGAACTACCAGGACCACTAACTCCCAACATGAGTTCAACTCACACCATCCAGGCGATCCAGGACAATATTGCGTTGGTTATTAAGGGGAAATCCCGTGTGATCGAGATGGCCGTGGTCTGCCTTCTGGCCCGTGGCCATCTTCTGCTCGAGGATGTACCTGGAGTGGGCAAAACCACGCTTGCGCACAGCTTGGCCCGATCGCTGGATTGTTCGTTCAAGCGCATTCAATTCACCAGCGATCTCTTGCCATCCGATATTGTCGGCATCTCCATGTTCAACCGGCAGAAACAAGGGTTTGAGTTCATACCGGGTCCGATCTTCGCCAATGTCGTGCTGGCCGACGAGATTAATCGCACCACGCCGAAAACCCAGAGTAGTCTTTTGGAAGCGATGAGCGAGGCACAGATCTCCGTCGACAATCAGACGCACTCACTTGAGCAACCTTTTATGGTCATCGCTACGCAGAACCCTGTGGAATATCACGGGACATTTCCTCTTCCTGAATCACAGCTCGACCGGTTTTTGATGCGCCTCCGTATTGGCTATCCCACACTTGAAGCAGAGAGGAAGGTGCTCGACCGCCCGCATTCGTTGCATCCTGCTGATACCCTGGAGGCGGTGCTGTCGGCCCATGAAGTATTGGCGTTGCAAGCTCGTGTGGATCATGTGCATATGGAAGAGAGCCTCACGGACTATCTGCTCGCAATTGTCCAGGCGACCCGTCAGAGCGAGCTCTTGTCCCTGGGGGTCAGCACACGCGGGGCCCTGGCACTGAGCAAAGCAGCCAAAGCATTGGCGGTCGTCCGCGGACGCGACTATTGTCTCCCTGACGACATCAAGGAGCTGGCACCGATCGTGCTGTCTCACCGTGTCATGCTGAACCGGACCCATGGTATGCGCACCCAGAGCTTTGAACAGGCAGAGCGTATGGTGATCGACATCGTCGAAACCGTTCCTGTTCCTGTCTAGCCAGTCACGAATGAGCATTTTGGACAACAGGATGGGCTACGCACGTGAACCACTCATTCCTCGACCTCCTTGTCCCCCCGGTTTTCTCCGTTGCCTGGGGCATTTCTCGATGGCGGACGATCCGTCTCACATCTGAGGGGACCAGGTTTCTTCTCTTCACGTTCGGGATCGGCCTTGCCGCGATTAACACCGGCAACAATCTGTTTTATCTACTCCTGGCGATGATGCTTAGCCTTATCGTGATATCCGGATTGCTCTCGGAGCACTGTCTTCGACGTTTGGAATTTCGTCGGCATGTTCCGGACCTCATCATGGCCCATGAGCCGACTACCCTCACGCTTTCTGTCACAAACCGGAACCGATACCTGCCCAGCTTCTCCTTGCGGCTGCTCGATGTCGTCGAGGGCCAAGATGTCGACCGAGGTCTTGGTATCCATCTCCTGCCCGCACAGAGCTCTCAGCTTTTGTCCTACTCACTGCTCGCCACAAAACGGGGCTGGATTCAATTCGAAGGGATTCGGGCTCAAACGCTATTTCCCTTCGGGTTCTTTCTCAAAAAAGGCTTCTACTCCGCGGCGGCTTACGTACTCGTCAGTCCTCCCATTAAGCCGCTCACTTTGCGATTTTTGGATGAATTGGTTAGCGAAGGGGAAGGAAAGTCCCTGCCACGGCGAGGATATGGGACCCAACTGTACAACCTACGCCCCTATCAACCAGGCGATGACTCGCGAGCCATACATTGGATGACCACTGCCCGGACCTCCCAGCTGATCGTACGGGAGACCGAAGCAGAGGATCAACGACATATAACAGTCGTGTTCTCGACCGTGGCTCCCGACGAACAAGAATCTCTCTTCGAACGAAGCGTGACGTTCGTAGCGTCACTTCTCTGGCAACTGACCGAACGGTCCTACCCTGTGCGCCTTATAGTAGGCACAAAAGACTCAGGACCCGGGTCGGGATCCGCTCATCTCCTGGCGATGCTGCGTCTGTTGGCGTTATGCGAACGGCGAGCACCTGAAACTGAAGGAATAAGTCTTCACAGCGAGCATCCCCCATTCGCCCACGAAGAGGAACGGGGCTACACAGTGGCGGTTGTACCTTGGTCGGACCAGGCAGCATGGTCGAATACGATGCAAGCTGATCGAGTACTGCATGCCCCGCAGCTCGAAGAATTGACACATGCTTTTTGATCAGGCTTTTGCCCTCAGTTCTGTCCTCCTTGCCGGCATAGCCTTTGCCGGACTTGTACTCGCACAGAGTGTCCCGCTCTGGCTTGCTCTTCCCACAGCGGTCATCTTTATGATTTCGCTGCTCCACTCGGGAGGGGTCTTTTACATTCGTCGGGCGATGGCGAAAGTCACGGTCTCGCCGACCATTTGGAACGCCTTGTTGATCGGTGCCTTTGTCATACTGCTGATCGATCTTACGATCGTGTCCCGAGACCTTCTCCCTGCAGGCATTCACTTTTTGGTCGTGTTGATGGGGATCAAGTTACTTACCCTTCAACAGCGACGTGACTATCAACATCTCTACGCGATCAGTCTCATGGCAATCCTGGCTTCCGCGGCACTGACCACAGATGCATGGTTTGCCCCGATTTTTCTGTCGTATTTGCATACGGCTGTCTGGACACTCTTGCTGTACCACCTGACTCAAGAAACGAGCAAGACGTCCGTTATCAATACACCTTTGAGCACAACCGCCTGTTGTTCGACATTCCCGAGTCGTATCACTCAGCGTTTCTTTTGGTTGATGAACGGGACCGCTGTGCTGACGATTACCCTGACGCTCATCATTTTCTTTCTTGTCCCTCGTATCGGTGCAGGCATCTATCAAAAGACGAGTGGTGAGTCACTACGGACCACGGGGTTTTCCGATCGGGTTGACTTGGGGACTATTGGCTCGGTTAAGCAAGATCCTCAGATCGTTATGCGGGTCGAACTGCCGGACCAACCAGCTATTGAAAAAGATCAGCTCTACCTGAGAGGGCTTGCGTACGATCAGTATGATGGACGATCGTGGAACCATCGTGGACTCCATCGGCGTTCATTGGGTCTCGTGGCCGAAGGAACGTTCCTCGCTCGCCCGGCTGGCAGCCGTCCTTCCGGCAGCCTGTCTGTACCGATTCGTCAAGATATCCTGCTGGAAACGATCGACACCGCAGTCCTATTCGCCGCTCCATTCGCTGACCTCGTGAGCGGCGAATTTCTCACCGTACAAGCCGACGGTATGGGAGGGCTCCATTTACCATTTCCTCCTTCTTCCCGCATTCGATACTCCGTCATGTCTCATGCTCCGCGGCTCGTTACGGATGAACGAAGCGCCGCCACTCTAGTCTATCCTGACCCCATCCGTTCCCACTATCTTCAGGTTCCCACGGAGTCACAACAAGTGGCAGATTTAGCACGTCGCGTCACCCAACAGGCTACGACCCCATTCGAGCGAATGCTGGCGATCCAAGACCATCTCTTGGAGAATTACCGATACAGCTTGGACGTAGACGAGGCGACGCTCAGTCATCCGCTGGAAGAATTTCTTTTTACACGCAAAATAGGATACTGTGAACACTATGCAACAGCCATGGTTGTGATGCTGCGGACCCTGGGAATACCTGCTCGACTGGTGACCGGGTTTTTGGCCACGGAATGGAACGAATACGGGAGCTATTTCACCGTTCGTCAGCGAGATGCCCATGCCTGGGTCGAGGTCTACTTTCCTCATTCAGGATGGATCACCATGGACCCTACCCCCACTATTGCCGCAGCAGTCGCCGCCAATCATTGGGAATCTATTCGCCGATTGGGGGAATCAGTTCGATTACAGTGGGATCGCCTGTTCGTACGATATAGTGCAAAGGACCAAATGGCAGTCGTTCACGAAGTCAGAGAAGGAAGCGATGCATTGCGTGAAACGGCGAGTCGCTGGGGCTTGCTGCTAAGTTCCCCAGTAAGTCAAACACTCAGCCGGCTGACGGATGTGGCCCGATCGTTCCAGCCTGGTGTGCTGACCCTTGCCACGAGTGGAATTGTGATCGGTCTGGCCCTGTGCATCCTCGTGCTTCGGGATAAAATAGGCCTCTGGGCGACCACGTATCTTTCGACATCCCATCCGGAGCTCGCGATCGCTCAGCTCTATACTCGCATGGTTCGCACTGTGGGGAGACACGGCATACAAAAGCATCCGTCTGCCACCGCCAACGAATTTGCCAGCCTGGTCGAACGGGAATGGAAACCAGCCGGCCCCATAGTGGCTGATGTAGTTGCTCTTTACCAGCAGGGACGATTTAGTCGAACTCCACTCACTCCCGACCAGCTTTCTCGCGCGGCTGAACAAGTAGGGAAGCTGCAATCCCTAATACATGTGGCCCAGTAACCGCATGCTGCTAGTGCGGATCCCTGTCCAGTTGCGACCAAGACCGTAACTGTCCTGCTCGGCGATACCTAAGTACCATCCCAATTTGCTTGCCGATGGCTTGAGCAGCGGGGGCATGCCACGTATCCGACAGACAATCGCAAGAGTCTGGTATCAAAAGATGTCGATCGATCCAGTCTCGCCCCTCTTCGCTTTCGCGATCTTCGGCATACGTTCGCTCCACGCTTGGCTATGTCGGACGCCAATGATCACACACTCAAGGCGCTCAAGGGATGAAAATCTCCGTCCATGTTCGACTGCTGTGCGCATCTCCTGCCGGGGCATTTGTGGCAGGTGATCGAAGGGTTCGTGCAGGCTCGAATCGGGCGTAAAACCTTGAAGAAGCTGAGTGCTCGAACAGAACGAATGAAGTCTGCAAAAATATTGGAGCGGGAAACGGGATTTGAACCCGCGACCCTCGCCTTGGCAAGGCGATGCTCTACCACTGAGCTATTCCCGCTCGATCACCGTTCCTTCGGAGGGGTGGGATTCTACTGATGCAGCACCAAAACTGTCAAGCAAGCAATCAAGTGCCAAATTGGCTATCCGAATCATGAAGCTAGGCTACGAAATCTTTCATTTCGGTTATCGCCCACGTGTTTCTTTCGTTACAAACATCGAGCAATGCTACCAAGTCGTAACATGTGAAATTTGACATCAGTGTGCTTATTTATTAAGCAGTTCTATATTTCCGTTACGTGATGATTCGTTGAGTGATACATCAAATACTCAACAACGCATGCCTCTTATCAAGTCTCTCGAAATCATCCTCAAAGCGCATAACAATTATTATTCAACGTGTTATCTCGCTTAGTCCAAGCCCAATCATGTCTATCAAATTTGGTGTGCATATTGCGAGATATCGGACGTTTCAAGGGTGCCGTGCTGACGATGACACTCAATGACTCAGAATGCTCCGACAAGGTGCATGATTTATCCGTCGACGGCAGTTTGATTTTTTGACTTACAGTTAGGTCTCTGAAAAAGAAACACGTTGTATTCGGTGATTGGGGTTGAGGGCGGAGAGGCCGCCCGGACGGGGAGGAGGAGGGAAGCGATGATGTGGTCACGGCGGCAGTTTTTAAAGGTGACGGTGGGGACGGTGGCGGCGGTGGCGGTGGCGGACCGGGTGCTGGCGCTGACGGCGCTGCAGCCGGTGATTGAAGTGGGCAATCCG